>Ga0182027_10000511_pt1 | contig 67638 bp, 53 predicted proteins | sample 712E1DmetaG_FD_121300 | JGI IMG/M metagenome (GOLD analysis project Ga0182027, IMG submission 121300) | Permafrost microbial communities from Stordalen Mire, Sweden - 712E1D metaG (Illumina Assembly) | ecosystem: Environmental > Terrestrial > Soil > Wetlands > Permafrost | place: Sweden...
CATGGCACTCCAGGCGAAGATGGCCGTCTGCAATCGTACTTCGAAATGATGAAAGTGCCCTATACCACTTGCGGTGTATTATCGTCATCGCTCGCCTTCAACAAATATGCCTGTAAGCATTACCTTATGCCTTACGGGATAAATACTGCCAGAGCTTTGCTATTCCATAAAAGTGACAAAATAGAACCGGAAGAGGTAATTAAAAACCTGGGATTGCCATGTTTTATAAAACCAAATAACGGCGGTTCAAGCTGTGGCATATCAAAAATTATAAAACCGGAAGAAATTATTCCCGCCATTGAAAAAGCCCTGGCAGAAGATTCGGAAGTTATTGTGGAAGAATTCGTGAAAGGTACTGAAATTACTTGTGGTGTGATGAAAACCATTAACCGGTCGCTTGTTTTTCCCATCACCGAAATTGTAAGTAAAAAAGATTTTTTCGATTACGAAGCCAAATATACCAACGGCATGGCCGAAGAGATACTTCCGGCCCGAATTCCTGAAAAGATAAGGCTTGATTGTGAAAAAACTTCGTCGCTAATATACGATAGACTTTTCTGCCGCGGTATTGTTCGTATTGACTATATCATTCGCGATGAAAAACTTTACTTTCTCGAAGTGAACACTGTACCTGGAATGACTGAAAACAGCATTGTTCCAAGAATGATAAAAGCTGCAGGCCTTACCTTTACGGAAATACTTAACGATTTGATTGAAGATGCTTTAGCAAACCGGAAATAGTATCTGCTATGGAACACAAGAAATTTAAAAGCGCCTTGTCGGTCAACCAGGGGATTGAACAGCCGCCTTCAATTAGTGAAGATTCAGCCCTTCGTTTTATCAAAAAAAGCAAAAAGAAAATTACTGCTTCGGAATATGTCGATGGAATTTTGGAAGGTAACCGCACTATATTGAGCCAGGCTATTACTATGGTTGAAAGTTCGCTACCCACACATGCCAAAGTAGCGCGGGAAATTGTTGAAAAATGTCTGCCCTATTCCGGTAAATCTCTTCGAATAGGCATTACAGGTGTGCCAGGTGTAGGGAAAAGCACATTTATAGAAGCTTTGGGAATGCATCTCATTACACAAGGGAAAAAACTTGCAGTATTGGCTATTGATCCCTCCAGCGAACGTTCGAAAGGGAGCATACTGGGCGATAAAACCAGGATGGAGCAATTATCTTCTAATCCTTTGGCCTTTATTCGTCCGTCACCATCAGCTGGTTCATTGGGGGGTGTGGCCCGTAAAACACGTGAAACCATCATTTTATGCGAAGCCGCCGGTTACGATACTATATTTATTGAGACGGTTGGCGTAGGACAATCTGAAACTGCTGTGCATTCGATGGTTGATTTCTTTCTTTTACTTATGCTTGCTGGAGCCGGAGACGAGTTGCAGGGCATTAAACGTGGTATCATGGAAATGGCCGATGCTATAGCTATCACCAAATCTGATGGTACTAACCTTCAAAAAGCAGAGGTGGCGGCAATGCAATATCGGAATGCTTTGCATTTATTTCCCAAATCAATGTCAGAGTGGTATCCCAAAGTCGTACTTTGCTCGGCAAAAACAGGTTTTGGTATTGAAGAAATTTGGCAAACAATACTGGAATTCATTAAACTAACTCATGGCAATCAATTCTTTTTTCAGCATCGCCGCGAGCAAGCCAAATACTGGATGTATGAGACCATCAATGCCACGTTAAGAGATCATTTTTATCATCATCCCGATATTGAGCATAAGCTACCTTTTTACGAACAAAAAGTGCTTAACGACCAGTTATCGTCATTCTTAGCTGCTAAAAAACTTCTGGATAAATATCTCAACCCAGATAAACAATAGGTAAGATAAATTGCCTTTTATTTAATTTCTGCTTAGTTAAAAAATTTTGTCACTTAGTTTAATGCATTCACCTATAAATTTAATGTGTTCATCATAATTACAAATATTTTTAACGTACTGTTAAAAAATCTTCCTATTTTAGAAAATGATAATTTATAATTGGCTTTAGTCTATATGTTATGATCACATGTATAATTATTGATGACGAAAAACTAGCCCGGGAATCGTTAACCCGGTTGCTAGAAATCAATTTTGCCGCAGAGGTAAAAGTTTTAGGTTCATCAGAAACGCTCAAAGGGGGGATAGAGCTTATCCACCAGAAAGCACCGGATTTGGTGATGCTCGATATTGAACTTCCCGATGAAAATGGGTTTCGGCTTTTTGATTATTTTAACAAAATCAGCTTCGATGTCATATTTACAACCGCTCACCAGCATTATGCCCTCAGCGCTATAAAATACTCAGCCATTGACTATCTCATGAAACCAATTGGTGTTATAGATATGAAGGCTGCGCTTATCCGGTTTGAGAAAAAAAATGAAAAAAAGATTTCACACCAACAGGTTAAACTCTTACTCGAAAGCCTTAAAATGGGAAAGTCTTTTCATCAAAAGGTATCGCTTCCAACAGCCGATGGGTTTCAGGTAATTTGTGTCGATGAAATACTGTATTGTTTGGCATCCGAAAATTATACCAATGTGTTTACCATCGACAATGAAAATTTTCTGGTTACCCGTACCCTAAAGATAATCGAGGAACTATTACCTGTCGGTACATTTTTCAGGATACATAAATCGACCTTGCTAAACCTGAATTACGTTAAAAGTTTTTCTCGAAAAGATGGTTGTGTGGTAACACTTGAAAATGGACAAAAATTTGATGTAGCTACGCGCAGACAGGAAGAATTTACAAATATGTTCATTAAAAAGGTACCGGTGATCCAAGCTATTGAGCCAGGTAATTTGTTTACCAATTAACAAGCGTTCGTATTAGTCAAGATTCTACAATAACAGATAAAGTTTTCAACAATCGTTTTATTTTAACGAAAGCCAACGGCCAAATTTTTAACTTTGGCAAAAACTAAGGATAAAATATTATGGATAAGGATGCCAAAGAAGTTAAAGACCCTAAAAATGCACAAAAGGAAATTAACAAAGAGAAGTTAAAAGCCCTCCAGCTTACACTTGATAAAATTGATAAGGATTATGGCAAAGGTACCATTCTTAAAATGGGAGACAGGGCTGTTATCCAAATACCCTCTATATCTTCAGGCTCTCTTGCGCTTGATTCAGCCTTGGGCATTGGTGGATATCCGCGAGGAAGGGTGACTGAAATATTCGGTCCTGAATCGTCCGGTAAAACAACTTTGGCTATTCATGCAATTGCTGAAGCTCAAAAAGCAGGTGGTATTGCTGCTTATATCGATGCAGAACATGCTTTCGACAGGGGATATGCCGAAAAACTTGGCATAGATGTTGAAAATCTCTATATTTCTCAACCTGATAATGGTGAACAGGCGCTCGAAATTACAGATGCCTTGATACGATCGGGTGCTATTGACATTATTGTCATCGACTCTGTTGCTGCGTTAACACCCAAAGCTGAAATTGAAGGTGAAATGGGCGATTCTAAGATGGGGCTTCAGGCACGTTTGATGTCACAGGCGCTGCGTAAGCTTACTGCAAATATTAGCAAAACCAATACTTGCTGCATCTTTATTAACCAATTACGGGAAAAGATAGGCATAATGTTTGGCAATCCCGAAACTACTACCGGAGGCAACGCACTTAAATTCTACGCTTCAGTCCGTGTCGATATCCGCAGGCTCGGTCAGATAAAAGAAGGCGAAGCGGTGATGGGCAATCGTACCAAAGTAAAGATTGTTAAAAACAAACTCGCGCCGCCTTTTAGATTAGTTGAATTTGATATTATTTATGGCGAGGGTATCTCAAAAATTGGCGAAATTATTGATCTGGGCGTCGATTTCGAAATTATAAAAAAAAGCGGTTCATGGTTTAGTTATGGAGAAACCAAACTGGGCCAGGGACGCGATGGTGTAAAGCAACTTTTACTTGACAATCCTGAACTCACTGCTGAATTAGAAACAAAAATTAAAGCGGCATTTTTGAATGCATCAGCAAAGTAAGGTTTTCCCTCTCGAACATCGTATTAGCAAGCTTTTCAGGAATTGTAAAATAAGTTTTTCCTATTACTATTGGTGAAAAAATGTTATTTCTAACAAAACTTACCAATCATTAGACCAATTTTGACCAGGACGTTTCCAATTATCAATGGTATGCCGATTCATTGCTTGGAAACCCGATGTTAAGCAACTTCAAATTATTGTCTATCTTTGCGTCACAAAACAACTAAGAAAATAATGCATAAATCGGGTTTTGTCAACATTATTGGTAATCCTAACGTTGGAAAATCCACGTTAATGAATGTACTATTGGGAGAAAAGCTATCTATTGTAACTTCGAAAGCTCAAACCACTCGCCACCGCATTCTTGGCATCGTTAACACCGAAGAATATCAAATTATATATTCCGACACACCTGGTATTTTAAAGCCACACTATAAAATGCAAGAGGCGATGATGGGTTTTGTCAAAACTGCCATTGACGATGCCGATATGATTCTTTATGTGACTGATGTCATTGAAACTATTGACAAAAACCAGGAATATATTACTAAGGTAAACAATAGTCAAGTCCCTGTAATATTGGTAATTAACAAAATTGACCTTTGTAAAAATGAGGGATTGCCCCAACTTATCGAAACATGGAAAGGGCTGATGCCCCGGGCAGAGATTGTCCCTGTTTCGGCACTTGAAAAATTCAATGTAGAGAATCTTTTTAACGGGATTATTGAATTACTTCCTGAAGGCCCTGCTTATTTTGCGAAAGATGCCCTAACTGATAGATCGGAACGGTTTTTTGTTTCAGAAATCATCCGCGAGAAAGTTTTTTTAAATTATAAAAAAGAAATTCCCTATTCTGTTGAGGTTCTTGTAGAATTGTTCAAAGAAGACGACAATATTATTCATATCAAAGCGGTAATCATTGTCTCCCGCGATTCGCAGAAAGGTATTATCATTGGAAAGGGGGGGCTGGCTTTAAAGAAAACCGGAACCAGGGCGCGACTGGATATGGAAAAATTTTTCGGAAAAAAAGTATTCCTCGAATTATTTGTAAAAGTCGAAAAAGACTGGCGAGACAGTAATAGGTTATTGAAGGAGTTTGGGTATAACAATTAAGAAGCTGCCAGCCTCAAGTTTCAAGCCTTGCAGCTTGACGCTAACAGCTTGCAGCTTTTAAAAACATATAGGAAATGAGTAATATAGTAGCCATAGTAGGTCGCCCGAATGTTGGCAAATCAACCCTGTTCAATCGTTTAATAGGACAAAAAGATGCAATCGTTGACGAAGAATCAGGTGTAACCCGCGATCGCCATTACGGTGTTGTAGAATGGCAAGGCAGAGAGTTTACAGTCATCGACACCGGTGGTTATGTAACCAATTCTGACGACATTTTCGAAGAAGAAATACGCAAACAAGTATTATTAGCCATAGATGAAGCCGATGTTATCTTATTTCTTGTGGACGTAATGAGCGGTATCACCGACCTCGACGAAGGGGTGACCAACATTCTTCGTCGCGCCAGTAAAAAGGTTGTCCTGGTAGTTAATAAAGTAGATATTAATCAGCAGCAGTATGATGCACAAATTTTTTATAAACTTGGGCTAGGCGATATCTATATCATTTCATCAATGAATGGGAGCGGTACAGGCGAGTTGCTTGACAAAATCATCGAAGTGCTTCCTGTCGAAGCTAACTCTGCAGATGATTTGGATATACCGCGCATCGCTATTGTTGGTCGCCCTAATGTTGGCAAATCGTCGCTGGTAAATACATTTCTAGGTGAGGAGCGTAATATTGTTACACCTATCGCTGGTACTACACGCGATTCAGTGCACAGCCGCTTCCGAAAATTTAATCACGACTTTTACCTCATCGATACTGCAGGACTTCGGAAAAAAGGTAAAGTAACTGAAAATTTGGAATTTTACTCAGTATTGAGGGCTATACGGTCGATTGAAGAATCGGATGTTTGTTTATTACTTATAGATGCCACACGAGGCATTGAGTCACAAGACCTCAATATTTTTCAACTGATCCAAAAGAATAAAAAAGGGATAGTAATCCTGGTAAATAAGTGGGACTTAATAGAAAAAGACACACATACTACCAAAGCCTTTGAAGAAGTTATTCGTAACCGCATAGCGCCTTTTATTGATGTGCCCATCCTGTTCACCTCCACCATTACTAAGCAAAGGTTGCAAAAAGTGCTTGACACAGCCATGGAAGTCTATCAGAATAGAAAGCAACATATCTCTACCTCGAAACTTAACGAGTTTATGCTTAAGGTAATAGATGAAAATCAGCCACCTGCTATCAAAGGTAAATATGTTAAAATTAAATATGTTACCCAGTTACCAACCGTAACTCCCCAGTTTGCTTTCTTTTGTAATCTGCCACAATACATTAGGGAACCCTACAAACGTTATCTTGAAAACCGCATGCGCGAACAATACAATTTTACAGGTGTTCCAATACAAATATTTTTCAGGCAGAAATAATAAAGGTTTCTGTTCAGGTAAATAGGTTACAGACTATTAGGCTAAAGAAAAGTTTTTTAAGATGTTTTACCGTTCTGGAGTTTATAATAAATTGGCATACTAAATGATTTAAATTTTTCTAAATACCTGACAGTCTATAGCCTAAACAACCTGAATAGCTATGATTTTTTCTTTACTAATGACATTGAATGTCTCCGGCATTAGCATGATATTGTAAAAAGAAATATTTATAACTTTGTATGGATAAAATCAAGTTCAGAAATATTATATGAAATTTTTTTATGGTATAGTATTAATTTTTAGTATTTTGATTGCAAACAATAGTTGCAAAAAAATAACAAGTTACCCGCCTGAACCAGCGCTTGAATTTAAATCATTCCAGCTTATAGATGCTACAGATACATTGAATAATAAGGTGAAAAGCCTTGATGTGGAATTTAGTTTTATTGATGGAGATGGAGATCTTTTTAGTCCAATTGATACAGCAAATTCAAATTCTCCGGTATCGAAATTGTTTTGGACCTATTATGAGAAACAAAAAGGCGAATTTGTTCAAGTTCCGGATTCTTTACTGAAAACACCAACTTCTTCCCATCTTCCCTATAGTGATTTGATGCAGCGCAATGGGCAAAACAAGACCCAAAAAGGAACAATTAAATATACTTATCTGTTTTATTATCCCCTGCCTTACGATACGCTGGAAATAGAATTTTATATCGTGGACATGGCAGAGCATAAAAGCAATGTTGTAAGAACTCCCCAAATCGTATTACAATAAGCATTATATCTTAATCCCCATAAATAGGACGTCATCTACCTGTTCAAGGTTGCCTTGCCAAAGCTTAAAGTTCGATTTTACATAATTGTATTGTTCTTCCATAGGTTTTTCATGAATATCCTTCAGTAGGTTGCGCAAACGTACCATTTTGAGTTTTTTACCTAAAGGTCCCCCAAACTGATCGGGATAGCCATCGGAAAACATATAAATAATATCGCCTTTGGTAAGCTGAAGCTCGACATCCTCGAAAACTTTTTCTTCCTTTATCATTTGGCCACCTATGGAACTGCGACTACCTTTAAAATAAAGCTGCTCGCCATTTTGATAAACAATAAACGGACGCATAGCTGAGGAAAACCTTACATGAAAGGTTTTGACATCGATTTCACAAACAATGATATCCATACCATCGTTTGGTCGCTCACCATCAACATTTTGATTCAACGTTGACTTTAACTCACTATCAAGATGACGGAGAATATCAGACGGTTTTTTCACATCAGGACGGGAAAAAATATCTTTCAGCAAAGTAGTGCCAATAATCGACATGAATGCGCCAGGAACACCGTGACCGGTAGAGTCGGCACAAACTAAAATAAACTTGGAGGTTTTTGGAATTACATCGAACCAGTAGAAATCGCCACTAACAATATTTCTTGGCTGATAATAAACAAACGATCCGGTAAAGAAATTTTGTAACTTGCGCAGAGAGGGTAGAATGCTAGCCTGGATACGTTGTGCATAGTTGATAGAATCAGTAATATCACGGTTTTTTAATTCAATTTCTTCTTTCTGTACCCGAACTTCGTGGGTCCTTTCCTCTAATAACTTTTCCAGGTATTCCTGAAATTGTTTATGTTTGCGTTCCCTGATCCTGATAATCAGGTACACTAATGTTACCAACAATATAATTGACAAGGTCGAAAACCACCATGTTTTCCAAAATGGTTTACGAATTTTTAATATGAAAGACACAGGTACTTCAGTGCAAATTCCATCGCCATTGCATGCCTTCAACATAAAAGTATAATTACCATCGGGCACACGCGAATAAGAAGCAACGCGATTGTTCAACATTTCAGACCATTCAGTATCAAATCCATCGAGTTTATATTGGTATGTAACTTGTTCAGGATTACTGTAATTCAAACCGATAAATTCAACCTTCAACCTGTAATGCGAAAATGGCAATACAATTTTTTCTTTAATATCGTAGGATTTATCATTAATAATCAATGATGTAATGTTTACCATTGGTGGGACCAAAGATTTTCGAACTTTCGATGATTCATAAAATACTAACCCATCAGTTGTCCCAAAGAGCATATCGCCTTCAGTACTTTGCGAAACAGCATTATAGTTAATATCGCCAGAAAAATATTCAGTGCCGTAAATTTTAATCTGATTTGTTTTGCTATTGATACGACTTAGCCCAAGGTGGTGTCCTACCCAAATGTTGCCTGCTTTATCAGTGTTTAAAGAATAGCAATAATCTGATTTTAAACCTTCTCGAGTCGAAAAATTAAAAAGTGTATCCTTCAGGAATTTAAATACCCCGTTACCGTTTGTCCCAGCCCAAATGTGTCCTTCAGGGTCTTGTGTGATGGCGGTAAATTCGAGTTCCACGTTTGATATATTTCCTTTCCCGATAATTTTATAATGCAACGAATCGTTTAGGGAAAATAACATATTACTGCGAGTGGCAATCCATGCGTTTCCTTTTGAATCAATATAAACCTGGCTGATATTATTGTGCGGTAACCCTTGAGAAGTAGAAAATTGTTGATAATTTTTGGTTGACTCATTGAACAAGTAAACACCGTCTTTGGTACCTACGTACACCAAATCTTTTTTACCTGTAATAGAATTAATCGAATTTCCTATGGAATTATTAGCATGGAAAAAACTAGTTGCACGTTTTGCCCCGGAAGATATTTGGTAAATGCCATTCCTATCAGTACCAATCCATAATGTACCTTTTTTATCCAGGTAAAGGGCTGTATATTTGTCAGCTGGTAAACCGGAGGATGTCCCGTAAACAATAGTCGATTTATCGAGCCCTGTTTTTATTTTTATCAGGCCATTCTCGCCACCAATCCAATATCCATCTTTATCGAAACAAACAGATAGTATGTTATTCCTTATTAAATCTTGTTTAAAATCATAATATATAAATGACTCGTTAAGGAGAATCGCAATGCCATTGCCATAAGTAGCTATCCAAAGATTACCTTCACGGTCCTGGAAAGCGTCTTTAATGTAATCATGTCCTAAACCATTCAACGAATTATAATTAATCAGGTCTTTTATTTGTTGACCACCATTCATTATAACTTTAAATAATCCCTTACCAAATGTGGAAATCCAAATATTTGATTCCTTATCTTCCAAAACCGATTGAATATTTTCTCTTTCCAGGTGAATAAGGTTCCCGAAGTTTTCAACCATGAATTTTGAATTTCCGGAGGTCGTTATTTTAAACAGACCCGCATCCTCGGTTCCGACCCAAAAACTGTCACGATTTCCCCGTTTTATAATTTTAGTAACTTTACTAAGTGGTAATCCTTCGACCTGGGCAATCTGTTTAATCTTTGTTTCGTCCTCATTGTATGCATATATCGCGATTCCCTCGTCGGTTCCGATTAAAAGCCTGTTATTTGAAGTAATATTAATTGAATAAATCAGTTTACCCTGAAAAGGTTCCTTGATAAGGGTTTTTTTAAATTCTTTATTGATCTTTATAATTCCTGAATTTTGTGATGCAGCCAGGATATTCCCTTTCGAATCGGAGATGATGTCATTAATTTTACTTATTTGGTTTTCTCCTTGTTTAAAAACCTGGAATTGTTTTCCATCAAAAAAAACTATACTTCCGTCGCTTTGACCAAACCATAGGTTGTTTTCATGATCCTTGAAACTGACCTCTGCTGATGATTCCGATAATGAGTCTTTGGTATTTGACGAAAAATTAAACCCGTCAAAACGACATAAACCGGTACCTGTACAAATCCAAATAAAACCGTTTTTATCCTGGTTTAGAGAATAAACAAAAGGGTGACAAATACCTTTTTCTACACCGAATTTCTGGAACTTATAAAGCTGTGCATTTGTAGAAATAAAAGAAGAAAATACAGATGCAATAAATAGACTTATCGTTAGTGTCGAAATTTTCTTCATGGAATATAAAGGATTAAAAATTATTCTTTTTTGTAACCATGAATTTGAAATTTATACTTTGGCACTCCTCCGATTGGGATGGTAAAGAACCTCAATAGTTCACCGTATTGGTTGTGTACGTTGATAACTACATTATTATTTTTTACCACAGGGTTGCGTCGTTTAATAAATTGGAAATCGAGCGATGTATTTTTTTCTTCATTTAATACTGTAAATTCCGACTCTTTCCATTCGGCATTGCCTGAGACCGGAAGTATCTGGCCTTTACGTGCAACTGATACCACACGGATTACGCCATCATCATCCCAGTCAAAATTTGCTACTTTAATGGAGACAGTCCGGTCGTCAACATATGGATAAATGTGCGAAACCTCATTTGGGTCGTCCCACATACGGAAAGTATATTCATAAGCAAAAGCATAAGCGCCTTCAATGGGTTTATTTTCTGTGGGAGAAGAACTCAGATAATATCGATACAGGTTACCATCGTCGCCGGAAATCCCTTCGCAAATTATTTTAAAAATATAACCTGAAAACTTCTTTTCATATTCACCTTCAGTTGGATTAAAAGGACCAAACGCGTACCAGTTTTTATTGTACTGGGGATCGATGCCAAAGGTTTTGGTCTTCAGTAAATTTCCGCTTTTATAATTTCCTTTTGGTTCAGTCTCCTGTGCATCAGGGTCTGAGTAGGCACTTTTACCACCATATACTGAATAGGCCATCTTTGTATCCCAAGCTGCGTCTAGCTCGTCTATATCACCACCCACATCGGGATCGTAAACTCTAATATAGATAGGACTTTTGTAAGTTTCGGGAATCACAAAAAAAAATGTTTGTGAATAATCATCGTCTCCCCATGATTTTTCTGCCTTAGGGCCAAATGTCACCAGGTAAGGAATATTTTCGTCATCACCTGGAACGGGTTGCGCCTGGAGTGTAATAGTAAAAACCAATAAAAAAAAAGTAAAAAAGCCGGAACGTATCATTCTAAATTCTTATTTTTCATTAGCCAATCATTATTACAAATGTCACAAATTTTATGCTATTTACTAAAAAAAAATAAAAATGTTACCCTAACGTACGGTTTTATTGGGATGAGATGTTCTTCACTATCATCTGCCGTGACCGGCAAACTGTAACCTGTTGTTTTTTTGCATCTAACCCTGTTACACCCAGAATAATATGATATACTCCCGGTTCTTGAAATTTATGATTTACTTGTTTGCCTTCAGCGATAAACCCGTCATCGAAATCCCAATAATAATTTGCATTTTTCACTTCCGGGAGATAAGTCTTGCTGGCATCGAACGATACATCTTGTCCAGCGAATGCAGTATCTTGACAGGAAATAAAAGGTTGCTCAATGTTACGAACTGGGAATAGGCTTGTCGCCTGGTTTAGATAGATTTCACCGGTTAGAGTATCAATAACGTTTAACTGTACAATGTAATCACCAGGCCCGGCAAATGTATGTTCAATCTCAAGTTTCTTCCCACGATGCTTATTTCCATCGCCAAAATCCCATTCATATTTGTAAGTGGTTGTATCGGTATTAATGGAACTCTGTTCAAAGAAAACATAAGTATAAGTGTTTTTTTTCTGCGGTTCACAAATATTTTCGCTTAAAGCCGGGAAATTCATGGTAAGCTCAAAAATGTCCGTCAATCCGTTACGACTGTTTCTATCCGAAGAAAGATATCCATACCGGTCGGTGCTGTCGCTCCAAAATGCAAAATCGTTGTATTTGCTATTAATCGGAGGATCCAGACGTACCGGCGGCATCCATTTACCATTAAGTTCTTTACTATAATAGACGTCCATACCTCCATATCCACCCGGCCTTTTCGAAGCAAAATAAAGCTTTCCGCTATTATGATAAAAGGGATATAGCTCATCATCAGCAGTATTAATTTCGGGCCCAAGATTTTTTGGCCGGCTCCATTGATTTCGGTTCATGGTACAAACATAAATGTCGAACCCTCCGTAACCACCATGTCGGTCGGAAACAAAAAACAATTTTTTCCCATCAGCGCTTAAACAGGGATGTGCCGTTTTTGAGTTGGCCTCATTGTATTGAAATGGGGTTATTTTTTCCCATGCACTTCCATTGAAAACTGCTGAGAATATGCCATTCATTTCGGCATCGTTTCGTGTATAATAAATGACAGTGCCTTTTTTCCCAAATGTCATTGGTCCCTCGTGGAAAGGGCCGTTTAATTCTTTTCCAAATTGTTCTGGTATTCCCCATTTCTGGTTTCCCTTTTTTCGCACAAAGTACAGATCGAGTAAAGGTCGGTTCAGAGAGTCTAATCTTGCAATAAAAATATTATGAATACGGTTGGAGCAAAAAACCAAACCATCTTTATATGGAACAGCATAAAATTCGTCGTAATCTCGTGTATTAAAAGGGAGCGGTGATACTGTATAAAGATTCTGTGCCCTTAAGGTTTGACAACACAAGGTTAAGGTAACGTAAGCAATCTTTATTAACTGAGGCGACGTAATCTTCATTTAATTCAATAATTCAAAAATATCTCGGATTGATGGCATTTATTTTATAGCTGAACTCGTATCGGAACGAAATTTCGTGCGATCCGCTGTTGTATTTACTAAGAGGCCCCAATGAATAATCGTAGGCATACCCTAGCCGAATTTGACGGTTTAATTGATACTCTACTAAGCCTACAATTGCTTCACCGGCCCTATATGATGTTCCAATCCATAATAAATCGTCTTTAAACAAAATGACATTGCAGTTTATATCATACTGAAGTGGAGTGTTGGTATGATAACGCAATAATGTTGAAGGTTTAATTTTCAGGTTGTCGTTAACCCGAAAAAGCACCCCGGTTGATAAAAGGAAATTGTAATTTTTTATATCGTTGTAAGGTTCAAATCCCCTTCCCTTACTGGCTTCTCGGTAACTCAGGAATGACGGCACCGAAGCTCCAATGAAAAATTTTGAATTATAATAATAAGTTCCGAAACCAAAATTTGGCAAGAAATACCCGGTATTATCGTTATTGAAAACATTATCTGCTTGTTGGATCACAATTTTTGACTGATCTTCTTTAAGCATTTCGAAACCAGCCTTAAGCCCGAATGATAACCGTCCTTTTCCAACCCTAACGCGGTAAGCATATTGTCCGAAACAACTAATATTATTCATGAAACCTATTTTTTCGTTCATAAACAATAATCCTAAAGCCACTGTTTTATTTCGTAATGGCAAGTGTCCGCTTAATATCGCGGTAACTGGTGCCCCATCGAAACCAACCCATTGGTTTCGGTACATTAGCGATGCACTCAATACGTCACGGCTCCCAGCGTAGGCAGGATTAATAGCTAACCCATTGAGCATATACTGACTATAAATAGGAAAATGTTGGCAGTATGCAATCATCGATCCCCAGAGCATTACTATAATAAAAATATAGCGCATATTATCTTCTAATCACGATAAATCCTTTATAAACCTTGTAGCCATTTATTTTGAGAATATAATAATAAGTATCGTCCGGCAATGGTTTGCCTTTTTGGTTAGTACCATCCCAGTTATTTTCATAATTATCGGACGAATACACCTCATTACCCCAGCGGTTAACTACTATCAATTCTTTTCGGATATTATCAAGCCCTTCAATCACAAAATAGTCATTAAACCCATCATTATTAGGGGAAAAACCTGTATAGCGCATCCAAAAGATAATTTCAACAGATGCCGTGTCCCAGCAGAATTCGTTGGTTTCCTTCCAAATAAAATGGTGGGTTCCACACTTCTCAACTGTTACAATTGCATTTGGTGTAGTATCCGATGGTTGAAAGGTTGATGGTAGCTCGGTCGACCACCTACCTATACTAATATTGGAAATTTCCACGAGTTGATGAGTTTTCCCTTCGACGATAGCGCTTTCCCCGGCAACTACCTTTGGAACCGCCACGATACGTATCTTCATAGAGCCATCTTTGCTGACGGCCAAACATCCTTTATTATCCGTAATTGAAAAAACGCTGTATGTACCAGTCTGCCGGGGAATAAAGTTTATATTACTTAATCCCTGTGGTAATCCTGTTATTGTTTCCTGGTAAGTTCCTTCTGTAAGTTTTGCTTCAAATGGCGCTGTCCCTGATGTAATAGTGAGTTTAGCATTAATGTTATTGCCCTGACATATTGCTGTGTCGTGGCATTCAAAAATGCCTATCGGTAGAAGATTTATTATTATAGCGAATGGGTCGCTCGTGCTTACACAGCAATCGTTATCCCCCGACTTTACAATCCTGCGAAAATAAGTTTTTTGGGAAAGATTATTTGGAATATAATCTTTGTCCTGGGCGTTCGATAAATTATTCCATAATCCGTTCGATACGCTGTCCTGCCAAACATAGCGGTAATCACCCGGATGTCCGCCGCTCATATTGCCACCTGTAATAATATCGGGTACCTTACCCTCACATACTTCTGGATTTCCCGATAATGTATTTCCCGTTAGCAAAGAAAGTGCCGTGATGGTAACCGAATCGGAATAGCTAATACAGACTCCAGACATAGCTTTGCGTCTATAATAAGTAGTTTTGTTTAATGAAGAGGGCTGATAATTAAGCTGGTTGCCTAATTCGGTAACGTCGGACCATGATAAGAAATCAATGGGGCGTTGCTGCCATAAAAATGTAAAAGGCCCGTTACCACCGGTTAAGGTACCGCTCCCCTGGATGAGTTGTGCAGGAGTTTGTGCATTACAAATTTCCTGGTTACTGACAATATTGTTATTTTGAATCTCTGGTTGCACTGTAACTTTAACGCTATTACTGGTATCTTTGCAGCAATCGAGATAACCTGAACGAACTATTCTCCGAAAATATTTTGTTGAGTTAAAAAATCCATACTTGTAATAATCGATTAAACTGTCGATTCCACCAGCGTTGCTCCATGAAATATTATCAAGGCTTTCCTCCCAGGCATAGGCAAAGGTACCATCGCCGTTAGAGGGCATTGAGCCACGTAAGGTTATTAAATTTTGCCCGTAACAAATAGCGGTATCGGGAGCAATAGAGTTTGAATTAATTGCAGGGATTACGTTAATAATAACCGATTTACTGGTATCAACAAAAGTTGCCGATGTAACAATTCTACGAAAGTATGTACTATCTGTTAGCGCAAGAAGTGACGAGTAATCTTTTTGATTAGCTCCTGAGATAATATTCCACGGTATGGTTCTAGTGCGTTTTTGCCATTGATAAGTGTAAGTGCCGTTACCACCTCTGGGTGTTGTGCCAACAATTCTTTGTGGTATATCTCCATAACAAATAGTCTGAGCCTTCCCAATTACATTAAAAAGAAAACCATTTAGTACCGGATTTAAGCGATTGGTCGAATCGCCAGGACTTCCGTTGGTTGCCAACGAATTTGGCGGGCATCCACCAATAGTAGATACACCGCATAGTCCTCCACCAAAAGTTAATGCTCCAAAGTTTAACGATTTTCCGGAGAACCATACAAAACCGCCACCGCCACCGCCACCCTGACCTGAACAATGGTCTGCATTTCCACCTTTTCCACCTTTGGCTTCTACATTTAATTGTCCGGTCAGTTTTTCTAAAGCTAGGAGAATTGTGCCACCGCCACCGCCACCGCCAGCACCTGCTGTATCAATGGCAACAGTAGTAATAGGCAGGCTTTCACCATTGGATCGTATGTAATAATTATTGGTTTTCAAATGATTGGTAATAATAAATACAATTGCTCCACCAGCTCCGCCATTGGTGGCATCGTTGTTTAGTCCGCGACTTGAGCCACCGCCACCGCCCATAAAAATTCTATCTCTTTTATCTGAAGTATTACCGGCATAATAATCTATGGGTATTTTTCCTCCGTAGCCACCAAGTGAATCGTTCACCGCACAATACGTACTAGATGCTCTTCCTCCATTTCCACCGCTACCATAGCCGGAACCGCCGCCGCCCCCGGCACCAAACCCATTGCCTCCACCCGCAGCATTTCCTATGGCGCCGCGACCTCGGGTATAAGGATAACTCATATTCCCAATACCTCCACCTTTTAATCCCGCTCTGTCAATAGCTGATTCCTGATAATTTAATGAGTCCTTTAGTTGATGGCAAGTTGTAGTGCTCGCGGTGGTTCTATTTCCTCCTGGAAATCCTTTGCTGGAAGCGTCAATATTAGCATTTAATTCAAGTGTATCGCCGACAATCAGGGCAATAACTCCGCCTTTATTACCATCCCATGATTGACAAGTAAGATCAAATGAAACCTTTGCATATTGATAATAAGGAACTCGCACTAACTGAAGTGCTTCAGCATCATCATAAGTATTTATTAAATTGGAAAGGAATTTGATATGGGTACCTGATATATGCTGAATTATAATAAATTCGTATCTGCCTGTACCTTTGATATTTACTATATTATTAAATTTTGAAAGATCAAAATCAGCCCCTTTCATCTGAATAATCATTACTGTATCACCGTCTTTGAAACCAGATGAATTATCGACCGTTATTGAATCAGCAGTATGAATATTTACCACCTTGGCATAATCATTTACATCACCGGAAATATTAGTTTGTGCAATTCCTGGTAAACAATTGACAATAATAACTAACCCTATTACAAACCGGTAAAGAGTATTCAAAATAATCTTCTTCTCTGGTTATGACTACAATAAACAAATATATAAATTATTTAGCATTATTAATATAACTCAGGGAACGCAAGCTATAAACTTATTCTCTAATTATGCAAGAATTGATTATACTGATAATTCACAGAAATTTACAAATAACATATATGGTATAAAAATAAAAGCCGGAATTTCCGGCTTTTATTTTATTCATAATCTTTTAACGTATCCATTAATTTTTTACGTGTAAAGAAGATTCGACTTTTAACAGTACCGATTTTCAATTCAAGTTTCTGAGCGATTTCCTTATACTTGTAACCTTCGGTATGCATCTTGAAGGGTAATCTGAACTCATCATCCAGACTATCTATTACTCTGTTAATTTCCATAGTTGCATAGGCCGAATCAGGAGAAATATTTTTGGTATCCTTGTTCTGGTTGAGTAAATATAAATCTTTTGTATTATCAAATGTAGTATTCTGACGAACACCCCTTCTATAATTGTTAATAAAAGTATTTTTCATGATCGTATAAGTCCAAGCTTTCAGATTAGTGTACTGCACAAACTGATCCTTGTAAGTAAGAGCTTTAAGCATTGTTTCCTGAAGTAAATCTTTGGCGTCTTCCCTGTTGGTTGTCAAACTCAATGCAAAACGAGACAATTTAGTTTCGAGGCTTATCAGTTGATGATTGAATTCAAGAGCTGTCATGGCTATTTTTGTTTAGTTATTTTTATTTAAAACAAATCTAAATAAAAATTAGAAACCAAAAAAATCCTTTCTCTTAAAAAACGTTAAAATTGAATTAAGAATTTCATTTGACACAATATAATGTATTGAATTAATGTATTTTAATACATTTAAATCAGATGTAAACTAAATTTAAAAAAATGCACTGATTAACCATATACAAATAATATTATACAATATTAAATTTTTAATACATTGAATATAAGAAATATGCAATTTAAGATACTTTATTCTTAATATATTTTAAAAAAAACGATGAATTATTAATTAAAATATTGAATATATTTAACTTAGTACAAAATATATAAAAAATAGGATTCTGGAAAAGTCAAAATCAAGTAAAAAAGTGTGCTTACTTAATTGAATCATTTTTCAGTTTTTCTTATTTTTTTCTTATTCTTAAGTTGCTCAATAAAATACTCCGGGGATTTGACCTTGTTTATATTAAGCATCCGTTTTAACTCCAGGTTTGCAATAAGATTTCCGGAAATAAATACTTTTTGCTTCTTAAAAGTTTTTGATAACATGTTTAAATAATCCGTAATTGACATGTCCTGAAGGTTGGTAATGAATGACGTAAACAAATATTCAGCGTTGTAGGCGCGTTGTATGGCAATGATATCATTAAAAGGGACTGATTGCCCTAAGTATATCGGATAATGCCCGTTTTTTTTAATTAAATAAGTATAGAAAAGCAAGCTTATTTCGTGATATTCACCTTCAGGTAAAAACATAACAAACCTTGAACCCGTTTCGGTAGAAACTATGGAATCTAGAGTTGAAAAAAGTTTTTTTCGAATGATGCTGGATACAAAATGTTCATGAACGGGATTGATTCGTCCGGTTTGCCATAATAGTCCAATCTTTACAAGAAAAGGATAAACAATTTTCGTTATGGCATCTTCAAACCCGAATTGATTAATTAACCGATTTAAAAGTGACTCAAATTTGCTATCGTTTAGCTCTATCATTCCAACGATAAGGCTTTCGACGTGATTGTCTGTATTTAAAATATCTTGTTTTAACCGGAGTACCCACTCTACAAGCTCTTCATCACTGAGCCTGGCAATTTTGGAAATTTTCAAACCATTGTGGTTTAGTAGAGAGATGTTCAATAATCGTTTTACATCCTCATCCGTGTATATACGTATATTTGTTAGAGTGCGCTGTGGCTTAACCACTTTATATCTTTGTTCCCACATTCTAATCGTATGCGCTTGTATATCAACTAATTTTTCTAAATCTTTTATCGAATACTTAGCCATAATCTTTTCTTTATTAATTTAACATTAATTAAACAACGTTATGAATATAAAGTTTAACAATGTTATGTGTAATTATTTGAGAGTTTAGGATATTATTTTCAACGGATGGTTGATTGTTTACTTTTTTCTTAGGATCATTAAACCATCTCTGACAGGTAAAATTACCTTTTCTACTTGTATGTCGTTTCGAATAAAATCATTAAATGCTTTTATCCCTTTGGTAAAGTAATCATTTGAAGCTTCGTCGCTGAGGACTTTTCCATCCCATAAAACATTATCAGCTAAGATAAAACCGCCTGGTACAATTTTTTTTAAAACCAAGTTGTAATAATCGAGATATTCGCTTTTTTCACCGTCCAGAAAGACAAGATCAAATGTTTCCGACAGATTAGGAATAATGTGTCGGGCATCGCCCACATGTAAAGTAATTCTGGTATTGAGGCCATATTGCTTGAAATATTTCAAAGGGATGTCTATAATTTCATCGTTAATTTCAATGGTATGTAAGTGCCCATCTTCTGGCATGCCTTGTGCCAGGCAAATAGCCGAATATCCGGTATAGGTGCCAATTTCTAAAACACGTTTTGGCTTAATCATCATACTTAACATTCGTAAAATTTTTCCCTGCAAATGCCCAGACAACATCCGTGGATGCAACATTTTTATATTTGTCAGCCTGTTCAGCTCAGCCAATAATTTGTCTTCCGGATCGATATGATCGAGGATATATTGTTCTAGTGCCCGATCTTGCCCTGTCATACTATACAACGAATTTATTAATCAGATTATATACCAAATTATTTGTAAATTAGAATGGATAAGCGATCCTTGTTGAGTATTTCGCCGGCAATATTCATTAATTCAGTAGAGGTTACAGATTCAATTTTAGTGTAAATTTCTTTGAGGGTATCTACCTTATCGTATACCAGGTAGCTTTTACCGATCGATAGCATCTGGGTTTCGTTACTTTCGATTGAAATAGCTAATTGACCTGCAATTTGCTGTTTAGCCTTTTTTAACTGGACGATTCCAAGAGGTTTGTTACGCAAAGAATCGTATTCTTTATGAATAGTATCAAAACATTTTTCGAGATTTTCTTTGTCGGTGCTGAAGTAAATGTTAAAAATACCAGTATCAGAATAAGGAGTATAGGATGATTCGATATTATATGAATATCCCTTTCGTTCGCGCAAGGCAAGATTAAGCCGCGAAATCATACCAGGACCGCCAATAATATTCGAGAGCAGATGCAGCCCCATTCTCCTCGAATCTTTCAAATCATACCCTAAATTTCCGAGGATAGCGTGAATTTGAAAAGTTTTTTTTCGTAAAACCTTATTAAATGGTTGGTAATTATTAAAAGGAATGCGTTTGATGCTGCGAATATTGACAGGAATATCCCTGAAATGTTTTTCAAAGAGATAAATTAACCGGGCAAACGAAATATTTCCAACCGAAGCAAACGCCATTTGATCGGTATTATAATTTTTGTTAATAAAGGTAAGAATATCGGTTTGCTTGTATTTTTTTAGATATTTCGTCTTGCCAAGAATATTCCTGCCTAAAGGGTGGTCAAGGAAAAAATGTTCTTCGTAATCATCGAAAATTAATTCTGAAGGACTGTCCTTGTAAGAATTGATTTCGTCAAGAATAACATCTTTTTCGCTTTCCAGGGCTTTTTCCTGAAATGTTGAGTTAAAAACGATATCGCTGATCAGCTCAATAGTTCTTTCATAATATTCCTTCAGAAACGAAGCGTGGATACAAGTTTCTTCTTTGGTAGTATAAGCATTTAATTCGCCCCCAACATCGTCAAGACGTGATAAAACATGAAATGCTTTACGTTTTTTTGTGCCTTTAAAAAGAAGGTGTTCAATAAAATGAGCCAAACCAAGCTCGTATTCGGCCTCGTCGCGTGAGCCAGTATTGATGAAAAATCCACAATGAGCAACTGGTGATGAAACCTGAATATGAATAAGTTTTATGCCGTTGGGTAATACGTATGTTTTATATCCCATGCTTAACAAATTGAAGCACAAATGTAACAAAGAATCCGAGTGTGTTTATAGAAGATTTTAGAAAATTGCTAAAGAAATTTTTATATAATGATTTTTTATATATTTTTGCACCGCAAATCGCAAGGTGCCATAGCTAAGTTGGTAGAGCAACGGACTGAAAATCCGTGTGTCCGTGGTTCAATTCCACGTGGCACCACTTAACACTTCGAAATTCAACCTGGCCATTCTCTTTACAAGAAATGGCCAGGCCCTCTAGGAAAGGGAAATCAATATTCTGCTAGTATTTTTTTGTAGTTATAATGATTTTTTAAATAATTAAGATCTCTTATAATACGTAATATCAATATTTATAGGGAATAGGGCTTTAACTAAACGACATTGAATTGAGAATAATAATTATTTTCAATATTCAATAACATAGGCTATGAAAGATAGATAACCTTCGATCAATTTCCTGTTGCTCAACACAAGAATAGTTTTTAGGAAATAAACCAGATATTCATTCGTTTATTATCTTGCAATAAATTTGGGAAGGTCAAATGAAGTACGACACCGGGACATTTCACCGAAGCTTAAATCTATTCGATTCTACGGCAATTGTAATGGGATCGATGATTGGTTCGGCTATTTTTATTGTAAGCGCCGATATTTCCCGCAACGTTGGCGCTCCCGGTTGGCTCCTTCTGGTTTGGCTGATCACTGGAGTGATGACAGTTATTGCTGCACTCAGTTATGGTGAACTTGCAGGCATGATGCCGAGAGCCGGCGGTATTTATGTATATCTCCGCGAAGCGTATTCTCCCCTCTTTGGTTTTCTCTATGGCTGGACACTTTTTCTCGTGGTACAGTGTGGTACTATTGCAGCTGTTGCAATGGCTTTTAGTAAATTCCTGGGTGTCTTATTCCCATGGATTTCCGAGGATAACCTTTTCTTTCAGTTTAAACACCTAACCATCAATTTTACCCAACTTATTGCCATTCTTTCAATACTGTTTCTTACCTGGATTAATAAGCACGGAGTTGAAGAGGGTAAAAAAATTCAAAACGTTTTTACCTATTCTAAAATCCTTATTCTCATTTTACTTATAGTTGTTGGTTATATTTTTTCAACTCACTTTGCATCTACAAACTGGTGGCATGCTTCCAGGGTTGAGCAAGGTGTACGTATCCCAATCCAGGGGTTTGCCCTTGTAGTGGGTATTGGCATATCTATGGTAGGTTCGTTATTTGCATCAGATGCATGGTATAACATAACGTTTACTTCAGGCGAAGTCATCAACCCAAAACGGAACATACCGCTTAGCCTATTTTTAGGCACACTCATTGTCTGCGCTTTATATCTGCTGGTGAATGTCATTTATATAAAAATATTGCCGGTAATTGGAACTACTCATGGGTTATCGGTAGCCGAACAAGGTATTCAGTTCGCTTCGGAAGACAGGGTGGCTACAGCGGCTATGAAACAAATACTGGGCCGTTCTGCCGAAGTTATTGTTGCTATAGTGCTGATAGTTTCAACATTTGGATGTAACAATGGCATTATTCTTTCAGGTGCAAGAGTTTATTACGCAATGGCTCGCGATAAACTTTTCTTTAGAAAAACAGGGCAGCTTAATAAAAAAGGTGTACCTGAAGTTGGATTATGGGTACAGGCTATTTGGAGCACTGTGCTTTGCCTTTCAGGAACTTATAGCCAATTACTCGATTATGTGATCTTTGCAGCGCTGATTTTTAATATACTAACTATTTCAGCTGTGTTTGTCTTGCGTTTCCGAAAACCGGAGCTTGCACGACCGTACAAGACAATCGGTTATCCGATAATTCCCGCTATTTATATAATACTTTGTGTGTTTATTGAAATAATTCTTCTAATGTATAAACCCCTGTATACCTGGCCTGGATTAATTATAGTGCTTACCGGCGTGCCCGTTTATTATTTATGGAAATATCCCTCAAAAATAATAGCAAGACTCAATAAAAATTAAAATCATTTGTAAACAAACTACTGATTATTTTTTCTTTTTCTACGCTTCGGGAAAATATGAATATGAGTATGTTTCCACTTATTAATCCAGTACATTGGATCGTAAGTGCTGATGTGCCTTTCTACTTTGGCTTGGTACATATCGTTGATGGTAACCATAATTGCAGTTTCTTCCACGCTACCAAAATGAGGATTGATGGCTGTTCCAAAAACCTTCATGGTGGGAGACAAGTTCATGTATGAGTTAATCAGGGGTGGGATAATTTCTCCCAATTTCCGAACCGACTTAGACAAAGTTTTATAATCATCCATGTAGTTTTTAAGGGAAAATACATGGGCCAGTTCTTCTCTGTTCATATCGGTTTCCATTGGTATAATAGGAGTTGCGAGGCCATCTTTATCTGCAAAATATTTTTCGAGGAAATACAATAAATGGTTTCGGGCATGAACATTGTAACTCTTGTACATGGTCACTTTACCAAAAAGATATTTTTTATTCGGATTGTCTACCACGATTGCGCCCAAACCATCCCAAAGGTTGTCCAGGGCATACAAACTTTTACGGAATCGGCTGGTAGATTGATAAGATGGTTGAACAAATGATCGGCCAAGTTCGATCATATAGGGTAAATAATCTTGTCGGAATTTATCTGAAAAATGGAATAAGTCAGCAGTTGATAGCAATACATTACCATCAGCATCGATGGTATTTTCGTCACATATTTTAAAACGATACCCGCCTAAAATTTGTCGGGTCTCAGGGTCCCAAACAATAAGTTGCTGATAAGGATTTTCACAAGTATCAAAAAAATCAATATCAATTTCAAGGCCTGTCCCTCCTCCGGCATGGCGAAAAGAGTCTTCTCTTAACCGGCCTACCTCGCGCATAAGGTTAGGCGAATCATGAGCTGTAATAATATATAAAAGATTACCTCCATTGTTTGTCTTGCGAACAAACTTTTCTTCTGTCAACTCTTGTTCCAGTAATTCCCTTGGGAGCGGAGGGATAATATCAACCATAAAGATTCTGTTTATTTAGCAAGGATGTAAATTTATAATTTTTCTTTTATAACTTAACCGTGGCGTTCAACTATTTATAATTTGGAGTATAAATTATTAAACGACGGGCTGGTGAGACAAGCAAAATAACTAAAAGAAAAAAATCTATTCTAAATTTTTAACGACCGGAAAAAGTATTTATTACGTTTGTAAAAAAAATTGACTATGAAAACAAAACCGGTTAAGGAAACGCAAGAAAAAACAAAAAGCTGGGTCGTTCCTGGAATCAAACTTACCCGAAAGGAGTTTATAGCCGGTATCCGCGAAGCCGAAAAAGGGCCGTTTTACACTTTTGAAGAATTACAAGCAACGCGTAAGCAATGGAGGAAACAAAAGAGAAGCCTATAGTTTTTTCCAAACAATACGCTTTTGATACTGAGGAAATTTACAACTATACTAAGGAAACATTTGGAGAGGAGATGTTGTTGTAGTATAGATGTTTATTCCGGACAAACTGACCCCCATTCTTTTTTATCCGAAAATAAATTTTAAACGGGCTCTAAATTTTCTCTATTTTTGAAAAAATGTGAGTTATGACTGATTCCGAGATAAAAATATATCAATTAGAAGACGGAAAAACAGAGATTCAAGTAAAACTAGAGAATGATACTGTTTGGTTGTCGCAAAAACAAATGGCTGAATTATTTGATAAAGACCCCGACACAATAGGTCTTCATCTTAAAAATATTTATGAATCTTATGAATTAGAGGAGATTACAACTACCGAGGAATACTCGGTAGTTCAACAAGAAGGTCAAAGGAAAGTCAAAAGAAAAATTAAATTCTACAATCTTGATGCTATAATATCGGTTGGTTATAGGGTCAATTCAAAGAGAGGGGTACCCCACGTTGGGCGAAATTTCCACTTCGACCAACTATCTTCGGAAGCGTATGCTTCTATTGCCAACAGGCATTAAAGCCTCAGTTCTACTTTGAAACAGTTTATAAAATTAACTGTCTCACCAGCCTCAGGAAATATTTTACTAAACAAGTCATTTTTAACTTAAGGGCGGCACTTAATCACTTATCACATATCAGCTATTTTAACTAAGTTTGTAAAGGATAATATGAATTGATGGAATTTATAGATACTCACGCGCATTTATTTTTACCCGAATTTGAAAATGACCGTACCCAGGTAATTGAAAGGGCAAAATCGGCTGGAATTAGCAAAATGCTTTTACCCAATATAGACCTTACTACTGTAAAAGCCATGCTAAATCTATGTGAGGCTTTCCCCAGTCATTGCTTGCCAATGATCGGTTTGCATCCCACTTCGGTTAAAGATGATTACCATGAGCAACTTAGCGAAATTGAAACATACCTGGAAAACAACCTGTTCATAGCTATTGGTGAAGTTGGGATTGACCTGTATTGGGATAAAACATTTCTGGATCAACAACTCGAAGCATTTGCATTCCAAATTGATCTTGCCAGAAAATATTCCCTTCCTCTGGTAATTCATTGCCGCGAATCATTTGCCGAAATCATTGAAATGATCCGAAACAAATATAACGGAGTGTCTTATTCTGGTGTTTTTCACAGCTTTCCGGGTACCACTGAACAAGCAAAAGAAGTAATTGCATTAGGGTTTAAAATTGGCATTAATGGTGTGGTTACCTTTAAAAACTCGAAAGTTAAAGAAGTTGTGCATGAAATCGCCCTTGAGCATATCTTACTCGAAACCGATGCTCCCTATCTCACGCCTGTTCCCAAACGTGGAGAGCGTAACGAAAGCGCATACCTTATTTATATAGCACAACAAATTGCTGAAATAAAAAAGATCCCTATAACAGAGGTTGCCCGCACAACTACTCAAACATCAAAAATACTGTTCAATCTGGATTAACATGAAACAAGAAAAAAAGAAATCGGTTTTAATCATATACACAGGCGGAACTATTGGAATGGTAGAAAATGCTATAACCGGTACTTTCGAACCTTTCAATTTTAAATTAATTGAATCGAAAGTTCCTGAATTAAAAAAATTTGACTGCAAAGTATCCACTGTCCAATTCGATCCACCTCTGGATTCTTCAAACATAAGCCCTTCAGATTGGATTAAAATGGCAACAATTATCGGGGACAACTATGATAAATACAATGGTTTTGTAATTCTGCATGGCACAGATACAATGGCCTATTCTGCATCAGCGCTAAGTTTTATGCTGGAAAACCTTCACAAGCCTGTTATTTTCACAGGTGCACAATTACCTATAGGAACACACCGCACCGATGGCCGGGAAAATCTGCTTACTGCCATTGAAATTGCTTCGGCCGAACAAAATCGTGAACCAATTGTACCTGAAGTTTGTATCTATTTCGAAAAGAGGCTTTTCCGGGGCAACCGCAGTACTAAAAATAGCGCAGAATATTTCAATGCCTTTAAATCATTTAATTATCCAAATCTTGCAGAAGTTGGGGTTCACATTAAATATAACTTTGCAGCCATCAACTATGTCCCTTTGACCAAACCTTTCCTTGTTCATAAAAAACTCGATGATCGTATTGCTATTATCAAAGTATTTCCTGGTCTTAGAAAAGAAACTGTAGCATCAGTTTTGCAAATAAACGACTTAAAATCCCTCATTCTTGAAACTTTTGGAGCAGGTAATACACCAGACATCCCTTGGTTTGTAGATATCATTAAAGGTGCCATCAAAAAAGGTTTGATTGTACTAAATGTTACTCAATGCAATGCGGGCAGTGTAGAAATGGAAAGATACAAAACTAATGAGGCGCTTTTAAAAGCTGGTGTTATTAGTGGATACGATATTACGATAGAGGCTGCTATTGCCAAAACAATGTTTCTTCTTGGGCGAAATCTAAACCATAAGGATCTAATTGTAAATTTCAATCGCTCTATCTGTGGAGAAATTACAGTTATGTAGACACGATTTTTATTTTTTTTCGTATTTTGTCAGCCCATTTGATAAAAATTTTTGCATTGGAGAGATGGCCGAGTGGTCGAAGGCGCACGCCTGGAAAGTGTGTAACCGCCAAAAGTGGTTCGTGGGTTCGAATCCCACTCTCTCCGCAGATATAGCTTGCCTAACGCAGGCAAGTGTGAGTGTGAAGGAAGTGAGATGCGCTTATATTTAGCTCTTATGGGATGAGAAGCCTGGGTTCGACCTTAGCGTAACAATTTCATGACGAACTAAGTAAAACCGTGAGATTTATGATATGAATAGTTGGGACGAGATAATATTTAACAATCTGAACAAATGTTATGGTTCGTATCAGCTTCGAAAAAAATATACCAAATATTTATTTTTTAGCCTACTGATTAGTCTTGCATTGATTACAATTCCTATTTGTATTGTTTATATTAAATACAAAGCAGAAAATGTAGTTGATTATTTTCCATATTTAGTTTCGATGGAATTAGATCGGCCTCCTGATTTAGAGGCGCTATCGTCTCCTCCGCCCCCCCCCTTAATAGAACCGAAGCAGTTGCAGGAAGTGGATGTTGTTCCGGTTGTTGTTGATACGTTGGCGACCCAACCAGAACAAATTGATAAGAATAAAGAAACAAAAGACGACAAGAACGACAGCCTCAAACTTGACAATAATAAATCCAAAGATGGAAATGGTTTCAATGTAAACGGCGATAGTGCTATATTTTTTATTTATGTTGACAATTTGCCGGAATTTCCTGGTGGAAAGATAGGGCTTAGCAAATTCATTTATCAAAATACGGTATATCCTGATTCTGCACAAAGGCATCACATCGAAGGAAGGGTATTAGTTCAATTTGTGATAACGAAATATGGCGATGTGCGCGATATTTCTATTCTAAAAGGTGTTAATCCTTTACTCGATAGGGAGGCATTAAGAGTTGTAAGCATGTTCCCCAAATGGAAGCCTGGAAAACGAGCAGGTCGGCCGGTTAATGTCAGGTATCAGGTGCCTTTTAGTTTTAAAATCAATTATAATTCTGCAAATTCAGAGGGAAAATCATAATTTATTATAAAAGATTTTATCTGATTAAGCTGTTAAAAAGGTGTTTCCTTCTCAAAACCTTTGTTTCTTCCTAAGTTGAATGGGGTATTCCCCCCTCCGGATGCAAGATCAGTGTTCATCTTCGATCCATAAGTAACAGCCTGCATGCTCGCAGAATCCGCCATAAACGGCTCCATTTCGTCGAGATCAATAAACTTGGCAAATTCGTCCTTAAACCTTAGGTGAATATCTCCCAGAGCACCGTTACGATGTTTAGCAACTATAATTTCGGCAATACCACGCAATGAATTTCCATCTTCATCTTCGATAAAACCGTATTTTTCAGGGCGGTGAATAAACAACACAAGGTCGGCATCCTGTTCAATAGCTCCGGATTCGCGAAGGTCTGATAATTGGGGCCGCTTAGTACCTGAACGCACCTCAACCGATCGGTTCAACTGTGAAAGGGCAATAATTGGTATATTCAATTCTTTGGCAATTACCTTCAGCGATCGCGATATATGCGACACTTCCTGCTCGCGGCTACCTCTAATGTCAACATTACAGGTCATCAATTGAAGATAATCAACAACTACAATGTCAATCTGATATTTTTGTGTCAGACGGCGCAATTTGGCCCTGAGCTCATATACTGAAATAGCAGGGGTGTCATCAATATAAATGGGTGAATCTATTAAGCTCTTTATCTTATGGTCCAACTGTTCCCATTCTATATTATTGAGCCTGCCATTACGAATACGGTCTGATGGAAGCTCCGTTTCAGAACATATTAACCTGTTTACCAATTGAAGTGACGACATTTCAAGAGAAAAAACCGCAACCCCCCGTTTGTGTTCAACCGCAATATTTCTTGCCATGGAAAGCACCAAAGCAGTTTTACCCATCGATGGCCGGGCTGCAATGATAATAAGGTCGGATTTTTGCCATCCGGAAGTAATACGATCAAGTTTGGTAAATCCGGAAGGGACGCCACTCAAATGGTCGTCGCGTTTACCAGCTTCCTGTATCTGATGAATAGCCTCTTTTATCAAAACATTGACCGGCTGAACCTCTTTCTTGATATTTCCTTCAGCTACTTTAAATATAGAACTCTCCGAGAAATCGAGCAATTCGTCGACATCTTTACTGTCGTCAAAAGCCATGTTTTGGATTTCGCCCGATACACGGATCAACTCACGCTGAATATATTTTTGTGCTATGATACGACCGTGAAATTCAACGTGCGCAGCCGATGCAACTTTTAATGTTAACTGTGTAATATAATATGGCCCGCCAACTTCTTCAATGCAATCGTTCTTACGAAGGGTCTCAGTAACTGTCAGAAGATCGATAGGTTCCTGTTTAGTTGCCAAATCAAGAATTGCCTTGAAAATTTTTTGGTGAATCTCCTTATAAAAACACTCTGGCTTGAGAATATCTATTACTGAAAGCACCGCATCCTTTTCAAGCATAATGGCGCCCAGTACTGCTTCCTCCAAATCGATGGCCTGTGGAGGTATTTTTCCCGCTATGTCTAAGGATAAATTATTAGTTTTAGGATATTCTTTTTTGGCCATTTTTTAACAATTTAAATGACTTCAAAGATAGGAAAAGAACATGGCTGTTGAAGAAACTTTTCAACCGTAATTATAAACAAAGTTCCAAACGGATTTGTTAACTATTTGTTGATAAATAAAAATTACAATTACCTTAATTTTACCAATCCAACAAAATTATTCAATTACTATTTAAATATCAGATAATAAGTTAAAAGCCCGATCCAGGATAATACTAAGACTATCAAAATAATAACAATGCTTTTCTTATATAATTCCTTTTCTTTTAATATTTTTCTATAACGAACAATCTGATCAATTTTATTTAAAGCGTTTTCCTTGGCATGATGATCCTTCATGATATAATCATAGGCACCCTCATGTAAGGCCTCAAGTGCAACTTTAATATCGGTTTGCCCGGAAAGAAAAATTACCTCAACCTTAGGGTCTCTTGTTTTCAATTTACGCAATACTCCTAAACCATCTATTCCAGGTAAGATATAATCTAAAAGAACTATATCAGGTTGAAAGTTATTGTTTTCCAGACACTCCTCACCTGAGAGAAACGAATGGACTTCAAATCCTTTGGTTTTCAGATATGTAGAAATAACTGAATTATAAAAATTATCGTCTTCCACTATAAAAACTAGAAGTTTATGTTTACCTGCCATAGCTCATCAATTAAATTTTTATTAAATTAAGCAAAAGTTTCAATAATTGCAAACTTCTGCATATCAAAATCAAAAAAAACACTGGAATATTTTGACTTACCATGGTCTGAAAAGTTGATCACCTTTTATCATTTCACTTTAATAATTGCTTGACCTGACTTAAATGGGAGCAATTCGCCAATATTCCAAACATCGAGTGATAGATTCGTAACAGATTTCAGGAACTCATCTGAGCCTTTAGGGTCGATAGCTACTAATAATCCTCCGCTGGTTTGTGGATCACAAAGGATCATCTTTTGTTTTTCATTAATGTGGCCGATTTTATCGCCATAACTTGCCCAGTTACGATAAGTTCCGCCCGGAATAGATTTAGCTTCTATATACCCGTCAATGCCTTCTATTATTGGCACATCATCAAATCGAATTTCGGCTGATAAACAACTCCCCTCACAGATTTCTAGCAAATGGCCCAACAACCCAAATCCAGTTACATCGGTCATCGCCTTAACACAACTGAGTTTGGCAAATTCGGTGCCAGCTATATTTAGAGTAGTCATCAATTCCATTGCTTTTTGTCTGTGCCCTTCTTTCACCAATCCGTTCTTTTCAGCGGTTGTTACAATACCAATTCCTAAGGGTTTGGTTAAGAACAAATGGCAACCTACAGTGGCCGTTCGGTTTTGCTTAATCTTATCTGTATCCACAATTCCGTTCACTGCTAAACCAAACACAGGATCGGAAATATTGATGCTGTGACCGCCCGCAAGGGCTATACCGGCATTATTACAAACTGTCCGGGCACCTTCAATTACTTTCCTGGCAATTTCATGGGATAGTTTCTCTAATGGCCAGCCAAGAATAGAAATAGCAAGGATAGGCATACCTCCCATAGCGTATATGTCGCTAATAGCATTGGTGGCAGCTATCCGTCCAAAATCGTACGGATCATCAACAATTGGCGTAAAAAAATCGGTGGTACTAATTAGGGCAGTGCCATTTCCTAAATCGTAAACTGCAGCGTCGTCCTTGGTTTCGTAACCTACCAACAAATTTTTAGGAGTAGCATAACTTATTTCGCTTGTTAAAATGGCTTGCAAATCCCGGGGTGCAATCTTACATCCACATCCTGCGCCCGGGCTAAATTGTGTGAGTTTCGGAATATCCATGTCCTGTAGAGTTATTAAATAATTTTTCAAATTAAACGTATTATTTCATTGGCTATTTCATTCGGCAGGTTTAATAATGGATTATGATTGATGATATTTTCCTGAGGCCTTCCCGCTAAATGCTTTTGGTAAGCCTTATCATAATAACGTAAAGTAATTTCGGCTACTTTATAATAATTGCCCATCGATAGTGCATCGATAGCCGCCTTTGTGTTGTCGCCACCAAGCTTTTTTTCAATTTTACATATTGACTCGGCCAGCAAATTCGATGAAAAACCAGCGTATTCCTCTATCAAACGCCGGATACGGGTTTCTTTATCAAGCCAAACACAAATCACCTTTGATTGCAACATATATTCAAACCATTGCTTGGGCAGTTGAACCCGACCTATTGAAAGACTCTCATCTTCCACCCATATAGTTTGCCCATAATCAAATGACTGCAATTCGGTAAATAAGTTGTTCTCAAACTGTTCCTGGCTTGGCTGCGAAAGTTGTCCTATGCCACCAAATGCTGAACCTTTGTGATTTGCAATAGCTTCCAGGTCTAGCACCTGTTGACCCGATCTTTTTATTTCCTTCAATATTTCTGTTTTTCCGGTACCGGTCATACCTCCTAAGACGATAATCCCTGGTTGTTTGTTAAACCATTCGAACGCATACCGGCGATACGATTTATACCCGCCCCTAAGTCTATATGTATTTATACCCATTTGTTCAAAAAGCCAGGCCATGCTATTACTGCGCATTCCTCCACGCCAGCAGTGTACCAATATTTTTTTATCCACTGCTATATCCAGGGCTTTACTGGCAAAATGTTTCAATTTTGGACCAATTATCTCAAGCCCAAGTAAAAAAGACTCTTCCTTACCCCTTTTTGCATACGACGTTCCAATCTTTACCCTTTCCTCGTCTGAAAACAACGCGATATTTATCGATCCAGGTATATGACCTTTATGATATTCTGCAGGCGAACGAACATCGATTACAGGCATCGTGTTGTTCAGTGTTAAAAATTGGATTATATCAATTTCAAGAGACATTTTTTCGAAAAATAATTTATTGAACCGATTAAGTTTTATTGCATATTATTTCAATATATGTCGTACATACAATATGTTAGCTCTTGTAAAAGAGCGTTATATATTGTCGTTTCGGTATAAGAGATATAGCCTTGAAAAATACAAAAAATATAATAACATCATCTCAATCACCATAGCATAAATTACTTAAAATCCTATTAACAAATGTTTTAAAGTCATTTTACCAATTTAATGGAATGAATATTTCGATATTTACTTTTTTCCTTGAAATAATTGTTGCAAATTTGCACCGTAGATTAAAGGTAATACTCTTACTGATTTGGGATACCCGCCTCAAACAATCCATCCTTCCAGTTCGTGTGTTGCTAAGTTCTACCAAATTATTAATTAATTTAATTTCAATTTCATTTCATGGACATTTATGTAGGAAATCTTCATTACAAGGTAGCTGAAGATGTATTAAAGGAAATTTTCGAAGAATACGGCGAGGTTACAGCCGTAAAAATCGTTACTGACAGTGTAACCCGTAGAAGTAAAGGATTTGCTTTTGTTACAATGACAAACGAAGGTGAAGCTAAACAAGCCGTCGAAGAACTTAACGATGGCGAATTAATGGGACGAAAAATCGTTGTCAACCAAGCCAGGCCAAAAACATCAAATGAAGGCGGCGGCGGTAGAAGTGGCGGTGGTAGAAGCGGCGGCTATGGCGGCGGCGGATCAAAGTATTAATTAGGCTCTCCTATTGAAAAGGGGCTTGGCGAATGATTAGACTCCTTTAACAATTCCCGATTCTATTTGAACTAAGTTGACCTCTTAATATTATAAACAGGTATGAGTTTTTAATCTACCTGTTTATTTTTTATTATTACTTTTGGTTGACAGCAAACCGCAAGCTGCAAAAATATCCTGTCCCCGCGATGCTCGGATGGTTGTAATAATCCCTTTCTGATTTAAGGCATCCTGAAAAGCTTTAATGGTTTTATCATCCGATCCTATCAAAAGTGAATCAGGTATCGGATGAAAACGAATGAGGTTTATCCGGCAGCGAATACCATATAGAATTTTTGTCAATTCCTTTACATGACGAGGCGTATCGTTTATATTCTTAAACATAATATATTCGAAAGAAACCCTGCGTTGTAACCCAAAATCAAAAGCTTTTATTACATCCAGGACATCAAGGATTGGGCTCACATGCTGGATGGGTATAAGTTTTCTGCGTTCCTCGTCGAATGGCGAATGTAAACTAATCGCTAAATGACATTTGCTACGATTCAGAAACTCGTCAATTTGAGGTATTAATCCTATTGTTGAAACAGTTATACGTTTTGGGCTCCAGGCATACCCATAACCTGATGTTAAGATTTCGAGACTTTTTAATACTTCCTTTAAGTTATCAAAAGGTTCGCCCATTCCCATATAAACAATATTAGTGAGGTTATCGCGCTCGGGCAAACTGTTAACCTGGTTAATAATTTCACCTGCTTTAAGGTTCCCCTGAAAGCCCTGTTTTCCTGTCATACAGAACAAACAGCCCATTTTACAACCAATCTGTGACGATACACAAAGTGTTGCCCTATCTGATTCGGGAATATATGCAGATTCAATAAACTCACCTTCAGATATTTGAAAAAGATATTTTTTCGTTCCATCAACCGAAGCATATTCTTTGAGTGGTGGCATAAGCCCTATTTCAAAAGATTCGTTGAGAATATTCCGGTTTTTAATCGAAATATTAGTCATTTCGTCGATAGATGAAACATGCTTTTGATATAGCCATTCGGCCATCTGTTTTGCTGCAAATACCGGAAGACTGTAAAGTTTTGCAACCTCCTGCAGTTCGCTTAATGTTTTACCCAATAAAGGTTCTTTTGCCATTATTCAAACATAAATTTAACAATCAGCATCTCATATGCCTCATCAACCATTTCAGAATTTCTGTAAAGATACTGCTTTTAAATAACCCACAGAATGGCTAACTTTCCCAAGTTTTTTAATATTGCCCAATAATATTTTAAAACCGAAACTATTAACTTTAAAAAAATATTAACGACCAAACTCAATATTTTTGGACAAACCAAAAGTTTTTTGGAAGAAATTTCATAAATTACATAAAGAAAAAAACAAATATAATTTTTGAATTTCCTAAATCCGATTAATTTTGAAGGTTATAAATTTATAAAGGAGAGATTATGTCAAGAGAAGAAACGTTGGAGGAAATGGTTGCACGCCGCAATAAGCGGCTTTTAAGCTTCTTCACCATGCACGGGTATAACGTTCGTCTCGTTGGAGACGAGCAGAAACCTGCAGTTATTCTGAATGAGGCAGTAGTATTATCGTGTTATGTTAAAAACTTTGATCTTCATTTCACTAAAGAACCCTTTAGTGATGAGATTGTTAAAAGTTTTAAGCTGAAGCATGAACCTGATGTGACCAAGCACGAATTACAGGAGGCTATCGACTTATGCGTCCATCGTCCGGTTTATAAAATAAAACTGGTCGAAACTGATTTGTTCTTGGTTGGTTACAATTATCTAAACAGCGAAGACGCTGTAGGTAGATATCCGGTATTTGCAAAACACAAACCTAAGGTGTATTTTGATAAAGAATATGCCGTTAAGTTGGTTGAAAGCCTGAGCAGCGACGGATACAAATTAAAAATTGAATAGCTGTCTTTCTAAGAAGCTTAGGACAGGTTTATTCACTGGTTATTGTATAATCAGGATGAGAATATTTAAAAGGTGCAAATTGCACCTTTTTTATTTTGCATTGTCAACCAGCGGATTAAACCCTGATTAAGCGGTTTTCTTATGTAATGATTCACGCAAAGGCGCTAAATCAGAATTATTTTCTTTGAGACATTTAGATTTGCATTGATACTCAATATCTATTTAACTATAAATCAAGTAAAAATACATTGCATTGCATATTTTTGCAAAATGAAATACTATGTATCCTGTATTTTATACTTGGTGCTAAAAATTGTCTGAATATTATTATATCTTGCAAGTATAAGTTTTATACACTATAGCTTGAATATTAAAAATTTACTAACTTAAAAACTAACTTTTATGAAAAACTTAGGGAAAAAAAGGGTATTCGAAAGAATGACAGTTGACGCTTATATGGGTTGCTATGTTAATTGTAGTTGTAATTGCATTTGTAATTGCAATTGCCAATGTTCTTGTTTCTGGTCTTCATTAAGTTTTGCTCTTAGCAATGTTTATAATTTAAGTACATCAATAAATGCGAATAGTGGAACATCTTCCAATCCCGTAACAACGAATAAAAATAATTGGGGTATTATTAATTCCCATTACGTTTTGGGAAGGTAATTAGTATATTTAATGGTTGCATGAATGAGGGTGTCTAAAAAGTTATTTAATTGTTCTCTTTGTCATGTTGAACGATAGCTAAACATCTGTATTATAGAAATATAGATTCTTCACTTCGTTCAGAATGATAGTTGAGAACAACAACTTGAATATTTATATTTACTAACTTAAAAAACTAACTTTTATGAAAAACTTAGGGAAAAAAAGACATTCGAAAAAATGACAGTTGACGCTTATATGGGTTGTTATTGTCGTTATGTTACTTGTACTTGTACTTGTACTTGCAATCAAGCATGTTCTTGTTCTTGGGCTCCGTTAAGCGCTGCTCTTAACATGATTTTTAATGCAAGTATGTCAACAAAAATTAGTAGTAATGCATATGGCTCACTGGATACAAGATATAATACTGGTGGAAGTGCTAGTATGGGTTCTTGGCCTAATTAGAATAGTATATTTAGTGGTTGCATGAAACCCCGAAATTTATTTCGGGGTTTATTTCATTATACTTTACAAGTAAAGTTTTATAAACTATAACTTGAATATTAAACATTTACTAACTTAAACAAGCTAACTTTTTTTTGGATTTTTTGACATCCCCTTATTTTAAAATTATTTCATTAATTACATTCGTATGAACAATTTTAGCCCTTTCATTCATTTATTTAAGACACTGGATAATTTTTACATCTACGATGTTAATACCAATCGGATTATTAAGGTTGAAGAATATGTTTACCACTATTTGGAATATATTTTAGCGGGGAAATCAGCGAACATAGAAAAAACAGGCTTGAATATATCTGAAGAAGAAATCCTAAAAGCATCCTATAAGATTAAAACCCTGCAGGAACATGGCTTATTATCAAATAAAAGGGGAAAGAAAATCCAACACCATCTTGACAGGTATTTGGAAGGCATATTATCATCATGCATGGAAAACCTTATTTTACAAGTTACACAAGCATGTAACCTGCGCTGTAAATATTGTACATACTCGGGCGACTATTTAAACCGTCCTCATGGTGCATTATCCATGCCGGAGGGGATAGCAAAAAAGGCTATTGATTTCTTTATCGCACATTCATCAGAAACTCCCAGGCCAGCGTTTGGGTTTTATGGGGGCGAGCCATTCTTAAATTTCGAATTAATTAAAACTCTTGTTCCATATATCAAGAAAAAAATGCGCGGGAAACAATTCATTTTTAATATCACAACCAATGGAACCTTATTGAATGAAGAAATTATTACTTTTTTGGCCACACATAATGTTTCCCTTATGGTTAGCCTTGATGGCCCCAAAGAAGTTCATGACCTTAATCGTTGTTACGGTTCAGGCAAAGGCTCTTATGACCAGGTAATGAAAAATATAGAACTTGCAAAAGAAATTGCCCCTGAATATGCAAATAAACACATAATGTTTAGTTCGGTATTTACAAAGGAAATCAGTTTCTGTTCCCTTACAAAATTTTTTACTGATTTTAATGCTATTAAAGAACCATACGTGATTGCATCTACTCCAAGTAAATTTTATTTAAAAGAAAATCAAAAAGAAAAGGTTAAAAATTTAGTTTATGATGATGATCTTAATTATGAAACCTTTAAATTCTTTCTTTCAAAATTAGGACGCTTACCTGAATCAGATGTGTCCAATCTTTTAAAAACATGGGAAGAGCAAGACCGGGCCAGCATGGAAGAAAAAAGAATGGAGGAAATGGAATTACCCGATATTCTTCATCCTGGTGGTCCTTGTGCTCCAGGTGTCAGAAGATTATTCGTAAATATCAAAGGTGAATTATATCCTTGCGAACGTGTAAGTGAATCGAGTTCAACATGTCATATTGGTTCGCTGGAAACCGGTATAGACATACATAAAGCGAAAAAAATTATGAACATTGGCCGTTTAACAGAAAATGAATGCTTAAACTGTTGGGCAGTGAAGTTTTGTGGCTCCTGCGTTGCAAGTGCAGATAATGGTGAAACATTAGATAAAAAATTGAAGTTATCTTATTGCAAAGATTTCATTGCAAATGCAGAAGGGAAACTTATAAAATATTGCACATTTAAAGAATTTAATATCCCAACGGAAAAACAATCAGAAATGATACCCTTTTTATTCATAAACTAATACTAAGTGATCTACGTAAATAACCCCATTTTATGAAAAAAAGAACAACTATTTATCCATACTCCAAAGAAGATGTACAATTTTTCCGCTATGCATCCTTACTTGGTGAAATTGAACCTGTATATGCAGTAAGCCCTCCCGGCTGGGGACTTTGTGGATATGATGTCACTGAAATTGATGGTGGCAAGTCCTCAGGTTTGAAAATTACCGAAGATTTATCAGATGCCATGAAAAATTCCGAATTATTAGTTTTAACATCGTTTGCTAAATACTATGGCGAGGAAGGCGGGTTAAAGGATACCCTGGAAAAAGCAATACAAATTAAAATGCCGTTTATGCTTTATTTTCCTCCTGATAAAATTGAAGACCAGGAAGCAATCAGCGGTATCCTGGACGAAGCAAAACAATTGGGCCTCTTAAGAAATATACCTGAACAACAAAAGAAAAGTGCAAAGTTCCCGGGAATAGGCTATTGCAAACATTTAGATTCACCGGTAACACTAATTATAGGACAAGGTCCCAGCACCGGTAAATTTGAAACTCAACTGGGCTTAAGAAAGGAATTATTACAACGGGGATACAAAATATCTCAAATAGGCTCAAGGCCATATTGTGAATTGTTCGGGTTTCATTCATTTCCCTCATTCATGCTCAATAACCATCTGGATGAAACTGAAAAAGTGATCAGCTTCAATCATTTTATAAAAAAAATAGAAGCACTAGAAAACCCTGATCTGATAATAGTTGGAATACCCGGTGGAATTATACCTATCGTTGATAAAATACATAATAATTATGGGATACTTCATGTTGAAGCTGCATCAGCTTTAGAACCTGATAATATAGTTTATAATCTTTATTCTAACTATTATACAACGGAATACTATGATAGATCTGCCGAATTCATTTATAACAGGTTTTACAAAACTTTACCTGCCTGTTTTATTTTAACCAATTTTTGGATTGACTATGGCGCTATTGTTGAACACGATATTTTTAATGTGGTTACATTTAATAAAATGTACGATGAAGTGATCGAAAAGCCTGGTAAAGATATTCCGGTAGTTTCAATTTTAGAACCCGGCGCCTTTACGAAGGTTGCCGATGCCACACTCTCAATTTTAGAAAGCTATGGATCAGTTGACACTTTTTAAAAGATAAAAATTATGAATATTATAAAAAAAATTCAAACTATATTTCAGAAAAAATTTCGTATAGACATTGCTGAAGAATATTTTTCAAAAGACCTTTCACTAGGTTATTCCGGCATTGGATTTAACGCTATTGAAATGCTTTACTTTATACATTATATTGAAGATGAGTTTAATATAAAATTTACTGCCGAGCATTTCACAGCCGGCAAAATTCGAACTTTATCGGGTATTTGTGCTGCAATAGATGAACTCCGGAAAGAAACCATAATTGAAGTAGAAAAAATTTCTTAGTTCGGGCATTTCATGCAATTTATTATCTTTCTATCGTAATAAAACTTGGGATAGTAAAGCCCAAGGGGTTGATTTCAGATATTATTTTTCCTTTCATTATTTCAGATGTATAGAAATTTGATAGCGATAATAAATGACAGCATTAATAATGCCGTTTTTTGATTTATGGAAAATAAATATTTTCAATACGTTATCACATTACTCATTAATTTTGTACACCGGCCTCTTTTTTTAAATAATTATTTTTATCTTGCGTTGCCTTAATTCGAAAATTGGAATTGCCATTTTTTTTTCATTATACCATACTTTACACGTTTTTTAGGTAATTTTTAATTTTATTGAAAATTGCCCTGAATGGTTTATACTTTACAAGTAAGTTTTTATCAACTAACTTGACTATCAAACATTTATTAACTTTAAAAACTAACTTTTATGAAAAATTTAGGAAAAAAAAGAAAACTCGAAAGAATGACGGTAAATGCTTATGGATGCTGGTGTAAAATTAGCTGCACTTGTAACTGCAATTGTGCTTGTCCCTGTAATTGTAACGCTCCTTATGTAACTGTGGGTATGAGTAATGGGCAGGGGAATGGCATGTATATATATTATCTCAATTCTTTAACGAATACTTCTCAAACTTCGCGTGAAAAATTCAACGGTCTTTTTTTAAAAAACTTTCCGTAGTTGTGGCTCACGTTAATGAGTTGAACACTATTCAATAATTCTTACAAAAAGTCCTGGCAGCAATTCCAGGACTTTTCGTAAAACTAAAACTGAAGTAGCCATGCTATAGTTTTTAATTTACAATTCCAACTATGGGCAATATTTATCCATTTCATAGGTAATTCTTAAAGGCCTTAGGCTTCTGAGGCTGGATTTCTTGGATATGACGGGATTTCATATCTATATTATATCAAAGTATCCAGACGTATAGTAATTTGACAGCGATAATAGGTGACAGCATTAATAATGCCGTTTTTTGATTCATGGGAAATGAATATTATCAATACATTAGCATATAATTCATTAGTTTTAAGCACTATTTTTATTTTTTAAATAATTATTTTTATATTGCATCGATCAAACGTTTATTAACTTAAAAACTAACTTTTATGAAACACTTAGGAAAAAAAAGAAACATCAAACGAATGACAGTAAGTGCTTATGCTTGCTCATGCTCCTGTACCGGCAGTTGTAATTGTAATTGCAGTTACACATGTAATTGTCCACCAACCTTTTTTGGAAACCTCTTTACATCAATTCGGATGAACCAAAGTAAGGCCCAAGGTGTAGGGTCGGGTATGAATATATCGGCGTCTATGGGAATTAGTAGTGGCATCTATAACTATACAGGCAATGCTTAAGTAATTATGACACATGATGATTTGTTGAACATTGTTCAATACATCCTACAAAAAGCCCTGGAAGCAATTTCAGGGCTTTTCATAAAACTCCAACTGAAGTAACCGTACTAAGAATTTATAATTTACATTCCTAACTTATGGCCAATCTAAAACCATTTATCCACCTGTTTAAAACATTAGGCAATAATTACCTCTTTGATGTTAATACCAATGCCATACTTACAATTGAAGACGAAGTGTACCGTTACCTTGAAAATTTTCTTGCCGAAAACAAGGAACCCGAAAACACAGTTTCTTCTTTAACTGATAAAGAAGTGCAAAAAGCGCATGCTTGGATAAAAAAAGCACAGGAACAGGGATTTCTTTCAACCAAAAAAGGAAAACAAATCAGGCATTATAATGACGCTTATCTGAATGGACAATTGGACATGTATATGGGCAATCTTATCTTACAGGTTACACAAGCATGCAACCTGAGGTGTAAATATTGCGCTTATTCAGGCGATTACCAGAACCGGCCTCATGGGGAATTATCCATGCCTGAAGAAACAGCAAAAAAGGCTATCGACTTTTATATTGACCATTCATCGGAAATGCCCCGGTTGGCTTTTGGGTTTTACGGAGGCGAACCCTTCTTAAATTTCGCCTTAATAAAAAAGCTTGTACCGTATATAAAGCAAAAAGCACGTGGAAAAAATTATGGGTACTATATTACAACCAACGGGACAGTGATGAACGAGGAGATCATCCAATTTCTTATTGAAAACGAGGTTGATTTAATGGTGAGCTTGGATGGCCCGAAAGAGGTGCATGACAGCAACCGTTGCTTTGGGTCCGGAAAGGGATCATTTGATGTGGTGATGAAGAATATTGAGCAAATAAAAGAAATTGACCCAGTGTATTTAAAGGATCGCGTGAAATTCAATGCTGTGTTTACAGAGGAAGTTGGTTTCTGCACCATTTCAAAATTCTTCACTGACTTTGAGACCATAAAAGAGCCTTTCATCATGGCGTCCTCTAAAAACAGGTATTACCTGAAAGAAGACAAAAAACAAGAAGAGCATGGTAATTTACAATATTATGATGATTTGTATTATGAATCATTTAAATATATGCTTTATAAAAACAGGCGTCTTCAAAGAAATGATATATCGAACATTATAGAGAGTTGGGAAGAAAGAGAACGGTCAGAAATGGAAGAAAAAAGAATGCAGACCCTTGAAGTTTCTGATTCTTTCCATCCGGCAGGCCCTTGTGTGCCAGGCTCAAGGAGACTGTTCGTTACCATTCACGGGGAACTATTCCCCTGCGAACGCGTCAGTGAAACAAGTAAAGTATGCAGGATAGGCACACTTGATACTGGTATAGATATAGAAAAAGCAAGGAAAATCCTGAATATCGGGCGCATTACTGAAGAGGCATGCTTAAATTGCTGGGCAGCGCGTTTCTGCGGCTCTTGTGTTGCAAGCGCTGATAACGGGACTGAAATGGATAAAACATTGAAATTGTCCTATTGCAAAAGTTACCTGGCAGATGCGGAATCTAAATTAAAAAAATATTGTACCTACAAAGAATTTAATATTTCTACGGAAAAAAATTTTAACTAAATATTGTTGGCCGGCTGAAAACCATTTGGCACCGATTACAAAATTTGTTGATATTGCCCATTGTTGGCACTTCACTTTTTGGTTCATGCAACATATCCGGCAGCTTAGTCAGGCAAATGAAACTAATTACTAAAACCATGAAAAAAAAATCAGCCACCATTTACCCATATTCCAAGAGGGATGTTCAGTTTTTTCGTTATGCTTCCCTGCTTAAAGAGGTTCAGCCTGTTTATGCTGTAAGCCCTCCGGGTTGGGGCCTCTGTGGGCATGACGTCACAGATATTGACGGCGGGCAACCTTCAGGCGTGAAAATTACCGAAGATTTGGAACAAGCCCTGCAAAATTCCGAAATTTTAATTATAACCTCGTTTGAAAATTATGGCGGGGAAGATGGCGGTTTAAAAGATACGCTTAAAACGGCTATTCAATTTAAGAAACCAGTGATGCTTCTTTACCCCGCAAAAACTACTGAAGAAAAGGAATTACTTAAAAAGTCAGTTCAACTCGGCCTTTTATGCTGGAGCGCCGAACAACACCATGAACATATAATTATTCCAAAAGAAGAATTATACCATTGTGAAGATTTAAAAGCCCCGGTAACTATGATTATTGGCCAGGGCCCCTATACCGGGAAATTTGAGACACAACTGGGCATGCGCCAGGAATTATTAAACCGGGGATTTAAAATATCCCAGGTAGGTTCAAGACCTTGTTGCGAATTATTTGGTTTTCACTCCTTTCCTTCGTTCATGTTTTCAAATGAACTCAATGAGACTCGAAAAATATTAGCCTTCAACTATTTTATAAAACAAATAGAAAAAGCAGAAGAACCGGACTTATTGATAGTTGGTGTGCCTGGTGGTGTTATGCCTGTAATTGAAAAAATACATAATAATTTTGGCATGCTCCATGTTGAAGTTTCAGCAGCGCTTGAACCGGATTTAGTAATTTATAATCTTTATTCAAACGGATACACAACAAAATATTATGAAAAATCATCCGAGTTGATTTCCAATAGGCTAAACCACGTTCAGATAAGTTGTTTTATTGTATCCAATTCATGGATAGACTATTCCGCATATACTGAAAGTGATGAATTTAGGGTTATAACATTTAGAGAGTTGTGTGATAAAATAATCGAAAAGCCCAAAGATGTCCCCGCGATATCGATTTTAGATGCTGACGCTTTTAAAAAGGTAACAGATGCCACAGTTTCTGTTTTAGAAGAGTTTGGAACAATAAATTTTTACTAAACAACATAGATTATGGATACAATAAAAAAAATTCAAACTGTTTTTAAAGAAAAATTCAATATTGAAATTCACGAAGATTATTTTTTAAAAAATATTTCATTAGGCCCTACTGGCATTGGCCTTGATGCAATCGGCCAATATTATTTTATTCATTTTATTGAAAATGAATTTAAGATTAAATTTACCCGTGAACATTTTGTTTCAGGCGTAATACGTACTTTACCAGGGTTATGCCAAACAATAAATGAACTCTGTGAGGAAGAAACCATTCTGGAAGTAGAAAAAATGTCTTAGTTTAGGCATTTCATGTAATTTATATAACTTTATATCCTGATAAAAGCTTGGTATAGTGAAGCCAAGGTTATTTTTCTTTATATTATATGATGTTTAGAAATTTGATAGCGATAATAGATGACGGCATTAATAATGCCGTTTTTGATGCAGGGAAAATTATTTACAATATTGAAATTACCGAAAGTTTAAAAGTGATTCCCAATACTAACAATGGATTCTTTAACCATGCCACAAACTGCGCAGTTATTATTGATAAATATGCGCAAGAAGCAATATTTGCGAGCATTAAAATATTGAATGAAAATGCTAAAGGCATGAGCGCTCAGCTAATAAAAGCCTTGGAATGGTGCATGGAAAACCAGGTACGGTTAATTAACCTTAGCCTTGGCACTATTGATTACCGTGATTGCGACCCAATAAAAGATATTGTAAATAAGGCATACAATAGAGGTTTCATTATTGTTGCTGCCTGCAATAACAGGGATATTATTACCTACCCTGCATCCTTAGAAAATGTAATTGGCGTAAAAAGCTATAAAAGCAATACTCTCAAGGGCTGCGAATACACCTATCATGAAAATCCTGTCGACGGAATTGATATCATTGCTCCGGGAACCGACCCTTCATATGATGAACATGGATTTTATCCCGCAAATAGTTACGCTGCGCCCAGAGTTACTGCGCTGGTATACAACATGCTATCTCAAAAGCCTGAAATGTCTTTCACGGAGGTCAAAAAGGAATTATGGAAAAAAGCAAAGAACACAACTCCGGATATAAAAGCGCATTTAAATATCTCCAGGAAAATTGATTGGGTGGAAAATGGCCTTTTTATTTCTATTGGAACGGGAAATTCTTTATTTAGCAAAATCAAGCTACCCGCGTTTATTAAAAATAGAGTGTTTTTTAAAGCTAAGTCATTATCAAATTATATTTTACAGTCTGTTGACGAAAAAATCACCGCAACCATAGGCAATAAAGAAACTATTGTTGTATTTATCGAGCCTGATTTTCTTTTAACAGAAGAGGATGAAAAAACATTGGCCACCAGCATCCTTAAATGGAATAAAAACTTTGTATATCTGAATGATAGGAGTAATTTAAAAGCGTTAGCGATTCCGGGATTTACCAATAAAGTCTGGCTTCCTTTTTATCAAAAATATGACATCAACCAGGACACGCCGTCTAAGAAAAAGAACGAAGTCCCAATTATACTGATCAACGATTTTACAGAATCAAAACATATTAATAAGCTGGCGGAATTGGTTGGTCTTATAAAAAAAGACGGATACTATGCGGTTGCTTTATCTGAATTCTCGATCAGTGTTTTATTTGGTTTCGAATATTTGTCGCATTATGAATATTCCCGAAAAGAATTGGATATTCCCCAATATTTAAAAAATATAATCAGGGTATTGGATCCCGATTTATTAATCATAGTTGCCAACGGCAAAATGCCTGTGATTGATTATAAAGGAATATTAAAAAAGGACTTGAAACCGGATATTACTTTTAATCTTGTACAATCACAGGATATTGTTTCGGATAAAAAGCTTCTCAATAAAAAAGCTATTAATATATTTACCGACATACCAAATAATGCGACAAGTTTGGATGCTAATAACACCAAAACCTTTTCAATTAATGACATGAAAAAAATATATCAATATATTATCAAAACTTTTGAATCCAATAAGTAGCGTATTAATAGCCCGATGAACAAAACAAAACAACCTATAAAAACCAGGATACAGTCTGTATTGAGCAGTTTCATTTTCAGTTTTATTATATGCTGGCGCTCCTCAAAGGTGCTTTTTACTTTTCGGCTGGTTTTAGAAATTATATTGTCTTTACTGCCTTTACTGGTCATATATTTGGGCAGGGAGGTTATCAATTCTTTGGTTAACCTTTTAACAGTCAATAGTCCTGTAATAAAACCCCTCATCACCTTAATAATATATTTATTCGTTATTGAGATAGTTACGGTGGCATCGCAAAAGCTGGAGGAGATTTTAACAAGTATCCATAAAGACCTGATCAGTAATTTTGTGAATGAACAGATCATAAAAAAGAGCGCCGAACTGGACATTTCATTTTTTGATTCTCCAATGTTTTATGACAGTTTGTTAAATGTTCGACGGGACAGCGGCGCTGTTGAATCTATGGTTTGGAGTGTTACAGGTATTGTAAAATCTGCAATACAGTTAATTGCATCCGGAATCATACTATGCAACTTAAACATCTTATTCCCAATTATATTAATATGCCTGAATATACCGGCTGTAGTTATTGAAAAAAAGTTTACGGAATATATTTATAACTGGATGTATAACCGTGCACCGGAAGAACGTAAATTAGGTTATATCCAGGCAATTATGACAGACCGGTTTTATGCTAAAGAAGTGAAGCTTTTTAACCTTTTCCAGCCGTTTTTCAAACGTTATAAAGTAATTTGGAAAATCTGGTTTACAGAAAAACAAGCCATTATTAAAAGAAAATGCTTTTGGGCAATTTTTACCTCTATTTTACCAAGGGCAGGTCTTTTATTTCTTACCATTTTTGTTGTGCTTAGGATCGTTCGGAAGCTTCTTACCATAGGGGACTTTTCATATTATACAGGTCTTGGCGGTCAGTTTACAGGAAGTATTTATATGTTAATAAACTCGTTATCTCAAATTTATGATAATCAATTACGTATTAATAACTACAAGAGATTTCTTACCTGGCAATCTAAAATAATACCCAATCATGGGATAACACTACAAAACAAAAACCCACATATTGAATTTAAGGATGTCTCTTTTAAATACCCGAATACAGACACTTACATTTTGCATAACCTTAATTTTTCTATAAGCACCAGGGAAAAGATAGCTTTAGTAGGATTAAATGGTGCCGGGAAATCAACGATTGTTAAACTCCTGCTCCGTTTTTATGATCCTACGGAAGGACAAATTCTGATAGATGGTAAAGACCTCAGGGAGTATGATCTTATTAATGTTCGAAAAATTTTCGGCGTAGTGTTCCAGGATTTTGCAAATTATGCTTTTACGGCACGCGAAAATATCGCATTATCCGATTATGAAAATATCAATGATGAAAACCGTGTAAAATATGCTGCCGAAATGAGCAGCGCTTATGAATTTATTAAAAAATGGGAAAAAGGATTTGACACCTATCTTACCAAACAGTTTGAAATGGACGGGCATGAATTATCTGGTGGAGAATGGCAGAAAATGGCTTTAGCAAGGGCTTTTTTCAAGGATGCTTCTATGATGATCCTTGATGAGCCAAGCTCTAACCTTGATCCTGAAGCGGAATACCAGGTTTTTCAGCATTTTGCAAGTCTTTGTAAAGATAAAGGCGCAGTTTTTATTTCCCACCGGTTATCAAGCATAGTTATGACAGATAGAATTTTAGTTTTAGAAAACGGTAGGATCATCGAATCAGGATCTCATAAGGAGTTAATGAATTCTAACGGAAAATATGCCTATCTTTTTAACTTGCAGGCTGAAAAATATAAAATATAAACCTTATATTCAGGACGATCTGGACTAATTATATATTTTGCTGAATGTATGCAATACCAATTCCAATTGCTTTCCAAAAGTTAAATATCGTTAAACTAATTTATTGCATTCATTATACCTAATTTACAATTCCGTACATTTGCTGTATAAATAAATCCTGAAACACTTGTTTTTATGAACAAATTACTTCTCTCTTTTATCCTGCTCATAACTACATCTCTTATTGGCTCTGCACAAGACACCATTAATCCGTATAATGCCGAAAAGCTTATCCGCCAGGGGATTGGTTTTCATGACAAAGGCGAATATCAGAAAGCCCTTGACATTTACAGTAAAATTAATCGCAACGATTCAAATTACATGTGGTCTTTAGCAGAGAAATCACTTACCCTCTTAAAAATGAAGAAATACGAAGAGGTTGTTAAAGTGTGTCAGCAAGCTATAACCATTAAAAAAATAAAGGAACCGTTGATTTATATTAATCTGGGAACAGCGCTTGATGAACTTGGTAAAAAAGAAGAAAGCATTAAGGCTTATGATGAAGGCATTAAAATTTTCCCGATGGATCATCTGTTATACTATAACAAGGCAATTACATTTCAACGATGGGAGAAATACCAGGAAGCTGTTGAAAATTATCAAAAAACGTTGTGGTTAAACCCTAATCATCGAAACTCTCATCTTCGACTTGGCTATCTGTGTGCCGACGAAGGCAAATATACCCAGGCTATACTTTCATTGACAACTTGCATAATGTTGGCCCCAACAGACTCAAGCAGTTTGGACATTCTTAATTTTCTAAATAAATATTTATCGCAAAAAAATACTTTAAACCCAAAAAAAATCCTGCTTTCCACAGGAGACGATTTTGCTGGTCTTGACATGATCATTTCGAACCGACTTGCTTTAAACTCCAAATATCAGCTAAAGCATAAACTGGATTTCCCTGTTGTACGGCAAGTTCAAATATTTCTTGAAAACCTTTCATACAATCCAAACGACAATGGATTCTGGATGCAATTCTATGTCCCATTGTTTGTAGAAATAATGAAAACCGATCATTATGAAACCTTTATCTATAACCTGTTCTTAAGTAGCCCTAACGAAGCAGTTACCAAAGCCGTTTCAAAAAACATTCCAAAAATCAAAAATTTTATCCAATGGGGTTCCGATTACTGGAATAAATCGCACCCTTTTATGGTCCTATCTAATAACTTACCAGTAAAAAATTACTCCAAAGGAGTCCCTGCGGGACAAATTTGGCGCACAGGTAATCATATTGAAGCCATTGGTAACAAAGATGAAACCAATAAAAATAACGGGATATGGGAATACTATGATACAAACGGGAATATTATTAGCAAAGGAAATTATCAAAATGGGCTGCGACAGGGAGTATGGACTTTCTATCATCCCAACGGTCAAAAATCGGGCGAAGTTAAATTTATAAACAATGAACCGGACGGGATATACGCCGAATATAATCAGCTGGGGCAATTGATAAAACAAACCTCATACCGGGACAGTGTCCAGAACGGTAAAGAAATTTCTTTTTATCCTTCGGGCGATACTTTGTCAATTACCAATTACAAAAAGGGACATCAGGATGGATTATATCTCACCTTTTTCCCTATAAGGACCAAAGAATTTGCAATTCCATATAGCCAAGACAATATCTCGGGTACAGCACACAAATACTTCGATAATGAAGTCCCTGAAATAGAAGTTGAATTTAAAAATGGTGAAAAAAACGGGCTTTACAAAGAATATTATAAAAACAGAAAACTTTATAATACAGAATCTTACATTGCCGGCAAAGTAGATGGGCCGGTAAAATACTATTATGCCAATGGAATGATTAAAATTGAAGCTATTGCTAAAAATGGTAACTATATTAATAATTATAAAGTATTTTATCGAAATGGTAAATTAATGGATAATTATATTTATGATGACAAAGGAAAACTTAACGGCACATATAAACATTATGATAATGATGGCTTGCCCTATTACGAAATAGATTATATCAACGATAACCCGCTCGCTGTAAGGTATTTTGACAAAAAAGGCAATGTCATTTTTGAAAACAAAAAGAACAAAAATACGTTGGCTTATAAAGGGTTTTACCCTAATGGCAGGCTTGAATCTGAGGGTAAATACGAAAACGGCAATAAACAGGGAAAATGGAAGTTTTATGAGATTAACGGCATATTAGCCCGCGAGGAAAATTATAAAGATGGCATCCTTAATGGCCCTTACCTTTATTATTTTAAAAATGGAAAAACTGACAGGGGTTATCAATATGCGAAAGGCAAACTGAATGGACCGTATATTGAATATTATGGCAATGAAGCCTTATATGCAAAAGGATATTATATTGATGGGCATTGGGCTGGTGAATGGGAAATATATCAACCGGATGGTACCATTACATCTCGTGAATATTATGTCAGCGGCGAAAAACATGGATGGCAGGAGTTTTTCAGTATTGATGGTAAATTAAACCAGGAAACTTTAATGGACAAAGGCAAATGGATAAAAGATGTCCTATATGACAGCCTGAGTAATTGCACTGAAACCATTGAACTAAATTCAGGTACGGGGTCTTATATATCTCATTACCCAAACCGACAGCCTCTTTCTAAAAATGAATATATCAACGGGGTTCATCATGGTAAAATTAATAAGTTTACTCCGTTAGGGTCACTTGAATTTGAAGGTGAATATTTTAACGACGACCCTCATGGGCATTGGAAATGGTATGATGCCGATAAACTGCTATCGGAAGAAGGTTTCTATTTTTATGGCAGTACCGACAGCATCTGGAAAGAATACTATCCAAACAAACAATTAAAAAGCGTACGAAATTACATAGATGGAGAACAAACAGGTAATGATCTCGAGTATTACGAAAATGGAAACAAAAAGCAAACAGGGCATTACCAAGACAATGAAAGGCACGGTGCGTTCGAGTATTATAATGAGCAAGGCGAATTGATGTATGTTCTCTATTTTTACCACGACGATGTATTAGGGTACAGTTACAACAAGGCTGGCAAACTAGCCGATACACTTTACCTGAACAAAGGCAACGGTGATGTAGTTGCCTATTACAACAACGGAAATAAATCAATGGAATGCCAATACCGTGATGGTTGGCTTCAAGGGAAAAAAATCAATTGGTACCCGGATGGCCACATTTATTCAGAAACTATGTTTCTTAACGGGTCAAGACATGGGGCTACAAAAATTTATTATCCTGATGGCACTTTGAAAGCAAAGGAAGATTACTTTTGGGGAAGGTTAAACGGAGTATGTAATTATTTCTACCCAAATGGGAAAACCTCCAAATCCTTGTCTTACCGAATGGATAAGCTACATGGTATATCAAGGTATTATAACCAGGAAGGTAAACTTTTAAAAGAACGATATTGCTATAACGGGAATATATATAATGAACCTACTTATTAAAAACAAAATAAATTTCATATTCATTCTGCTTATTGTATTAAAACCTCTTGCAGTTGGTCTGGCACAAAAAATAAACCTTGACGAATATAGAAAAAAATATCCCGGAGAGGCAAGGGTTTTTCTAAATGACAGAAGTGATATCATAATCAATGCTGTAGGCGATAAGCTACAAATTGAAATGAAAAATCATGAAGAGTCTTTATGTATCAATAAAAATGTAATGTACCAGGCAGATCAAAGTGTAAGCACTTCCGGGTACTATAAAATCTCATCATTATCTGCTAAAACGCTTATTCCCGGTAAATTCGGTTATAAAACAATTTTTGTAAACAAGTTTGATACTTCGGATTTTACAAAATCAGCGATATTTTATGATGACATAAAGACTATCAACTTCACGTATCCAAAAGTTGAAGATGGCTGCAAAACGGTTTTGGATTATACTTATAACATTAGCGAACCCAGGTATCTGAACGCTTTCTATTTTAGTAATTTTGTTCCGGTAGAGTCCTCTGAACTAACCGTATCATGCCCTTCAAATGTTAAGATTGCCTACAAACTGATGAATTGTGATAGCTTAAAGATTGATTTTACCCAGAAACAAATGGGAAACCGGATATTTTACAGTTGGAAAGCCAATAATATAACCAAATTAAATATCGACGACGACGCACCTGAATTACCTTATTATGCAGCACACATGTTCGTTTATATTACCGAATATACGGTAAACGGAATGAATGTGAAGGTTCTATCAAACGTCTCTGACCTGTTTTCGTGGTATCATAATCTTGTATCCCAGGTTAATAAAGAAGAAAGTCCTGCTTTAAAAACAATAGTGGATTCACTTACCCGAAATACAAGTAGCGAGTTAGAAAAAGTTAAAAATATATATTACTGGGTCCAGGACCATATTAAATATATTGCATTCGAAGCTGGTCGCGGTGGCCTTGTTCCACGGGATGCCGATGTGGTTTTTGCCAAACGTTACGGAGACTGTAAAGACATGGCCAGCATTATCAATAAAATGCTCGAACTAGCCGGCATCGAGAGTAGTCTTACATGGATAGGTACACGACATATTCCTTATAGTTATTATGATTTACCGCTGCCGGTTGTTGATAATCACATGATTGTTACATATAAAAACCACGATCACTACTATTTTCTGGATGCAACCCCAGGCCCTCATCCTTTCAATTATCCATCTTACCCAATTCAAGGTAAGGAAGCACTCATCGACTTGAAAAACAACAACTATGAAATTGCCAAGGTACCTGTGGTTGCCCCTGAATTAAACATGGAGGCCGATACCGTAAAGATTGAACTGGAAGGAAAAAAAATTGTGGGTTCAGGTATTTCTTACTTCAGGGGATACTCAAGAGTTGACATGTATAATCTTATAGCTCAAAAAGATAAAAACGCATTAACTACTTTTTTGAAAAACTATTTTGAAAAAGGAAATAATAAATTTCTAATTGATAGGTTTGAAGTAAAAAACCTTGAGCAACGCGATGACGACTTAATTATTTCGTATAACTTTAATCTGAGTGATTATGCCACAATCGTTGGAAATGACATTTTTATCAATATGAATTTAGAGAAAATCAACATTGGCGATGTGATAAAAGACACAAAGAAAACGCCTTTTGAAATAAAATATAAAAAACAAACTATCAATCATGTCAGCTTAGAAATTCCAAAAGGCTACAAGCTGGCTTATATTCCCGGCAATTCGGAATATAAGGATGATTTATTTGGCTTTAATATTTCTTACAAAACTGAACCAGACAAAGTACTACTTACTCAAAAATTTTACACAAATTTTTTACTTTTGCCTCCTCAACATTTCAATAAATGGAATACTATGCTCGAATCATTAAAAAATGCATATAAAACTTCAGTAAATCTTAAAAAAGATCGCGAACCTTAATTATTATGCCATGAAAGTAATTGCTTATGTTCTTTTTATAATACTCCTGTTAGGATTACCCTTAGCTTCATCTGCACAAGAGCCAGAATATAAATCGTACCATTGGGATTCGATCCCCAAATTGCACCAGTTGGGCCAGCGTGATCAATTACTTCCTGAATTGGTACTGAAAGAAACTCATATTCTCGAATATGTTTTAAATAACAATACCTTTATTTGTTATAAGCTTATGCATAAAATAATTAGGGTGAACAACGACGAGGCAATTGAAAGAAACAACCGGATATATCTGCCACTTGCAGAAAGTGCTAAATTATTAGTCGACAAGGCAAGGGTAATCAATGCAAAAGGTCTGGTGAAAGAATTAAAAGATGATGACATAAAAGAAGGGGTTAACGAAGAAACAAAAACATCTTACAGGTATTTTGCCCTCGAAGGAGTGGATAAAGGCAGTGAAATTGAATACCTGATGGTGATTGGGAAAAATGCTGATTACCACGGAGAACAGGCTGTTTTGCAAGGTGAAATACCCAAACGTAACCTTGATTTTAAAATCATTACTCCAGGTAATTTAATTTTCAAAACAAAAAGTTATAACAAGCTACCTGATTTGCAAGTATCCACTACCCCTGAGGGGAAAAATGTTTTGTATGTCAGGGCCGATACTATTGCTGGTCTTAAAGATGAACCATTTGCAGTATATACCCCACATCTGATGCAGCTCGTCTATAAACTCGATGAAAACAAAAACACAGGACAAAAAAACCTCATAAACAATGCAGAAGCAGCCCAAACTATCTACGAATTAACACATGAGCAACTTGACAGGCCTACCCTTAAAAGCTTACAAAAGCTTATTAAGCAAACGCGCGCTGATGAAGTTCCCAACCTTGAAGAAAAGATACGGAAAGTCGAAAATTATATCAAATCAAATTTCAATATTATTGAGAATACCAATTTTAAAGATATTGCTTCAATAATGGAATATAAAACCTCTGACGAAGTAGGAACCACAAAATTATATACTGCGATATTCGATGAGTTACAAATTAATTACCAGGTAGTGCTAACTTCAAACCGCTATACCCTCAGGTTCGATCCCGATTTTGATGCATACAATTTTCTGGTTGCATACCTGTTATATTTCCCGGGTTTGAATAAATTTTTATGCCCGGGTTCAATTTCACACCGCTTGGATTGTATTCCTTATGGTTATACTTATAATTATGGCTTGTTTGTAAAAAACGTAACACTTGGCGATTTCAAGAGCGGCGTTGGTGAAGTAAGTTTTATCGAGGCAGACAGCTTTACCAAAAACAAGCACAATATTATTGTCAAGGCCGATTTTTCTAAATCGTTCGGAAACCCAGACCTCTATTTTACGATTCTCCTTGGCGGACAATATGCCCAAACTGTGCAGCCGTATTATTCTTATATTCCCCAGGAACGGCAAGAGGAAATGAACAATACAATTTTGAAGAATATTATAAAGGACGCTAAATTTACCGATATTCAGGTGGAGAATAAAGGGGCCGAAAACCTTGGTTTAAAACCTTTGATCATTAAAGCAAGATTCAATTCTCCAACCATTGTTGAACAAGCGGGAGACAAATATCTTTTCAAAATCGGCGATTTAATTGGTCCCCAGGTAGAACTTTACCAGGAAGAGGAACGAAAATTTGATGTTGAAAACGACTTCAACCGATCGTATTATCGTGAAATCACATTCGATATACCTGAAGGCTATAAAGTTAACAATTTGGATGCCTTAAAATTGAATGTAGCGATGATGGAAAACGGAGAGGCTTCTTCTTATTTTGTATCAAATTACGAAATAATTAATAATAAGACTGTTGTTGTAAAAGTAAACGAAGATTATAAAAGTATTTTTTATCCCAAGGAAAGATTTCAGGATTACCGAAAAGTAGTAAATGCCTCTGCAGATTTTAATAAGGTCGTAATCCTCTTCGAAAAGAAATAATAAACATTTATTAAAATTTCATACGTCCTTTTAATAACTTATATCCGGTATCGCTTAGTTTGAGTTTTACCCCATTAGAGAGCATGGCGAGGTAAGAGTTTTTTTCGTAAAGCTCCAATTGTTTGATAGTATCTATATTTACTAAGTAAGAACGATGAATGCGAACAAATTTCGAATGATCGAGATGTTGTTCAAAATATTTCATGGTTTGTTGCTTTAAATATTTCCCATCTGTTACATAAATCATTACATAATCGTCCTGCGATTCCAGGTAAAGTATGGCATCAACCGGAATTACCTTGATTTTACTACCGGTCTTTACCACTACCCTGTCAAGGATTTCGCGGCTATCGGTAACATGATCTGTTAGTTTTTTTATCTCTGTGCGCGGCTTATCCTTCTTCATCTTTTCAAAAGCCTTTAGCAGCGCCTGGTCGAAGCGCTCTTTCGAATAAGGTTTCAGTAGGTAATCTACTGCATTCAGTTCAAAAGCCTTGATGGCAAATTGATCGTAAGCAGTCGTAAAAATGATATGCGGCATTTCATCGAGTAATTCGAGTAACTCAAAACCTGTAAGCTTAGGCATTTGTATATCCAAAAAAATTAGGTCGGGCTTTATTTCCTGGATAGCTTTCAAACCTGCGAAGCCGTCAGCATATTCGCCAGCAATTTCAATATCCTTTTGACCGGCTAAATAATGTTTAATCAGATCGCGTGCAGGTTGTTCGTCTTCAATGATAATTGCTTTTATCATATAGGAAAAGGTAAAGTTATTTCTACATCAAAGATATTCTTATATTTATTTACTTTCAGTAAATCATCACGTTGATAAATTAATTTTAAGCGATTGACAATATTTTTGATTCCCATTCGGTTACCCTTACGAGGTGGAGCTTCAGGATCGAAATTATTCGATAGTTTTATTCTCATCCCGTTTGCTGTTGGTTGGCAATGGAAGGTAACCACTATTTCTTCGGTCGATTCGTAAACTCCATGTTTGATGGCATTTTCGAAAAGTGGCTGAAGGATCATCGTAGGGACGGGAAAATCACGACATTGATCACTTATTTGAAAATCGTAATGAAGTCGTTCTCCAAACCTCACCTTTTCAATATCCAGGTAAAGCATAATGTGTTCTATTTCTTCATTTAACGATACCATTTGCGCCTCTTTGTGGCTGATGGAATGCCTGAGGAATTCCGATAATTTAATAATCATTCCCTGGGCTTTGGTTGGATTTGTAATAGTAAGCGAACTAATTGAATTCAGGCTATTGAAAAGGAAATGTGGGTTAATCTGGGATTTGAGCATGTTGAGTTCGGTTTCTTTAACCAATGCCCTGAGCTCACTTTCATTTTGTATTTTTTCCTGGAGATTTCGGTAAGAGATTACCAGGTAATAAAATAAAATAGTAAGCGTATAATAAAGAAGCCCTAAAGCCAACAGAACAGGTATGGAAGTAATCTGTTGCGAAAGATAATCACGGTGATCAGAAAATAAGGTTTTTAATAAAAGATAACATGCAATGAACCATATACCTGAAATAATAATAGCCCCAATAAAATGATAAAAAAAACGGTTCACTATGTTATGCTCATCGAGATTGCTGTATCTTACGGTGTACCACAACCCAATAGATAAAACAGCAAACGACATATTATAAATAAAGCTATCAGTGAAAGCTAAGACCAGGTCAAAATGAAAATAAAAATAGCTCAAACATGCCCAGCATGATGTTAACAATAACCAAAACAAGATATAAAGCGTGAGGTTCCTGATGTTTGATAAAACAGGATGAATCATCGCCCAATTATTTTAATAACTTTTAATTTCACCACCACCAAAAATGGCCACACCGGTTATGTAAAGTATTTTTTCTGCAGAATCGGAAGGTTGAGATACCCTGCGTCGCTTATCAGCAAATCCTCCGAAGATTGCAACGATATCTAAATGAATTTTCCAATCGGAAGGCACAATCAGTTTTGAACCACCAAAAATATTGACCATTTCCAGTTCATTTTTCCCTTCTGCTAATTCGCAATCGATCAAATCGTAAGTAGAGCCGCCAAACATAGAAGTAATTTTTCCGCCCCGGAACGATTTAGAGGCAATTTTTCGATCTCCTCCACTAAATATATTTACTTCGTCGATAAAATCCGTAGGTGAACTTTCAGTTTTTTTTTCAGAACCGCTGTCACAATGCCAATCAGATTCCCATTTACGATGCCAACGTGAATGCCAATCAGATCTAAATCTGCGATGCCACCGGGAATGGTCCCTTCTGTGGAAAAGAATCACTATGCCTATGACAAGAAATACGAGAGACCAGAATAATTTATGAATATCAATTGTAAAATTAAATATATCTGGTAAAAGGAAAAACACGCCAATGGTAATCAGTATGATACTCGGAGTGCTTCTGCCTTTGTGCGAAAGGGTTACAGTTCCAATAAGTATCAGTAACATTTGCCATGAAAAAATGATGTGGTGAATGGGTAGGGCTATCAAATCCATGTCCTCGGATAAAAGTAAAACCCCTAAAAATACCAGAACTGTTCCTAGAATTGCCCTTCTGACAAATAAAGATCTTTTTGTTTCCATAATACCTTTGGTTAAATTTTAATGTAAAAATATGCCTGATTTCATATTTGTCGAATATAAATTCGGTAAATGGGTAAAATTAACCGGTAAATTTAAGGGTTAAGTAATATGTCATCTTTTATTATTTGAATAAGTTCTTCCAGGTGAAAACCTTTTGATGGACGTGCTACAAGCTTCACAGAACATTGCCTTGAAACAGCTTCGATTAATTTGAAATGGGCACTTATTGTCACTGCTCCCTTCAGAAAATTCAAACGGTACGTATTATTTTTTAAAGTATTGAATTTTTCGATCCCTTTTAATTGCTGTAACTCAATGCCATTAGTATTTTTTTTTGTGATTACATAAATTTTTTTGAGTTCGGCCGGTTCATTGTAAAATTCAATTTGCATGGGCAAAGCGTATTTTTTTAATTTAGAACGTATTTTCCGTAGTTGAGTGGTTTTATGGCCGAGCTTTTCGAGGGCATCTGTCCATAGTTTCATCTGGGGGTAGCCTGGATGAACAATAGGGATTCCGTCATCATTAAGAGTTACCACACATACATCGTCGGCCAACAATTTGTATCCCTTCTTGACAAAACCTGCAGCAAGGGTCGATTTGCCCGCTCCTGAAACGCCTGAGAATATAATAGCCTGGTTGTTAAAAATAATAGCACTACCATGAACAGGCAACATCCCACGCTGATGAATTAACGCTCCAAAAGCTGATCCCAAAAGGAAAAGCCTGATTTCGTCATCCGAGCCTCCTTCAGTGCGATCTATAGTAATTTTGTTCCCGTTTTCGATAAGATATCGTGCTACACCATCAATTTTTAGCAAAAATTTATCCTGGCCAACCTGAAAATAAACACTGGAAAACGACGGGTTATCAAGGTTTTCTGAAATATTTCCAAAAAAAATAAAAATTTCCGGTTTAACATGTCCTGAGAGCAGTTCTGGCAATAAAATTTCTGATTGTACTGACAGTCCAAACGCTTTATAGATAAGTTGTTTTGAAATACCCATCAATTTACATTAATTCGATGTTAATAACCTTGTTTAGACACCCTCTATGTTTAGCATAATATCATTTAGTTAAGACATCCTGCGTGCCTTCGTCCCTCTCTAAATTCCTCCCCATTCGGGGCGGGACTTGGCCTTCCCCCGTTTGGGGGAAGGTTGGATAGGGGTATATAAACGTTAACTAAATGACATTGAGGGTTAGCGCCCTGTATTTTTTTTCGTCTAAGTAATCCAACAATAAAGGTAATACATTCAATAAATTCTTAGCTGCTTTCTCCGTATCATGAAAAACTATAATAGCGCCTGGAGAGATGTTTTTAATAATATTATTGAAACATTGTTCCGGTCTGAGTTTTGCGCGAAAATCCATGCTCATCATACTCCAAATCACAATTTGATAATCGTTTTTAAGGAGACGTATTTGCCGTAGCGTTATCCTGCCGTATGGAGGGCGGAATAGCCTACTTTCAGTGATTGAAGCCCCATGTTGAGCATTTTTTACATATTCTTTTGTGGTAGAAAAAAACCCGTTGAGATGCCTGTATCCATGGTTGCCAATAGTATGTCCTTCGGCTTTAATCTGTTCAAATAAATCAGGATGTTTTTCAACCTGGGAACCTAAACAGAAAAAAGTGGCTTTAGCCTTATATTGATTTAATAAAGCCAACACCTGGGAAGTAATTCCTGGTGTTGGCCCATCATCAAATGTGAGATAAATGTATTTTTCTATGGTGGATCCCTCCCAAACCAGTTGCGGAAATATTTTTTTGAGCCAGTTTGGTATGCGTCTCCAAGCCATATTTATTGAGCAGGTCCCATTGAGTTCATATAGCTCTGAAAAGAATTTCGAATCTTATCATTTAAGCCCTTCTGACCGTAAATTTGGGTAAGTCTGTCCAATTCATTGAGAGAGTATATACTCCACTGTTTTTCTGAATCAACCTGGTTGGCAAATTTACCTTTCAAACGATTATAATAGTGTAAATCTTCAATGGTAAGATCGAAAAGCTTTTGAACTAAAGCGTTGGCCTTATTCGTTTGTTTGGCCCTATAATATTGCTCAATTACTGGCACTGTCCAAATATTCAATGGTATTTGCTGTGAAGGCATTTCCTTCATGCATTTATCAAGTACAAATACCGCTGAATCAACTTTTTTCTCATTGATAAGTTGTTCTGCCAAACGTGCAAAGGTACTTCGAAAATTCGATAGCATCCTCATGTTGTTTTCGTCGAGATAAACTTTTGGATCAGAAATATTTCCCCACTTAAATTTGTTAATGAGATTCTCGTATAAAATATCCGAATCGACGCTTCCGGTTTGTCCATCAGAACGGACATTTTCAACAGGAATAATACGGTATGCCAAACCTTGCAATTGAAAGTATTTCTCCATATTCAGATAGTTCTCATCTGAAACAGTAATGGCAAAATAAACGGGACGTTTCCAATTATTGTTGGCCATTAAGTCAAGCACCATCATGTCGTTTTTATAAAGCATAGTGCGGTATCTCTTCTTTTCCCTGTCTCTTGGATCCAATAATTCCCAATGCATCATAGGTACAATTGATTTGGCAAATTTCCGTTTAACTGTACCTGTGGCTATAACCTGAGAGGAATCAATTTTAAGAGCTAAGTTTTTTGCAGGAAGATAATCAATCCGCTCATTATAATTAGGTAATGCTTTGGTTTGAGCGTCATCGCTGGCAACCCATTGCATGACCTCTTTAAGGTCGGCATATTGGTTATTTACACGATCAACAATATAAAGTGCGTCCCTGGTACCAGTTTGGTATTTATCTATTTTTTTCATAGAGAACGGAAGGGGGTCAGATTCATACACTTTGCGCTGCATTTGATCGATGTACCAATCGGCACCAAGATAGCTAAGGTTAACCACCCTAACGTCCGTGCGGACTCCTTCTACTTCCTGTATATACCAAAGCGGGAAGGTATCGTTGTCGCCATTAGTAAAGATTATAGCATTAGGCGCGCATGAATTCAGGTAGTTAAAGGCAAAATCCCGGGCTGTGTAACGTCCCGAACGATCATGATCGTCCCAGTTTTCTCTGGCCATAATCCCTGGTACCAAAATCAAAGAAAGCAAAGATATCACTATGGCTGAAAAGCCTCCGGGCAACTTTTTCCTTAGAGATTCAATTAATCCAAAAACTCCCAATCCAATCCAAATAGCAAATGCATAGAATGATCCGGTAAAAGCATAATCTCGTTCACGCGGTTGATCAGGTGTTTGGTTTAAGTAAAGAACAATGGCCAGACCGGTCATAAAAAACAGTGCCATCACCACCCAAAAATCTTTCTTATTCCTTTGATAGTGGAAAAACAACCCTACCAGGCCTAAAATGAGCGGCAGCATGTAATATTTATTCCTGCCTTTGTTATTTTTCAGGCTTGACGGCAGATTATCCTGCGGCCCCAACCTGTACTCATCTAAAAACTTTATCCCTGTAATCCAATTACCTTTTAGGAGCGCACCATGTGATCCCTGGATATCGTTTTGGCGGCCGGAAAAATTCCACATAAAATACCTGAAATACATGTATCCAACCTGATAAGTGAAAAAGAACTTCATGTTTTCGATAAAGGTGGGTTTGTAAACAGTTTTTTCACCCTGTTCGCCTTGTTCGCTCTGAACATGGATAGGAGTGCCTTTAATATTGGCCCAGTCTTTGTAAACCTGTATATGACCAGGCTCCCGGCTAAACATGCGGGGGAAAAGTCCGCTAAATCTTGAATCGTAAATATATTCAGGCTTATGATAAATCTCCTCGTATCTTCCATTTTTTTGGGCATATATTGCTTTGCCCTCTTTAGAACCAGTTATTGGAGCATTATAACAGGGGCCATAAATCAAAGGCCTATCGCCATATTGCTCACGGTTGAGGTAAGATAGCAGATTGAAAAGGTTCGATGGATTATTCTCATTTAGCGGAGTATCGGCATTAGAGCGGATAATAACCATAGTATACGAAGAATACCCAAGAATGATTACCGCAACACAAAGTATCACTGTGTTCCAAAGCACTTTCCCTTTTTTGGATGTGTACCAGATGCCCCATACAAGAAGTCCAATAAGTAAAACAGTATAGAAGATCCACCCTGAGTTGAACGGTAATCCAAACCAATTTACAAACATCAGTTCAAACCACGAAGCAATCACAAATAACCCCTGTACGATACCATATAAAACAACGGCCAGGACGGTCAAAGAAATTAAAACTGCAAGAATAACACCTTTTCTGGTTACGGGGTACTTGCGAAAGTAATAAACAAGCCCAATCGCCGGGATGGTCAAAAGGTTGAGCAGGTGCACACCAATTGAAAGCCCCATAAGGTAAGCAATAAGTACAAGCCAACGATTCGCATATTTTTCATCGGCAACGTCTTCCCATTTCAATATAGCCCAGAAAACTATAGCGGTAAAGAACGAGGATGAAGCGTAAACTTCTGCTTCTACAGCTGAAAACCAGAATGAATCTGAAAAAGTATATGCAAGTGCCCCAACAATACCACTGCCCATGATTGCAATAAGTTGAGCAATAGTATATTCTTCTTTATTTCCAATAATTTTACGTGCAAGGTGTGTAATACTCCAAAACAGGAACAAAATGGTAAATCCACTGCACAATGCGGAATAAATATTGACTGTAATAGGGATCATTTTTACATTACCACCGGCAAAGAGTGTCGCTATAAAACCAAGCATTTGAAACAGGGGATTTCCGGGGGGGTGGCCTACCTCTTGTTTAAATGCAGTGGCAATAAATTCACCACAATCCCAAAAACTTGCAGTAGGCTCAATAGTGAGGATAAAAACTGCCGATGCTATAGCAAAAATAATCCATCCGGTAATGTTGTTAATAAACTTGAATTTTTTCATTGGAATATGTCTTATCGTAATTAGCCAATAGATTTAAGGTTTTAAAAAATTTTAGCAAAGAAAGGCAAAATTTTGTTTATTTTAAAACGCGCCTATCCTTATTAGTAATTAAAAATTGGGTATTTATTGTTATCCAACGTACATAGTATAATTTCTACTTATACTTGAGATGGCATATTAGGAAGCTGTCTTCTAAAGTCATTTTCAACTGTCATTCTGAACGAAGTGAAGAATCTATGTTTTTGTAATACAGATGTTTCGCTTCGCGTTTATGCAGTGGAACATAGCGAGGAAAGTGCCTGGTGAATATACGACCAAGGTGCTTCCGAAGCGTTGTGTAACGAAATAAATGAGAATTGGCTTTAATACATATAGTAAAAGGCTTTATACCTTTTAAAGGGTGGGTGGAAGGCTATACTTTTGAAAACTAATTTCTATAATAAAACAATCTTATAGTAAAAAATAATAACTAAAAATTCAATTTTAACAACTTTATAGTTGAAATATGTAAAATTAGTTATACATTTACAAAATGGAAATTTATTATGGTTACTCTGGAACAAGTCGAAGAATTTCTTCGGAATTTCAAACAAAAGAAAAAAACTTGGAGTATCGTTTATTTAGATGATAGAAGTAAAAATACTCAAACGCTTGCTGATTTAGAAATAAGGCCAATAGATAGAGATAATATAATTGATAAACTGAAAGTTGAAGATTATTGCCAAGGTCCTCTAAGTGAAAGATTTTATGGAGGGGGGTATATGTGGGTATTTGGTAAAGAAGTGAAGAAAAATGAGGTTTATATAAAAATAACAATTGGAATGCCATCCAGTAGTGTAATTTGTATTTCATTTCATATATCAGAACATTCTTTAAACTATCCATTTAAAAAAACAACCATATGAAGAGTCCGATCAATGGAAAGGAAATGAAATTAATGAAAGAAAACAGAACATTAACCTTTCGAAAGGAAGAATATAAAGTTCTGTACCATTTTTATATCTGTCAGGAAAGCAAGGAACAATTTACCAATGCAGAACTGGATGAGATTAACCTTAACCAGTTATATAATCAGTATCGGGAAGCACATCATTTGCCATTTCCTGATGAAATTATTGCTATCAGGGGGGAATACAAATTACCTGCTATAAAAATGGCTGAAATACTTGGTTTTGGTGTAAATGTATATCGAAATTATGAATCTGGAGAAGTTCCCAGTGAATCAAATGCCAGATTAATTCAACTTGCTAAAGACCCTCGCAAATTTAAGGATTTAGTTGAAATAAGTAAAGTATACGAAGGAGATGAATTACAGAAAATTATTAGGCATATTGAAAAGCTCATTGAAGAAGACCGCAAAAACTTATTCAGATTAAGTTTCCAAGAATATTTATTGGGATCTAAACAACCAGATGTTTTTTCGGGCTATAAGATACCAAGTTTGGAAAAACTTACTGAAATGGTAGTGTTTTTTACACAGGAATTAGAACCATGGAAAACCAAACTCAATAAGCTTTTATTTTATGCTGATTTTCTGAATTATAAGAAAACATGTTATTCAATAAGTGGTACAAGGTACAGAGCTATAGATATGGGACCTGTACCTAATAATTTTAATAGTATTTTTGAATATATAGCTAATAATGATGATGTTGATGTTTACCCAATAGACTTTAAGGATGGTAAAATGGGAGAACAATTTAAACCAAATCCTAAAAGAAAATTTAATTCTGGGATTTTTACCGAAAACGAGCTAAACGTTCTAAAGGAAGTAGTATTATGTTTCGAGAAAACCAAGACAAATGATATTATCAAAATTAGCCATCAGGAAAAAGCTTGGGATGATAATTTTAATGCTGGTAAAAAACTAATAAACTATAATTATAGTTTTGAACTAATGGCAGTTTAAAAAACCGAAGCCTATGGAATAAAGCTTCGGTCTGTTGAAAGAAATTTTTTCTTGGTTGTTAAAATTCCTTCAACAGTAAAGGTAGAAAAAACCATTTTACTACCAAATTTATTCCTTGGGCAGATAGCCGGCGCCTTAGTATCTGGAGATGGCATATACGTAATACATAGAACCTTAAATTTCAAAAAGCCTGCTATTAAAGCAAGCTTTTTGTACCCGGGGCGGGAATTGAACCCGCACGACCATTACTGGCCACAGGATTTTAAGTCCTGCGTGTCTACCAATTCCACCACCCGGGCGGAAACATTATGTGTTGATTTTGTGATTTATTTATTTGATGATTTTCTTTACTGATCTGTTGATTTATTTCCGGATTTATTATTCTTTACAGTTTTACGAATTGCTTTGACCTCTTTTTAAGCTGCTCCGCATCCATCAATCAACAAATATCTAAATCAACAAATAATCATGAGCGGGAGACGGGACTCGGACCCGCGACCCTAACCTTGGCAAGGTTATGCTCTACCAACTGAGCTACTCCCGCAAATAGTGTGTGGGTGTGTGTTTGTGTGTGGGCGTGAATTGAGTGTGATGTTTTTGGTGCTGCAAAAATAGCTAATTTTTTAATACTGCAAAAAACCGTTTTACTTTTTTAGCGACTTCGCATTAGAACGTTCATCAATGCCAATACATTTCTTAATTTCATTCAATTTGTTTAAGGCCTCTATGGGGGTAAGCGAATTAATGTCGATATTTTTTATTTCATCGCGAATTTGTTTTAATACCGGGTCGTCAAGCTGAAAAAAGCTAAGCTGATATCCTTCACGCTTATTCCCTATATCTGCTGAAGGACGGGCTGGCATATCGTTTTTTTGCGAAGCTTCCATTTCTTTAAGTATTTCCTCTGCACGTTGAACCACACTTCTCGGCATACCTGCCATACGCGCAACATGAATACCAAAACTGTGCTCGCTTCCGCCCCGAACCAATTTTCGAAGGAATATTACTCTCTTATCCAACTCCTTGATGGAAACATTATAGTTCTTAATCCGTGGAAACGTTTTTTCCATCTCGTTCAATTCATGATAATGGGTGGCAAACAGGGTTTTTGCTTTTGCAGATGCATGTTCATGGATATGTTCCACCATAGCCCAGGCAATGGAAATACCATCATAAGTACTGGTGCCACGTCCAATTTCATCAAGCAGGATAAGCGACCGATGAGAGAGATTATTCAAAATACTCGCTGTTTCAAGCATTTCCATCATAAAAGTCGATTCGCCAAGCGAAATATTGTCGGAAGCCCCAACCCTGGTAAATATTTTATCAACAATGCCAATTTCGGCGCTGACTGCAGGAACAAAACTTCCGATCTGGGCGAGTAGCACAATTAAAGCCGTTTGGCGCAGCAACGCCGATTTCCCCGACATATTGGGCCCTGTAATAATAATGATTTGCTGATCCTCGCTATCCAGGTAAATATCATTGGCAATATAGGGCTCATCGACCGGCAGCTGAGTTTCAATAACCGGGTGACGCCCCTGTTTGATATTAATGATATCGCTATCGTTTATCGAAGGCCTAACATATTTATTTTCACGTGCTGCCAGGGCGAATGACTGTAAACAATCGAGACGGGCAACCAGCATAGCATTCAACTGGATGGCAGGGATATAATCAATAATACCAACCACCAAATTGTTGAATAAACTGGTTTCCAATTGCAAAATTTTCTCCTCAGCTCCCAGGATTTTACTTTCGTATTCTTTCAATTCTTCGGTAATATAGCGCTCGGCGCTTACCAATGTCTGTTTTCGTATCCAGTCCGATGGAACTTTGTCCTTATGGGTATTGCGAACTTCTATATAATAACCGAATACATTATTAAAATGTACTTTTAGCGAAGGTATTCCTGTTCGCTCGCTTTCGCGCTGTTGTACCTGGTTTAAATAATCTTTTCCTGAATACTGAATATTCCGTAATTCGTCCAGTTCGGCACTAACACCTGACGCAATAACGTTACCACGTTGTACCTGGGCAGGGGCATCTTCATTGATTTCCCTTTCAATACGTTCGCGAATAGTATTGCAAGGGTTCAATTGTTCTGCAAAACGTTGTAAGGTAAGCTCGTTCGATTCTTCACATATCTTCCGGATAGGAATAATCGCGTGCAGGGAATTTTTTAACTGAACAACCTCCCGGGGATTAATACGGTTCATGGCCACCTTGGAAATAATCCGCTCCAAATCTCCTACCTGTCGTAATGCCGTTACTAGTTGCTCGTGAACTTCGGGATTACGAAAAAAGTAATTCACTCCATCAAGGCGCTCGTTAACAGGCTGTATGACTTTCAAGGGCATCACTATCCATCGTCTAAGCAGGCGTGCACCCATTGGCGAAACAGTTTTGTCAATGATATCAACCAGTGTTTTGGCGCCTTCGTGCAATGATCCCAATAATTCAAGATTCCGTATAGTAAACCTGTCAAGCCACACGTACTGTTCCTCTTCAATGCGTGATAAGCGGGTTATGTGTTTGATTTGTTCGTGCTGGGTTATATCAAGGTATTGAAGTATTGCACCGGCTGCAATAACTCCATTGCGAAGAGCATCGACACCAAAACCCTTTAATGTAGGAGTTTCGAACTGCTTGGAAAGTCTTTCGCTGGCCGATTCCTCTGTAAATGCCCAATCATCTAGCAACGAAAGGTAGAACCTTGCCCCGAACTGCTCTTTGAAGTATGATTGCTTGCCTCGTTCAACCAGCACTTCCTTTGGTGAAAACCCATTGAGGAGTTTGTCAATATATTCAAAATTACCTTCGGCTGTCAGAAACTCACCTGTAGATATGTCGAGAAATGCAACCCCTGCCATTGATTTGTTGATATGAACACAAGCAAGGAAGTTGTTTTCCTTCTTCTCAAGTACATTTTCGTTAAGCGTTACACCTGGAGTGACGAGCTCGGTTATCCCACGCTTAACTATTTTTTTAGTCAGCTTAGGGTCTTCAAGTTGTTCGCAGATGGCTACCCTCTGCCCGGCCCTAACTAACTTTGGCAGGTAAGTATCCAAGGCATGAAACGGGAACCCGGCAAGTTCAACAAACTGCGCTGCACCATTTGCCCTGCGGGTAAGCGTAATACCAAGAATTCCAGAGGCTTTAATGGCATCGCCTCCAAAGGTTTCATAAAAATCGCCCACACGAAATAGAAGTATAGCATCAGGGTGTTTCCGTTTGATGCTATAATACTGCTTCATTAGCGGTGTTTCAACATAATTACCGGTACTGTCCGAAACCTCAGTCATTCCTTAAAAATTCATTATCTGATGATATTCAAAAATAAATGATTGTC
>Ga0182027_10000513_pt1 | contig 67556 bp, 106 predicted proteins | sample 712E1DmetaG_FD_121300 | JGI IMG/M metagenome (GOLD analysis project Ga0182027, IMG submission 121300) | Permafrost microbial communities from Stordalen Mire, Sweden - 712E1D metaG (Illumina Assembly) | ecosystem: Environmental > Terrestrial > Soil > Wetlands > Permafrost | place: Sweden...
CCGGGCCGAGGAGGGTGGTTTGCCGTCAAGGCAGCAGACTTCCAGGACTGGATACTCGAGCTTGAGGGACTCCACCTCTTGGAGGGCGCTCAAAGTAAAGGCCAGCGAATCGAGCTCGTAGCTCACCAGGTCCCCAAAGCCAGATCCGTCGTCTTGTCCCCAAGCGTGTACGACCAAAGTGACTCGTGCGGCGTCAAAAGTGGGATCCAGCCGGCGGGCGGCCAGGCCCAAGGCGGCCACGATCGGCGGAGCCAACTCACCCGCCAGAGTCTGGGTTGGCTCGAGCAGCCGCCTCTTTAGGAAGTCCAAGTCGGCGAGGGACAAGTTCGAGAGCCGGCCGGCATAGGGCACGACTCGGTGAGAGTCCAACGGACGGCCGCTTGACAAGACGGTCAGGGCCGGCAGAAGTTGGACTGGCGAGCAGTGATTGACAGCATAGGAACGCTCCACCTCTTCATCGTGATGGAAGAGGTAATTGGTCCGCACCTCGAAATAGTCTCGCCTCATGTTCTTTAGTCTAGTGGAAGACCGCAGGGTGCGCCACCTGAATTTTCAAGCTTTCTAAGGCCAGTTCGCCGCCCCAGCCTTGTCGCTGGCCCCTTGTGCGTCCGCGGCCCAAAGAGAATCCTACGGATTGCGGGCGTAGACGCCCTGCCCTTCGAAGTCGGCCACCAGATGATAGTGGCTCGCCACGAAGGCCCGCAAAGGATCTAGGTCGGCCGAGAGGGTCCGGTTGTCGAAATTGTTGTTCTGGGCGAAAGCGTGTGGGAGCAGGAGCGGTGGGGTCACCGTTCCGTCGGGAGAAGCCGAGCTTGAGTCTATGATCAAGGCCGGTGGATTCACTTGCCAGGCGGCCAGCATATTGGCAGATGCCGCGGGCCCGTAGCCCGGGGTTATCAAGGGGTACAGGTAGGAATAAGGCCCGGCCACATCGCGATCGGACGCCAGATAGATACTGTCATTGAAGCCCCAGACATAGATCCGTGAATTCTCTGCGCTGTGGGCATCGATGTAGGCTACGACCTCATTGTTGTTCGTGGCCCGCCGACCGACCGCCGCGGCGCTGGCGAAGAAGAGCACCAAGATGCCCATTCCCATGACGGATAGGAAAATGCCGACTAGTCGGTGATGTGAAGCGGCCAGACGGACCGCAGTCGGGCTGGCCACCAACAGGGCAAGGGCGGGCGCCACGATCAGGAAATAGTGGGGGTACAAGCGGATGCCCCAAAGCAAGAGGCCGATCCCACCAAAGAACCAGGTCGCGCCAGGGAGGAGGGCGCGCAACTCAGAGCGCTTGGCAAAACCGATGATGATCAGCGGCCAGTAGAGCGGCCAGAACAGGATGATCGCGGCGCTCCAGGCATTTTTGGCGAAGATGGCGCTGGCCCGGTACAGGGCGTCATAGCCCACCAGAATATCGAACGCGGCGGGTCCGGCCCCACCCGCCAACAGTGGCAGCCAGATCAAAACACTGACGACCAAGGCGCCGGATCCGATGAGGGCCAGGGCGCGCAAGAGCCCGGTGACTCGATCCCGCCCCTGCGCCGGTGAGCCAAGCCAGAGCGTGAGGATGAACACAGGCCCTAGGACTGCCGCCAACAATGAGCTGTTGAACCCGATAGCCCAGAGTCCGCCCACCGCCAACAGTCGCCACCGGCTATGGGGCACTGGCGCCAATGCCAAGAGGCTGTAGGCACCCACCATCGCCGGCAGGGCGAATAGCTCGGTCACCCCGCCGCCGGTGGAGAGATAGGGGTTGGCGCAAGCCAGGAGGGTGAATATACCCGCTCCGGCCCCGACCAGTCGCCGACCCGACAAGCAAGCTGTGAGATGGCCCAGCACCAAGGCGGTGATGGCGATGGCGAAGGCCGAGAAGATCTCTAAGATCAGGACGGGGTCGCGCGGCGCAACGAGATTGGCGAGGGCGCTCCAGAAGTAGATGAGCGGCGGCTTGTGGTCCCAGGCGTCCAGGTAGGGCACCTGGCCGTGGAGCCAGCCCCGGCCCACGGTTAAAAAGATCGACGCATCGCCACCCAAGAGGATGGCGTAGGGCCGCAACAGGACGAAGGCGGCGATAGTGACGCCGGCCAGTGCTAAACCGATCAGGAGTACCCGCGCAAAGATGGAGGAAGCCGGGCCGGTCAAATGTCGGCGCAGTGCGCTGGTCATGGGCGGTCTTTCAAAGCGGAGGTGGTTGTCCCGCTGATACTCTTCTGGGCGCCCAGAAAGTCAAATGCATTTCTTTGTGGATCTAAGCGACCACCCGCGTGAGCGGACTCAGACTACAGAGCCCCCACCGAGCTCCGGATTGCCTCGAAGAGCGCGTCAACTTCCCCATTGTAGCGCTGCGCGATCGTGCGGCCGGTTTCGGGCCAGATCTGCTTGGATAGGTCATTGGAATCCAGGAGGCCAACGGGCATGTCCTCGGGAATACAGTCGGTGATGGGCCAGAGCTTGCCGGCCAATCCCGCCTCGAAGACCAGCCGTACCGCATGAGCACGCACCCCGTCTGAATCCTGTGCGTCTTCCTCTTCCAACCAGGTGACTCGTCCGGCGCTGGCCAAAAGCTCCAGACTTGTGTCTATGAAAATCTTGGGCTCGCTGATGCGGCTTGTCAGGATGTCCGCGTTGATGCGCGGGGCCAGCGGCTCAAAGGCCGTGCGGGCACAGTCGGCCATGGCCCAGCCCAAATCTCGCACCGCCAGGTCTCCGATCCCCGAGAGAGGCCAGACCAAGGGCAAGAACTTGCCTCCCTTGGGGTTTGACACCCCGGCATCCACGGGGAGCTGAGCGTTTCGCGCGCCGGTGTCCTTGGGTAAGATCTGCCAGTCGGCGATTCGAGAAACCAGCGGAGTCGGGCCGGCATCCGTCGGAGCTTCCCCGGTCACCCTCCAGCCCGCCACGGTGCCCCCGAAGAAGGCTTCCCCATCGGGGGACAGGCGGGCGGACAGGCGAATCAAGAAGAGGGTGGGCTTGATCAATTGCTCCACGGCGCCCGGGCGTGGATCATGCCAGGAGGTGGGATCAAATTGGCGGTCCATGCCGTCTATTGTAGCACGCGGACTAGAGTTCTGCCAGCGCGTCTTTGACCTTGGAGAAGAGCTCGATCGCGCGACGGCCCCAGCCCTCCGTCCCGAGCAGATCGGCAATATCCGGCCAGATCCGCTCCGAGGCAGGAGCGGTCGGGAAGAAACGGGCGGTATTGGACGAGCCCCTACCGGACATGGTTGTACGCAGATCCAAGACCAGGCCGCGCCGCTCCGCCCCAAAAGCCGGCTTGATCCGGACTCCGCAAGTCAATCGGACCGCCTCCAGGCGCACGGCGTCTGGGTCGAAGGCACCCGGCAGCCAGGTCACCACTCCGGTGCTCACTATATAAGATAGGCCGGCCAAATACTGCCAGGGATTAGCTTCGCGCCGCAGCGAAGGGTCGGCCTCGCGCGTCCGGGCCAGCTCAGCCAGTAGGCGCGGAGCCAAGGAGCCGAAAGCCGCCTGACCGCAATCGCCGATCGCCCCGCCCAACTGGCGCAAGAGGCCTCCGCTCTCGATGAAGCCAACTAAGGGCGGCTTCTCTTCGCTGCGCCCCCAAGGATGGTGCTCGGCGATGTCTTCGATGGGGGTCCAGCCAGGAAGGCTTGCCAAGGCCCCAGCCTCATACTGCAAACCGCCGATGGGGTCTCGCCAGGAGACGTCGGTCTTGCGGTAGACTTGTTGGCTCGTGCGGTACAACTCATGGCGCAGGCCCACTAAGAACAGGCCCGGCCCGATAAGTCGCGCCACAACACCCTCTTCGCTCTGGCGTTGATGTTCCCAACCATCTGGATCGGCGAGCAAGACGGTCGGGGCGGCCTGGATTGCGGGCATGCTTATCTCCTAGAGCTCGGCCAGCGCCAGAGTCAGGGCTTCCAGGCGCTCGTTGGCCTCGGCTTTGAAACCATCGAGCAGGTGCGCTGCCAGCTCGAGCCGGAAGAGCTGGTCCGCGAACGTTATCGGCAGGAAGACGGGCGCGCCTGGCTCAAGCCAGCCGAATTCCATGGCGATGCGCTCGTCACCCTAAAAAACCGGATCTTGCTGATCAGTCGCGCTTGGATCAGATAGACCCGGTCTTCATCGGGGACAAGGCGCCAGTCGGAGGCCCCGGTTCCCACCACGAATTCCAGACGGCTCTGCGCGCCGATACAGGGGGTGTCCGAATTAGCGCGTAGGATTTCCAAGTTCAAACGCGGAGCCAATTCCCCAAGGGTCTGGCTGGCCCGCAGGGCCAAGACTGCGCCCAGTCGCCGAACAGACTCCTCGCCTATTTTGAGTCCGACAACGGGGGCGACCACCTTGCGCCATTGCGCCGAAAGCGTTGAGAGCGGACCGTCCGCTATCGGATAGTTGCCCGCCGGGCGCTCGCGCACCCTGCGGACCTGCCCGATCTCACCGTCAACATCGAGATGTTGGCCGATCTCGACCAGGAACAAACGCTGATCGACTAGTCCTCGGATCGCGTTGGGGCGGGGGTCCCACCAGGGCTCAACCGCTTGGCGCCAATCGGGGGCCTTCATGGCACGAGCGCCAAGCGGAAGCTCAACACCTCAGGGTCCTCGTCGCCCTCCGACACGGATATGCGCAAGATGTCGTCGCGCTCGGCTGGCGTGAAAACCAGGTCCTCGTAAGCTTCAACCGCGCCAACGATGGCCGGTGGTCCCAACAGTTCGTCGGGCCGGGTCGGGGCGCACTCGTCGTCATACCAAGCCGCGATGAGTGCGGCCGGAGCGCTGATCTGGCGGATCTCGAGGCCGCAATAGGCACAGGCGCGCAGCAAGCCCGTCAGAAGCAGATGCGGACTAAGGATGGTGTCATGAACAGAGACGGCGGCCAGTAGGTCGGGGATCAACTTGCCTCTGAGACATTTTGTCCGCTCTTCCTCGGAGGTGCCCGCTGGCAAGGACTGTGCCCGTCCGCTCTCCTTGGCCAAAAGCAAGTGATCATCCTCATCGTAGAGCAGGACCCTGTCGGTCGCCGCCAGAGCGTCAATGCCGCCCAGGGCGACCAGCCGGCGCAACATCTTGTTGTTGGGCCGCCAGCCGAGTGAGCCCAGTCTCCTATGGCCAAAAAGGCGACGGGCGCCGCGCAAGATCCGCCAGTCCGGGCCAAACTTGTCATGGGGGCTCGCCGACCAGCGCAGGAACATGATCATGTAAACGGTCATCATGGCGCCCCAAGCCAACCAGTGGACAGGACTAGACAGGGGCAGGGGCGAGGTGATAAGGCTTGTCGCCAGCAAGTAGGGCGCCAGGATCCACCCCAGAGAGAGGTCGCGCACCCGGTCGAAGAGGCCGTCTTGGGTCCGCACCGCTGGTTCTTTGACCGATGAGGGATAGGGTCGGCGAGTATAGGAATGCCAGTAGGCCTGCCGCAAGCCTGGAGCCAGACGCTTCTCATCGAAACAGCCGCCATCCAACAAGACGCCATCAAGCTCGGGCAAGTAGGAGCATGCAGGGTCAGAGCCGAGCAATTCCAGCTTGACGCCGGCGTCGGCCAGAGCGTCGCCAGAGAGCCCGACATAGCCGCCCGCCGCCCGGGTGTCGTAGCGAGGCTGTCCATCCAGACCGTGGAGCCGGATCAAGGCGATCTTCTCACCCACGCTGAAGAGATCACTCCCGTCGAGCGCCAGCAGAAGCATCTGCCGACGCAGGGAGTTGAAGAATTCCGAGGAAGTAAAATCCAGCACGCTCATGGTTCCATTATACAGAGGTGCTGGGGCTCCTGGCAAGGGGCAGCTAGAACGGGCGCGGGATCAGGTCGGATCTGGCCGGTCTCGACCCAGGACCTTACTGATGAGCGTCAAGACCACCAGTAGGCCCCAGGCTGCCCACAGCACCCACAACAACGCCAACATGATTAGTAGGAAACCATTCCAGCCCGCCCAATCGCGCGCGCCCTGTCCTGGGCCATAGACAATGGCGGTGAATAGCAGTCCCCCTATACCAGTGACCAAAAGGGTCTGGTTGGCGCTGGCGCGAGAATGGTTGTTTGCGGACACGGCCAACTCCTGCCTGTGGATCGATGTCCTGCCATCTTAGCCCACCGTCTGTTTTAAGCAAGGGGTAAACTAGGGCTGGCTCGCCAACTCATCGATGGCTGCCTCGAGCAGCGCCTCGAGCTTCGACAAGGTCCCGGCGCCATAGGCGCGACGGGTCAACACCGTCTTGCCGCCCTCGATAATGCGCAGCCGTCCCGTCCAGTGGCCCTCGTAGGTAAGCACGTGCTTGGCTTCAACCTTGAAGGAGCGGGCACCGATGGTGGTAGCCGCCTCATGGGTCTCGATAGTGCCTTCGGTCTTGTGCTTCCTGGCCCAGACTAGCTTGGGCATCATTGCCTCCTTTAGGGCTTCCAGGGCTCCACCGCGATCACCGTCATAGACAGGATTCCGGCAGGAGAGATGAGATAGACCATGTAGAGATCTTGATTCATCTGGACCGGAACCGCGTGGGCGGGAGCGACCGCCTTAGCGCTCATGACCGCAGTCTCTTTGTTCCAGGCGCTCAGAGCCGCGGCCCGCAATTCGGCCCGACCGGGGGCACTAACAGAGCTGGGAAGCTGGACTTTGACTCCTTGGGGAGCGCTGGCTTTGCCCAACCTGAAACGATAGACGCGGACCTGATAGGCGATGGGTAAGATCGAGACTGGCATGATTGACTCCGGCTATGGGTATTTCCTGTTTTGGCTATCGCCGACCCTGCTCGGTCAAGCAATGAACGGCATCTGGCGCTAGCCGCCGTCGCCGACGGTCAGGATCTTGATCAGGTTGCCATCGGCGCGGCGCACGAAGTACATGTCAGGCCGCGTTTCCACCACCAGGACCGGCGGCTTCTCACCGCGGATTAAGATCATCTCCGCCCGGACCAGGGCCTTGGCCCCGGCCGCGGTGCGCTTATGTCCCGCCAGGTCTTCCTTTGGCACATGGATACCGCTATAGGCCTGGCCAGGCTTGTTCAGCCACTCACCCTGCTCGGGCGTTCCGGCCCCGCCACCGCTGTTCTTGGGAATCCGGCCCTGGGCTTGGCTTTTAGGGGCAACCATGATGATCTCCTTGCTTTTCTTCGGACAAGACCGTCCTGCGCGGCAATCTTTGACCGTATCCCGAGTTGTGTCAAATCTCACGGTTGAGTGAGTTCTTCTGGGCTCGGGCGGCCGCCCGCCAGCGCTCCAACTGCTCGTCATAGCGCGCTCGTTCGCGCGGAATGAAGCGGGAGATTTCGAGCCGACCGTCCGCGCTGACCTCGATGAGCGCCCACTCATGCGGGAACTTGCCCAAGCTCAAGATGGTGGTGGGTCCCAAGCGCTCCCGGCCGTAGCGGTGGTGGTGCCCCGAAAGCCACAGTCGCGGACCGACCACCTCGCAAAGGGTGCGCAGCGGCTCACAGGTCTTGTCGAGATACCCGTTGTCAAAATGGATGGGCGTCTCATGGGATACAACGATGTCGGCGCTAATGTCCGCCAGCCGGTCATAGGCGGCCCGATCGAGCAAGCGCGGACTGGTCGGCGGCGCCTCCCAGATGCCGCCCAGTCCCACCACGCGCAGACCGGCCATCTCCATGACCTGCGCATCGCGCAGGTGGACGAGATTGCGCGGCTCGTACGAGCCCGCATCCATGGCCGCTATGGTCGCGAAGGACTCATGGTTGCCATGAGTGAAATAGGTCGGGATGGGCCAATCCTCGTAATCCTGGAGGTCGCCGACCGACAGGAGCAGGTCGGGCTTGGCCTCCGCCAGGAACAGCCGCAGGGCGGCGCGCTTGGAGGAGCCATGAAAGTCCCCGATCACCCCGATGCGCAGGGGCGCGGCGAAGGAGGCAGACGCATCGGTATTCATCTTGTCAGTCCTCCTTGCGGGTGTTAGATCCGCGTCATTATACACAGAGGTGCTTGCGGACACAAGTTTTAGGAAACCTCTCGTTTTTCACTTGACGCCCAACCCCTTCTGCCCGATGATAGGGGCATGCACAAAGCCTCCCCTGCCACCCCCATGTAAGGAACCGGCGCAATCCTTGCCGGAACCTCCGCCCGCGCCGGCCAGCGCGCAAGGAGGGCCTTATGATGGCTCGTTCATTTCGCTTCCGCCGCTGGAATTTCCCGGCGGGATTAGAGCGCTCACTCTCGCAGGACCTGATTGGCGATTCTGAACACGGTTTCTTGGTCGTCCGTTACCACAGTCGTTGGAGTCTGCATGAGCAGCCGGTGCCCCGCCCGGTGGTCGAAGCCGAGCTTGTAGGGCGCGGCTGGCCGCCCAAACGCGCGCACCGCTGGTTCTTCGAGCGCGACCACGCCATGTGGCACGAGGAGTCAAGTCGCCGCCGGGCCCACTACCGGGCTTACCGCCGTCGCACCAACATGGCGCTGACCACCCAAAACTACGACGAGATCATCCCCTACACTCGAACCAGCGGCTGGCTGACCTGGTAGCCGGCTCTGAATCTTTAAAGGTCGCTTGACGAAAAGGCGCGCCCGGGCACAATGGAGGAAAGTGGCCATTCTCACGTCTAACCAGGAGCCTTCATGCCCGACTCAATAGAAGCCTTCGTGGCCGACCTGCGCGAGGCCGTCATCGGCACGACGGTGAACCCCTACGCGGTCTACGAGCCCCGCCTGGACAAGCCCGATGGGGCGGACAGACGCGCCGCCAACCTGGTCGAGTATTTGAGCTCACGTCCCCATCCGCGCCTCATGCTGGTCGGCGAGGCGCCCGGCTACCAGGGTTGCCGCTTCTCTGGCATCGCCTTCACCTCTGAGCGTTCGCTGCCGCTAGAGCACCGCTCGAGCCTGCGCCCAGAAGGCTGGATCGAGCCTTCGGCCACCATCATTCACGGGGCCCTGGCCGCGGCCGGCCTGGAGGCCACCACGGTCCTCTGGAACGCCTGTCCGACCCATCCGGCCGGGGCCACCGCCCTGTCCAACCGCACTCCAAACAAGGCTGAATTGGCGGCGGGGTTGAATTGGCTGGACCGGCTCATCGTATTGCTCGCACCAGAGCGAGTGGTGGCCATCGGGCGCTCGGCCCAAGCCAGCCTACCCGGAGTCACCGTCATCCGCCACCCGGCCAACGGCGGTGCCACCGCTTGCCGGGCCGGTATTGCCGAGCTGGCCGCCGAGCTGCGCGGGGTTTAGGCCCCAATGGTCACCACCGGCCCGTTCTCTCTTATCGCCTCCGATGTCGATGGCACCCTGGTGACATCGGGCTCGAGCATGCCGAGTCCCAGGTTGGTTGCTGCGCTGCGCGAGGCTCGTGTGTTAGGAGCCCATGTCATCTTAGCCACGGCGCGTGACTGGTCGCAAACCAGGCGACTGGTGAGGAACCTGGATTTGGAGGGGGAGCTGGTGATCTGCGATCAGGGCTTGCAGATCGTTCAAGCGGATTCGACCTCCTCTAATCCAACGATTCTAATGGCGTGGGGGCAAGGAGACGCCGACAAGGGGCCCGCCCTGAGCTGGGTGCAGCGCCATTTGGGGGTGAGTGCGGAACAGACGATCGCCCTGGGTGATGGCGAGGGTGATGAGCCCCTCTTACTCCGGGCCGGCTACCGCATCGCCGTGGCCCCCTGTGCGCCGGCCCTGGTCGCTCTGGCGCAAGAGGTGGTGTCCGACCCTGTTCTTGATGGCGCCGCCGGCGCGTTAGAGCGCCTGTTGGCCGCCGGGCGAATTGGCCGCTGAACAGGGCATTTTCTCTACACTCGAGGTGCGCTATGAGTGCACTCTCAAGCTTGCTAACGCCACCCTGAGGCGCTACAATAGTTCAATGAACGCAGTCTATGATCTCCGCCTTGAACGCAGCTTGGTCGACGGCGAAGTGCGCGACGCCTTTGTCTGGGTTCAGGACGCTATTTATCGCCTGGATGATGAGTCGGTAGATGCGCTCATGGCGGCCAACGATCCGCGACTCTCGGTGGGGGCTAAGGTGCGCATCGCCGAGCTTGCCGAGCTGCGACCGGCCTTTGGGGTTTTGGCCTCTCGCTTGTTGGGTCTGGTGTCCGCTCAGTCCACTGTGACCGGGCGGGACGTCCGCTGCTCCCTCAAGCATGTGGCGCCCCATTACCGGACCGATGGCATTCCGGCGGTGACCTTGAGCTTACATGCCCTGGACCAAGGGATTCAAGAAGACGTCTTCGCACAAGTCTCCTGGAGCAATTGGGAGATGCGCGACGGCACCGAACCCGACGAGTTCATGGATCCAGCCCGCGGCCTTGGCCGCCTATTCGCCCAAAGCGAGGATCTCTCCGAGGCCGAGCGGCTGGTGCGCGAGTGGTGGCATCACCAGTGTCTGGCCAGTCATTTTGGCACACCGGATTTGCGACTCAAGTTCAAGCGTCGCTCCGGGCGAGTCTAGCTTCCAGCGACCTCCAGACGGGCCCAGGAGCCACCAGGTGCGGCGCAGGTCCTAGGTGTGGGCCAATTCACCACTGTAGGTGATGAGCTCGGTCCCGTCCTCGAAACGCAATGTCGTGCGGGCCCCACTCGAGCGCACGATCTCACACACGTGATTGTCGTAGCGCAGGCAGAGTTGGTGCTGGACGCTATCTCGGCGCGCAGTTCGCCGGCCGACGGGCGAAGGATGGTTGGCCCGATAAAAGAACATCCAACGATTCGACATCTGCGCCATTGGAGACCTCCTGGGGTAACTCTCGTCGCTCTAGAATGTCGCCGCAGGTTCGTCTCCGTCAAGTCGCCGGGCTCTAAGCAGCGTGGGCCGGGACCTTGACTTCCAGGGCTTCCAAGGCAATCTCCGCATAGATGCCTTCATAGCCGCGTAGGAGTCTTTGCGCTTCGGGATCGGTGATGTCGACGGTGTTGATCTCCACCCGCGCCACCTTGTCATGTAGGTTGTAGACGATACAAGGCGTGCCGACTGAGAGCACCAGGCTCTGGCCGTCATCGAGCTCATAGGAAACTTCCCGGGTGGTCTGGACAACATCTTCAATCGCGATAGCCATCGGGGTTTCCCTTCTCATTATCTGCGGTCGAATGGTGCCCGATAATCAAGTCAAAGTCTTGAGTTGTCAAGAGCTGGCTAATTTTAGAGCCCAAGTCTGTCCAAGCTGCCTCATGAGAGACAAGAAAAGACGCGACCTCCTCGAAGGGGTCGCGTCTCTCGATAGCAGAATGTCGCCGCCTAAGAGCTCTTGGTCTTCAAGACCTCCACGGCAGCCAAGAACTCCGCCACCGGCGGCTGTGGGGCGGTCAGGAGGAGGGAATTCAATTCTTCGATGGCGGCCTCATGCAGTCGCGCCAGGCGCTCGAATTCCCTTCGAACCCGCAGCCAGGTGTGAAGGGCGAGGATGAATTCCACCTCCGCCGGATTATGCTCGGTCTCTATGCTGCTAAAATCGCCTCCGGCGGCTTGGAAAATCTCTCGCTGAGCATCGAGCGGAGCGGGGCTGAAGTTGTGTTGCGTCAGGTCGAGCATCGATTGCGCAGAAATGAGCGCAGACGAGGCTAGCTCGCGCATACGGTCGTCGATCTGACCACTCTCGTCGGTCAGGACCAGTCTTAGCAATTGCCCCAGGGCTTTGGCCGAGACGAAGTCCGCGTCTCCTAGCAGGGAATTGGCGGCGGCAATCTCGGGTGAAATCGTAGCGGTTTTATGCTTGGCCACAGGATGATCCTTTCAAATAAGATAGCAAAATGGACTCCAGGCCAAATTGTGGCGGGTCTGATCTCACCGTCAAGAATTGCCAGTCCATCGATTGCGCAAGGACGAGAGGCCTCATGCCTGGGCGCGCCGATGTTCCGGCGAGAAAGATGGGAGAAGGTGGTGGAGCTGGCGGAGAGTTGAACTCCGCGTCCGAACCTCAGAAACCAACAGGCGCTACGAGCGTGTCCGATGATTTGTCGTCGAGCGCTTGCTCGCCCATCGGCAGGCTAGCAGGCGTTCCATCCGCAGACCCCTAAATCGGGCTTGGACTCGGCTGCGCGGCGCTCACCGAGTTTGCACCTCCGCTAAATGACGCTTCCACAGCCCACGGAGGAGAGGCTGCTTCCACGCTCACCTTAGGCCGTTAGGCTGCGGCGAGAGCAGGTTGGCGGTTGCCAGTTACTTCGTTTGGTCGGCTATTTACGAGGCCTGCTGACCAACCTCGGCTCGCTCCCGTTGTCCTCCAAGACCCGTCGAATCCAAGTCAGCCCCACGAGGAGACCCAACCTTGTAACCGCGTTTGTTGGGAAACAACACCGCGATGGTGGCCGCGGTGAGTTAAGAATGGGGCAAAACTCCCACGATGTCAAGGCCCGGGCGCGAATTCGTCCCAAGAGGTCCGGATCTGGTCAGGGGTCATTTGTCGTCGCCAGTTCAGATACCGCTGACCCTCCGGCTTAAAGCGATCCGCCCTCCGAAACCGGAGGGCGGATCTTTTTCACAGAGGAGGGGTTTAGCTAGCGGAGGCCGATGCCGAGGGGGCGCTCGAAGAGGAGCTTACCGGGGTCGAGGTGCTAGCCGGGGCCGGCGGGTTGCCAGCGGCCGTGGTGACCAGGGCCTCGCCGTCCTTGATGACGTGGTTCTGCCAACTGGTGACCGATACGCCATCGGCCGTGATCTTGTTGGAGAAGGCCGAGGCCAGCATATCGACGAAGGGGTCATTGGCGTTGGTGGTGCGCCACAGGGAGAACAGCGTGCCAAGGTTGGGCAGCTTGGTTCCGGCCGGGGCCGAGAAGACGACATTGCCCTGCGCGTCGGTGTAAAGCCAGTAAGTGCAGCTGGCCAGCACGCCCAGGTTGGCTGACGGGCGATAGGCCTTGCCGTCCGAGAAGATGAGCTTGATGGTGAACTTGGCATTGACGCCGCCGGTGGCATAACCGGTCACGGTCGCCGCAGGTTCGCACTTAATCCCGCCAATGGTGATGCCGGTGTTGTTGCCGGCCTGGTCCGAAGGGCGGTTCAGGGTGCCGGTGGCCACGGCCAAGGGCGAACCGGTGGCGGTAGGAGCCGGGGTGGGGGTGGCGTTGTTGTTGCCACAGGCCGACGCCACCAAGGCGACGCCCAGCAGCAGACCAAAAGCGGTTAATCCGGTGAATCTGCGAGTCATAGCGAACCTCTGGTGTGACTTAAGTTGGCCCTCTTATCCTGAACGGCATGCAGATATTGTCAAGATAGCTCAGAGTATTCTTTGTCGTTGAGTCGGCCGCGCTAGATTTGTGGGACGAAAGCGGGGTGAAAATTCGCCAAAGGGGCTTGCCATTTGTCCCGGCCCATCCAGAATCGCGCGCAAAGGGTTGCCTTCGGGCGCCATCTGCGCTATAATGACGGTATTGAATGAGAGATCACCTCAACACTCGAGGACCCCAATGACGACTTCTGACCTCCGCACTGACGCCGCCACCCTCGCCGCCGCGCCGGCCGACCCAGAACCCGCCGCCAGAGCAGCGCAACTGGGCGAATTGCTCACCCTCGCCTCGATCGAGTACTATGTGCATGACGCGCCGACCATGTCCGATCGCGATTTCGACCGTGCCTTTGCCGAGTTGGTGGCGATCGAAGCGGCGGATCCCGCGTTGGTGTATCCAGAATCCCCGACCCAGCGCGTGGGCGCGGCCATCAGCTCCGAGCAGGGTTTTGCGCCGGCTCGTCATCACGTCCGGATGCTCTCGCTCGACAACACCTACAATTTGGCCGACCTGCGGGCCTTTGACGCTCGCGTGCATAAGGGCTTGAGTTTGGCGCCCGACATGGATGTGGCCTATGTGGTGGAACCCAAGTTCGACGGGCTGGCCTGCTCGCTGCTGTATGCTGGCCGCAACCTCGCCCGCGGGGCGACGCGTGGTGATGGCTCAGTCGGCGACGATGTCACGGCTAACATCCGCACCATTCGCGCCATCCCAGCCCGACTACCGGCCGATCCGGGAGCGCCTGAGATCGAGGTCCGCGGCGAGGTCTTGATGTTCCGCTCGACTTTGGCCCGCATCAACGCAACCAAGGTGGCCGCGGGCGAGACTGCCTACATCAACGCGCGGAACACCGCTGCCGGCTCCCTGCGCCAGCTTGACCCGGCGGAGACGGCGTCGCGCGACCTGCGCTTCTTCGCCTACCAAATCGTGGATCCGGCCGGGGCACTTTCCTTGAGATCCCACGCCGAATCCCTGGAACTGCTGCGGACCATCGGCTTCCCGGTCTCGGCACTGTCGGCGCGTGTCGTCGGCATCGCCGCCGTCGAAGCGCACATCGCGACAATCGAAGCCGCCCGCGCTGGTCTGGATTTCGACACTGACGGCGCGGTCATCAAGGTAGATTCCTACGCCAATCAGCGAGCGCTGGGCTTCATCTCCCACGCCCCGCGCTGGGCCATCGCCTACAAGTTCGCCGCCGAGCAGGCCACGACCAAGCTCCTGGCCATCGACATACAAGTCGGGCGCACCGGCTCCATGACCCCGGTGGCGCGCCTGTCCCCGGTCTTCGTGGCCGGCACAACCATCACCAATGTCAGCCTGCATAATTTTGACGACATTGAGCGCAAGGGGCCTGCGACCGACGACATCTCGCAGAAGGGCATTCAGATCGGCGACACCGTAGTCGTCCAGCGCGCCGGCGAAGTCATCCCCTACATCTCAGGCGTAGTCGACTCAGCCCGTGACGGCAGCCAGCGTAAGTACGTGCTGCCAACGACCTGCCCCTCCTGCGGCACGCCGGTGGCCCGTGATGGCGATGAGGCCATCTTGCGTTGTCCTAATGACACTTGTCCGGCTCAGCTTGTCGGTCGCCTCGAGTACTGGTGCGCTCGCAAGTCTATGGATGTCGAACACGCCGGGGAATCGGTGGTCCAAGCCCTCTATGACGCCGGCCTCGTGCGCTACCCGGGCGATCTGTACACGCTCACGGAGACCCAAGTCCTGACCGTGCCCCGTTTCGCGCAGCGCTCGGCGCAACGGCTGGTGGCTAGCTTGGCGGCTGCGCGCGTGCGCCCGCTAGAGCGATTGCTCAATGCCCTCGGCATTCGTCACTGTGGCGAGGAGGTTGCGCGCCGGCTTGGTCTCTGGCTGGTGGCCGAATGCCCACCGCTCACGGGCGAGAGTGAAGTCGACTGGACCGCTCGCGTGTTCGCAATGCTCGAGTCGACTGATGCCATACGCCTCTCGGAGATCGAAGGAGTGGGCGCCGTGGTGGCCGCCGGATTGGCCGACTATTTTGCCAGCTCACAGGGTCGCAAGGTCGTGGCAGGTTTGCTGGCTGCCGGCGTCGCCGCTGAGCTGCCGCGTGGAGCCGTGGCCACGCTCGCCAATGGCGGCTCGACTGGGCCGCTGGCCGGTAAGACCTTGGTGGTCACCGGCTCCCTCGCCTCCTTCTCGCGCGAGTCCGCCGAAGCGGCCATCCGCAACGCCGGAGGTGTGGCCGGATCCGGCGTGTCCAAGAAGACGAGCTTCCTGGTCGTCGGCGAGAACGCCGGGAGCAAATTAACCAAGGCGCAGGCTTTGGGTGTGCCAGTCCTTGACGAGGCTGCATTCCTCGCCATCCTTGGCCGCAATTAGACAAGCAGGAGTTCGAAAATGTCAGCAGTCCAAACCCCAGAGCAAGCCTACGCCGCCGCCATCGCCCTGGTGGACGACTGCCACGCCAAAGGCTATCTTGACACCGCGCAAGCGACCACACTGAAATCGCACATCCGGGCGCGCTATGCGCAGAGCGTGGAGAACGCCTTGCGGGGCGAGCTGGCCGACTTCGTGCGTGATGAAATGACACGAATGTTCGAAAAGGCGGGACTACCGATCGAAGCGCGCCCAACTAATTACCTCGGTCTGCGGTCAGGAGTCGGCCGAAGCAAGATTCGACGATATCCCAGGAACCACTAAATGCCCGACTACAAGCAAGCCCGCAAAGAGGCCCGCGCCCGCGCAACTGCCTTGGGGCATACCATGTCGCCCTTCGTGATCTATGTCGGGCAACCGCTAGGCGATCGTCAATTCGCGGCTATTTGTCACCGCTGCCAAGGTGAGATGATCCACAACCAGACGCGCGGGACCATCGAAGGCGCCGTTTTACTGGGGCGCTGCCGCTAGAATCGGCAGCGACTCTCTTGAAACGCAACCTGCCCGCTACTCAATCGCGACCCTAATAACACTGACAGATCGTAATTTCCCCCGAACCTCCGCTTGTAGCTCCTAGGAGGTTCTTATCATGATCATCTTCGCCTTCCTTGCTTTTCTGATCCTAGTGGTCGCCTGGATCGTCGCCCCAGCTAAGGGTGACCGTGCGCCCCAAGAGGTCCGTGAGCGCTAAGAGACGTTCTTATTATCCTCGCGGCCTTTTAAAGGCAACAGTCCGAGCGGGCGCAGGGCGCAGGCTGCGCGACCGCCCCAAGTTGACGGGATGGCTTTCTTGAATCAGACTAACACTAGGTCCGCATTAGCCCACCTCGTTTAGCTTTTGAGAGTGAAGGTCGCGTCAGTATGAGTCCCGCTAAGTCAAATTCGTCCCGTCCCGGCAAGAGTTCGTCTCCGGCCAAGCAGGAGGCGAGTAAGCGCACTTCTGCTATCAAGTCTTCGCCGCCGCCCCAAAAGCACGCCAAGACTTTCGGCAACTACGTGGTCCACTGTTCGACCAATGAGCCCAATGGCCTGCCTCTGCGTCTGTTCTGCGGAGAATGTGAAACCCCGCAGGAGGCTCGGGCAAGTGCGCAGCGCATATTGGACGCCCAGCGGCCGGTCCGGGCGCAGGCGGTGGCCTGGAAGATCATCGAAGTGGAATACCTGGGCGTAAACATCGGCAAGGGAGGTTTTAGCTCATGAACATCCGGCCGGTCTGGTTCGAGCCCGACACCCATCAACGCTATCACGCCACCTCGGTCTCCGCGGGGCGCCGCTTGAATCTGGGTGGCCAGCTCATGACCCTGTGCGGTTTGCGCTGCCGCGCCGCCCGCGCCGTCCCCGACCCCACCGACGCGAGCCCTGAGACCCTGGAGTTGCTCTACTGCGCCCATTGCCGGAAGCTTATCGCCGGCGTCTAGGGGCCCGCGTCTCGTCTGCGGCTCGTTTAATGATCTTGGTGGTGAGCGCCGGACGCTCCGCGATCTTGCGCCCTGCCGACCTGTCCTTCCTGCACGAGTAGGGCTCCTGGCACGCGCCTTGACATTGGCGCCGCGGAGCCATACAATGCTTACCCAACAGATCCGAGACACCTTGTGCCAAACCTCTATGATCCACTCTGGCGCGGCTCGAGGATTTACACTTTGATTTAGGAGACCTCTGATTTCCAAGCCCCTTGTCCACCGTCGCGTCCTGGTCGATGTCGATGGCACCCTCTACGACATGCGGCCCACCGTCTGCGCCGAGATAAATGAGTTCTACGGTCTGAACCTCTCGCCCGCCGACATAACTGAGTGGGACTTTGCCGGCCACCACCTCAATAGGGCGCAGTACCAGCATTTCATTGCCAATGGCCTGCATCGCGACGAGACCATCCTCGCGGTCACCCCGTTCCCTGGCGTGGCGGAGACTTTGAGCGCCTGGCGCGATCAGGGAGCGGTGATCCACATCGTCACGCATCGAGCAGTGGCCCGACTTGACGCCACCCGATCCTGGTTGTCGACCCACGGCATCCCCTATGATGAACTGGTCTGCCACCCCTCCATCGACAAGTTCGCCTATGCCCGCTCACAAGGTCTGAACTTGGTCATCGATGACAAGCCGGACTTGCTTGAGCAGTGCGCCACGAACGAGATGCCGGCGGCCACTATCAGCCTGCCCTACCATCGGGCCATCCTGGCCCGCTTCCCGCAGATCATCACCGGTACGGACTGGCCGGAACTCTCAGGCCGTTTGGACGCGGCCGGGCGCTAACAGCCCAAGCTCGAGGCCCAGGATCAACTTGGCCCCAATGGTTGACGCCTCGTTGATCCCACCAAAGCTCCGAGTTATGCGCAGTCCACATTCGACCTACCTCCGTGCCATCGGCGACCTGCCGCAAGAGGAGCGGCTCGCTTTCCTGTGCGAGCTTTTGCGCCAAGAGGCGGCCCGTGCGGAGATGGGGCACGCCCGCCACGAAACCCTTCATTTTGTGGCTGCGATTGAAGCTTTAGCGTCCGAACACGAGCCCAGTGCCTGCCCGCTGCTGGCGGCCACCCTGGATCCTGAGCTCTTGGCCCACCGGATCAAATTGCTCGCCAACATGGACGATGGGACATAACACCGATCAAGTGGTCGAGACCGCCCCTTTCTTGACGGTTCAAAGCTATGCCCCAAGATCAGGCATTATGGCGACAGGCGCTTCCTCGACGCCAGTCGCCGCTTCGCCGCTAGTCGCCGTTTCGGCCAAAGACAGGTGAGCACATGTTTGACGCGTCAGAGGGGCCATTTTTGGACCTCAACGACCAGGAGCTGGACGAGCTCATTGCCAACAGCAATAAGCCCATCCTGGCACTGTTCACGGCCCGCTGGTGTGCGCCCTGCCAGTGGATCGAACCCGAACTGTTCTCCCTCGGCTGGCGCTACCGAGGTGCCCTCAACTTCGCACGCCTTGATGTGGATGCCTCTCCCTTGTTGGCGGCTCGCTATCGGATCAACTGCTTGCCCGCGGTCTTGCTCATCACCGAGGCCCACGCCATCGGCCTGCCAGACAAGATGCCAGAATGTGTGGTTGGCTACCAGACCGCCGCTGATATCGAGTCGCGCTTGGGCCTGGCGCGCTATCGTCCCAACACCAGCGCCTATCGCGACTCCAAGCTGGAATTCCCGCTGCCGATGGCGGTTGGCTTGAATATGGACGACGAGGCTTTTGGCTACGGCCAGGCCGCCTTCGACCACTTGCCTGCCCCCATGACCCCTGAGCCGCCGGGCTCGCTGATCCTGCGCGAGCCCGGGCTTCGCCAGGAGGCAGTACGGGCCTTCCATGCCGCTTTCAACAACACCATCGGGGCCACTAGTGCCATTCGCGACGCCAAGCTGCGCTGGAGCCTGATCGACGAGGAGCGCAACGAGGTCATCACCGCCATTGAGCACAGAGACCTGGCGGATCTTGGCGGTGAGATCAGCGACCTGCTCTATGTTATCTATGGTAGCGCGGTCACTTTCGGCCTGTTGCTGCCGGATATCACCTTGGCCCGCCGGGCCCCGAGCATCGAGCTGCGCGACCCGGCGACTCAAGTTTCGCGAGTCAACCGCAGCGTCGATCGGGCCCTGCGGGCCATCGGGAGCGAGGACATCGAACGCGCCCGTCAAGCGCTCCAAGCCGTGCTCATCGCCTTGGCCCACGTGGAGGCCGACTGCGGGATCGACCTTACGGGCTTCTTCGCCGAAGTGCATCGAGCCAACATGGACAAGATCGGCGGCGAGCGGCGGCCCGATGGCAAGCGCCTCAAGCCTGCCGGCTGGCGCGCGCCCGACCTCGCCGGCGTCTTGGCGGCCCAGATCGCGACCGTTGGAGCCCCGTCGAGCGAGCCGACACTGAACCTGGATCAACCCAAGACTATGCCGTCAGCATGAGCAGCTCGTCGCGGCGCCGAGCGCGCTACGGCGACCCGGACTTTCAGGCCTGCCAACAATTGCGCCGGGTAGAGCTAGGCGATCCGCCCCTGGACTGCCACCGCCAGGCCGAGATGTGGTGCAAGCTCACTGACGAGCTCTACTGCCGCCACCACGCCTGGGTCCACCGGCATTTTGAGCCGTCCCACGAGAGCACGCTGCATCGCTGGCTCTAGCAGTGCGCGGCCTCTTTGCGGGCGATGGACAGCAGGGCGGCCGTCTCGGCCTCAGTCATAGTCCATTCGGGGACGCCGCCTTGCAAGTTCAGCTTCCTGGCTGATGACACCGCCAAGGTACAGGCGGAATAGGCGCTGACGAACTGGCCCAGGGCGCTGTGCGGGTAGCGGGAGTCGTAGATCTCCAAGATGACGTGTTTGCGCTCATAATCCGAAGGGGTGCGGGTGAAATCACGGGACATACCGTGGTAGAGCAAGCCGCCTGCGGGCACGATGCGCACGTTGAAGCGGCCGGCCTTGTGGCTACGAGGCTTGGCGGTTGCTGCCATCAGATATCTCCTAACGCCCGGGTAGGCGGACGAAGTGGTTGGGTACCGAGTAATGGAGTTCCCCGGCCCGAGGATGCAGGCGATGATTGCTTGTGTGGTGCCAATGCTCATGCTGCGTCTCGAAGACCTGACCGCAAGAGAGGCAGCAGGGCCACGAGTCTCTAATGACCGCCCAGCAAGTGTCGCAGAAAGCCTGGTCGCGATTGACCAGATCTGCCTCCTTACTACAACGCTGACACATTCTAGCAGCCATGAGATCTCCTCCTACAGAAAGGCAAAACTATTTGATGCCGTGGGCCTGGCCTTCTCGAGAGACACCGAAAGGCACCTTGCCGCTGTTGTAGTTGCTGATCCAGGTCGCCGGATCTGCCGTGTAGTGGGTGTGATACGGGCCGTAACGCCAAGGGACCGGCGGGCTCAGTCGCCGCCAGCCCGACACCGGCTTGGCGCCCAGGGCCGAGGGATATCGGGGCAGTTCGCCGATCGTGATCAGGCCCTCGGTAGCGCCAGCCGCCAGGGCTTCCCGGGCCAGCACCACGCCTGCCGCCGCAGCAGAATCTTTATCAAAAGCCACGCCCAGGATGACTGTCGGCGGCCTGGTGGCTCGCTCTTTCTTATGGGTGTTAGTGGCGATGTAGAAATACGCCATGATGTGCTCCTCATCTTCTTTGCGCGGATCTTTCACCTTGAAGATTCTGTTAGGAAGAGCATTCCAGGCAAGCGAGCACTCTTTGAACGCCTCGCCGTCGGATCCACTTGACGCGCGTGGCCCTTGGCATCAAATTGTCCCTGTCTGAATCATTAGACCTGGAGGATAACAAATGAACACTCAAAATGGACTGGTCGCCTTTGACTGCCCGATCTGCGCCAATGCCATCGAAATGAGCGCCAAAGCCTTTGTGAATGCCAAGTCTGTCCGCTGCGCCAACTGCGGCAGCTCGGTCGATCTGGCCCCGGACAAGACGCGCAAACTTAAAATCACCAAGCTGCCGGGTAAGTCGGCCTAAAGGTAAGGAGCTCGCTATGGCCTCCCTCTCCGCCCTCAAGCACTCCGCCAAGGTCAGCGCCAACGCTCGTGGTCACAAACTGGGTGTCTGGACCACCAATGAAGCCCGGGGTATGGCCTATGCCGAGTGCCTAGTCAGCGATTGCCACGCCTGGGTTCAGGTGGAAAGGGAGCCTGCTGCCAACTCGATCGATGTCGGCGGTTCCGCGGTCGCGATTAACTGCCCGGCCAAGGGTTAGGGGAAACACTATGGACAAGAGGACTTCGACCACCGAGAAATTGGCTAAAGTGCACGATGAGTTGATATCTGCGTGGGGCTATTACGACGCTAATCAAAAGGTGTTGGACAACGACGTCCCGCTTCGTCATGCGACGCAGAAGCGAATAGACTATTTAACCAAGCGCGAACGAGATCTCAAGCGACAGTTGGCCAAAGAGAGCGGCCTTGAGAGTTGATGCTCGGAGCCGACTAGGGTTTAAGGGGAGGACGAACAATGGCCCAGAAGACTACAACCGCCCAGAAGCTGGCCTTGGTCCAAACCCAACTCAAGTCGGCCTGGACTTACTATGGACTTGAGCATAATCGATTCGAACAAGATGTGGAGGGTCGCCACAAGATTCAGCATCGGATTGACTATCTGACTGCTCGAGAGCGGCGGCTCAAGTCGCAATTGGTCGGGGAGACCGGCGCACCGGCGCCAGAGCTCTGGTCGGCACGGGATTACAGAGGTCCTACTCGTGGGCAAAGGCCCTCTTGAGTCCAGTCGCCGCGTCGCCCGGCCTTGTCCTAGTTCACCCCGGTGTGCCAGCGTGGCAACGTGCGGGTCAGGTCGCCCAAACCCAGGCGACCCAGATAGTTGGCCATGCTGTCGCGCGACAGATAGCCGATCAATCCTGAGTCGGGCCGCAACTCAATCGGCACATCGATGGACATAGTGATCAGACGGCGGGCCAGGGTGACCGCGTGGCGATCGCGGATCAGGGCAGCCTTGAGGCTCTCGTCACCAAGCTCATCGAGATGCTTGTACAATCCGGCGATCGAGTCGTAGCGGGAAAGCAATTCCGCCCCGGTGCGCCGGTTCAAACCCATGACCCCAGGGATGTTGTCAGAGCTGTCGCCGGTCAAGGCCTTGAGTTCAATGAGTTCAGTCGGCTCGAGGCCGTACTGCTCGCGAATCCTATCGGGGGTCATCTGGAGGGCTTGCCGATGTCCGCGCGAGAGGTCCAGCACGGTGGTGCGCTCCGAGACCACAGCCAGCAGGTCGTGATCGCCGGTGGCCACATAGATATGCTCAAAAGCCGGATCGGGGCCGGCGCGCAAGGTCTCAGCCTGGTGGACGATAGTGGCCATGACGTCGTCAGCCTCGAAAGTGGGGACCTCGAAAATGGCATAGCCCAACAGCTCGATCGCTTCGCGGGCTCTGGATAGTTGGATATCCAGCTCATTGGGGCGGCCGGGGCGGCCCGCCTTGTAAGCGGGATAGATCTCTTCCCGGAAGTTGCCCCCTTCAGCATCAAAGGCAAAAACCACGTTGGACGCCCGCGTCTGAGCCAGCAGGTCGTGGGTGATGGAGATGAGATTGTGTGTCACCGACAGCGGCTCACCGTTGGGGAATTGGGGCGTGCAGGGGCCAACCGCCGCCTTGATCGGGGAATAGAAGGCACGGTAGGCGACGTTGAGGAAGTCGATGATGAGAAGGGTCCTTTTCATGATATCCATAGTGTGAGGCAGAAGGGCCACAGGTCAAGGGCTTTGGGCAATCCTCTGTCGCCTCGGCGCAAAGAACTGGGCAAGCGCCGGGGGTAAAATGCTCCGGTTCTTGACAGATATGCGTTCCGATACATAACTAGCCGGCTGCTCTAACCGCTAGCCAAAGGTACTTTAGGATGTCCGACGATCGACCCAAAATCCCAGATTTCCCCGACTTGGCTTCTGCGTCGAATACCGGTCTGGCCGATCTCTTCCGCCAGATGCGTCGCGACCGAGGCCTAACCCAGAAAGAATTGGCGACCCGCTCCGGCATCTCCCAGCCCGAGATCAGCCGGATTGAAAATGGCGAGACCGAGCCGACTTACCAGAGAATTTGCATTCTGTGTCAGACGTTGGGCTACAAGATCGTGATCCAAGATATTCGAGGCCCGGAAGGCGCCCTCGACCTGAGCCAGTTCCTCGCCTCGCGAGGTGTCGGCGACTATGTGACTATTCTTCTGAGTCATCCAAACAAGACAAGCTAAGGACGGCAGACTGATGGGCATCCTGATCAACTTCGAAGCTATCGACAGCTCTGGCAAGAAAGAGCAATCCGCATTCCTGGTCCGGGCCCTGGCAGCCCGCGGTTATGCCGTGGGGCACATGGTCCTGCCTGATCGCCCGGGCGACAAAGAGGCCCCGTCGAACCCCACCCAGCATTCCACAGGCAAGCTCATCACCGACTTCATCTACGGCCGTCTGCCGCTGATCCTGGCCAACGACACCCTCTTCCGCAGCACACCCATCTCCGCCTTCAACGAGGGGGAGCGAGTCGCCATCGCCTCGATCATCGAGGAAAAGCTTTTCCAAGTGCTGCAGTCGGTCAACCGGCGCGAGACCGTTTTCCGCGAGGGCGGCTTGCTCGACATGCTGGCTCGCTACCAGGTGGTGGTGGTCGAGCGCATGCTCTCGGCCTGGGCTTATGGAGTGGCCATGGGCGTGTCACGAGTAGAGATCAACGCCTTGGAGGGCGACCTGCCGAGGCCAGACTTCACCATCCTGCTCGACGTGGATCCGGCAGCCCTGCGCTCCAATTCTCACGCTTCCTATCTGGAGAAGAAGCCGGAATTCCGGAGGCTCTATGGCGATTTGATCAAAGAGGATTTGACTGAAGCCAACCGTGAGGGCCGCCCTGCCCGCTGGCTGCGCCTGGACGCCGCCGTGGATGAAGAGACCCTAGGGGCGCAGGTCCTCGAAGCCGTGCTGCCCCTGCTGCCGGGCCCGGCGGCCAAGAGGCGATAAGCCGTGCTGATCGGCATCTCGTCAGACTGGCATCTCGGGCTGCGTGCCGGCGTGCGCACCGATGAGCACGGGGTCAACCTGCGCACCCTGGATTTCGAGCGCGCCGCGCGCGAGGTCATCGACGGCTGGATCGCCCAGAAAGTCGATGTTGCGATTTGCGCTGGCGACCTCTATCACTCCAGTGCCCCCGATGAGCGCTCCCGCCAATTCCTGGGTCGCGAGCTCAACCGCTTCATGGTCACCCGCGGCAAGCATCTGCGCAAGTTCATTGCGAGCTTGGGCAACCACGACGCCCAGGCGCTGTTCGACAATCCCACCGCCATCGGCACTGCGGCCTTGGCTCTGAACCAGGCGGAGATCGTGGATAGAGGGTTGCCGCGCACGATCATCATCGATGACTTGGCCCTGACCGTGGTGCCCTGGATGAAGAGCGACGAGGAGCTGTACAAGACTCTGGCGCAGATCAAGACCGACCCGACCAAGCACAACCTGCTGTTCCTCCATGTCGGCCTCTCGGAACTGGCTGAGTTCGCGTCTATGACCCCGGGGACCCAGACTCTGACGAAGTCCCAGCTCCCCCTCGACCGTTTCGACTGGATCTTCTCAGGGCACTTTCACAAGCACAAGGTAATCCCCGAATTGCGCTTCACTTTCATCGGCTCGCCCGAGCGCACCAGTGCCGCCGAGATCGCCACGCCCAAAGGTTATCTTACCTACGACACGGAGACTAAGCTCACCACCTTCCATCCGATCAAGACCCGCAGTTGGTATACTTTGGGGACCATTGACGCCACCGACTGGGACGCCACACGGCTGCTGTCTGAGCTGGAACTCGTGCGCAAGGGCATCCCCGATTGGAGCGACGCCATGATCTGGGGCAAGATCACCCGCATCGCACCGGCTGCTTGGGCGGCCCTGGATGTCCGCGCCTACAAGGCGCTCAAGGCCACGGCCTTTGCCTGCGAGCTCGAGACCACGGTGGAAGATCCCGCCCTGCCCGACGCGGGAGAGGCGTCCGGCGGCTCGGACGAGGACACCCCTGTCCTACGCGAGCTGCCCCTCGAATGGGCCGAATATACCGCGGCCTTGCGCACCCGCAAGGGCGATGAGCGCGAGCGCATCGCGCGACTGGGCTTGGCCGCCCTGCAGCACCGCGACCTGTTGGCGACTTTGGCCGACATCCGCGCCGACGAGGCGTCCAAGTCGCCGGTCTCACCACCCGAGTCGACGCCAGCGGTCACGTTGGCGGCGAGCCCAGAGCTGGTCCCGGCCCCAGCGCAAGCCCACGAGATGAAGGCGCCGCGCAAACCGCGCAAACCGGCGGCTAAGAAGGCCAAATAACCGCTGACCGGCTTAAAGCCCGGCGGCCTTCTGAATGGTATGCACCAGGATCTTGAGCTGATTGAGCTTGGCGTTGAAATTCGGCTCCTGGGGCCGCTTGTCTTGTCCGCTCAACACCGGGCGCAGGGTCACAATCAGCCCCCGGGCCTCGTGGTAAGCGACGCGAATGACAGCGTCGTTTCCTCGGGACCGCGCATCGCGGATACGGGACGGCGTGCCCAAGAGGAGGGCGTCCAGGGCGAGGAAGAGCCCGGAAACTGCGGCCTCAGTTCGCTTCAAGTTGCCGTGATCGCGCTCCCAGGCCGACATGGCGACTTCCAGGTTGCGCTCCTGCTGATTGATCCAGTCGCTATTGCTCATTTTAGGCCTTTCCATTGGGTTGAACCAGTCCTAGTCGAATCACCAACTTGAAAATTCGCCAGACGGGCTCGTCCGTCAACCAAAGCGCCCTATCAAGGCCGTTCGGAGCTAGTTCTCGCCACCAGGAGGGCTTCGAGATCCTCGAGGCGAACTTCCTCCTGAGTTCCTGCGTCCATATCCTTGAGCCCAATTACGCCGCGGGACAGCTCGTCGCCCACGATCACGCCGTAGCGCGCCCGCGCGCCCTGCGCCCGGGATAGCTGGCGGGATAGGTTGCCCTCTCCGAGCGCAACTAGGACGGCCAGGCCTGCGGTGCGAAGGCCTTCGGCGATCGCCAGACGCTTGAGCCGATCGTCCGGCGACACGCCCACCACCGCCACTGGGCGCGCCGGCTCAACGACAAACGGTCCGCTCAGGGCCGCAGCCGTGCGATCCAGGCCGATAGCCAGGCCGATGGCCGGCGTTTGAGGGCCGCCCAAGGTGGCCACCAACCCGTCGTAGCGGCCGCCGCCGCCCAGGGCCCCCTGGGGACCGACGTCTCCCGTGCGCCAGTATTCGAAGACCAGGCCGTTGTAGTAATCCAGGCCGCGCACCAAGGTCGGGTCCAATTCGATGGCGATCCCCAGGCTCTCCAGCGCCGAGACAACTGATGAGAGCTGCTCGGTGCAAGATTCGCAAAGCGAGTCACCGATACGTGGCGCCGCCTTGATCAAATCGGCCAAGTCGGGATCCTTGGAGTCGAGCAGGCGCAAAGGGTTGGAGGCCAGCCGAGTCTGCTCGAGAGCTGACAATCCGGCAGCATAGGAGACAAAATAAGCCCGCAGTGAATCGAGGTAGCCCGGCCGGCAGACGGCGCAGCCGATGGAGTTGAGCCGCACCACGACATCGGCCAGGCCGGCTCGCACAAAGAAGCGCGCGCCGGCGGCCACGAGCTCCGCGTCGCCTAGTCCTGCGGACGCGCCGAAGACCTCGAGCGACCACTGCCAGAACTCCCGGAAACGACCGGCCTGGGGCCGGTCAGCCCGGAACATGGGACCCAGGACCATCAAGCGCAGCGGCGCGGGCAGCGTGCGCAGGCCGTTCTGGAGATAGGCCCGCACCACGCCGGCGGTCGCCTCGGGACGCAGAGCCCATGGTGCCTCGCCGCCATCACGGGTGGCCACAGTAAAGAGCTCTTTGGAGACGACGTCGGAACCTACCCCGAGTCCGCGTTCGTAGATGCGCGGATCTTCGAAAGTGGGCAGGGACATCTCCGCGAAGCCATAGCTGACTCCGACCGCGCGAGCGGTGGCAGCGAGGGTAGCTAGGCGAGCATATTGGGCAGGTAATAGATCACGAGTACCCCGAGGGGTCTGATAGCCAGGCATGAGAACCTCCAGCGAAACTTAGACGGGGATCAAGAGGAAGGTCTTGGCGACCAGCGCGCAGGGACGCGGGCCGCTAAGCGTGGAGGTGCCTATGGGAGGAGGCGCAGCTCTGGCGCGCGCAATCAAACAACCCCGGCAGATATGCAGGGGCCCGATTGGCGCAAGAATCCAGAGCAGGCACGTGATCTCCTTATGGACTTTAAACGCTTGACTGGTCCTTATTGTAGGCGAGAGGCGCTTGCGACGCAAGTCCCCTGGATTTATGAGTATGTATGACCACAACCCATAAAAGAACAGGTCAAAGTATAAATCTCGTCCTAGAGGACGGCGACCGCGCGCCCAGCCCAGGCTTGACAGGAGGCGGCCTCGCTCGATGATCTGATCAGCCAAAACCAAGCACCGCTCACAAGCCTGAGCGGGCAAGCTAAAGCGCATGTTAGGGGAATCTGCGATGGCCAACGATCCGACTGGGCGCATCTGGGCCAGGCCGACCACTGGTCTGGCGGCGACGGCCAAGCTGTTCTGGCATGCATTCCCCGGCGAGACCTGGAAGTTGGCTGATAACACGCCATTTGTGGCCTTCTGTGGCCGCAAGTTCCCCTTTGTGAATGGCTGGCGCACCCAAGGTGAGCTCGTCGTGCTGCGTGAATCCAAAGTTTGCGCCACCTGTCTTACCCGGGAGAACCGGGATAGGAGTTGATCATGGCTAAAGATCCCACCGGCCATCTCTGGGCCCGGGGCAGCAAAGAAGTGACCCGAACCGGTGACGTCTACTCGGAGATTTGGCATGCCTTCCCGGTCGAGTATGCCTGGAAATCAGCCTCAGAGCCCTTGGAAAAGAGCCTGTGTGGCAAAAAGTTCGCCCTGACCAGTGCCTGGCGGACCGACAGCGAGTTTGCCGCCATGCCCGCTGCCCGCCGCTGCCCAGCCTGCGTTCGCAAAGCTTAGAAGGAGATACGATGTCTTACACCTGGAAGCCAAATCCTGAGCGCCGAGGTATCATCGCGCTGACTGCCGATGGCTGGCAACTGATCATCCTTGAGCCCAAGGGTGGATCCCGGCTGGGCAATCACTACTGGGAAGTGCGAGAGCCGGCCCCCAGCATCCACATGTCCGGTGGAGCGTCTTCGAACTTGGCCCAAGCCAAGATCGATGTGATCAAGGCCTTGGCGGAGGCGCGCAAGAATCGAAAGATCAGTGACAGCCCCGAGCGCCGCGCCAAGATGGCTGCCTGGCGAGCCGATACCCAGAAGATGTTCGATGACATGAAACGCGAACCGCATAAGCCCTAGGGTCCTCGCCCAGTTGACCCTATTTAGGCCTTTTGCCACGCGATAATTGCTTTTAGCGGGCCATGGACTAATATCGGGCTAGTTAACTTTCACCTTGGAACATTGCCAAAATCAAGAAAGGCCTGAAATGATCGGCGACCTCTTCAAAGCCATAAGACTGAGCTGTTTTTTCACCTCGCTGCTGATGATGATCCCCACCGTCCTCGCTATCGTGGTCCTCTTGGTCGGCGCTTCGGCCTTGGGTATGCTGCCCTCTGCGGTCAATGAGCCGGTCGTGACCGGCGAGCGGTTCGTGGCCCAGCAGTTTATCAACTCGGATCTTGGCGGCTCCAAGCTGTCGGTCCGCTCGATCACCGTCACCCCTGCCGCCACTCCCGGCCACTCCAACCTCACGTTGGTGGTCAACTCGACGGTCGCCCTGCCCAAGGACGTCCGGCCGCTGGCCGTGGTCGCCTTCGCCTCGATCGCCAAACACCTGGGTATGCCTTTCGGTCTGGTCGCTGACACCATCGACACAGCCACGGTGGCGCTCTACGGACCAGGAGCCACCACCCCCTCGGTCAGCGTGAGCGTAAGCCGGGCGGTTCTGGACCAGTACAACGCGGGCACGATCAGCCAAGCCACCTTCATGGCTGACATGACGGTGAAGTAAGGGACAGATGAGTCCACATAATGGCGCGCCGAGCTAACGCAAGCGGCTACGCTGCCGCTTCGCCCCTAGGCGCGCCATCCTCTTTGCTGACGCGCTTAGCCGCACATTTGGCGCGCGAGCCCCTAGTCTTTGCCGGCGCCTATGGCGGCCGCTTCGGTGGCTGGTCGGGGCCGGACGCCGATCTTGATCTGGTGCTGGCCTGGCCGAGTCTCGAGCTCTTCTGGGAACGTGGTGAGATGATCAAAGAAGAGTTGCGCGCCATCGCCGCCGACGAAGTCGATGGACTCGAGCTGGATTTCGCCCAAGGCCCTGTCGAATTCATGTTTGAAGGCTATGCGCCGGAGGATATCGCCACCTTCTTTGTCGGGCCGACCTTGGCCGGTGATCCGGCGGCGCTTGCCCCCGAGGCGCTGGTTCTGGCCCACTCCGCGCGCACACAGGGCGACCGGGCCTGCCTGGCCGCCACCAAACGGGCCACCGATCCGTTGGCGGGACTGAGCGGCTGGAAGGATCCAAGTTTCCTCCCGCCCAATGTCGCCACAGTCCGGGACACGCTGGAAGGCTTGGCGGCGGCCTGGGGCTATCTCCGGCTCGGTGGCAAAGACCGGCGGCCATCAGCCGCCCAGGTGGCAGATCTCCTGACCGCCGCGGGCTCGCCGGGAGAGGTTTCTGCTTTTAACCTCGAAGATGAAGAGCTGATCTCAGAACAGCTCGAGCCAGTCATAACCCTGACCGAACAGGTTGGTGTCTTCTTGCGTCAAGAGCTTTCGGCGAGGCTAGAAGTCCTGCGCCGGCGCGCCAACTGATTAAAGATCGAAAGACCATCTGCCAAGTTGACGGATGGCTCGATTTCTCCAAAATAGGTCGGCCCAACTTCGGCTCCTACCCTCAAGGAATTCTGAGATGCCAAGCGCCCAACTCCGTTATTTCAAACGCCTGAGTGGTTTATGGCACCAGACCTGGAGCCCCATCGACACCCCCAGAGTAACTTCGATCTGCGGCCTTTCGGTCTGCCCCGAAGAGGTTGATTGGACGCCGGTTGAGAAGGACGGAAGATCGCTCGCCACGACCGAGCGGCGCTGCGCAACCTGCTTCCGCTTCCTGCCTACTTGAAAGGGGCCGCCTCGTCCGGCACCGGGGCGGCGATTGAGGCCACGCTCGCGGCCGATATTGTGCGGACTGGCGGCAGGCGGTTGATAACTGAGCGCATACCCCACGATTCCAGGAAGGCTAAGGTCTTGGCGCGGTCATCAAAGCCCAGTTCGCCGGCGTCCGGGTCGAAGTCGGGGGTGAGCTCGGCCTCGTGGTTGAGGTGGATCATTCGCAGCGAATGTATCACGTCCTCATGGCCGGCCTCAAGCTTGCGGCGGATCGAGGGCGACTTGATCTCCTCGAGACGCGCGTACATCGCCTCAATGGTGCCGAATTGGGTAAGGAGGGCGCTTGCGCCCTTGTCGCCGATGCCGGGACAGCCCTTGATGCGGTCGGACGGGTCGCCGGCCAGGGCTTTCCAGTCGGGGAAATCGGCCGGCAACACTCCGTAACGCTCATGGACCTTGGCGGGAGTATAGGTGTTCTCGCCGATCTTGCCCATGCCCTGGGCGGTCCAGAGCATACTGGTGTGCTCGGCCACGGCGCCAAAGAGGTCTTTGTCAGATGTGGCGATGTAGACGTGGTCGAAACCGTGCTCAAGGGCGCGGGTGGCCAGGGTCGCCAGGGTGTCATCGGCCTCGTAATGGGGAGCCCGGTAGCGGGCCCAGCCCATCATGCCGACCGCCTTGTTGGCTTGATCCACCTGGTCGTGGAAGTCGGCTGGTTGAGTGGGCCGTCCGGCTTTGTAGCCGGCGTCCATCGCATCACGATGGGTCTGCTCGATCGACTCGAAGGCGAAAGCCACATGGGTGGCCTGGCTCTGCTTGATCAGGGCCTGGGTCATGGCGATCATACCAAAGACCGCGCTCGACGGGCGGCCATCGGGTGAGGTGAGACCGGTATAGCCCGGGGCGTAGTAGGCCCGGAAAGCGAGATTCAGGAAATCGACGGCGAGCAGGATGCGAGCAGGCACGATGATCCTTTGAGCAGGTGTGTTTGTAAGTTTCAGCTTGGGCGAAGAGCCTTTTTCGTCAAGAGTGAGCTTGTCTCGGCCACGGCTTAGACGGCCGGTCGTGAGTCTCCGAGTTGTTCTGAAGGGATTGATCCTAAGCTCAGAAATTGAAGAGTCCCAGTCGTGAGACTGGGACTCAATCTTTCGTGCAGCGGGTGACTTGCGTCGAGCCCCCACACCCCGGCAGGCTCCCAATAGGGACCTTACACGCTCATCTTGGGCTGGCGGGCTCTGATGTCAAGGGGTTAGCGGATCCCAGCGGTGACGACTAGTCGGCGGGGGTTGCTGGGATCGCGTCGCACATCGATAATTCTGACTTTTTCTTGTGGGTATGCGCCATGATGGTAATCAGTGACCGCGCGCTCGGCCTCCGCGAAGGTGGCTTGCTCCACCCCGTTGCTCAGCACTTCATAGAAACGCTTGTTGACAAGCGGGACTCGATCAAGCTCTTGGACGAATAGAGTTCCCATGGCAGACCTCTGGAAGTGGACGTCTCAGACAAAGACAGCTTGTTCAGGCAAAGACCTAAGTCAAACTAGGCGATACTAGCCGCCTTGGCTCGCTCGCAGCCGCCCGCGGGTTCTTACCTTAGGCGCATAGAAGATGAAGCCGCCCGGCAAACTGGCTGGGTCTTCGGGCGCGAAGGTGCCCGGCAGCGCCAGATCCAGATACAGTCTTCCCAGCAGGTGGTCGGTCTCATGGGCCAAGATGCGGGCCACGAAGCCTGCGCCGTGGACCTCGAGCTCTTCGCCGGTTGGCGCAAAGCCGCGCACAGTGAGCTCCGCCGGCCGGCGGACGCGCCCCCAGAAACCGGGCACTGACAGGCAGCCCTCGGTGTCCTCGAGCCGCTCAAGGCAAGGTAGGCCGATGCGCGCGGGATTGGCCAGGGCGAAGCGATGGCCCTCGTGATCGTCGAGGCAGAACAACTGGTAGGGCAGCCCCACCTGCGGCGCGGCCAGGCCCACTCCGTTGCCGAGAACATCCAGGGTCCGCCACATGGCCGCCACGACATTCCCCAACTCCACGCTGCCCAGAGCCTCGGGTGAAATAGGGCGAGCGGAGGCGCGCAGGACCGCAGTATCCAAGGGCACCAGGGACAACTCACCGGAATCACCGGAGAGTTGGAGTTGGGCCAATTCTGCTCGTGTCACCGGCTCGTTGGACATTTGGATCTCACACTCTTTGATCGGGGATGATGTTATCTAAAGCAGAATATCAGCAAACTCCCAAAGAAGGCAAGGGTTTGATGACATCTCATGGTGCCTTCGGGCCAATCGGTGGGCGCGGACAAGCACCGCCAGATGTCCTTCTCCGACTTGACGCTTGCTTACAGGTCCCTAAACTATCCCAAACCTCTTCACTCGCTCAAAGGAAAGCCAATGTCTGCCAACGCCCCTTCGCCCCTTACTACGCGCTCGGTCTTGTCCAGTCTCGTTCAGGATGCATTGGCCGGAGGCCGACGTGCTCTGGACGCGCAGTGGGCCGACCTGAATAAGCGAGCCCAGCGCTCAGCCGGCCGGGGCTTGATCGATTGGCCGGCGATTGAGAAACTAGCCCGGGCCCGGGCGCGCAAGTCCTCGAACGCCACCGAGGCCGCGCAGATCGAGGAAGCTGCCCCCATATATGCCGCCGCCATGGCTAAGATCGTCCCGGCCCTGAATGCGGCCTTGGACGCCAATCTGACCGATGTGGCGGCGCGCGCTCGCGTAGTCGACCGCGATACCTGGGTGGGCGCCAATATCGCCACCTTCCGCAAGCTTATGGGTATCCTCGAAGCGGGTATGCCCAAGAGAGGCCACGGTCTGGGCGAGGCGGTCGTGACCATCACCGGACGGGCGGTCATCACCCGCGAACTGGGCTATCTGCTCGGCTTCTTTGGTCAGCGGATCCTGGGTCAGTATGACATCGCCCTACTCTCCGCCGAGACAGAAAACGGCCAACTGCTCTTCGTGGATGAGAACATCCGGGCGACCGCCGCGAAGCTCGACGTGCCGTTGGACGACTTCCGGACCTGGATCGCCATCCACGAGACCACGCACGCCTTCGAATTCGAGTGCCACGACTGGCTGCGCCCTTATCTCGCCGCCAAACTTGAGGCGCAGTTCGCCGCTCTGGCGGGCGGCTTGAATAACAAGAGCAAGGGGCTCGGCGGCAGCTTTGCTGCGGCCCTGCGCGGCAGCGGGGCAGGCGGCAACTTGATGGAGGGCCTGATGAGTGAGGATGCCCGCCGCAACCTGCGCGAGATCAACGCCGTCATGAGCCTGCTCGAAGGCTTCGGCGACTACATCATGGACGAGGTGGGCAAGGACCTGGTGCCGAATGTGGCCCTCATCAGCGAACGCTTCCACGCCCGGCGGGCCAAATCACGCGGCCTGGAGGCGATAATCATGCGCCTGTCAGGCATGGACGCGAAGTTAGAACAATACAAGATGGGCGAGATCTTCGTGGCCGCAGTGGCCGCCGCGGGCCCGAGCTATCTCAAAGCTCTCTGGCAGGGACCCGAAAGCCTGCCAAGTCCTGAGGAGATGGAGTCCCCGGCTTTGTGGGTGGACCGGATACGACTCGCGCCCGAGCCGCAGCGGTCCTGGTGGCGCCGGCTGTTCGCCGGAGCATAGCGTAGGCGACCTTTAGTCGCCGGAGCGAGCCGAAGCGAGCGACAAAGGACGCCTTCGCCAAGCTACGGCGTCAGACGATCTTTGTCGCTTAATGCTCGATCAATCCCACCATCCGTCGCTGCGGTGGGGATGCCAGCGAAGCTCATCGTAGCGCTGCGCGGTCAGCATCTGTCGGGTGTGGTGACGGAAGGCCCGGCGTGACAAGGTGAGATCCTGATGGTCGGGCGCCTCTTCGTGGTAGGTGTGTAGGCGGGCGAGGACCGCGCGGATAGAGCGCTCATTCCAACCCTTCTGGCGCAGGACACGCGCCAAATCACGAGGGGGCACATAGACGGTGTGATAGATAGGGATATCGTTGCCGACCTGGATCCAACGGCTCTCGGGCAGGCTCAGAATCTGAAAGATGTCCCGCTCCAGGCCAGCGGGTAGCGTGGTCGCTCGCGGCGAGCGCAGATCAAATGATCGCGACATGTGAGACTCCGCGGACCCTTGACCCAGGGTCCAAGCTGGGGTCGGCTCTTGCCTACCCTAGCGGTCGTCGAAGTTCACATACAGGGGATACATGCCGGCATCTTAGCTGCTGAATGCCGCGCTGTCAACGCTTCGAGTCAGAATCCGTAGATCCCGCCTTGACGGTCAGGCTAGATGTTCTATCATAGAAGCATCCGCACATGAGAGATATCATGCCCGATCTATCTCCTCAAGATCAACCACTGCTCGGCTCCGACTTCGAACGGGCCTTCCGCTATGCCAATCGACTGCATGCTCGCCAGTTGCGCAAGGGCGCGGGAGCCCCCTTCATCGTCCATCTGATGAGTGTGGCAGCCCTTGTGCTCGAGGACGGCGGCTCCGAGACCGAGGCCATCGCCGCTCTGCTCCACGACGCGGTCGAGGACCAGGGCGGCGCCCCCACCCTGCGCGCCATCCGCCGGCGTTTCGGACCCGAGGTCGCCGCCATTGTCGAAGGCGCTACTGAGTCCGACCTCCATCCCAAACCGCCCTGGCGAGAGCGCAAGGAGTATTATCTCGCACACTTGGCCCTCGCCTCTCCCTCGGTCCTGCGCGTGTCCTTGGCCGACAAAGTCCATAATGCCCGCAGCACCCTGGCCGCCCTTGACACCCTGGGCTCACAAGCCTGGGGTCTATACAACGCCGGACCCGCCCAGCAGGCCTGGTGGTATGAGAGTCTTGCCCGGATCTTCGCGGCACGATCGTCTGGCCCTTTGGCCCGTGAATTCGCCAAGCTTTCCGCCGAAGTGATAAGACAGGCGCAAGAGGCCCAGCCTTAAAGCGGTCGCTCAGGCGATCAACTAAAGGGCATTCCTTTTAGTTCTAGGGCGCACTAACGTTTAACGGTGTTCTTCCGCAACGATTTCTTCTTTTGGCGGTGGAAATCTGGGATGCAAGAGTGGATACTAAGGCCTGCTACGACCGGCTCAGCACATGGGCCCGCACTGTCGCTTTGAAATCGGAGGAATACCCAGATGGCCCAGGAAGCACAAGCGCTCACCGACTTGGATGAGGCGCCCGACCTCATGACAGGGGAGGACGGTCCGGCCTTCTCCTATGAAGAGCCCGCTGAACTCGTAGTGCAAGAGCCCTCGCTGGAGTGGCTGCGCCCGGACCTCTCCGACGAAGCTTTGGCGGCCATGGCCCCTGCGCCGAGCATTGTGCTGGCGATCGCCGCGCCTGCGGTGCCCGCAATAGTCGTGCCCCAACGTTTCGTCGCCACGCCGGATGATTACCGTCAGCGCTTGCTGGGTCTGCGCAGCCGCATCGTCTTCGCCTGGCCACCGGAGTCCAACCGCCGCGAAAAACTCCTGGGCCGGGGCGGCCTGTCGCACAAGTCCACCGAGATGATGCGCACACTCCTTTTGGCATTCCCCACGCCTTTGCCCCTTGAGATGGGCGGCAAGCCTGACTACATCATGCGCCCCGAGGAAACCGATCTGCTCGGGGCTATCGACCGGGCCGTGGACGCCGCCTTCGCCCTATTGAGCCAGGAAGATATGCTTAGCGAGTATCCGGGATATGTGACCGTCATGGGCACAGGACGGCCCGAAGAGGTCGGCATCAAGACCTTGGTCAAACCCCAGATTTTTGAAGTAGTGTCCTTGATTATTGAGGGGCTGGAGGCTGTCATTAAATGCCTCCGAGATAATTGAAACACGCCTCTAGACCAACGACGCCCTCTCGGAATTCGAGAGGGCGTTTTGATTTAAGGCTCAAAGCGGGCGGAGCATTTGCGACAAGGCCAGGACCGGCAGCTCGTGCATCGACAGCCCGCTTGGATGTCGGGCTCATCCCAGTTCCACTCGTGGGCGCAGTCGGGGTCGCCGCCCACTACCCACTGATTGTCGGAATCGGGGTTGGGTGGCCCCAAGCGACCGATTCGCCTGACCCGATGGGCGCGCGCCGGCGGGAGACGGTCGGGTGACATTCCTGATGGCTTATCCATCTCATTTCTCCTTTTCCGGTTCAAAAGCCGAAGGTGGTGGCACAGAATTCATACGTGTTGAGGGTGAGATACTGATAGGGCAAGAGCAGCTCCTGGCCGGATTCCGGCCAGGAGAAGAGCGCGCCGTCTAGATCGAGGCTGATGAGCGTGGCAGCTTCGGGATCCAGGCCGCGAAGTTGTGGCTGCTTGCGGGCAGCAGCGGCTAGATAGGTCCCGATCCGGCGCCAGGCCAAATCGATGAATTGGTTGAAGAGCCGCGTGAAGTCCTCTGGATCAGCCTCGTCGAGTGAGCCGGCCAGATGCTCGTCCCACTCGTCTTGGGTGTAGGTCATCTCGCCGCAGGCGCAATAGTAGTAATACCTGCGATCCGGGCAGCAGGGGCCGTGGAAGGAGCCCTCCTTGCGGACCAGGGCATGTTTGATCAGGCGGGGATAGTTGGGAGTCATCGGGCGCCTGCCGCATCTTCCAGCGCGGTCGGCGCGCCGTACTTGGCCAACAGGTCCTCGAGCTGCGCCCGTTCATTTGCCTCGAGGAGAGCGGCATCTTTGGCCTTCTTTTTGGTCGCCTCGCGCTCGGCGGCTTTGCGGGCTTGCGCCTCGGACGCCAATCGGTCGCGGTAAATCTTTTCGCAGTAGGCGTTGAAAGAGGTCTCGTCGAGGGTCAGCAGCGCGCCGGGAAAGGGTATTTCCTGCGGTGCCTCGTCGCGATAGGTGTGGTCGCAGTAATCGTAGGTCTGCTTGGAGTGGTAGATTGTGAAGTTTCCATCCTCGAAGTCATAGCCCAGATCGGGATACCAGTACTGGTCCTGGTCGCGATCGAGGTGGCCCTGCGCCACCAGAAGTGTCCGCGCCCGTCCAGGTAGGATGTCCTTGATCCGGGCCCAGAGGCCCGCGAATTGCGAGAATTCGCCCTTAGAGAGGACCGAGTCCTCGTCCTCGATGAGGTAGTCCTTTAAGGGTTTATTGATGTCAGTCTTGGTGTTCATGTCATCATCCTTTCTTGGTTCTAGAGCGAAACTAGTAATCGTGGAGGCGGGCCTCATTCATCAGACTTGATCAGAATCTTGAGGTGCCTGTCCCTCAAACTTGGCACGCAGCCGCTCGAACTCGGAGCGCTCCCGGGCCTCCTGGGTCGCCCGCTTCTTTGCCGCTTCTGCGTCGGCGGCCGCCTGAGCTGCAGCGGCAGCGGCTTCCGCCGCTAGGCGCTCAGACTCCAGACGCGCGGCTTCGAGCTGGTCGCAACGCGCCTTGAATTCATCCTCGCCCATAGTCAGCAGCTCGAGCGGGAAATGAAACTTAGTGGTGTTGCCGGTGTAGTAGCTGGCATCTCGGTTGTCCTGGTCGCGATATTCGCGTCGCTCCAAGCCGTAGCCGATGAAGTCCTGCGCGTCGAGGTTGAAACCGAGGTCGTCGTCGAACTCAGTGTCCTGATGGGTGGTCCTCTGCCAGTCCCAGTGCCGCTGTTCAAACAACGCCCGCGCCCGCGGCCACAGATCGGTGAGCGTGGCGATCTCCTGCGGGGTGAGTGGCGTACTATTGGTTGTGGTGTCCATTAGAAACTTCCTTTCTGGTGAGATACGTCGAGTTCAGAGTTGTCCTTTAGTTGTTGGGCATTTTATCGGGTCACCTCCTTGTCAAGTTCTACGCCTTCGTACTTGTCACGCAGGCGTACAAACAACTCGCGCTCGGCGGCTTCCTGCTCGATCGATCGCGCAGCGGCCAGCTCTGCGGCGGCCTGATCTCGGACCTGCGCCTCGGCCGCCCGGAGGGCCGTGAGCTCGGCGATGTGGGCCATCGCCTTGGCCTCGAAATCATGATCGGTCAGGTCCGCGCGGGAAATGGTGTATCTCTCGTTCTCCTCCTCATAACGATCGCGATAGAGCAAGTTGATGTCGCCATAGGACTCCATGGTGTCGAAGGCAGCCTGCGCCTGATGAGAAGGCGCCTAGTGCCAGGTGGGGTGCTCGGCCCGCTCGAGCTCCGCTTGCTGGGCATTGAGGCGGTTAAACCGTTCGGCGATGGCGCCGATGCGCTCGAACTGCGCAATGAAGGACTCAAAATCCTCCGCACTGATAGTCTCGTTGGTTTCGATCTGCTGGTCCATGAGAGGTCTCCTTTTCCTTCAATGGTTAGATGAACGCAAAACACCCCAGACCACGCACACACACGCAGGCTGGGGTGTCGAATTGCCGAAGGGGATTCTCAGACGCGCATAGGGCGTCAGGGCGAGAGAGGGAGGAGCGCAGGGCCAAACAGGAGACGACCAGGCGCGCAAAGCTGGCGCTGGTGTCTAGGCGATTAGTTCGGCGGCCCTACAGCATCGGATTGGCGCTCCTTGAGAACTTTGAGAGGATGTTGGTCCCGAGAACAGGATTCGAACCCGTGATCGGGCTTTTAGAGAGCCCCGCTTTAGACCAAGCTAAGCTATCCCGGGACTGATCACTTCGCCTAGTCTAGCTCAAAGTCTCCGGGAGCGCAAGTCTTCTGGGATAAAAAGATCGGAGCCCCTTGCGACGGGCCGCGCTTCCCCTCATAATGTCCCCATGCTACCCATCCTGCCGACCTTCCCGCCCGACCTGCCGCCTCCGTCGGCGCGTCATATCTATGTCATCGAGTTCGATTACCGCCTGGACGAAAGCCAGTCGGTGACCGCCACTCTGATCGTCCGCGCCTGCCCCGGCGATGACTCGCTAGACAAATACACTGATTGGATGCTCATCGGCCCCGCCCTGTATACCGACCCTCGGCGCGTCGAGCTGCCCCAAGAGGTGCGCGATTATGGCCTGGCGATGCTCGCGGCACCTCTGCTGCCCCACTTCTTGTCCGCGGCGCCGTCCCTGGCGGGCGCCCTGTCCAAGGAGCGACTGCCCTCGGACCCGTCCGGGCTCTCGGGCCGGTGCGGCCGTACCTCTCTACAGGCGGTCTTCTGCGCCGGCGGCTCGGAGCCGACCCAACTGCGAGTGGCCGCGGGCACGGTCGGGCTGGTGGTGGATCACTTCAATTTCGAGCCCCACTACACCCATATCGCCGGCTCGATGCGCTGGCTGTGGCGCGAGCAGGTGGCCTGGCCCAGCGGCGAGCCTGAGCGCTTCGCTGCGGCCAAACTCTTATGTGGTCAGGGCATTGCCAATCTGCTAGGCGAAGTGAATACCCTCGCCAATCAGCTCGAGGAAAAGACCATCTAAGCTTTGTGTGGTCGATAAATTCAAGAACCCCCTGATCACTCAGGGGGTTCTTTGTGACCGTCGTGGAAGCGTCCTCCCCACAGTCTTTCGAGGCTTTCCGGATTCCCCGACCTAACCCGCGTGCTCCCTGGTCCGGACTTAAAAACAGGAGGCGCGGGACGAGATGGAACGATAGTATGCCGCTCGTCCGAGAAGTCAACTGACTAAAACAGGATTCTTGAGCGGCTTATCGGAATTTCGTTTAAGCCAAAGAGCTCGGAATTTGAGCTTGACAAGATCCATAGGCGCAGAGGCGGCAGAAGATACCGCCGTCCTCGATGAGCCCCAGCCGGCGCGACTTGTCCGATCCGGCGCCATCCTGGTCTATTTCGCGCTTGCAGCGAGTGCAGAGTTGATGCGGCTTCAAACCAAAGGTAAGCTTTTTCATTTCTTTCCTGTCTTGCGGCTCCGACACCTAAGTGTTTTAGCGGCCCGCGCCGGTACCGCCGGGCGCTCCGCAGTCAATCCGCACAGCACTGGTGATTCTCACCGGCGCGTGGTAGCGAGAGCCCAATTCCTGACGGGCCAGTCTGATCGCCTGATCGCGGGTGAGGGCCTCCACCTTGATCGAATCGACCTGGTACCCTGACACGTTTGTCAACTCACCCAGACAGTAGTAAAGAGCCATGATCCCTCTTCTGTGCCAGTCCCTGGCCTACGAAGAACGCTCTTGTTCTTGGCGGAAGTTCTAACCGCCTAAAGATAGCTTTGTGTAGGCGGGCCAAAAGGTCAAGCATCGGGCTCATCAAGGGTGGCAAAGAGCGCCCAGATATAGAAACACCCCTCGTCGATACCGACGAGGGGTGTTAACCGTGAAGCAGAGGGGTTACTTGGTGGCCGGGGCCTTGCTGGCCGTAGCCGCTAGGGTGGCCGTAGCCACTGGGGCGGCTGGAGTGACGCTGGTAGAAACCAACACCACGGAGTTGCCAACCGCGTTGGTGGCGAGGACACTGAAGGTATAGGCGGTCCCGTTGGTCAGACCCGACACGGTGCAGGTCAGGGTACCCGTGGTGCTACAGGTCTTGGCGCCGACCGAGGAGGTGACGGTGTATTTTGTGATAGCTGACCCACCATTGGAAGCAGGTGCGCTCCAAGAAACTACCGCCGTGCCATTGCTGGGGGTGACCGTCACGCTGGCGGGAGCACCTGGAGTTGTTGCCGGCGTGACGGCGGCCGCAGTTGCGGCGGCTGAGTTGCCGACCGCGTTGGTGGCGAGGACACTGAAGGTGTAGGCGGTCCCGTTGGTCAGACCCGACACGGTGCAGGTCAGGGCGCCGGTGGTGATGCAGGATAGAGATCCCGGATTCGAGGTGACGGTGTATTTGGTGACGGGCGCCCCGCCGTTAGAGGCGGGCGCCGCCCAAGCGACGAGGGCCGCCCTGTCGCTCTTGGTGGCCTTGGGGGCGCCCGGGGCGCCCGGAACGGTCGCCGGCGTAATAGCGGCGCTGGTGGCGGGGGCTGAGTTGCCGACCGCGTTAGTGGCCACCACGCTGAAGGTATAGGCGGTCCCGTTGGTCAGACCCGAAACCGTGCAGGTCAGAGCGCCGGTGGTGGCGCAGGTCTTAGCGCCAACCGAGGAGGTGACGGTGTATTTGGTAACGGTCGCACCGCCATTGGAGGCAGGGGCGGCCCAAGAGACCACGGCCGTGCCATTACCAGAGACAGCACTGACGCTGGCGGGGGCGCTAGGAGCGGTGGGGATGACGGCCGGAGTGGCGGCCACAGCGGCACCGGCATTGACTTGCCCTGCGCCGAAGGTGGTGTTGATGCCAGCGGCACCGAGGTGGGTGGCGGTAGATTTGAGAGCAGCTTCGATCTGCGCCGGGGAATCGGCCGGATGGACCGAAAGGACTAGTGCCGCGACGGCGGCGATGTGCGGGGCCGACATACTGGTGCCGGAGGCCATGGCATAGGTGTAGTTTATATAGGTGGAGGCGATACTCACGCCTGGGGCGGAGATGTCAATGTAGGAGTTGATATTCGAGAAGGAGGCGTGCGCATTGGTGTTGTCAGTGGCGGCCACACAGATCACATGGTTGAAAGCACAGGGGTAGCTGACCGTGCTGTTGCCCTCATTGCCGGCTGAGGCGACAACGGTTACCCCGGCGGCAAAAGCTGCATCAAAGGCCGGCTGGAAAGAGGTGACATACGCGGCGGACAAGGTGCTACCCAGGCTCATATTGACAATATTGGCGCCATGGGCCACTGCGTAGTTGAGGCCGCTGATGAAGTCCGACCAATAGCCCGAACCATTGTCGCCCAGGACCTTGACCGGCATGACCGACACGCCGGGGGCAATGCCTGCCACACCGGTGCCGTTGTTGGTCTTGGCGACGATGGTCCCGGTGACATGGGTGCCATGGCCGTTGACATCGGTCGGCGCACTCGAAGGGGCGAGCACGTTGTAGGGGGAGACCAACTTGACTCCGGCCAGATCCGGGTTGGTGGTGGTGATGCCGGTATCGAGCACGGCCACAACGACAGAAGGTGAGCCTGTGCTGATCTTCCAAGCCGCCGGCACGCCGATCAAGGGTAGATCCTTTTGATAGCTCGCATAATAGAGGTCGTTGGGCGCGCTGGCATCGTTCGGCCAAGCTGTCTTCGATACGGTCGCATCCGCCAATACGGCGGCCACTTCATGGTTGGCACGCAGCGCCGCTGCCACGCTGGCCGCTTGGCCGCTCTTTGCCACGACCAAGGACTGCTGCCCGCCGACCAGATCCGTCTGCGTCTTGACTCCGGCCAAGGAGTCTACCAGTTGATGGTCAGCCTGGCCATGCCAAACGACGATCAAACGCCCACCCGGGGCGTTGTTATCGCTTGCTGCTAATGGCGAAATCCCGGAGAAGACCATGCCTGTGAGCAGGAGGGGTAGGGCCAGGGCGAAGCCGAAGGTCCGGCGAAGTCGTGGGTGAGACATGATGCTTTTTCTCCTAAGGTTGGATGGCAGCACAAACAAGGACACCAAATTGAGGCGGCAAGTTTGGGCGCGCAAGAAGGCAAAGCAATGAATAGATAGGGCTAGCATGGGGCGCTATTTGGTCCTAGCCCGATCAGCGGGCACAGTAGCCCCTTAGAGGATCATCTAAGGGTACTTGTGTCGTTTCAATGCTGGCGGCGCAGCAAATCTCGTATCGCGATTAAGTTGAATCTGACCCAAATTGGATTTTACGGGATCACCAGATCCGGGGTCAGGACAAAGGTGTTCTGACCGCCTGGTCCAATCGCTTCGAGGTAAGCCGAGTGAGTTCCGCTCGCCAAAGTCACTGTCAAGGTTGGATCGTTCGGCCCAGGGTTGATGCCATCGACATACCAGGTCCGCGAAGTCTCTGCTCCGGTAGAGTTATCGGTGAAGGTTATGCTATGCGGATCGCTCGATGAAACCGTGAAGGTGAAATGGGCCACCGGGGGCGCCGGAATAGGGGTTGGGGTGGTGGTCACACCGGTGGCGGGCGCGCCGGGGGTGGACGAGGCGAGGACATTCTGGACCTGGCTTAACGGAGTCGCCGAGCTATTGCCTATGACAACAACTAGGCCCAAGGCCAGGGTAACGATGACCGCGACGATGAGTCCATACTCCATGACGGAAGTGCCGCGGGCACGGGCGGTTTGGTTAGAGAGTGCGCGCATAATGTGCTCCTTGCCATCGCAAAGTCTTACGACGGATTCGAAGATAAAATCCAAGATGATCGTCTATGAGATACCCTTCTTGTCAAATAGGGGCGGGGATCGTCTCTAATCTATGGCTTTGGTCCGGAGCCAAGGCTTGACTAGGATAAGCGGCCGCCCAACATCAGCGACAACCCGTCGTTTATGAAGAGTTGGAGTCTTTGCCGCATGGCCATTTCACGAGCCCTGGTGCTGCTAGTTATTCCCCCGTCCGAGCAGGCCATGTCCGCCTATCTTTTCGGCAGCTCAGCCTCTCAGCAGCCCGAGATCGAGACCCTGGTGGACTCTTGGGGTTTGGGCGAGATAGAATCGCTCATTGATGGCGCCATGCTGCTGCCAGGCTCAGTTCGCCTGGAGTTGCACAATGCCCGCCTCATTGACGGCCCGCCTATCGCCCGAGCGGTAGTGGCTAAACAGGGCGGCCAAGTCTTCGAGGTCTTCCTCTGCCACGATGTCGCGACCTCGGCCGCCCTGGCTCGCCAGACCTTTGGCGGCCAGATCTCCGGGGAGATCTTGAAATTGCGCCCGATGCCGCCCATCAACCCACACCGGGGGCGAGTGCGTTGGCGCCTCACCAGTGACGACGCGCCGGTCGCCACGCGCGGCTTGGAGATCAAAGGCCACCACCCCGGAGGACCCAGCCGCGCCGACATGGAGGAGCGCCTGAGCAAAATGGCCAGCATTCTATCAGCCTCAGATCTGAAGACTGAGGGGGAGTGGTCGAGCGAGTTCTGTCCGCGCTGCCAGGATCTCCCGCTCCATGTCGACCCTGCCCTGGACGGGCTCTCGCTTTCCGGAGCGCGCATCTGCATCGCCTGCGCGCGCCGGGCCAAGCTGCCCCGTCCGCCACTCGATGACAACAATCCCTATCTCGGAGCGCCGCCTGATGAGTGATCTCTTAGTCGGCGAGTTGGCGGCCAAAGCGCGCCACATGATCGAGCTGGCGGCTGATCAGGCGATCATGTCGAGTTGTCTGCGCTCGCTCTGCGGAGCCGTCATCGTGGCGGCTGACGGGACGAGCGTGATCGGCGCGGGTTATAACAGCCCACCGCAGGATTGCCCGATCGGGCCGGTCTGCCGTAAAGACACCTTGCCCGCCGATTTTCGCAGCGACAAGACCTGCTGCCTCCATGCCGAGCAGCGGGCGGTCTTTGATGCGCTGGCCCACCACGCCGATCTGCTGGTTGGTTCGACCATCTACTTCGTGCGCCTAGGAGACGATGGTGAGCCCAAGCCTTCCGGCGAGCCCTACTGCACCATCTGCTCGAAAACCACCCTCGATGTGGGCATCGCCACTTTTGTTCTGTGGCGCCCCGAGGGTTTCCGAGCTTATGGCACCTATGAGTACAACGAGCTCTCGTTTGGCTATCGGCAGACGACTTAAGGCTCCTCTATTCGGTCCGGCTTGACGGTAGATGATCCCCGTCTTTATTCAATGGGTTGAAAGCTACCAAGGAGTCTTCTATGAACCGAGATGATTGGTATCCGCCATTTTCCAATACCCAGCCGGCACCCCGCGATCTGAACGCCCACCCCCTCACCGGCGAAGAACAAGAGGCCGAGCGCCTCGCTGCTGCGGCGCGGGTAGCCCGCAAGCGTGCGGCGCGCAAGCTTCTGCGCAAGCATGGACTGGGCGACGTTGACGTTCGCTAACAAGCGAGATACTGCGAAATGTCTCAATCCTGATATGTTTGGCAGTATCGCCCTAGATATTGACTGCCAGCGCGCGGATCCCGAGGACCATCAGCGCTCCCGCGCAGGCGCACAGGGCCATCGCCACTCCGGCCTGCGGGGCACTGTTGCGAGCCTCAGGCAGCAAGTGGCCGGCGCCGATGGCGATGAACACACCGGCAAAGACACCCAGCAACGAGCCCAGGACCTGGTTGCTCATGGCGACATTTGCCCCGATGAACGCGCCGGCCGGTACCACCAGCGCATCGGCCACCAACAGTACCCTCGAGCGGAAGCGGTTGACGCCACTGGCCAGGGCCAGGGTCACCACGTTGAGGCCGTCGGCAAAGTCGTGGCCGACCACGGCCAGGGTGACGATGATGCCCACTTGTGTCCCGGCAGAGAAGCCGAGTCCGATCGCCACGCCGTCCATGGTGGAGTGGAAGATGAGTCCCAGCGGCCCGATGATGCCAAGCAGGCTCTGCCGGGAGCTGTCCTCATGACTCTCGCCGAAGGCGTGCCCGCCGAGATGCGGGTGAGCGGACTTGTGTTGGTGCTCATAGGCGCTCCGTTCCAAGGCCCCTTCCAGGGCGGAATAGGCCAGGAAGCCGACAAGCGTGAAGGGGACGACGGCACCGAGATTTCCGACCAGGGTGCTGGCCTCGGGCAGCAGCTCGAGCAAGGCCGTGGCGATCAAGACCCCGGCGGCGAAGGCCATGATGGGGTGGAGCCGGTGGCGCAAGCGCAGGACGGCGAGACCACCGAGCAGGGTGGAGAAGACCGGCAGAAGAGCGGCAATCGGCATGGCCTTAAGGTCGTCGAAGGGCGGCCTTTGTCAATATGACTTCGACGGGCAGGCAACACAGAAAACTGAGGTGATCTTTACACTTAGGCGCGCAAGGATCCTTCATATAGATAGAAGCCACCCACCAAGACAGGAGATTGAAGATGTCTATGGCCAAGAAGGGCGCTCGCATTCCGCGGATTTGCCACGCCTGCGGCGCGGGGCTGCAGATCGAGCGCAAGCCCACCGGATGCGACACCTACAATGAGCTGTATTTGACCTTGGCGGGCGGCTACGGTTCTTTTGTCGATGACATCACCCACCAGGGCGGCCTGCCCTATGTTTTCACCCTGTGCGAGGCCTGTGCGGTCCGCCTGTGCCGCGAGTTCAAGTTCCGGGCGCCCTTGCGTGAGCATCACACCTCTACTGTCTGCGAATGCCCGGACCGCCCGCAGCGCGACGCGCGGGGTTTTCCGGAGCCTTGCGAGTGCTCGATCTGTCGGACTGGTCGAGAGGTCCGCTAAGAACGGCCAGCCTTGACGATGGAGCCTTCGCGCCGAGCGTAAGAGTATGCCGAAAGTCGCTGTTCCCCCGCACATCGTCAAAGTTGCCCAAAAGCTAGCCGACGCCGGCTTCGAGTCGGTGGTGGTTGGCGGCTCGGTGCGCGACTCCCTGATCGGCCGGCCGGCCAAGGACTGGGACCTCGCCACCAACGCCACCCCCGAGCAGGTCGCGGCAGTCTTCCCGCAGACCAAGGCCACCACCCGTTTTGGCACCGCGTTGGTGCCGGTGCGCGGTGAGCTGATCGAGATCACGACCTATCGCACCGAAGCCGATTACTCCGACTTCCGTCGGCCCGACCGGGTGGATTACACGGGCGACATCTCCCAAGATCTCGCCCGCCGCGACCTGACCATCAACGCCATCGCCTACAACCCTATCAGCGATGAGCTCATCGATCCCTTTGATGGGGTATCCGACATCGGGCGCAAACTGCTGCGAGCCGTGGGCAACCCCAACGAACGCTTTTCCGAGGACGCCTTGCGTCTGTTGCGGGTGGTGCGCTTCGCCGCAACATTGGGCTTTGCCATCGAGCGAGCCACCGCCACCGCCATGCGGAATAACGCCCATCTGGCTTCCCACCTGGCATCGGAGCGGGTGGGCACTGAGTACATCCGCCTGTTCGCCGGGCCCAACCGCAAAGAGGCCCTGCGGGCGTGCCTGGAACTGGGCTTGATCGCCCCCACCCTGCCAGAGATCCGCGAAACTAAAATCCAGGCACACGCCCTGGCCTGCTTCTTGGGTCTGCCCGATGGCGCGACCATCCCCATGTACTGGGCGGCGCTTTTCCATCACGCCGACGGCGGCTCAGACGCCAAACGAGCTGCGAGCCTGGCGCGGATGCGTCTCGGCAAATTGGCCATCGGCGACGAGACGGCGCTCGAAGTCGCCGCGCTCATCGGTATCGCGCGCCTGCCTGAGCAAGGCTTGAAAGATTCAAGTGCGCTGTGGCGGGCCTGCCGCGCCTATCCACGCGAGCTGTTCGAACAGGGTATGTCCATCGCCCTGAGTTGTGAGCGCGCGGATCCAGCGGCCCCCAAGCGCGCACAAGATTTCCTGGCGGCGGCTCGGATGGCCTATGGGGACGGGCTGCCGGGGCGCATCACCGAGCTCGCCATCGGCGGAGACGACCTTATCCGCCTGGGGGTCAAACCCGGACCGCCCATGGGTGCACTGCTCAAGGACCTCCTCGAGGCCACCACCGAGAAACTCGTCCCCAATGAGCGTGAGGCTCTTTTGCGCTACATCAAGAGCCAGATGTCAGTTTGAGGTCAATTCGATGCCTGCTCCAAAACAGATGAGCGAAACCGAGGTCCTGGCCTTGGCTAAACGGATGGAAGAACTACGAGGCAAGCTCGTACGAACTGGCCGGCTGACCAGAGCGCAAGATGAGGAATACACCGCGGCAATCCAACGCTGGGACAGCGATCCGCGATCGCACGGAAGATCCTGGGCGCGCATAGCGCAAGGCAAGGAGTAATTGACGCCATGAGTGACACCAAGATGAGCAAGCGCGACGCCCTGCGTCTAACGGAGTTAGCCGACCAATTGGGCACTGGCGCCATGAGCGATGCCGACCGGCTCGAGTACTCCACGCTATTCGCGCTCTGGCAGAGCACCCACCGCCATTGGTCGGCCCAAAGCTTCGTCGCGCCGGCCACCCGCCGGCCGGGTGTGGCCATCCCGCGCCGTCGCGACCCTGACGCAGGTTAGCTCTCGACTTTTGCGCTCAGCCCTTGTCAAGAGTCTCATCTGCACCATAATAGGGCTATGTCCGAGCAATATCCTCTTGGCCGCGCCATCACCATTCCCGAGGACTTCACCGTCTATACCATCGCCGACATCCACGGCGTCCATAGCGGCTTGGTCGCCGTGCTGCGCAAAGCCCGATTGGTCGATGTCGGAGATCACTGGTGCGCCCCGGCGCGCACTGCCCTGGTGGTTTTGGGCGACAGCATCGACCGCGGGACTCACAGCCTCGCCGTCTTAGACCTGTTAACAAACCTGCGCGCCGAGGCCGCTGGCGCGGGATCAGTGGTCGCGCTCCTGGAGGGCAATCACGAGCAGATCGCCCGCGACGGCCTGTCTGGCCAGGTCGATTTCTTTGCCATGTGGTTGCGGGTCGGCGGGATGCAAACTCTACGTGACATTGGTTTAGACGAAGACTCGCGGGCCCTGGCCCGCGGCATCTCCGCCGTGCGCTCGGCGGTAGATGGTTTGGCGCCGGCGTTCCGGCCCTTCCTGTATGCCGTCGCGCCCTATGCCCGCTTTCGGGACATCACCTTGGTCCATGCCGGCTGGCAGGCCAACGTTCCCGACCTGGCGTCATACGCCGCGGGATCGGACCGCATCTGGCTGCGAGACGAGTTCCTGGTAGGCGCCGACTTGGACAGCCCCGCTTATCACGCCTATGCGACGGCGGGATTGGCGCGCTTGGTCGTCGGCCACACTCCGATCGGACCGGCCCTCTTCCAGGACGGCCGCGTCTTTCTGATCGACTCCAACTGTGCCGCCAGCCCCGACATGGACACCCCGCCCCAGATGACCCTGGTCCGCTTGCCGGACGATCCTCGCGCGCCACTGGCCGAGAGCGAGCTCACGGTCGTCTCAACGGCCGATGCGCCTGACCGCCAACAAGCTCGACGCTAAAGGCGCGTCGGCACCGTCTCGGTCGACTTCTTGACGACCAGGAGACCTGCGCCACACTGCCATGAATAGCACGTGAGCACATGGAGCCGATCTTTGCCCCTCTCCCGTCTGGCCATTCTCATAGTCGCCCTGGCCGTGCTGGCCTTGCCCGTCCCTTCGTCGGGTGAGAGCGGGTCTTTGGGGGCGACGCCCGCCACGACCCAGCCAAGCGCACTACCTGCCGTAGTCAAACCGCCCGCACCAACCCCGGGCGCGAGCTGCTTGGTTGGCGCGGGTGCCAGCACCATCCCTGAGCTCATCGAAGATCCGCCACACTTACGAGATGCACTAGCAAATCCGCAGACCGCCGGCCGGCCCGATTTGGGCATCTTGGACCAGGCACCGGGCATGGTAACCGTCGCCTCGAAGGACAGCCTGCCCCAGGTTCAAGCTGAGATCTTGGCGGCGCTGGGTCCGGAGCAATACGCCTGCTTGGATCGGATCTTCTGGAATGAAAGCCGTTGGGACCCAACCAGCGTCAACACCGAGAATGGAGCTTGCGGCCTGGGCCAGGCCAGCCCTTGCACCAAGCTGTCCGAGCTCGTTCCCGACTGGCCCGTGAACTCGCGGGCCCAGGTTGCCTGGTTTCTTGCTTATATCAACCGCCGCTATGGCAGCCCGTGTGCGGCCTGGGACTTCTGGCAGCAGAACGGCTGGTATTAACCAAGGTCGGGAGCGCAGCCGCCAGTATTCCCTATTCGCCGGACTCCTCTCGCTTTTGACTATTTGGGGCCGGGCGTGCGGCCACGCACCGAAAACTGTGGCCAATAGGGCCAAGAGGACTTGACGGACAGCGCAAAGCTCATCAAAGTTAGGCTATGCGCTATGAAGAGATCGAACTGCCGCAAGAACCCTGGATCATCCGGCTGGCCTTGGCCCACCGTCTGACCGCCGATGGGGAGTCTTTTGTCAACGACGAGATCAACGGCCGCCGGCCGGCCGGCACCCCTTTGCCGATCTGGTCCCATCAGGGCGAGAAAGATCCCACCAGCGTGCGCTTCCCGGACCCAGTGGTGGTGGAGTATGTCTCAGCTCGTTTGCTGCCGATCGTGACCGGCTTCCATGGTTTGGCCGCCAAGATGTGCGGCCGCCTGCTCTCCGCGCCCGAGGCTGCGGCCGCTGCGCCAGAGGGTATCAATGTGGGCCTGATGGTAGACTTGGAGATCTGGGGCGTCCGCGAGCGTCCAACTGAGGTCGAATTCTGGGCCGAAACCCCCGACTCAGGCCAAGATACCGTGCGCTTGCTCGTCCGCCTGCAGGCGGATGCGCCCAACTTCGTCCGCCGAGCCTTCTCCGAATTGACCATGCCCACTGAACTGGCCAGCGATGGCCGAGTGGTCCGCCAGGCCACCGACAGCCCAGCCTGGGCCGACCTGCGCACTCTGGCTGACTCCTTCGGGCACAACATCAACGAGTTCCTGACCACGCTACCCGAATCCGAATAAGCGAAAGGGGATACATGTTCTCGCGTCTGGCTCTATTGGCCGCCATCCTGGTCTGCGCTGTTCTTTGGATCTCACTGGGTGCCCTCTCGTTGGGTTCCTTCTCGAATCCGTCTGATCAGCAGGCGAACTCCTCGCCCTTGCCTGTGCTCGCGGTCTTGGGCCTGGCCGGCCTCTTGCTCTGGCGTTGGCAACCGGGACGAGCCAAGAGCTAGCAACCACCCTTACCCTTAAAAGAGCGAGACCCTCACCAATTGGTGAGGGTCTTTTGTGTGCGCCGACTCAGGGCGTGACAGTGAGGGTGCCGATGGCCTCTTGTTTGCCGGCGGCATTGGTGAACTCGAAGATATACGTGCCCGGAGTGTCCGTGAATTGCGCGGGTAACTGCTCATACACGCAGTCAAAATCGGCGCCGGTGGCGGGGATGGGCTCTGAGCCCATGGTGACCCCGTCTTGGGAGATGGCAAAGTTGATGATATCTGTCCCGTTGAAGTGGTCGCGCATGTTCGCGGAAAAATAGACCGTCGAACCCACTTGTGCGCTGGTGATGGGATTCTCAACCGAGCAGCCATTGACCGCCGAGTGGGAGAAGAGTACCTTGCCGTCATTCTGCTTGACCACGGCAAGACCGATAACTCCCAGAGTGGCAATAACCAGGATGGCTACCAGCACGATGGCGCCAATCTTGAGCACCAGGTTCGAGCCAGGAACGGCGGCCACCGGGACGCCGTAGCCATAATAGGCCGGGGGCGGCGGGCCAAGATTGGGGTCCGGGGCTGCGAATCCTGGTAGACTCGGGGACGGCGCATTCCAGGCAGGTGGAACGGCGGGATCTGGCGGAACCGCATTCCAGGCCGGCGGAGCGGCAGGCGCGGGAACATTCCAAGTAATGGGTGGGGCTAGAGGCACAGGTGCGGGGGGCGGCGGAACGTTGACCGCACCGCAAGCCGGGCAGGCCACGCCAGGGGTGGTGAGAGGTCGGCCACAGGTCGAGCAGAACATAAAACCCTCCTAGGGTTGGATTTCACCGGAAGGTGAGCGGGCTAACAATCTGAAAAACGCGATGAATGTCAAGCTTCTCGGGACCAAATTCGGCTCGATGTAAGGCGGAATTGCGCATCACCTTTTCTTGGCCTTGCCTTATGGGACCCACTTGTGCCATAATAGCGACATGGCCAACGTATTCGCAGCGATGCACCTAAGCGCTTCCTACACCCTGACTTGTGAGGGCAACCTCGGCGCGCGGGTGGAGATCACCCGTGGGCGGACGAATAACGGAGCTGCGGCAGAAGTCCTGGTCCGCAATCGGCACTTCCTGGCCATCACGCCCAAAGAGAAGGCAAACCTGAGTTCCTTCTACCCCGAGGCTCAACTCAAACTGCTCAACTGGACTTCCGATCTGCTGCGCGCCGCTTCGGTCCTGGGCCCCGCAGTGTTGGCCAGCAACTGGGCACCCGGTGCCCATATCCGCGATCTGCGCGTCGCCTTCGAAGGAGAATTCGCCATCCGCTCATTGGGAGTGGGTCGGGCCGAGATGGAGCTGTCTGATGGCCGGCTGGTCATTTCCGCCGCCTCGCGCCCCCAGCGGGGCCTCTGGCGCTGCCAGATGAACTACACCGGCGAGCCGCAGGAAGAGGCCGATATCTTCATTGTGGAGAACAACAAGCGCACCGATTTCCGTGATCCGCCCGCGATCCTGGTAGCTTGGCGGGCTCTGCGCGAGCAGATCCTGGCCGAGCGGGTGGAGACTTTGCGCGCGTTGTTGGACGAATTGCCACGCCCCGGCGAAACGCTCTGGAGCGTCTAGATGAGCAACTGGATCTTCATCCCCGTCGGCCTGCGCTTGGAGGCCAAGCTCATCTGGGAGGCCGATGGCACCGTGCATCGGGACTTCGAGTTGTCCGCCATGGAACAGGATTCTTCACTCGTGGTCAAACTCGGCCGTCTCGATCGCGAGGGCAACCTCACTGTAGCCCGTTCGATGGCCCGCCAGTCCCTGGCCTGTCCGGCCCGGCTGGCCGCCTTTTCCGCCTCCGCCGCAGCCTTTGAGCGCCTGGCCATGCAGATGGCCGCCCGAGTAGGGGCAGCCTATACCCGCGTCGGAGCGCCCAACCGCGAGATCACGGCGCACTGGAGCTTGCAAACCATCAGCCATCCCCACAAGGGCGAGATGGTCGATTGGTTCGAGCTCCTGGTTGCCGACCACCCCTTTGGCCCGACATCCCGTGTCTATGTACAGTGCTTTGACCAGAAGCTCATTCCATCCGAACCCTGGGCCTTTGTCCAGCCGACCCCGTCTTACCGCACCCGCCTCTCCTTCAAGAACGCCCTGGGTCCTGATGCTGACGCTGAGCCCTGGCCCGCTCTGCGGTCTGAGCTGGTCGCCCTGGTGGCTCCGCGAGTGGAGGGCCTGCTGCCGCTTGCTGCCTTCCGCGAGCAGCTTCCTTAGGCGGACATCATGCGCGCCGCCACCTCGCCCCCTGCCTCGCAAATCTACCACATCGAGCTCGGCTATGTGGTGAGTGGCGCGCAAGGGCGCGTTGAACGCGAGGAAACTGTGAGCGCACGCAAAAGAGCGTTGAGTGAATACCCGCTCTGGGACCTGCCCGGATTACCTATCAAGACCAAGTTCACCTTCTCCGACCTCAAAGGCATCCCCACCGCCACCCGCGACGTGAGCAATTACGGGCGCTACCTGACCGCACTGCTGCGCGCCGAGTTCCTAGCCCTGGCGCCCAAGGTTGCCAACCGCGTCCTCGCCAGTACGCCGGCGCAAGAGCAAACCCGCGTGACCTTGCGGGCCATGTTGACCTCCAACGCCGACGGAGATCGCTGCCCTTCCCTTTGGGCTATCGCTTTCGGGGTGTGGGCCAACCGCATGACTCCCACCAACCTGCTCTGGCTCATCGACAACCGCGGTCTCGTCGCCCTGCCCGTCCCTCGACTGACCCTTGAGCAATTGCTCCCGGTTGATTTTGGCGACTTGCCGGCCGAGTTGCGGCGGGCCTATCTGGACGAGATCTTGGACCTATTCGAGGCGGCGCACCACTTCGCCCCGCGCCCACCGCGCTAGAAGGAAGCTCCCAGGCAGTCGGCGAGCAGCGCCTCAGCTTCGCCTCGTCTGGCGCGTTCCCATTCGGACAGCCGCGCATGCAGGCCAGCAGCATCGGCCAGGCTCTCGGGTGGGTTTAAAAACATCTGGATCTCCCCGCCGGCGTCGCGCGTCCAGCGCAGTGGGCTGGGCCGGTCGGGCCAGCACAAGATCAGCTCGGCATGCCAGATTTCGCCCTCGAGGCCAGCGGGGTCGCCGTAGGAGCCGACCTTGGTCAGGTCCGAACAATAGAGGTCCAACAACAGGGTGGAGTGGACCTGGCCGCCGGCTCGCAGCAGGATGGGCAGGGCCCGGGAGGCGAAAAGGGCCAGCGCCTCGTCGTAGGGGACCGCGAAGGCGGATAGGGCGCGGGCATCGGGTATATCAAAAGACTCATCCGGGAAGTTTTCCCAGGGAGCCTCGCGATAGGAGCTGGAGTGCCACCCGTACAGGAAGTCCTGCTCGAAAGGCGCATACAGTGCGCCCGGCGCCCGGCCACGATGGACGGTGAGCGCCCGATTGAGCGAGTCATCGAAAATCAGCTCGTAATCCAATCGCAGGTGGAGATCATAGGGAATCATGGCCGCTCACACATCGGCGATCGAGAGGCGGCGCATGCGCTCGAGGGCATTGTAGGCGGGCTTAGCATTGGCCCGCGGTTCCCCTGAGCGCAACTTGGCCGAGCCGCCCGACAACGCATAGAGCAGACAGGCATAGGTGCCCCCGGAATGTTTGCCATTCCAGAAGCCCACCACGTAGTGGGATGAGTCCACCATAGATTTATTGCGGGCATGCAGGCCCCCGACCGAGAAAGTCGGATAGAGCGGACCGACCACCTCATCGGCACCTGCGACCAGGCGTTCCAAGCGGGCGACATCGGCCGCCGGCCAGGAGGAGCCCAAGATCTCCGGCGGGAAGGGCAGGGTGATACAAGAACGCAGGGTCACCCCGTCAAAAGGCTGACCTTTGAGCGCAGTCACGATCTCTGCCACTTCTTGGTCGATACCGCGGGCGCCCCCGGTGATGACGGTGATAGTGTCTTGACCCTTGCGCAAGGCCCGGGCGGCGGCCCAGTGCAGGAAGCCCATGATGGGAATTTTCGGATCGAGGGGGCGGCCGCCTGCATCGACCAGATCGGCGGGTCGGTGTCCGGTGATGGCGATGCGCACTTCGATCACAGAATCTCCCTCGGGTGGTGGAGACTACATTATGCGCTGGCCGCGCAGGCGCGTCAACGGACGAAGAGAGTCTTATTCTGCGAACTGAAGAAGCAGGTCTTTGAGGGAATTGTTTGACAGCGAAGCAAAAAGACTCTCGTCGTACAAGGCCGCGACTAGCTTCTCTTCGGATGCGGACGGGGAGTCGGCATGGCTGAGCTCGTTTCCGCCCACCCAGCGCCGCCAGACGTCCGGGAAACGGCCGTGGATCTGCCTGGCCCGCACATAGCCGCCCGATTCCCGGAAGCGCAGCTCATCGTCGTCGAGTTCGAAAACGACCCAGACGTCCACCGCCAGAGGTGTCCCTACGACCAACGCGCCTGCCAGAACGGCGCAGATACGGGCAGCACGCGCCCAGAGGCTCTCCCCATAAGGCAGGAATTTAGTCTCGATCAGACGCTTCTCGGAGGCTTCTAGCGCCATGAGGTATTTGGCCTCGAATACCCCGCCGCCCTCTACCCCGCCCTCATAGATCGCGATCGAATCGACGAGCCGGCCAGACTGGGTCCACCAAATCGAAAGTCCCCGCCCTGGCTGGTCGGGCGGGAGCAACTCGTAGTGGGCGCGCAACTCATAGGCGACAGGATCAGACACAGTCAATCTCCGCCCTGCAGGCTTGCGCGCAACGACTCGTAGCGCAGCGGGGCCAAGAAGTCTTCACGGTCGAGCAGCGCCCAGAACTCTATCTCTTGATTCCGATCAGGTGGACGGAAATGCGCACCCACCGGTTTCGAGTGCTCCGTTGGCCACATGAACCAGGTGTAGAAGGAGTCGCCCAAAGTCCCCTCGGCAGATGATAGCCGGCCGGCCGGCAACTCGAAGATCTCATACAGGCTCACGACCACCCCATCACGCCTGCTCATTGCGCTCGAGAGCTGCGCGACAATGCGGGCGGCGCAAGCCAAGATCTCGGCGCTGTGCGGCAGAAGATCCTGTTCGATGAACCTGCGGTCGAGCTCATTGATCCGTGGCGCATAACGTCCGGGTCCGTGACGATCCACCAACGAGCTGTACTCATACAGAGTGGCGCTAGCTGCCGGCAGACTGGGCGCGCTGATCGAGACCCCAGTGGTGACCGAGTTGTCGGTCAGGATGCGATAGAAGCAGCGCAGGTCTAGGGTCGAGCTCATCTGGAGTCTTCGCGCTGCTCGTACAATTCAAACAAGGAGGCATATTGGAGTGGGGCGAAAATTCCAGGCTGGTTTACCAGGGCTCGAAGATCATCCTCGCCTTCCGGTAGCGCCAACTCGACCACGGGGAGCTGATAAGTCCATCTGACCCATTCGACCGTCTGAGGTCCGATGCCCCCACCAGCGGCTCTGAGGCGATCGCCCTTCCGGTCAAAACGCTCCCAGACATTCAGGGTCAGCAGGGACCGGGCTTTGACGGCCCCGATCAGCGAGGGGGCAACCTGGGCCATAGCGGCAAGCACAGTCTCTCCGTGTGGCAGAAGGCGCAGCTCGATGAATTCTTGGCAGTCGGGCCGCAGGCCCTTCATGCAGATGTCCTGTGCTAGATCAGAAGAGCGTCGGTAAAGCGTGGACTGACGGTGCTCCCGGCCCCTCTCTTTGGAGACGGCCCCCAGAACCACGAGCCTGGCCGCAATATCGTCTGCCAGCCCGATCGTATAGGTAGTGTGGAGTTCCAGGACATCCGGCGCAGCATCAACGATATCTTCGTCGAAGATGCTGGGGGCGTAGCGAAGTTTTCGGGTGGCCATGCCTTCAATTGTAAGGGAGTTTGTGTCCGCACGCAAGCCGTCTCAACTTTGCGTGAAAGGCCACGCGGCGAAGATTTCGCGAGCCAGCTCGTCGGTGCCGATCGCGCTCAGCAGTCTGATCTCGATGGGACTCATATCCAACTCGCTCAAATCAGCGGCGGAAAGCGGGCGGTTGTAGTCCCCTTGGCAGATCATCGCCACTATGTCCTCATTGCCAGCACGGCGCAGCCAGCGCACGTTGCGCGCCGCTTCCGGGCAAGACAAGATGAGCTGCGCATCGCGTACTTGATAAGAGAAAGGGTCTCTCGAGGGCAGGCGACGAACGCAGAGCAGGGCCAGGCGGGACTCAATGTAAGACATGCCGGCGCTGCCCGCCAGGATGGATGCCAACACCCGGGCGCTCGAGGCGTAAAAGGTGGCAGATGGATCGAGGAGCCAAGCGAGGGCGGCTACGCGCACCGCCTTGTCGGCCAAGGGGTGCCAGGTCTCTTCGGGGCCGGGAAGAAGCGTGCCCTGGCGCAGATAGAGAACATCCTGGTCAAAAACCGGCGTCGCCCGGCTTATTGCCCGGATGGAGCCATCCGCGGCAAGCCGGTGGGTCAGGTGCAAGGACAGGGTGGTTGGAGGGAACACGGGCACGATCCTAATAGGTCTTGGACGCACCAGTATCGACACAAGATGCGAGCGCGTCAAGCACTATGGAGTTATCGACTACGCGGAGGCACCCGACCAGGCTGACAAGATCGCGTCGGGCATCTGGCCGAAATGCGTGGCATAGTACTCCAGCTCGTCGCTCTGCGCCCCACCGGTGTGGTCGGCCTGATGCGGGGGCCAGGGATTTTCCACCGAGGCCATCTCGAACGCGTCCGCCTCACGGTCGTAGGTCCAGCGGACGGCGCGCTCGGCGTCGATCGAAGAGAGGGTGATTTCCGCCTCCTCGACCTCATAGGCGAAGGGAATCGCGCTCGGGCAATCGGCCTGGCGGACACAGAGCATCTCCAGGATCAGGCTGCTCTGAGTCATGGCAGAGCAGGCGCCCAGGATGGCAGCCAGCTCGCGGGCCGCCCAGAGCTCGAAGGTCTTGACCGGGGATGCGATGGCGGTCCGGACCGCAGCGCGGAAGGCGGGGTCTTGCACCTGCGGACCCCAACGTTCCTCTGAGCCGTCCGGGTCCGGGCGCTGGCGGAAGCCGAAAACCAGCGAGCCATTCTCATAATCGTGAACGGGGCAGGCACTCTGCCCGCGCCAGACCGAGCCATCGGCGTCGAGGTGGTAGTCGAGGCGGATCATGATGCGCTCGGGTGGGAACAAGGCTGGCTCCTTTCTCTAGACACAGCATAGCACGGGCTCAGCTCCATGGCAAGGGGCGCGATCTAGGCCAGGTCTAAAAGCTCCAGCAGGGCTGCAGTGCGCAGTGGTGCCAAGCGCTCGAAATCACCCAATAGATCGGCCAAGGCCGCTTCATGCGGTGGCAGCTCGGACAAGAAGGTGCGATCATGGCGCCAACTCAACCAGGGCGCCATCAGATCCCCGCGCAACAGATTGCCATAACATTGGGGCTCGGGGCCGCCAGGTCCGACTTCCGAGTTTGGCAGCAGCAAGCAGAAAGAGGTCAGCAGGGGAACGCGGGTGCGCAGGCTGGCCGCCACCGAGCCACAGATCTGCGCGGTCCGGGAAGTGATTTCGCCCAAGTGCGGCAACAGGATCCGATCGATGAATTCTCGATCCTCGCTCCGCGTCCCTGACTCATAGCCGCCTATCCCACCCAGACCCTGCTGATAAACCAGATGAATCCCGTGGCGCTGGTGGGCGAAGATGGCAATCTGCGCCCGCGCTTCGTCTCCCGACAATAGCTCATAGTCGAAGTTCAGCCGGAAGCCCGCACCATCTGGTAGTTCTATCACGCCCGGCCTCGCCCCGGCACGGTCTGGGTGGTGTGAAAGAGCGGCATAATCTCATCGATTAGCAGCGGCGACATAAGCTGCTCGTCGGCCAGGATCCCTTCCAGTGGCGGCCAGACTTCCTGCGCCGGCACTTCGGCGCGGCTTGACCCGCTCGGACGCCGCCGAGCAACGCCATGGCTCGAGGCCGCCCAGCAGAAGTAGCCATCAAATCCGGCAACCTCGAGGCGGCCGCGCAGCTCGAGTGAGCGCTCCGGACTGCCGTCGGCGGCCTCGTCGATAGTCGGGCGCAGGGCCACGGCCAGACTGAGGGTTAGACTTTGCGGTTCGGGAAGTTGAGCCATCAAGGATGGCATGATCCGGGTCATGCGGGCCAGGATCTCGCGCGCCGCCGGGGCGACGGTCTCGGCCAGGTAAACGGCGGGCTCGGGCGGCAGGGTATAACCCCAGTCGCCCACACTCACGCCGTTGCGCACGAGATAGATAAGACGGGCATCATTCTGGTTGGGCGTGTAGAGAGAGACCTCGCTTTGAGAGCTCACCTCACAGGCCGCGTTAAGAGTATAACCGCAGTTGAGCTTGAAGACTTGACTGAGATCAGACAAATTCCGCCTCCAAGCGTGTCAGGAGTACCGCCAGGGTATCTGGGCTCAATTGCGCCACCACCGTCTCGTCCTCCAACAGGTCTGCCAAGGCAGGCGGGCCGAAAGCGACGATTCGCACGATCTTTCCTGGGCTGGGCCAGTAACCATCCCTCCAGTAGGCGTACTCTGATCCGTCGAGATCAATCTGGACGCCGGCATGGAACTCGCGGCCGTGCTCATCTGGCTCCAGGCGGACGATCACTTTGAGACCAGTCCGGGTCGGGGCCGCCAGGTTGGCTGCTACTTGCGGGGCCAGCCGGGAGGTGCGGGCTAGGACCTCCCGCGCATAGGGCAGCAGCACGGCGCGCACATAAGCCGTCGTCTCGGACTCGAGGCTCTCGGTCTGGTCGAACAGAGCCGACAGATAGGACTCACGGTAGACCGGCCTGGTCAGGCGCTCATCGTCAACGAGCTTGCTCGAGAGGGCGATCTTGGTGGCGACCTCAAAATCGCGCCCCAGGTCATAGAAACACGTAAGCTCGAAGACTCGGTAGGCCAGGCCGGGCCGGGGCATCTTAAACACTCGGTGCTCCTGCGAACAGATGTATCGGTGCCCGGTTGGCCCCGGCGAACTGATCGCGCGCTCCGCCAAACAAGTCCTCCAAGGTGCTCGGTGAAATGATCGCCAAACCGTCCTGTGCCAGAAGAAAGACCGGCAAGTCGGGCTCTTGGCAGGTGGCCGGGAGCAAGGTGCCGCCGGACCGGTCCCAGCGATAGGACTCTTGGGACGGGTGGTTTTGCCAGAGCACGCCGCCAGTGTTGGTCAAAGGCCGCTCGCGCTCTGGATCGAACAGGCCCCAGACCCAGGCCTCGACTGGTGTCCGCGTGCGCAAACACGCAGTGATGCCAGCAGAGACGCGGGCCAAGCGAACCAAGATCTCGGCGCTGGGAGCGACCAAGACTTGTTTCACAAAATCCCGTTCGATGGGGCTGAGCCTTTCGAGGAACCGGCCCGAAGAATCAGAAGCTGCCAGATAGACCGACCGGCGAGACTGTAGCCGCCCCCATTCGCCCCGCGGCTCAGCGATGATGGACATCTCCGCCCGGATGTCGTCATCGGTCGAGACGTTGTAGATACAACTGAACTCGAAGATCGAGTCGCTATGAAAAGACTTGGTCTTCATGGGCGAGGGCTCTGATCTGACAGGTATTCCATGGGCATATTATGGTGGCGGGCAAGCGGTCGCGCAAGAGGTCGACGCGAGATCGTCGTGATTAAGATCTCACCCGCCGCTTGTGTTGACATCGGGTCAGTTCCGGCCAAGATCGCCGTGAATTGAAAAATGGTCTTCTTCGCAACACCGGAGCTCGTCGCCACAAGCCTAATCTAGATTGAATCCCATCTCATCGCTTCAAGAAAAGGAGCGCCGGGAACCACAGGGAGGCTAGATATGTGCATCAAGGTTGAAGGAGCTTCTTTCTATGAGGGGGAGATCATCGAGCTGGAGCAGGCCGGCGTGATCGTCTGCCACAACGGCGAGTATCATTACAACCCTGCCCGCCATTATGGTCCGGCCCTGGATTATCTGCGTCTGGCGCGGGAGATCCGTGAGCATGCTGATGAGGCTCGCGCGCTGGAAGAGCTGGGGCTCTTGCGTTCACACGAAGGGGCCTACTATTTCGCCCTGTTGGGGGACCGAGTCCCCAGCGCCAACCGGCTGCATTACGCCCTGCACAACTACCTGCATGCCGAGGCGTTCCACAACTGCCGCGGCGCCTTCGCTTTCGCTGACTGCGAGGCGGCGGTCCTGCACTCAGATGGACTGGTCGCGCGCTTTGACGATCAGCACTATTTTGCCCCGGCGGTCCATTATGCCTCGGCGTTGGATTACCTGTCCGCTGATCTCGCTCGTCTCTGCGCGCGCCAGTGTGCAGGTACCTTTGATCCTGCCATAGAACTACACGAACACCTGCGTTCGCACCTCTGTCCGGAATGCGGCAAGCATCGGCGAGCCGCAGAAGTCCCGGTGCTATCCGGCGCCTAATCGAATAAGGAAGTATCAGGAAGGGAGATCTTCTATGCGTGAGGCTTTGAGCCGCCATTTCGACGTGCTCGTCGTGGTCTGGAGTCTGAGCTTGGTGATGGTCGCAATGTTGCTGGTGTTGTCGCGCGCCCCCTTGTCCAACGATCAGTGGACCTCAGCTCCCGTCGGCCCCGTCTGGGTAATTCCTTCGGCCACGCCTTGAAATAAAGCCACTCAGCCCATCTCGGGCGCCTGGGTCGGGAAAAGGGCGGTCAAGGCTTCTGGCAACAGCGGTTCTGTGACATCTTGATCGGCCAGCAATGCTTCCAGGGCGCGATTGCCAAGCCGGTCCTCGCTGCCATAGCGGCGGGAGATCTCGGGAAACAAGTCACCCCAGTTGGCGTATTCCCGCCCATCAATCAGCACCTTACCATGCACCTTAACCAAGCGCGACTCACCGCGCACCGGATAGACGCTCACCGCCACGAGCAATCCCAGTTTTTGATCGGTCGCCATTCGAACTAAGGCTAGCGGCGCCAAGCGAAAGAGACGAGCCAAGATATCCTCGGCCGCCGGGATCAAGATCTCGCGCGCATAGAGTGCCGACACAGGCTCGAGAGCATCCAATCTTTCTATAGACTCGCCTTGATCCTGGCCGGCCGAATAGACCAGAAGATCACCGTGTTCCCGACTGGAAGTAGAGTTTTCACGGACAGACAGGCTCGTGCCGGACCGCGCTGGCGCCTCGCGGCCCAGAGTATAAGAACAGCGCAGCTCGAACACCAGCGCGGAATCCGGGATGGCCATCAGAGGCCAACCTTGGATGGTGAGGCGAAAAGCGTGTCCAATTCCATCAGCTCAGGCTCGCAACTTTCTTGCCGATCGCGGGCGCGCTCCGCCTCCGCGACTTGCGCTCGGACGAACATCTCGTCAATGGCGTCCTGGCGCAGGTCGTCAAAGCTGGCCGGATCGTCTAAGAAGTTACAGAGTCTGGAGTCTTCGAGGGGTGGCTCAATCATCGCCCTCATGGCTGGGCCCCAACGCAGCCACTCGCACGATGAGCCATAGAGCGAGATGGCAAAGAGCGAGCCGCCCGCTTCTACGAGGCGAGATCCGCCAAGATCGGGGTCGAAGTGTGCCCAGACTTCTAAGGATAGGAGCCCCCGGATGCAAGCATTGGCGTCGGAGCGGGCCACCGTCTCGGCCGCCAGACGGGCTTGGCGCGCCAGCAGCTCATCGATCCCCGGTACGATGTAGGTGGCCAGGAAAGCCCGGTCTTGTGTTCGCGCCTCACCAGTGAACCAGCCCGGTTCCTTGTTCCAGCGGTCCCGGGCATATAGGCAGATGGTTGTGCCGAAGGGGCGGTGGATGGAAATATGGACTCCAACCTTCACCTCATCATCGGGGGCAAGGTCGTAATTGGCGCGCAAGGCGAAGATTTTGGATCCCCTCATGTGGCCTGCTCCGCCGGTTGCGCGGCGAACAGATCTCTCAAAGCGGGCAGGCTCAATTCCTGAGTGAAATCCGGATCGGCCAGCAGGGAGAGCAGGCGCATCTCGCCATCCGGCGGGCTGATCAGGCGAACATCAACTTCGGGGTTCCAGCGCAGCCAATCTTCGCCGGCGTCTTGGCGCAGCAAACCACTGACTTCATAGATCAAGACTTTGGTATTCTCTTCCCCAGCAGCGAACCGACAGTAGAGGTCTAGGAAGACCGGAACCCTGACCTCCAGGGCGCCGGTGGCCTTGGCTGCCAGGCGGGCAAGGCGGGCGAAGATCTCATCCAGACGGGGCAGAATGGCGGCATCCAGGAAGAAGAGGACTTGCGGGCTGATGCGGCCCGAGAATTCCGGCACCGAGGAGGCCTTGCCGGTATAACGACTGTAGGCCATGAATGTGCCCTTGGGCTCAGTCGTCGGGTTGTGAGCGATAAATAAACCGAACTGGACATCATCTTGTAGGGTGATGTGGTAGACGCAGTTGAGTGCGTAGTCAGACATCCTAAACCACCACCAGGATATGGCAGCCCGGGATCAGTTCTTTGCCGGAGGATTCGCGCGCAGCACTCATGGCCACATTATAGGCGCAGAGGGGTCCCGGAAGCAATAGGTCTGGCGAGATGTTCAGATCGAGGTGACGCCGACGCCCATTCTGCGTCTTGCCCCAACGCCTCGGGAGCGTTATGATTAGGCGGTCAAGACCGGTGTGAGAGAGCCAATGACCACCTATAACGACTTATCGCGCCAAGAAGTCCTTCTGCCGGAACTGGCCCATGCCTTGCGCCCCAGTCCTTTCGGTCTGATGATCCACCACCCCCTGCTGGTCTCCTTCGACTCCGAGCCGACCCGTGCCAATGCCCTCTTTGCGCACAAGCAAGGCCAGTACGATGACGCCCTGGCCGCCCATGATTGGCGCCGTGCGCTGACCTTCCTGGAGCGGCCCTACCGGCTGTCGTTCTTGCGATTGTGGTGGCAGAGCAAAATCATCACGGTCGACATCTTGCGTTCTGAGCTCCCTTGGGTCTGGGTCGACGCTGAGCCAGACGACACCGAGCCTCGCTGGCGAACCCTCTTCTGCCAGGCCTCTAAAGCCGGACGTCTCGAGGATGGAGCGCCGCTGCCGGAAGGCGAAACCTTGACAGTCTACCGCGGGCAATCCCCCGAGGATGAACTGGGCCTGGCCTGGACCCTCGACCCTGCCACCGCCCGCTTCTTCGCCCGGCGCTTCCATGCCGGTGGCAGTATCTTGGCCGGCTCAGTGGCTCGGTCCGACGTGCTGGCCTATCTGACCGGTCGGGGCGAGCAGGAGATCGACGTGGACCCGCGCAAAGTCGCCGGTGTCTCGGTCTGGGAGGAGCCGTCGCAAGAGTCAGAAGTGGCCTGACGAACTTGTTCCAAGATGTCACCTAGCGCTTTTACCACTTGCCGCGGGCGACGATCTCCTGGTATTTAGTCCTAGCCCGCGATCGCACCCAAGAGTATCCGACGCAACTCTGATGTTGAAACCAGCGGTTCGGCCACGAGCCCGGAACGCTGGCGCAAGAGCTGGCGCAGATTGGCCGCGCTGGCCCGAGCCACAAGTCGGCTCTCGGGGTCTACCTCTCCTTCGGCGTGGGTGATTAGCAGCGCGGCCTCGATAATGGGTCGCAGGTAGACGCTCTCGACATTGCCCACTGGCACCAGGCCCGAGAAACGGGTTCGTAGGCGGCTGAGGCAGGCATCATGGTTGCTCATCTTGTAGGCTCCTTTGGGGTGCGAATTAGCTGGGATGTTCTCTTTCATAGTCGCGATAGGCACCCAGACAAACCGGGCAGAAGCGCCGAGCCATCACGTAGGACGCGGTGGCGTGGCTGTTGCCCTCAGGTGGGGTGAGACCACAGGCGGCGCGGCCGGCCGGCCAAATACTACCCGGCCAAACTCGGCCCAGGTGCCAGGGGCCATCCTCGCCTATCGCCGCCAACAAGTGAAACCAGCGGTAACCCGGCGGCGCCACGCCAACACTGATCAAGGGCATTGAAACTCCTTCCGGTCTTTAAAGAGGATCATGGACACTCGAGTTCGGCGGTCAAGTTGTATCGCGCTCCGGCGCCCGTGGGAACCACAATCGAGCATTCTTCATCTTGACCGGGAGATCCTATTCATATAGACTCAAGATCAACAGCTTGACAGCCGAGGTTTCGCGTGTCTGATCCAATCCTCACCTCCGACGAACCGATTGAAGAGATACCACCTCGCCGACATCATCGGATGCGGCTGGTCATTGAGGGCCTCCTGTTTGTGGCGGTGCTGATCGGGGTGAGTGTGGGCACGGCCTTTGCGACCTTCCGGGCCGGAGACGTCCTCAAGGACTTCCTGTTCTCGCTCGATGGCCCGGCCATAGTCGCCCAGCAAGCTCCCTATGCGGCAGATCAGGCCTTCACCAAGGATGACCTCGAAAACAAATACCACATCTTCCTGCTGACTCAGAGCCAGGCCACCGGCCGGCTCGACACAAAGGGCGCTGACCATGACTGGAACCAGGCCGAACTGCGCAAGCTCGACTTCAATCTAGCCAACACGCCCGCCGCCTGGTACGGCACCCGGAACCATATGCGCCTCTCGTTTTACATCGGCTCCCTGACCGGGATACCGGGCGACGTCGAGGGCGGGGTATGCATTCAGAAATGCGGAGCTTTCTACGATGGCGGCTTCCGCGACGGCGGTGGCTTGATAGGTTTGAACCAGGGCTACTACGACCTCAACGGCGCGCCTTTCGACCAGACCATCATCGACCATGAGCTGACTCATCGGCTCCACTCGCTAATCGCCGACCAACTCGACCCAGGGGTCAAGACCATCCTGGGGGACGCTGACCTACTGGAAAACCCAGCCCTGTCCGACCCGGGGGCCGCCGATGGTTGCTCCGCCAAAGCCCTGTTGGCGCTCCGGTCCCTGGCGGACGTCAAATCCGATGACCCCCATGTCAATTTTGAGGAAGGCGTGGCCGAGACCTCAGAGATCTATCTCGAAGGCCACCGGGCTTTCTTGGAGTCCTTCGGCCCAATTATGGACATCTGGATCTGCGGCGGCGGCGACGATGAAGTGAGTAACGAGGACGCCATGTTCTACTTTCCCCAAGCGCAAGCCCTCTATGAGCTCTGGCAGAACCAGGTCTTTGCCGGCTACTCCTATGACGAGGAGGGCGCCCTGGTTGCCCCTGTAGCCGCGCCTAGCGTGAGTGGTCTCGAGAGCGTTACGCCTTAGACCTGAGACTTGGGCGGCGATGATCGGCGAATTCGAAGCCGCAGCGACCGCAGTCGGTGAGGGTCAAGGGTAATCCTCGCAACCGACCATTTACCGGCACCGGCGTTGGCGGAGTGAATTCTGGACAAATATCGCTGTGCCAGCCGCCCAGACAAGCCAGGCAGACCCCATTGACTCGCGGTGCTCGCGAGCAGCCGTGGGCGCAGTTGCAGTGGGCAGACATAAATTCCTCCTTAACGGGTGTTCGGGCGAGTCTGCCAATGCTCTGCCCAGGCCAGACAGGTCGGGCAGACCTTCTTGGCCAGGATCATGATGGCGGTCTCGTAGCTATCGACCAGGTGGCGGTCGGGTACCGCAAAACCGCAAACTGCGGGGCCGGCGATGGGCCAGGTTTTTCCGGGCTCAACCTTGCCCACATGCCAGGTCCCCTCGTAGCCGTCGGCCTCTGCCGTCAAGGTGTGGAACCAACGATAAGCTTTGGGCACGACGCCGACCGAGATTTGAGTCATGAATCACTCCTCGCGTTAGTGGCGCGCAACGGCCGTCCGGTAGGCGCCCAGACAGACCGAACAGAAGTTCATCTCCTGGTCCATGGTCTCGGCGACCGTCTGTTGGCTGCCCTTCACCACGTTGATCTGTAGGAAGCCGCAGACGGCGGGCCCGACAGCGGGCCAGGTGGTGCCCCGCTTGATCCGGCCGATGTGCCAGGGGCCATAGCGCTCCTGCTCGCGGAAGACCTCGCGGAACCAGCGGTGGCCCCTGGGGGCCTCACCGACGGAAATCATGGACATAGGAGTCTCCTTGTTTGGTGGGGCTAGTCCCTAAAACTCTTGGGGATGCCCAGTTTCTCGAGCGAGGTCTGATAGCGGCATTTCGGACACACGATATACAACCACTGCCTGCTAGCGAAGCCGGTTAGTGCCCAGCCATTCTCGTGGTCGTAATGACTGATCGGCAGGTTGCCGATCGGAGCCTGACAGGTGCCGCCACCGCAGCGAGGGTTCTTGGCCGCCACCATCGCCACGAATGTGGCCATCGGAATCGACATCTTTGCCTCCTTGTATATTCCGCGCTTCCCGGGAACCATAGCCGGGACTGGATCCCAAGTCAAGCCGAGTCGTTCCCCGAGACACCACAGGATTGAGCCGGACTCTTGCTTTCTTGTGCGCGCTGCCGACACTCCGACCCATGTCGATCCGTGAGAGTTTTCAGGAACTCCTGACTCCGCCCGCCAACCCGCATGAGACTCGGGGGGCGAGCGTGCTGCGCCCCGCCGTCTTTGGCGCGACCGATGGTCTGGTCTCCAATGTCTGCCTGATCGCCGGCGTGGCGGGCGCATCTTTCGGCGACCCCCACGTGGTCGTTTTGGCCGGTATCGCCGGCTTGCTGGCCGGCAGTTTCAGCATGGCGGTCGGCGAGTATATCTCAGTGCGCTCCCAGCACGAGTTGCTGGCCTACCAGATACATCTGCAACGCCAACAGCTTCATCACAACCCGGAGCGAGAGCGAGACATCCTGGTAGAAATCTACGAGTCTCGGGGCCTGTCAGCGGCGAACGCGCGTTTCGTCGTAGACCGACTTATGGCTAATCCAAAGAGTGCCCTCGATACCTTTGTCCGCGACGAGATCGGCCTCTCGGCCAAGACTATGGGCCTGCCTATTACCGCGGCTGTGGGCTCGCTGGTTTCTTTCGCCCTCGGTGCCTCCGTGCCCCTGCTTCCCTTCTTATTTCTGTCCGGGACGGGCGCCCTGGTCGTAGCCGTCCTGGCAACCCTGACTACCCTATTTTTGGTCGGCTTAGGGGTCAGCCATCTAACGCACCGACACCCTGTCCTCTCGGGTCTGCGTCAGGCTGCTCTTGGCCTGCTGGCGGCGCTGGTGACCTATGGCGTGGGCACTCTTTTTGGCACCGCGCTCCATTGATGCGCTATTGCCTTTGGCCATTGTCTCTCCCTCTTGACCAAAAATAGGTTCCGCCGATAGTCTTATCCATGAGTTCCCCCCTGACCTGGATCATCCCCGAACAGACCAGCCCCATCGCCGCCCGCGCCGCCGCCCGCACC
>Ga0182027_10000514_pt1 | contig 67523 bp, 78 predicted proteins | sample 712E1DmetaG_FD_121300 | JGI IMG/M metagenome (GOLD analysis project Ga0182027, IMG submission 121300) | Permafrost microbial communities from Stordalen Mire, Sweden - 712E1D metaG (Illumina Assembly) | ecosystem: Environmental > Terrestrial > Soil > Wetlands > Permafrost | place: Sweden...
AGAGCCGTTAAATCATCGGCTGGTGCAGCCATGCGTGCTGGTGCGAAAGGTGTTAGAATTGAAGTTTCCGGCCGCCTAGGTGGTATGGAAATGAGCCGTAGAGAAAAAGAAATCCAAGGTAGTGTTCCTCTGCACACACTCCGCGCAGATATAGATTACGGCACAGCCCGGGCTCTATATCCTGGAGCTGGAATTATTGGTGTTAAAGTCTGGATTTATAAGGGCGAGGTTGTCTAGATATGTTAATGCCATCAAGAACTAAATTTAGGAAGGTCCGAAAAGGCCGAATTCATGGCGGGACAGCAACTGCAATGAATCAAATTGCCTATGGACGTTTTGGCTTGGTGAGTCTTGGCAGCGAGCGAATTAGTGCTCGTCAGATAGAAGCTTCCCGCCAAGCTATGACCAGATACGTTAAGCGTGGAGGTCAAGTATGGATACGCATATTCCCCCACACACCCGTAACGCGCAAGCCGTTGGACGTGAAGATGGGTAGCGGCAAGGGTAACCCAGAATTTTTTGTAGCAAAAGTTAAGCCTGGAACAGTAATGTTTGAGATGGACGGGGTTCCAGAGGCAACTGCGCGCGAAGCGATGCGTCTGGCCAGCCATAAACTACCTGTAAAAACGATGTTTACAGTAAAGGAAGGCCAAAACTAATGAAACTGGCTGATATTAGAAAATTATCTACCCAAGAGTTAACAACTCAGACTCTTCAGCTTCGTGAGGAGATTGCAGAATTAAGGCGCCGGCTTTATAGTGGCGAGATGCAGAATGTTCGCCAGATTCGTAACAAACGTAAAGATTTAGCCAGAATATTGACGGTGCTTAGTGAACAACTGACGAAGGAGACCGCATAATGGGACGTATTCTATCTGGTACAGTGATGAGCGATAAGACCGATAAGACAATTGTAATCAATGTGTCTACCCGTAAGACACACCCTTTATACAAGAAACAGTACACCAGAAATACCAGATTTATGGCTCATGACCCAAAGAATGAGGCCAAAGTTGGTGACTTGGTTGAAATCAGCGAGACTCGTCCGATTAGTGCAAGAAAACGCTTTATCCTCACTAGAATCGTTAAACGCGGCGGTATCCACTTTGAAGAGAAAGATGCTACATCCGATGTTCCAGAAGAAGAGGTCGCCAAAAAAGAAGTTACCAAAGAAGCCACAATTACACCACCGGAGAAGAAAGAAAAGAAATGATTCAGCAAGAGACAAGACTAATGGCATGTGATAACAGCGGCGCCCGCCAGTTGCTCTGTATAAGGGTGCTTGGTGGCAGCCGCAAGCGTTATGCACATATTGGTGACCACATTGTGGTTAGCGTTAAAACTGCTAATCCTACGGGTGGAGTGAAACGAAAAAGCGTGGTAAGAGCTGTTGTTGTCCGCACAAAAAGCCCAATTCGGCGTAAAGACGGTAGTACTGTAAGGTTTGACGACAATGCAGCCGTTATCCTAGCCGAGGACAATAAAAGTCCGCGGGGCACCCGTATTTTTGGCCCAGTACCAAGAGAACTCCGCGAAATGGGCTACAGCCGAATTATTTCATTAGCACCGGAGGTCCTATAATGAGCGCCTTAGTCTACAAAATCAGGCTCAAAAAAGGCGATACAGTAATGGTCCGGTCTGGAAAATATAAGGGCCGTACCGGGAAAGTACTGGCCACTCATCCGACAGAGAATAAAGTAACAGTTGAAGGGATAAACATCGTCAAGAAACACCGCAAGCCATCAAAGGTACACCCTCAAGGCGGCATATTCGAGATAACTAAACCGATTGCTGTTAGCAAAGTTGGTCTATACGACGCTATTGCCAAAAAACCATCCCGCATTGGCTATAAGATGACCAAAACCGGTAAAGTTCGAGTTCTTAAGACTAGCGGTAAAGAGGTAAAAGATAATGGATAAAGTTATCACCTCGCCTCAACCGCGCCTCAAAAAGCTCTACATTGAGGTCTATCGAAAAGAGCTTTCAGACGAACTTGGTATAAAAAACGTTAATCAACTGCCAAGCCTAGAGAAGATTGTTTTAAATGTTGGTCTAGGTAAGGCCAAGGACGATAAGAAGATTATCGAAATTGTTGCCAATACTCTTAGGAAAATTACCGGACAAAAGCCAATTGAGACAATTGCCAAGAAGTCAATTGCCAGTTTTAAGCTCCGCGAAGGTAATCGCATAGGACTTAAAGTTACCTTGCGTGGCGACAGGATGTATGAATTTACCGACAGATTCATAAATATTGTTTTACCACGGCTTCGTGACTTTCACGGTGTTAGCGAGAAGTCATTCGATGGACAGGGTAACTATAGTGTTGGCCTGGCAGACCAATCAGTATTCCCAGAGCTATCATTTGAAGATACAACCACTGTACACGGTCTTCAGGTTACATTCGGCATTAAATCAATTGATAAAAATCACACAAGGGCACTCTTGGAAAAATTTGGTATGCCCTTTGAGAAAAAAGGAGATAAGTAGATGGCAAAGAAATCAGCACTAGCTAGAGATGCTAAGCGAATTAAAATGATTGAGAAATATGCCGCCAAAAGAGCCGAGCTAAAGTCTGTGGGTGACCAGGAAGGTTTAGCTTTGCTTCCTCGCAATAGCAGCCCATCAAGGCACATGAACCGATGTTCAGAGACTGGGCGTTGCCATGGATATATGCGACAGTTTGGCTTGTCCCGTCTTTCATTCAGAGAGCATGCATCTAAAGGCGAAATCCCGGGCGTAACGAAGAGTAGTTGGTAAAGATTATGAAAAGCAATATGACTTCAACAGATCCAATAGCAGACATGCTTTCCCGTATTCGCAATGCGATGGCGGTTAACAAAAATACCATTATTTTGCCTCATTCAAATGCAAAAGAATCCATTGCAAAATTACTGCGAGACAACGGGTTTATTGATATGGTTTCTGTTGATAGTGAAGACAACAGGAAGGTGCTGAGCCTTGTTTTGGCATCAGAAGACGCTAATTGCAGAATCTCTACCTTAAACCGTCTAAGCAAACCTGGTCGAAGAACCTACGTTAAATCGAGCGAAATACCAACAGTCCGCCGCGGTCGAGGAATTGTTATTATATCTACTTCTAATGGAATAATGTCCGGCCAGGATGCTCGCGACAAGCACCTTGGCGGTGAATTAATTTGCGAGGTCTATTAGAATGAGCCGTATCGGAAAACAACCTGTTATGCTACCAAGTGGTGTTACTCTAAGTGTTGAGCGCGACTTCATTACCGTTAATGGCCCGAAGGGTTCGTTAAAGCAATTCACTATGCCCTGTATTAAAGTTGACGTTACTAACAACGAAGTTATTGTTTCTCGCAATAATGACGAAGCCGAAAATCGAGCGCGCCATGGCCTAATGCGCTCACTCATAGCCAATATGGTTACAGGTGTAAGCAAGGGTTTTGAGAAAAAACTGGAAATCAACGGTGTTGGATTTAGAGTTGTTCAACAGGGGACAGACCTGAAGTTTAACCTCGGTTTTTCACACGATGTCATATATAAAGTTCCGGCGGGAATTAATATAGCAATTGAGCAGAACGTAATAACTGTTAGCGGCATAGATAATCAGCAAGTTGGCCAGGTTGCCGCTGAGATTCGCGCGTTAAAAAAACCTGAGCCCTACAAGGGTAAAGGCATCAAATATACCGATGAAAGAATTCTACGTAAAAGCGGTAAGAGCGGCAAAGAATAAGGAAGAACAATGGATAGATTAACCCACAAAACAATCAGTAGCCGAACCCGAGCCCATAGAACTCGCTCAACTATCTTTGGTAGCGTTGATAGACCCCGGCTATCAGTTCATGTCAGTAATATGCACATAAGCGCTCAAATTATTGACGATGATAAGAAAACCACTCTCGTGTATGCAACTACCGTTGGGCAGAAGATTGAAGGTAGCCTTTCCCAAAAGGCGGCCTGGGTTGGTAAGGAGATTGCATTAAAAGCCAAGAAGGCTAAGATTAAGAAAGTAGTTTTTGACAGAGGTGCGCGTAAATATCATGGAAGAGTTAAAGGCTTGGCTGACGCTGCCCGAGCAGAAGGATTGGAGTTTTAATGAACCCTAATGCAAGAAGAACTAACAGGCCCGGCTTCGTAGAAGAAGAAAAGGCTTTTGACGAGCGAGTCGTACACGTAAACCGAGTCGCCCGCGTTGTGAAAGGCGGCCGTCGTTTTCGTTTCCAGGCGCTTGTTGTTATTGGAGACCACAAAGGTAAGGTTGGAGTTGGAGTAAGCAAGGGCTCTGATGTTTCAGCTGCCATTAACAAGGCTACAGATACTGCTAAAAAGAATCTTATTAGAATAGTTATGTATAAGGGTACTTTGGCTCACGAAGTTGATGCTAGGGTAGGTGGAGCAAATATCTTAATCTTACCAGCGTCACCAGGTACCGGTCTTATTGCTGGTGGTGTCGTTCGAACAATCCTAGAGGTCGCTGGTCTCGAAAACGCAATGAGCAAGTCTATTGGTTCAAGTAACCGTATTAACACAGCCTATGCAACCCTAGAGGCACTAAAGAGCATGGTTCCGGCTAACAAATGGGTTACAAGGACTCATGGAATCAAGAACGCAAAAGCAATTGATGCTAAAACGGCTAAGGTAGATAAGCCATGAAGTATAATGAGCTAAACGTTAAGTCAAACCGCTCTCCTCGTCGTGTAGGACGTGGTATTTCAGCTGGACGTGGTAAAACTGCTGGGCGTGGCACGAAAGGACAGGGCTCACGAAAAAGCGGCGGTGTGAGGTTGGGTTTTGAGGGTGGCCAAATGCCACTATCTATGCGCCTGCCGAAACTCCGAGGTTTTAAAAGCAAACGACCAGTAGTCGAGGTTATCTATACCGGCCAGTTAAATTCTATTAAAAAAGCTAAGATTGATAGTACCGTTTTAGCCGAAGCGGGTTTAATTAGCAACCCTCATGTCTTCGTAAAGCTACTGCTAAAAGGTGAGATTACTGTCAAAATAGACGTAACCCTAACTGGGGCCAGTGCGTCGGCGATTAAGGAATTAGAAAAAGCTGGAGGCAGTTTTAAACAAGTTGGTCGTCTTCCAAGACAGGCCGCAAAGGACGATAAAAAAGCCTAGTTAGGCATGTATACTTAAGAGGTAAATCGGAGGGTTGTTTAGCAAAATTTATGAACTGGAAACTAATTGTTAAGTCATTAGGCCACAAAGAGATGCGTAACCGCATTTTAGCGGTCTTAGGCATGCTACTAGTTTTCCGTATTTTGGCACACATTCCAGTTCCCCTAAGCGATCCGCACACTCTTAAGCAGGTACTTCAAAACCTATACACACAGACCAATAGTAGCCAGTTGCTTGGCTTCTTGAACGTTATTAGTGGTGGCGCCTTAGCAAACTTCTCTATTATGCTGGTTGGCCTTGGGCCATACATCAATGCATCAATTATCATGCAGTTGCTCACCCGGGCTATTCCTAAACTTGAAGCCATGAACAAAGAAGGTGAATACGGCCGTAAACGCATCAACCAGTACACCCGAATGATTACCTTCCCTCTGGCCATTATCCAGTCTGTTGGCACCATTTATCTGATTAGACAAGAAGCTTCTAGCCTTGGCGGCCTTGGCGATATCACAGCGAATACATCGCTTATCCAATGGGTATTAATGATTGCCGCATTAACGGGCGGAGCTATGGTATTAATGTGGCTAGGAGAGTTAATTACAGAGCGTTCCATTGGCAACGGTATATCACTATTAATCACCATAGGCATAGTTAGTCGCCTGCCCACCTTTATAGGCGAAATTTGGAGAGGCGCATATTGGACAACAACATCAAGCGCTTCGGACAAGTTAGCAATTTTTAACCGTAACTTTAGCAAGCACGGCTTGCTTGTTTTTGGAGTAGTGGCTTTTGCCACGCTTTTTGTTGTATGGGCTGTCGTTAAGCTAAATGAGGCGTCGAGAAGGCTTACTGTCAACTATGCCAAGCGCGTGCAGGGCAACCGTACTTACGGTGGCGTAACGACTACTTTGCCAGTGAAACTGATTACAGCTGGTGTTATACCTATCATATTCGCAGTAGCCTTTTTAAGTGTACCCAACTTTGCAGCCCAGATTCTAACACATGGTCAAGGTGTTAACGCAATTGCCACAACTCATTGGCAGCATATTGGCGTAACGCTTTCTCAGCTGTTCCAGAGCCCAAGCAAAGCGACATTTGCCGCTGGAGGATGGCACCCATGGGTCTATCCTCTTACGTACTTCTTCTTGGTTTTTGTTTTCACATATTTTTACACCAGCGTTACCTTCAACTCCAAGGAAATTGCCGAGAATCTTCAAAAACAGGGTGGATTTATCGCTAATGTACGATCCGGCAAGCAAACAGAGAAGTATTTAAGCAAAATAGTTAATAGAATCACACTTTTTGGCGGTATCGCTCTTGGTCTCCTTGCTGTGCTACCTATTATTGCTCAGGTATATATTAACCAGAATATTGCCATTGGCGGAACCAGTATTTTGATTTTAGTATCTGTTTCACTTGAAACTCTGCGCCAGATTGAATCACGTGCCCTGATGGTAACCTATGACCAGTACGAACAACCGGATTACTTCTATGGCGACGAAGAAACCGAAAAAGTATCTCGTCGTAAACGTATAATTGGCACACTATCCAGGAAACGTCATTAAAAAACCCTTTGACATCACCTTGGCTAATCTGATATACTCCTTGAGTTATATTTATGGCGCGTGAAAAGGAAGTTATCGAACTTACAGGTGTAGTAGCGGAAGCACTACCCGGTACACAGTTTCGAGTGGAACTCGAAAACGGCCATCAAATAATAGCTCATGTTGCCGGCAGAATGCGTAAACACTATATACGCCTGGTGCCCGGTGATCGCGTCAAGGTAGAATTGACACCTTACGACCTTACGAAGGGTCGGATTACCTACCGCGAGAACTAATTTAAGCAGTGTGTCATCACTTAAATAGGAGGAGATGATCCGCATGAAAGTGCGTGCAAGCGTAAAGAAAATCAGTCCAAACGATATTATCGTCCGCCGCAAAGGCAGGGTTTTTGTTATTAATAAAACTAAACCTCGTCACAAGCAGAGGCAAGGTTAGTTTATGGCCAGGATATCCGGAGTAACAATTCCCAGTGAAAAACAGGTCCATATCGCCCTGACCTATATCTATGGCATTGGCCCCAAAACAAGTAGCGATATTCTAGAAAATGCTAAGGTTGAGCCAACGGTTAGAGTTAAAGATTTAACCGATGCTGAGATATCACGTATTCAAGATGCGATTAATACCGATTATACCGTTGAGGGTGAGCTCCAACGTATAGTAACCGGTAATATTAAGCGGCTAAAAGAGATAGGCTCATACCGTGGCTTAAGACATCAAGCTAGTTTACCATCTCGCGGTCAGCGAACACGTACAAACGCTAGGACTCGGCGCGGTAAGAAAATGACAGTTGGCGGAACGGCTAAGAAGGCGGCATCTAAGACTTAGGAGTAATATGGCAAAAGAAGAGATTAAGAAAGAATTAGAAACAGATGTAGAGTCAAAAGCTGATGCTCCAATTGAAGCTGCATCCCCAGCGCCCGCAACTCCTAAGAAAAAGAAGGCTCGAAGAACCGTTACTAATGGCCAGGTCCACGTACTAGCAACTTTTAATAATACGATTATTACAGTAACCGACAATGACGGAAACACACTATCTAGCGCCAGCGCTGGAAGTTGTGGGTTTAGAGGCTCTAAAAAGGGTACAGCTTACGCCGCTCAAGTTGCAGCCGAAAAGGCTGTTGAAGAAGCAAAACAAGCTTACGGGCTAAGTAAGGTTGATGTCCTCGTTCAAGGTGTTGGAATGGGTCGGGATGCGGCTATGCGCACGGTTATAAATCATAAAATCCAGTTAGACAATATTAAGGACGTAACCGGTATACCTCACGGTGGCGTTCGCCCTAGGAAAGCTAAGAGGAACTAGTTTATGGCACGAGATTTAACCTCAATTGTTAAGCGTTCACGCCGGGAAGGCTACGCGCTTCATCCCAAAGCTCATAAAGCCCTGGTAAAACGTACCGCTCCACCCGGGCAACACGGCTCAAATGTCCGGACAAAAACAAGCCAGTACTCTATTCAACTGCGTGAAAAGCAGAAAGTAAAGAGATTATATGGTCTGTTAGAGCGCCAATTCTCTAACCTGATGAAAGAAGCCTCAGCAAGCCGTGGTCAGTCAGGCGCGGCCGTATTAGAGTTTTTGGAGCGGCGATTAGATAATGCCGTATATAGGGCAGGCTTTGCACCTAGCAGACGCGGTGCCAGACAATTGGTTACTCACGGACATTTTATGCTAAACGGCCGTCGGGTAGACATTCCATCCATAAGAGTAGCTATAGGTGACTCTGTTGAAATCCGTGACCACAGCAAAAACAGCGATTATTTTAAAAGATTAGAAGATACCAGCCCAGCTCCCGCACAAATCCCCGCCTGGATAACAGTAAATCGAAAAAAAGTTTCATTTGTTGTGGCAAGCTTGCCCACGAGAGATGACGCTGAACCAGATATTAAAGAACAGTTAATAGTTGAGTACTACTCACGCTAGAAAGGGCGAGAATAATAACTATGAGTAAACTAATTCACACACCAACACTAGCTAAGATAGACGATGTAGGCACAAATGTGGCCACATTTACAATTGAACCGCTACACACGGGATATGGAATGACCCTAGGCAATAGCCTTAGGCGAGTTCTACTTTCCAGTATCGCTGGTGCGGCCGTTACGGCATTCCGCATTGATGGAGTAAGTCACGAATTCACCACTGTAAAAGGTGTGAAAGAAGACGTTGTGACCATCATGCAGAACCTTAAAGGCATTCGATTTCGAGTATTTAGTGACGAGCCGCAGACTCTTAGCCTGGTTAAAAAGGGTAAGGGTGTGGTTAAAGCTAAAGACCTCCAGCTAAACGCTGACGTCGAAGTTGTTAATCCTAGCCATGTTATCTGCACTATTGATGACGAAAAAGCCTCTATAAGCCTAGAATTGATTGTTGAGACAGGGCGCGGTTACAAGATGTTAGAAGAAACCGGAAGCAATAAGAAGGTTGCCGACATGATTATGTTAGACACCCTGTTCACGCCAGTTTTACGTGTTCGCTACAAGGTAGAAAACACCCGTGTTGGGCAAGTAACCGACCTTGACAGACTTCTTTTAACAGTTGAGACAGATGGTTCGATTACTCCTCGCGACGCTTTCGAGGAAGCTGCCGCAATACTAATCAATCAGTACACGGCTTTGGCAGGTCAGACTCGTGTTGAGGTTGCAATACCACTAACCAACTCTGTTGGTGAAGACTTCGGTGGTAGCGATAGCGAAGAGCCACCTGAACTAATGACATCAATTGAGGACCTGAACCTAAGTGCACGCACAACCAATGCGCTTGTAAATAATGACATACATACCATTAAGGATCTTTTGAGCCTTAGTGAAGCCGAACTGCGCGATCTAAAGGGTTTTGGTAACAAAGCTTTAGATGAAGTTAAAGACAAAATTTCAGAGATGGAGCTTTAAGGTAAACAGCTATGCATCGCCACGGATATAAAGGACGTAAATTTGGTCGCGAACGCGATCAGCGTGAAGCTTTACTGAAAGGTTTAGCCGATTCTTTAATTCTTCGTGGTTCAATAGAGACAACCCTGCCAAAAGCTAAGGACTTACTTGTCTATACAGAGAAGCTAATTACCAAGGCAAAAGCCGGAGGTTTGCATAACCGCAGGCAAATAATCAACAAGCTAAATACTCTTGAGGCAGCCCATAAGCTGGTTGATGAAATAGCACCAAAACTTACCGCAAGAAACAGCGGGCACCTAAGAGTTAAGCGAACTAAGTTGCGCCGCGGTGATAACACTCAATTAGCAAACATCAGCTTTGTTGATGATTTAAGTGCTAAGAAGCCCGAAGCACTCAAAGACGATGCCGAAGAACTCAAGCAAACCAGACCTGCTGCAAAACCTAAAACACCTGTTAAAACAGCCGTTAGGAGCAAGAAATAATGAAAACTTTTAGTGCTAAACCATCAGATATTACTCGCAAGTGGTACATACTGGATGCTTCAGAGGTTCCACTGGGCCGTTTGTCAACGGTAGCCGCAAGCCTGCTATTGGGCAAGGGCAAACCAACAATTACGTCTCACATGGACGGAGGCGATTTTGTGATAGTTATTAATTCAGACAATCTAGTTGCGACAGGTAATAAATTAGAAAAAAAGGTTTACTATCGCCACAGCGGATTTCCGGGCGGAATATATAAACGGACTCTTCAAGAGGCTAAAGACAAAGATTCAACCCAAGTAATCATACATTCTATCCGCGGCATGCTGCCTGTTAATAAGTTGCGCGATGGACGATTAAAGCGCCTAAAAGTTTATAAAGACGACCAACATCAGCATTCTGCCCAAAAACCAGAAGTATTCTCACTTAAGAAAGGTAATAAATAGATGGCTACAGCTACCAAAAACAGCTATTTTTATGGAATCGGCCGACGCAAAAGCACTACTGCGCGCATACGTTTATCAAGCGGGAAAGGCGAGTTTATCATCAATAGTAAAGATGTGAACGCATATTTTGCAGACAGCAAGTACCTGCACTTTGAGCTATTTGCGCCATTCACAGCATTAGAGATTGACCCGCTAAAATTTAAAGTAACTGTACGTGTCAGCGGCGGCGGCCACGCCAGCCAAGTTGATGCAATCAGACTAGGCGTCTCTAAGGCCCTAGTAGAGATGAACGAAGATTATAAGGGTACTCTAAAGAAGGCAGATTTGCTTGGTCGCGATCCCAGGAAGAAAGAACGCAAGAAGTTCGGCCTTAAAAAAGCTCGTAAGCAGCGTCAGTTTACAAAGAGATAGACTAGTGATAAAGTTTAATACCATGACAAGCCAAAACTATAACTTTTATTGGTTTAATAACCACAATGTGGCGGTTTGTTCAATGCGTTCGTAAGATAAGCAGGAAAATATAGAGGAAACCGCCACCACGGCGGTTTTTTAAATTTTAAGGAGGCATATGAGCGAAACAATACACCAAATAGCAGTAAGAGAATTACTTAGAAGCGGCATAGAGCCAGCAGACGACCCTACGCCGATTTTGGTTACATATCATCACTGCGGACAAGAGGGGCTTCTTCGGGCGTACGACGAAACCCTTGGTAGCCCTATGGCAGCCTATATCTTGGGAAAGGAATATCACAAGGAGTCAGAGGTTGCTCCACAGGGTATCGACACTCAACGATATCGTCTCTACATGCTAGGGCAGGTCTGCCTTACAGGAAGAGAACGGGATATCATAAATAGCTCAACGTAAGTTATAATTATGGCAATGGCTAAAGACGTTATTCTTACAGGGTTGAGGGCTAATAGTGACTTGCACTTAGGTAACTACCTGGGTGCTATTTTACCAATGGTGGAGTTGCAGAAAAAGCATGCCGGGCAGTATCAGGTAAATATGTTCGTGCCAGACCTACATAGCTTTACTACCCCCATTGACCATGGCAAACTGTACCAAAACACTCTAGACAACGTAAAAACCTTCGTGGCCGCCGGACTTGATTCAGACAATCCTGACACATATTTATACCGCCAGAGTTATATACCTGCCCACTCCGAAATGACATGGATTTTGGACTGCTTCACCGGAGTCGGAGAGATGGAACGAATGACAGAATTCAAAGATAAATCTACCTCTGTTGGAACGGACAGGGTCACAACCGGGCTATTCAATTACCCCGTTCTGATGGCGGCCGACATTTTACTCTACGGCGCCAAATATATCCCTGTTGGCGAAGACCAGCGCCAGCATATTGAATTCACTCGCGATATTGCTATGCGCATGAACAATAAGTTTGGTAATCTTTTCACTGTGCCAGAGCCAACGGATAAACAAGTTGAGTTCTCTGGGCAGTCAAACGCAGTTCGTATTCGTAGCTTGCGCAACCCGGACAAGAAAATGAGTAAATCTATAGAAGACCCAGCTGGCACGATTTTGCTTAACGATAATCCTGATGACGCCGCTAAAAAGGTATTGGGTGCCACCACAGATTCGCTTGGAACTATCAATTTTGACTGGGAAAAGCAGCCAGGAGTTACTAATTTATTACAAATACTGGCCTTTCTTGCAAATAAACCCCAAACAGAGGTGAATGCCCAGTGGCAAGGTAAAAGTAGCTATGGCGAGCTAAAAGCGGCGGCATCAGAGGCCGTAAGAGCATTCTTGACTGATTTTCAGGACAGATACGCTAAAGTGGATGAATCTGCTCTTATATCTAAGCTAGAAGCCTCAGAGGAGGCAATGAACCCGATAGCCAACCAAACCTTGCTTAAGGTGCAACAAGCTGTCGGTTTGCGACCCCAGTAATACGTGTACAATATAAGATATGCAGGAGTTTAAGGTTATTAAGGCCTCGGTGGGCGTTAGAGCTGATGTTTTTGTTGCCGAAAAATTCCCAAAATATACCAGAGCAGCCCTAAAAGCACTATTTGATAGAAGCGAAGTGGCGATAAACAAGATACCCGCAAAGCCTGGCTATAAGCTAAGGCTGGGTGACAATATATCTGTTATTACCGAACTGCTTAATGCTCAGCCTGGGCCAATTGAACTGCCAGTCATCTATGAAGATGACGATGTTGTGGTTATAAACAAACAAGCAGGTGTTTTGACACACTCTAAGGGCGCCTTGAACACCGAAGCTACTGTAGCATCCTTTATTAGTAGCAAAATAACAGATAAGGGGTTAATAGGTAATAGGGCCGGAATAGTTCATCGCCTGGATAGGCATACTAGCGGTGTTATTATTTGCGCCAAAAACGCGGCGGCTCAAAGCTGGATGCAAAAACAGTTTTCTCAGCGAAAGACCAAAAAGACATACCTGGCAGTCGTAGAGGGCGTACCAGAGCCAGACGAAGCGATTATAGACGTACCCATAGAACGTAGCCCAAGCAAACCGCAGACGTTTAGGGCTGGGCAGGGCGGCAAGCCAGCCCAAACCAAATACAAGGTTATCAAAACTACCATAAAAGGCGGTAAGAGTTATTCTTTGCTGGAACTTAAGCCTGTAACGGGCAGGACGCACCAGATTCGCGTCCATTTTAAATATATCGGCCACCCAGTTGTTGGCGATAGAGTATATGGTCACGATGGCCGCGCTATGCTTTTGCACGCAAAATCTTTAGAAATTACCCTACCCGATAAATCTAGGCAGACATTCATGGCACCAACTCCAGCTGAATTTAAGGAGTTTTTAGGTAATGACTAAAACTCAAAGTATATTAATGCATGAACGCACTAAAAAGCAGCTTCAGCTGTTCGTAGAACAACCTTCACATGCCCTACTTATAACCGGTTTACCGGGCAGTGGTAAAAATTATTTGGCCCAGCATACAGCGGTGTTGTTACTGGGTTTAAAGAGCATTACAGATCTAGCCAACTACCCGTACTTTATTCACCTTTCACGCCAAGAGGACAAACAAGAAATATCAATAGATGCAGCTCGGCAATTAATCCAAAGATTGCAGCTAAAAACACCGGGTTCTCAGGGTATAAGAAGAGTAGTGATTATTGAAGACGCTCAACTCTTAAGTGACGAGGCTCAAAACTCTATTTTAAAAGTCCTTGAAGAACCGCCAAGCGACACGGTAATTATGTTAACAGCCCCTTCAAATCGCTCAGTTTTATCAACCATATCTTCTCGCGCACAGAGATTAGAAGTGCTGCCAGTATCTCTTAAGGACGCTGCAGAGTACTTTGATAGTAGATATGGTAATGAATCGGTCCAAAGTGCCTGGAATCTAAGCGAAGGGGCTATGGGCTTAATGATTGCACTCCTTGACGAATCAAAAAATCATCCCTTAAAAAGTGCTGTTGACGACGTTAGAACGCTGCTTAAACAAGATACTTTTGAGAGGCTAATCTCTCTTGATAAACTAAGTAAAGATAAAGAGTCTTTGGCCGTATTCTTAGATGCCATGCTAAGAGTTTTGGCGGTGTTAAACCGAACGTCAGGGGCCACGAATAAACGAATTCTTGCTTGCCGAAAATTAGTACTAAACCTACAAAAACAATTGGCCTATAACGCCAACCCACGTCTTATAGCTCTTGATCTAGGACTGAATCTTAACATTTAACATGTTATAATTATCAACTATGTACGCACTTGTACTGCTTTGTTTTTTTGGTTTTTTAGTTTTTCGCCGGTCACGACACCTCGAACACGATCTTATAGTTATTCCGCGCCGTTTGGGCGATAGGTTAACTAAACTGTGGGAAATAGCTTATCACGGAATGCGTGAAAATAGATTCTTAAGAGCCGAGAAAGCATTATTAACAATCCTTAAAATTGACGAGAAGAACGCCGCGGCATATAACCGTCTGGGTATTCTTTATGCCAAACAGCGCGAATATAAAGATGCAATTGATTGTTTCGAGATCGCAAGCAGTATTGAGCCAAGTGCTTCAAGCCTGCATAACTTAGGATTAATCTATTACGAAACAGAAAACTATCAAAAAGCCGCTATGGCATTTGAGCAAGCCATAAAGTTCGAGGACAGTTTGGCCGCCCGGCATATTGCCTATGCAAAAGTACAAGAGAAGATCGGTAATCGTAAATTAATGATTCAGGAGTTAGAGAAAGCCGCAGAGCTAGAGCCAAATAACGAGACATTTAACCTTCTGGCCACAACTTACGAGGCCGAAGGCATGACCGAAGAGGCTGAGGCTATAAAGAAGAAGCTCAGTAAGATGGCACTACCCGCCAACAAACCTAAAAGACTTCTACGTCCCCGCCGAGTTGTTATTTAACCCCTTAGCTGTTAAACTTTTTTAGGATATTGCCACCTTAGCTCAGTTGGCTAGAGCAGCTGTTTTGTAAACAGCAGGTCGTCGGTTCGAATCCGACAGGTGGCTCCATCTTCTAGATTTTCGGGTGTGCTTGCGAGGATACCTGAAAAGTGAGGTCTAGTTGAGAGAGGTGTTACAATTATGTCGACGTATAAAAAGCGTCGACTATGCAGGGGTAGTGAAGCGGTCAAACACGATAGACTGTAAATCTATTGGCATTCGCCTTCGGGGGTTCGAATCCCTCCCCCTGCACCAGCGGTCTGACGATGAGCCTTGCGCTCATCAATAGGCCGCTTTTGTATTGTGGAGGGATAAGAACCCATGGGGTTCGGCGGACGAGAAGCGAAGGCCAAGAACGTGTTTACATGTTCTTGTCGAGCATCGCAGGAAGGAGCACGAGCTAACAGCGAGTGCGATATCCCTCCCCCTGCACCAAAGCATAAGCGATATGACCTCTGTGAAAGGAGGTCTTTTGTTATGATATTTGTATGAAATCAACACGTACAAGGGATATGGGTAGAGATATAAAGAACCGAGCTGTTTTTGATAGTGCAGCAGAATTTTACGACAAATATCGGCCGCATTACCCCGAAGACTTATTTAACGATTTAGTCAATAAAACTCATCTGACTTCAGCCGCAACAATACTTGAAATTGGCCCGGGCACAGGGCAAGCTACTACATCTATGGCTAAAAGGGGGTACAACATAACTGCAGTTGAGCTTGGTGAAGAATTAGCAAAAATTGCCAAACAAAACCTTTCTGTCTACCCCAATGTAAAAATAACAGTGGGGTCTTTTGAAAACACCCCACTAGCTGATAATCATTTTGATTTAGTGTATTCGGCTACAGCATTTCATTGGATAGGACCAAAATTTAGGTATCAAAAGACATATGAGATATCAAAGCCGAACGGTTATTTGGCTATTATCCAAACAAACCATGTCAGTGATAACAATGGCGATAAATTATTTATAGCATCGCAACCAATTTATGATAAATATTTGATAAATAATGACAGTAAGACGGGATCTTTGCCACAGATCAAAGATTTAGAACCGACCAGTGATTTAGACAAGAAACTATTTAGGCTGGTTAGCTTTGATTGTTATCCACTAGTAATAACTTATAGCGCCGAAGACTACGCAAATTTACTTGGAACGCATTCTCCGCAACTAGCTTTACCGAGACAGGCACGAGAGTCATTTTTAAGAGAAATTAGAAATCTAATAAAAACTGAATTTAACGGTTCATTTACTAAGCACTACTCTATGTCGTTAACATTAGCCCAGAAAATTTGATTACAAATATATACTGTGCACTAACAATACGGTTTAGTCAAACTATCTCTCAAGTGCTACACTATACTCAAGATGGGAACAGAATTATTGAATCTTATTAAAAATGCTCAGCGCATATTTATAACATCGCATGTGTCGCCGGATCCGGATGCGATTTGTTCGGTATTGCTATTAAGAAATACTTTAGTTGAGAATTTTCCAGAGAAGAAAGTACTGGTTTACCTGGAAGAGAAACCGGCTAAAGATGTTAGTTTCTTGAGTGGATATAACCAACTCCAATTCGAGCAATTATTGCCATCAATAGAATCGTTTAAGCCAGACTTACTTATAATGCTTGATGCCAATAATTTTGAACGTATATCGCGTAAAGATGGTCTGAAGGTCAAAGAATATGTAAGAAATAACGGTACCAAGACCGTGATTATTGACCATCATCAGCCAGAAGGAAAAGACGAGGTTGATTTATTCATGAATGATGGCTGTCCGGCCACCGTGCAGAACGTTTATGAGCTTTGTTTTGACAAGCTGAATCTAAAAAAACCAGAAGGATACGGCGACATAACTATGCTTGGTATCCTAGACGACACCGGCAGATTTTTATACGAAAACCCGAAACACCATGAGACCCTCGAGATAGTTAATAACTTAGTCGATGAAGGCATAAGTATTGAGAGTCTGTGGAATCGCTTATCCAGATACACCAAGGAACAGATGGGTGTTATATCTGAGCTTATCAATAAAACAGTAGTGGATGCCGGTTATACTTATAGCTATCTAGATGATAATTTCTGTAATCTTTGGCTTGAATCGGGCAAAGATCCGTCTAAACTAAGGGGCGCTGTAGATTGGTTCAAGGACAACTTCCTAAGGAGTGTAGGGGATAATACTTGGGGTTTTGTGGTATATAAAGACCCATCTGAAGACCAGGGAGAGTATTCGGTATCATTTAGGGCCATTAGCGGTACAAAAGACGTTTCTGAGCTAGCCAGGAGATTAGATGGTGGAGGCCATAAAGCCGCCGCCGGCGGCCATATTGAAGCAAAAGATATGAGTGAAGCTATAGAAAAAGTCAAAAGAGTTATAGCTGAGAGCTCTCTTTAATTAACCGCTGATTTCTAGTACAATACATCTGTTATTTTGCCGCGATAGCTCAGTTGGTAGAGCGCATCCATGGTAAGGATGAGGTCACGGGTTCGACTCCCGTTCGCGGCTCCAGAACTATCGATGTAGCTGTTTGATACGTCTTCTCGCGGTGTAGATACGATACCAGATAGGGTCTATCACTAAATCGTAGAAATCCGAGTGAGCAACTTCGTGGCCGCCAAACTTCTTCTTGAATGACGTTAGCCCGTCCCACGACTTGTGAGCATCGCTATCAGTTGATACGCCACCGAAATTATAATATTTACAGTCTAACTGCTTGGCGTGGCAAACCGCCTTCCAAAGTGCTAGATAAGATGGATTGCGGTCGCGTTCTTCACTACTAGAGCCGCTGAACATATACATTGCGACACCGTCGTAAACTAGGATTACGTTAATGATCAGAACCTTGTCTTCGTATCTTGCCACCGAAAGATATGAATTTTGTACTTTGTCTAAATCGTCAAAAATAGCCGCATAATATTTTTTTGAATGTAATCCGAAACCGTTACGTTTAGATGTTTCAGACATTAACCGGTAAAAGTCGTCAAAGTAATTACTAAAATCCATGGTAACTATCTCTGAGGTAACACCCTGGCGCTCAGATGCGCGGATTGCCCAGCGAGTTTTTCTTTGTACATCTGCTATTAGCTCGTCCTCACTTTTACCTAGTTCTAAAAACCACTCTGTTCTGGGCTGCAAAATAGCACCGTGATAAGTATAGGGCGGTGATTTCTTGAAGTATTTGCCCAAAATATTGGACGGGGCAGTGGGAGTAAAATCTAAACGAACAAATGCAGCGTTTTGATTTCTAGCTATCTCTTTAAGCTTACTTTTTATACTGGCTATGAGGTCATCAGAATACTCTTTAACAACCGGACCGTAGGGTACATACATGTAGCACTTACCACGCGCTAGGGGATATTTAATCGCCTGAAAATACGCCACCACTTTATCTCCGTCGTAGACTGAGTAGCTTTTTGCAGCCCCACCCAGCTTTTCCTGCCACTTACCATAGAAAGTCGCCTGGGTATAGGGTGTACCTGCACAGATTGCAGACAAATCAACGTCTTTTTCATCATCAACCTCTTGGTAGGTGTATCTATTCACTAGTTACTAATTTTACCCCAATTAAACCTACGTAGCTATTAGAACAAGCATTTAGACCGTACTATTGGCATTTACAGGGTGATTGTGCTAAAATTTCTCTAAACCAAGCAAGGTTATTTTTTATGGCAAGAAAAAGTGAGAAGAGAAAAATTGTTGGACTAGTATGCGAGGCCTGCGGCAAGCGCCATTATTACAGTACAAAAAATACTCAAAATACTCCTGACAAGGTCGAATTCAATAAATACTGCCCAGTAAAACGTGTTAGTGCAAAACAATCTGAGACAAAGAAAAACCTAGGCCGAAACGTCGTCAAACCGAGGCGATAGTCTTATTTGTCGGCGTTTGAGTACATCAGCAGGGTCTCCGCCAAAGTAGAATGGCTCCAAACGAGAGGTGAGACGCTTTTGCCAATGCCCGTATTAGGGTCGACTTGTTCTGCTAGCATACCGCTTTCGTTTGCACGATCAATAACCCAGTCAATCAATTTAGTCGCTTCATCTTTCCTGCCATTAGATATGTAGTACTGTGCTAACCACAGTGTCGTTATAATCCAAGGGTTGCCCAGCTTAGTACGATCTGTAAGAAAATAGTCATCATGCTCGTATCTTGGTATGCCTCCTATCGGCGCACTACGCAACAGCTTGTTCTCTACTAACTTAACAGAATTGCCCAGCTCTTCCTGAGATGTATTTTTGTACAAGAAGGACCCGTAAAAACTTGAAGCATCCACGGTATTATCAAAATCAAGATTGCCGTCTGGGTGTAGGAATACACTCTTGCGATACCCGATGTTATCGCTGTTAATAAGCAGACTGGTGCCTTCTTTGATTCTAGAAACGGCCGCCAGCCATCTTTCATTATCGTCACTTTTGCTGAATCTATGGGCAATACCAGCTGCTGCTTCTAGCGCTGCCATGGTTACGAACACGGTATATGTAAACGTTGCGAATTTCTGTTCCCATAAATCATAGCTGGCATGAGGAAGATTAGTAGAGTCATCTATAAATTTGGCCATAAAATCTGCACACGGCTTCACAAATGTCGAATACATATTTCTTACAAAATCTTCGTCGTTAGATATCTCGAGATACCTTGCTAAAGCATAGATGACTATTGCTGTCTCGTCTTCTTGTATAGGCAACTCTGGGTGATTCAGATGAGACTGCGGATGCCACGTACTTCCAATGGCTCGGTCAGGCTGATATTTATGCTCCATGTATCCATCTTCATGCATCGTATCTAAACAAAACTGGAAGAATTTCTTGGGCTCTTCCTTATAACCCAGCTCAATTAAGGGCATAAGGGCATAGGCCGCATCTCTGGGCCATACGTAGCTATAATAATCGCGGCCATAGTTGTAAATTGAGGAGTCACAGCTTGCGATGATACCGCCATGGTTATCAATGTGTGACTTAACTACCAATAGTGATTTTTTAAACATTTGCTGATATTTATGATCGATCTTGTCAATCTGAGGTCTAGCGTGGTCCAGCCATTCTGAAAATGACTGGCGGGTACTTTCCAGGCGGGAATCGAGCCCTTTTTCCAAAATAGTTTTATGGATTGCTTCGGCGTCGTGTTGTGAATCGGAAGCTATAACCCAGTAATTACAAGTGAAAGAGGAGCCTTTCTGCACGCGAGAACTGATTCTTAAGACTGAATCTACCCCACCGTGTTCGACCAGCCCACCGCTAAGTTCACCATCTTCGGCATCTCGAAAGGTGCCTTCTTTGCCTTCAATTCCATAATTACCAACGGAGAACTGGTCAAAAGGCTTGCCGTCTTGGTCTTGAGCGTAAATTAGCAGGCTGGCCCAACCCTTATAATCTAGTATGTAATGACCATTTGGCACATATAATGCTGTGTCGCTACGCCCGGCCCTAGATATCTGAAAAGCCTGGTGCATAAACAACCTAATCTCAGTATCGTGTCCTGTTTGGTTACGTACCTCTATTTTTCTAAAAAATACCGGGTAACGAGAATCAACAAAATCTTTGAATGCAAGTTGAACCCCTAGGGCTTCATTAGTGGCCGTTATACTACTTACAAGGGCCTCTTGCTCGAAATCGATTATAAACTCCCAGCTACTTTCATCAATCCATGAGAACTTGCCGTTTACCCATACGCCAATTTTATGGTTTAAGATTCTAGCAGATGTTAGATTATCGAGACCAATATATGGGTAGTAGAAGTCATGTACCGTACCGTGCTCGTTAAGCCCGACCAAGATATGTCCGTTGCTAAGAATTACCGGACGACCCATCCTTAGTTCCCACCCTTGCTCATCTAAACGTCATAGCCTTTCTCGTGTAGGCGAAATTTCAAATCGTGGTAAGTGTTCATATAGTTAATAAATGCCTCATAGGGCGTGTCATAGGGGCTGAAATAGGCGTGTACATCGCCATCGTTGAACCATTTGGTACACATATAGTAAAAGTGGTCGCTTGTCTGTAAACGGCGCCAATCGTTAATAAGCTGCATGTCTCCGCTAGAGATTATGTGATCCTGCAAGTCGTACAGTGACTGAATTGCTCCGGATTGCATACCATTGCCAGTCCATGCCGTTAAGTCGCGCTCAACATCGGCCCAGGTGACTGTTTGCGGTGTATCAATAGTATCAACAGGATCAAAACTGGTAGCCGCCTGCGTAACCGTCATAAAACTATGTGTTTCGTTTTTGAGCCATTGCTCGGGCAATGCGCGCATAAAATCAAAGATGCCAGTATCTTCCCACTGATGCTCGCCAAATGTCTCAAAATCCATAAACAGGTTAATAAGTGGCTGATCCCATGCCTTGTTGGCCCACGAAACGAATTTTTCTGCCGTTAACGGCCAGCCTTCCCAGGTACGGTCACCAAAACGGAAAGCTAAATCGTCGCTAAGCCGATAATTTTTTGTAAGCAGACGAATCTGGTTGGTGTATGTCGGGCGGTAGACAAAATTGGGACTTCGCCAGCCGAGTATTGGATCCCACCCCTCGCTCATAATCACTTTGTAGCCGGCTTTGTCTGCCCAATAGGCCAAATCGTTATTGTAGGCCATCTCGGTGTTACGAAAAGCCGTTGGAGTAACTCCAAAGACATCTTGAATACGCTGTTTGTGCATTGAAACCTGCATCTCAAATTCTGCACGTGAGTAAAAGAATGCAAGGCTGTGGTAGTAGTTCTCGCCCACTAACTCGCATTGGCCAGTGTCAACCAGACGCTTAATAATATCGATGATATCCGGACGCCAGGCTTCTAATTGTTCAAGTAGGGTTCCAGAGATAGACAGACTAAGCTTAAACTCGGGGTATTGCTTACTTAGTTCTTCAAACATAGTTAGGGTGGGGAAGTACGACTTATCAGCTACCTTGCGTAACATACCTTCGTTGTTGCGCTTATCGTCTGACGGCGCACCCTCAAAATAGGTATGGCGCTTGCCCACATCAAAGATAGTGTACGGATTAACCCTAAGTGGCTGGTGCATCAGCAAGTATAGAACGATAGCTCGCTTTGGCTCGTTCATACTAGCGCTCCCACGGCATTTTCATATACCGTTCTTAGCTTTTGCGCCGACGTGGCCCAGTTCATACGGCAAAATTCAGCATACGACTGTTTATGCAACTCATCGCGCAGCTCATCATGCATAACTACTGATGATATGTCATCAACCATCTTATCTATATCCCAGAAATCCGTAGTTAGGCAGTTGCGAACAACTTCAGTAACACCCGATTGTTTGCTGACAAGCGTTGGTGTACCAAGTGCAATTGCTTCTAACGGAGCAATCCCAAATGGCTCGCTGACAGAAGGCATAACAAACAAGTCGCTAACTGCGAAACCATCTGTAAGCGCTTTACCACGCTGGAAATCCACAAACAGCACATTGGCCGCTAAGCCAAGGTCGGCTGCCATATTTACTAATTCTTCGTATTGCTCACCAGAACCAATAAATAAAAGCAAGGTCTTGGGCGCCCTATCAACAACTCCCCGCATTGCCTGGAGTAGATTAGTGAGACCTTTTTGGACACTTAAGCGTCCTATATAGCTAATAACGCGCCAACCGGACTGCCGCATGACGTCAAGATAGGTATAAAGATTATCTCCGCTCTGCTCGGGATAACTGCCAATATCAATACTGTTGTGCACCACCTCTATTTTGTCTCCAGGGATCCGATAGTGCTTCATGACAACTTGCTTGGTGTATTCACTAACCGTGATAACGCGGTCAGCCAGCATCATACCCATGTATTCAATTTCCTCAACTAGCGGGTTACCGGCATTACCGCCAGAGCGGTCATATTCTGTAGCATGAACATGCACAATAAGCGGTTTACCTGAGAGTTCTTTTGCGCGCATGCCAGCCCTGAATGTTAGCCAGTCATGGGCGTGGATAATATCAAAATCTCCCAGACGGGAGATGCTTTCTATGCCGCGTTCGTATATGCGGTGCTGGTCAAATATACTAACCCATTCTTCACTACCGTCATCGTGGATAAATTTAAAGCTGTCATAGGCTATGCCGGATTTTATTACATCTTTGACATCTTGCGGAGTGGCCGCGGTAACCTTCATGAAGTCGATATTATGTTTGGCGGTGTAGGGGACAATAAACTCAATAGACACGCTCTGGGTTGCCAGCTCTTTGCACATCTGATAGCAAGCGACCCCCAAACCGCCACTATTATGCGGCGGTAATTCCCAGCCCAACATCAGGACTTTCACTTATCTGTTTCCTTTGTTTTTAATGTTTTAACGTTTAGTCGATATTATTATAGATGGTCTACCCTGTAAGCACAAGCCTTTTTAACATCTATGTGGATAAACAGCCTTAATGTGACAAATCGAATAAAATACAGTAGTATATTGCTGTTGCTACCCCTAAGAAAGTAGCGACTTGCGTTTCAGAAAATAGGGGCATAGCTCAGCTGGCTAGAGCGTCGGTCTCCAAAACCGAAGGTCGGGGGTTCGAGTCCCTCTGCCCCTGCCAAGTCGCAGTAAACATCAACACCTCTTAAGCACTTTATCTTAAATCACAGAGGTGGTAGTATCAAAGAGATGAGTAAAATTGCTTTATCAAAACCAACTCTAATATGTCTATACGGCTTCCCGGGCTCCGGCAAAAGCCACATCGCACGCAACCTAACAGACGAGCTACGAATAGCCAATGTGAGTGCTGATAGGATTCGTAGCGAATTGTTTGAGAATCCCCGGTACGACAACCAAGAAAACGCAATTGTTGCACATCTCATGAACTACATGGCCGAAGAGTTTCTGGGCACAGGAACTAGCGTGATATATGACACCAACGCACTGCGCATCTCGCAGAGACGTCATTTACGGGAGTTGGCCAGGAAGCACAAAGCAGAATATCTGTTAGTTTGGCTTCAGATTGACCCAGAGAGCGCATTTACCAGGACCCAGGGCAGGGATAGGCGAACTAGCGATGATAAATTTGCCGAACCATTAACCAAGCTATCGTTTGACAAGCGTTTGACTGGCATGCAGAATCCGCATGGTGAAGATTACCTGGTAGTAAGCGGGAAACACGCGTTTATTACCCAAAAAGGTACGATAATCAACCGTTTGTATCAAATGGGGTTAATAGGCAGTACAACGGTGCAAGCCAACGTCGCCGCCCCTGGACTGGTTAACCTTGTCCCCAACCTTCAGCCCGGCAGGGTTGATTTTAGCCGACGAAATATCTCTATTAACTAAGATGCCTCAAAAAACCATAAACGTACCCGGTGTAGGTGACGTATTAATTGTTAGACGCAGAAAGTCCAAGAGTATTAGACTTAGCATCACCCCATCGGGCAGGATAAGAGTCAGCCAGCCATATTGGACGCCCTATATTACGGGTGCTTCTTTTGCTAGACGCAAAGCAGACTGGATAAATAACCAGCTTAGGCTCCACCAGCCTATTTTGCTTGAAGATAAAATGCGTATAGGCAAACTGCATTATCTTTATCTAACGAATAGCCCAGATACAAGAAACGTCAAGATATCAGACACGGAAATTATTGTTCCTTACAAAACAGGTGTAAGTGGGGCGGCGATCCAAAAGAAGGCCCTTGCTGCCTGTGAAAAAGCCCTAAAGACAGAGGCCCAAAATATTTTACCCCAAAGACTCAAGCAACTTGCCAACAAGAATAGATTATCTTATACAGATGTAAGAATTCGTAAACTGACCGCACGCTGGGGCAGCTGTTCATCACAAGGCGTAATAACCCTTAATTATTACCTCGTTCAGTTGCCGTGGTATCTAATCGACTATGTGCTTATTCATGAGCTGACTCACACTAAACATTTACATCACGGTAATGACTTTTGGCAGGCATTCTTAAAAATTGAGCCCAACGCTCGTAAGTACCAAAAAGAAATCAGACAACATAGACCCAGAGTTGAGCCGTTTTAAATAAATGACGCTTGTCAAGAAGGCGCATATGGGGTACTATTGACATCAGTGGCCTACTGTTACAAGTAGGCTTTTTAAGTGGGTGAGAGGAATATATGACCGAGTCCGATAAAACCAATAAAACTCCGCGCGTTCGCAAAACTGCCCCGACTATTCGAGAGCGGGCTGCCGAAGCGCAGGAAAAAATTGACAACCCAAAGGTTAGCAGGGTCAGAGCTGTCCTAAAGCCCCCGGTTCGTTTAGCTAGGTCGGCTAGGATACCCAGTAACCCAATAACGCGCATCCTGGGCAAGATTTTTAAAGTGCTAGGAAAGGCCATCAGCTGGCTAATCCCGCGATATTTCATAAATTCGTGGCGTGAGATGAAACAGGTTACATGGCCAGGTCGCAAAGAAACCAGACGATTAACACTGGCAGTATTTATGTTCGCAGTTGTTTTTGGCGCTATTGCTGCAATTGTAGACAAGGGTCTGGACGAGATATTTAAGAAAACGGTTTTAAAGTAAGGAATTAATTTAAATGGCTAAACGATACGATTCAACAAAACAATGGTATGCAATCCATACTTATAGCGGTTATGAAGAAAAGGTTGCAGAGAGTATTAGACAGCGGGCCGAGAGCCTAGAGATGGGCGATAAGATTTTTCAGGTACTAGTTCCTAAAGAGAAGATGATTGAAATTAAAAACGGTAAGCGCAAGGTTGTAGAAAAGCGAATATTCCAAGGCTACGTTTTGGTTGAAATGAAGCTCAGCGAGGACGCCTGGTATATAGTAAGGAATACACCGAATGTTACCGGCTTTGTAGGGACCGGGACAGACCCAACGCCAGTTTCCGATGATGAAATTGCAAAAATACTGAAACGCATGGGACGCGAGGAGCCAAAACACAAGTTCGATTATCGCGTTGGCGAGGTAGTAAGTATTATTGACGGACCGTTTAAGGGATTTGACGGAGCTATTAATGAAATTGATGCCCAGAAGGGCAAGCTGAAGGTGCTGGTCAATATGTTTGGCCGCGAAACCCCGGTTGAGTTAGACGGCCTTCAGGTTAAGCGAGTATAGGAGAAAATATGGCTAAAAAAGCAACAGCAAACTTAAAATTAAAGCTAAAAGGCGGTCAGGCCAGTGCTGGGCCCCCGGTTGGCAGCACGCTGGGTCAGTACGGTGTTAATATGATGGACTTTGTTGGTCCATTCAACGAACAAACTAAAGACCGTATGGGTCAAAGCCTCACGGTTCACGTTACTATTTATGACGACAGAAGCTTGGACTGGAGAGTTGTTGGTACACCTACGGATGAACTGATTTTAGCTACTCTTAAAGTTGATAAAGGCTCCGGTGAGCCAAATAAGACCAAGCTTGAGCAAAAATTGAGCCAGTCTCAACTAACCGAAATTGCCAAGGCCAAAGCCGAGGATATGAATACCGACGATATTGAGGCAATTAAAAAGATGGTTGCCGGTACCGCCCGAAGTATGGGCATAGAGATAGAGTAATAAACTAAAGCAGTGGGACCCTCCTACGCTAAGGCTACGGAAGGGGTTTGAACCACGAAGGAGTAAATATGGCTAAAGCCAAAGAAGACGCAACAAAAAAACCTGTAAAGAAACCTGCGGAAACGATAGCAAAAACACCCAAGACGACCAAGGAAGCAGTCGTTAAGGCAGTTGACAAGAAAGAAATTAATATAACACCAGAGACTGTTGAGAAAAATAGCCACGAGATTCCTCTAGCGAAGGCGGGTAAAAAAAGCGCCAAGGCAGTTAAGGAGACGCAAGAAAAACAAGCAAAAGAAATTCGCAAGGCCGAGAGCAAGGATACCGACAAGCCAGTCGAAACCAAACCTACAGCTAAACCGGCACGCTCACGGATTGAGCGAGCAGGAAAAAATTACCGCAAAGTAGCACAACTGGTTGATAGATCTAAAACCTATAGCCTGGCTGATGCTCTTGATCTGGCCATCAAGACCAACCCGGTTAAGTTCGATGCAAGTGTTGAATTGCACATTAACCTGGGTGTTGACCCAAAGCAGGCCGACCAGAACATACGTGACATAGTTGTTTTGCCCGCCGGAACAGGTAAATCTATAAAAATCGCCGTGTTCGCCGACGGGGATGCCGTGAAACAGGCTTTAGACGCAGGTGCAGACATTGCAGGTGGTGACGAATTCTTACAGAAACTAGATAAAGGCTTAATCGATTTCGACGTATTAATCTCCATGCCAACAATGATGCCCAAGCTGGGTAAATACGCCAAACTACTAGGGCCAAAAGGCCTGATGCCAAACCCCAAGAGTGGAACGGTAACCATGGACGTTGCTAAGGCTGTAGTTGAGGCAAAGGCCGGCAGAGTAGAGTACCGTGTTGATAGCTCAGGAATCATTCATGTTGCAGTTGGGAAAGTCAGCTTTGGGTCCGATAAATTACAGAAAAATACACAAGCAGTATTAAGCAGTGTAAGAGCGGCAAAACCCGCATCATTAAAGGGCATTTACATGAAATCGGCATACATTTCAACTTCAATGGGACCAAGCATCAAAACAGAGATCAATATTTAATAAATATAGGAAATAATTTGTTGTAGTATTTCTGGGTTTTACTTGTTGAGTAGACTCTCTTTGCTTACAATAGGAATTAGTATGGGAACAAAGAAGAGCTCGAGGCCAAGCTGGGATGAATATTTCCTAGGTATTATGGATGCCGTAGCAAAACGCGCTACTTGTGATCGCGGACGTTCTGGTTGTGTCATAGCGCGTGACAAGCGAATCCTGACTACTGGCTACGTCGGTTCTGCCGCTGGTACTCCTCATTGCGACGAAGTTGGTCACGAACTGGTAGACAGCATTGATGAGACGGGCAAAATCTCAAAACATTGTGTGCGCACCGCACACGCCGAACAAAACGCTATTGCTCATGCCGCCCGTAATGGCGTTGCCCTTGACGGAGCCACATTATATAACCGAATGACACCGTGCTATACCTGCGCAAAAATGATTATTAATGCAGGTATTATCAGAGTTGTTGCGCTTCATGATTACCACGCCAGCGCTAGAAGTAAAGAAATTTTTAAAATAGCTGGCGTAAAGTTTGAGCTTGTTGAAGATAAAATTGAGCAATACGCCAAACAGTAGTTATAATAGTATCTAAGTGGTGGGCGCAAATAGGAGAATAGTACCTATGGAGCGCGGAATGTTCATAGTATTAGAGGGAGCCGACGGCTCCGGAAAAACCACCCAGTTTAATCTTTTATCTGAGCGGCTTCAAGCCGTTGGTTATGAAGTCGCTGTTTTTGATTTCCCGAGATACGGCGAACCATCGAGCCATTTTATACAAACATACTTAAACGGTGGTTATGGGCCGGCTAGCCAAGTTAGCCCGTATACAGCGTCCTTATTTTACGCACTAGACCGTTATGAGTCTAAGTCAGCAATTACTGAGGCTCTGGACTCGGGCAAAATAGTCCTGTCTAACAGGTTTGTAGGCTCGAATATGGCACACCAGGGTTCAAAATTTACCAACCTCGCGGAGCGCAGAGGCTTTTTTATATGGGAAGATAGCCTAGAGTTTGAGCTACTTGGTATACCAAGGCCTGATTTAAACATTTTTTTACATGTACCTGCAGAAATTTCATATGAGCTTGTTGGCAAAAAGAACGCTAGAAGCTACACTGACAAAAAACATGATGAGCACGAAGGCGATATAAATCACCTGCTCCAAACAGTTGAAACTTACGAACAACTATGCAAACTGTTTCCGAAAGACTTTAAACTCGTCGAGTGCGCAAAAGAAAATAAAATCTTAAGTATTCCGCAAATCAATGACCGTATCTGGGAGGTTATTAAGCCTGTTTTACCAAAGCCCAAAAACAGACCTCAAAAACGCATGGTTAATTTGAATACGCCAGAGCCGGAACGCCAGCCTACGAAGAATCACAGAATCACCCTATTACCCCTGGCAAACCAAAATGAACTGCTCAAGGTGAACCTTAAGACATTAAGCCTATTGGAAACTAGGCGTGTATTAAAGCACCTGACAGTTAGTAGTGAGATTGCCATACCTAAGCGGGTAAATACTCAATCACTGTTTGTCCCAATTGAATTAAACGCAAAACTAACAAAAAAATACAGAGCTCTGCAAGAAGCAATATTGTCCAACTACCAAAAAATTGCAAAAGATGTGGGTGTGGAGCTGGCTCAGGCAGTTTTGCCGCTTAGCTACCTAGTTGATATTCACGTCAAAGGGAATTCATCACAGTGGTTAAACCTTCATCTTGATTTGTGTGAATACCCTGATAACGAAACAGAGCAGTTAGTCCCGTCCTTAACAAGACAGCTTGGGAAACGATGGCCGAGTACATTTAAAAAGCCCTGTAGCCCATACGTTAGTAACGTTAAGCCGTCGGAGCTCCAAGATAAGCTGGTCGGTCAGTCAAATGATTTAAACTTCGTCTCGTTAATTAACGCCTCCCCACGCAACGAACTGGACATCTTGGTTGATGCCATGTACACCAGCTCAGATTTCTCTCGAGGTGAGATTTCTGCTAGTTTAGATAGCCTTTTATATCAGCAGAAAGCAGACAGGCTAACCGACTACCTAGGCGTTAACTCCGTTGAGCGCGAAACTCTGCTAGGAAAAATTTCATACGAACTTGATTTAATTACCAGCGGTATCGAGCTGCTATCACTACTGAGCTTAGATATCTTCAGTAATGTCCAAATCCAACCCTCTACACCCCGTTTTGGTTATGGTGTTCCAGACAAAATCGACGAAGCGGGAATAAGCGATGCCTACTTGGACTGTTTTGATACGAGTCTTAATTTGTATAGCGAGTTACAGTCGGCTGGCTACCAATATGAGGCCCAGTACGCAGTATTACTGGGCAATCGTGTGCGCTGGCATGGCGTGTTAGACGCCAGGGGATTCATAAAACTAAAACAAATAACTAACGGGGTCACAAATGAACTTGAGGTTATTATAAAGTCCATTGAAGACGGTATTGTTGAAGCTCACCCTGTTATTAGTTCTATCCTAGATACCATGTCGGGCCCACCGGCAATTCCTAAAAAGAGTAGGAGCGGCGCCACAAAACAACGAAACCAATCGAGCAACAATAAACGTAAACGATAGTAGCCTTGTCTCGAATGCGATTATTCTTGCGGCGACTCACGGAGTATGTTAAGATATCTAACAGGTACCAGAGACAGTAGCGTCCTAGGTAAGTCGAAGGATTAAGAATGCTACCGAGGTAAAGTTATTTACAAGTCTTTGGTATTTTAGCCAAAGATTTTTTGTTATCTGAGGCTAAAATACGCACGTTAAAAATCTGAAAAAATATTAGATAAAGTAAGGAGGTCAATATGGCTTTAACCAAGATCAAGAAAGCCGAAATTGTATCTGAAACAGACCGCTTGCTTACAGGCTCAAAACTAACAGTCATGGCTCGATACAGTGGGGCCTCTGTAAAATCTATGCAAGCCCTTAGGGGACAGGCTAGAGACAGCGGCACGATGGTACGTGTTATCAAAAACCGTTTAGTTAAAAAATCTCTTGAATCTAACACTAAATTTAAAGCCGTTAGTACTGATTTTTTACAAGGACAGCTTTTGTATGCATTTAACGAACATGACGAACTCGCACCCGCTCAGGTTTTAGCGAATTTCTCTAAAACCGGTACACCATTGGAGTTTGTCGGCGCATTGACTAGCGATGGTCAGTTCATGCCAGCCGATGACGTGAAGGCTTTAGCTAGCCTACCAGGTAAGGAGCAATTACGAGCTCAACTGGTTGGTACAATCGCCGCACCGATTTCTGGCGTTGTTAATGTTTTGGCAGGTAATGTTCGCGGAATATTAAATGTATTAAGCGCTCGAGCAGATACGCTTTAGCAGCTAAATATTAAAGGAGAATAATCATGGCAGACGAAGTAAAAGAATCCAAGAAAGATTCAAAAGTTGAAGTCCCTAAGGAATTTGCGGGACTAGTAGAACTTTTGGACAAATTAAGTGCATTAGAGATTAGTAAATTTGTGAAGTTTCTAGAAGAGTATTGGGGAGTTAGTGCTGCAGCCCCAGCCGCGAGTGCCGTAGCACCAGCCGCTGGCGGCGAAGCCGCTCCAGCCGCAGATGAAAAGAGCGAATACGACGTTATTCTAAAAGACGCCGGTTCACAAAAGGTCGCTGTAATTAAAGCCGTTAAGGATATTACAGCCCTAGGCTTAGGTGAGGCCAAAGCTATAGTTGATAGCGCACCCAAAGCAGTAAAAGAAAAAATTGCAAAAGACGAAGCTGAGCAAATCAAGAAAACTCTTGAAGAAGCCGGCGCTACTGTCGAGCTAGCTTAATTGACTAACTCTAACTGAACCAATAAATCACTCAGGCAAATGACGTTATGAGTGATTTTTGGTTTGGGGAGGCGATTTATAGTCAGACCGAGCAAAATATTTATCCACAAGTAGCTACTTGACACTTTGACTTGGTTTGCGAACTGTGTTAATTTTGGATTAGAGTAGTTAAACATACAAAAGGGAGTTGGGAGACTACAAACAAAGATGTCAGATATACCAGACAAACAGGTTAAGCGCCTACGCGCGCTAATCGCGGAAGCAGAGACTAGTTTAGCGGCAGCCAAAGAACTGCTAGTGAGTTTAGTGGGCGAAGATTCAATTATAACCGACAGAGTGAAAGATAAGGCCCTTGGAAAAGTTATCGAGGGAGTTTTTGATGGTCAAAACATGGTTGGAAGCGACGGGAAAACATACCCAGTACCGGCCAACTATGCTAGTAAATCGAAGCTTGTTCAGGGCGACATTTTAAAACTTACTATTGCTGAAGATGGTGCGTTTATGTACAAACAAATTGGTCCTATCCCGCGGAAGCAAGTAGTTGGAATGTTGAACCAAAAAGACGGCCACTACTATGTTGATATCAATGATAAACGCTATCAGGTCTTACTTGCCAGTGTTACATATTTCAAGGCCAAAGCAGGAGACCAAGTTAGTGTGAACATTCCTGAAGACGATAGTGTCGATGCCGAATGGGCCGCACTCGAAGCCGCACTGTAAGATACTCTTGAAAAGACTATTCGACAACGTACTTATCTATACTTTTACAGTATAATAATAGTTAGATGGGGCAGGCTTTATATCGCAAGTATCGTTCAAGGTCGCTAAATGAAATAATCGGCCAAGAGCATATTACAAAAACATTATCACGAGCGCTAAAAGATGGTCGTATAAGCCATGCTTATTTATTTACGGGTCCGCGTGGAGTCGGAAAAACTAGTGTAGCGCGGATTATTGCACACGAAGTAAACAAACTCCCATATACAGATGAATCAATTCACCTTGACATCATAGAAATTGACGCGGCAAGTAATAGACGTATTGATGAAATTCGCGATTTGCGTGAACGCGTGAATATTACGCCGACATCTGCCAAGTATAAGGTGTATATCATCGACGAAGTCCATATGCTCACTAGGGAGGCATTTAACGCTCTGCTAAAAACTCTAGAGGAGCCGCCCGCCCATTGCATATTTATTCTGGCGACTACCGAAGCTCATAAACTTCCCGAAACAATAATTAGCAGAACTCAACGTTTTACGTTTAAGCCTCTTCAATATGCGGATGCTATAGAATACCTCAAGACAATTGCCAAAAAGGAACACATAAAAATAGACGAAGAAGCCCTTGGCCTATTGGCTGAACATGGTGATGGCAGTTTCCGCGATAGTATTGGCCTGCTTGACCAACTGAGCAACCTAGGTAAACCAATTACCGCCGAAATCGTTCGTTCTACCATGGGCATACCACCACAATCGTCGATAAATAAACTTCTATTATGCATCTCCGAAGGCGATAGCCAAGAGTGTATGCAGGTTCTTGCTCAGCTTCGCGAGCAGGGAATTAGCGCCGCCGCTGTGGCGAACAGTTTGAGTGCCCAACTGCGTGCTCGTATAACTAGCTCACTTGCAGATAGATGGGCCTTAGGCCTACTCAAACAGCTATTGGAAGTTTCTATGAGCGCACGCCCCCAGGACTATCTTGAAGTTTGTATATTGGAAGCTTCAGCTAGTATACCAAAAGTCGCGCACGAGGACTTACCGCCCGATAAACCAGATAGAAATATCTCCCACGATAAAGAAACGATTGATAAAGAAGCCATCAAAGAGTCACCTCCAAAAGCCAAGCCCAACTCGAGTAGTCAACATTCGTTTGAACTCAACGATTGGCCAAAAATAGTAGACACGGTCAAAACTGAAGCCGCTTCAATATATACGGCTTTAAGATTAGCAGAACCACGAACTGAGGATAATTTATTAATTTTGGCTTTCCAGTTTCCGCTTCATCAAAAAAAGATGTCTATAGCCAAATCCAAAGACTTGCTTGGCCGAATAATTGAGGAGATAACAGGTGCGACACCGAGGATTGAATGTATTGTGGACAAATCAATAACTTCTACCGTTATAAAAAAAGTATCCGCAACTACAGAAGGGCTACCAATAGCTGGGTCGATGTCAACCATAAGCAATATTTTTGGCGGGGCAGAGGTGCTAGAATCATAGCCAAAGGTATATTAACGGGGTTATGATGGAGCCAAATAAAGATACACCCAGCCAGCCACAGAATTTAGACGCTGAGTCCAGTGTTTTGGGGAGCCTGCTAATTGACGGTGATTCGTTTACTAAAATAGCCGACTTGCTTCACTCGGAAGATTTCTTTGATGAACGCCATCGGCATATTTTTGCCTGCATGCAAGCCCTCCACGACAAACGCAGCCCCATAGACCTGCTAACTCTCAGTGAGCAACTGAAAAATACCAAGAAACTCGATGCAATTGGTGGTGCGGCATATTTAACCGAGCTTACGAACTTTGTGCCAACAGCATCACATCTCGAGCAATATGCTCAAATTGTGGCCGACAAGGCTATTCGCCGCCGTCTTATTAAGGCTTCTCAAGACATTGCGTCCGTTGGGTCTGATGAGAGTAAGAGTTTACAAGAGCTTATTGAAGAAGCCGAATCAAAGCTGTTTGAAGTTAGCCAGAGACATGTCAGACAAGATATTACTAGCTTAGAATCAATTCTTGGAGACAGTTTTGACCGACTTGATGATTTGCACCGTAATAAGGGTGGCCTGCGAGGTATTCCTACGGGATTAAGGGATCTGGATAAACTAATAGCCGGTTTGCAACGTTCCGACTTATTTGTTCTAGCGGCACGACCATCTATGGGTAAAACTGCCTTAATGCTTAATATTGCCCTAAATATTGCCACAAAGGCCAAACAGGGTGCAGTATTACTTTTTAGCCTTGAGATGGCAAAGGAGCAGCTTGTAGACCGCCTCTTAGCTGCCGAAGCCGGAGTTGACGCATGGAAACTTCGAACTGGTGAGGGACTCACGGATGAAGACTTTGAACGCATTAGCGCTGCTATGGGCGAGCTCGCAGAAGCTCCGATATTCATCGATGATACTTCAGGCATTACGGTTAGTGATTTACGCACTAAGGCTAGACGCATGCATCATCAGCACCCGCTAGCAGCGATTATGGTGGACTATTTACAGCTTATGAGTGGTGGCTCGCGCTTTGCCACAACAGCCAATCGTGTTCAGGAGATTTCTGAAATTAGTCGAAGCCTAAAAATATTGGCACGTGAGCTTAACGTACCGGTTGTTGCGCTTAGCCAATTAAGCCGATCTGTTGAAAGTCGAAGTCCGCAAATTCCTCAACTTGCAGATCTACGTGAGTCAGGCTCAATTGAGCAAGACGCCGACGTGGTAGCATTTATATACCGCGAAGAATATTACAATCCAAACAGTAATAGGGCAAACATAACAGATGTATTGATAAAGAAACACCGTAACGGTCCTGTTGGCAATATTGAGCTGTACTTTGACCGTAATCAGCAAAGACTTAGAGACTTAGACACTAGGCATGGCTCTTAAGTACGGGCCTTCTTTGATATACTGTTAGGTATGCGCTTGGGGTATATCTGGCGACGACTAAGCTGGAAAAATATTAAGGTACTTACAATTATTCTAATAATTGCGGGTTTATTCTTCAGTCTATTCCTTTGGCGACTTGGTTCGCTAACGTCCGGCATAAGCCCTGCTGAAGTATCTGCAAGAGTAAGTGGCTCAAATCTTCATTCAATAATTATTAATCCAGTAAATGCTCCCCAGAGACTCATTCAGCTACTTTTTCACCGCCTGAGCCCAGGGAGCATATATTTATTACGTCTTGCATCAGTTATCTGGGCAGGCATATTTATTGTAAGTTTTTATCACCTTGCCAATCGTTGGTTTGGCCAAGTAGTTGGAGCACTCGGTACTTTACTTTTCGCAAGCACACCCTGGTTTATCCTTAGTACACGTAGCGCCAGTCCAATGATTATGCTGTTAATGCCGTTAGCCGTTGCGGCCTGTTATGTTTGGGCTATTAAGAATAAAAACCACGTTAAAATGGCTACCATAGCGCTAGCAGTTGTGGTATCTGTTAGCATTTACGCCCCCGGTACGTTGTGGTTCATTGCTGCGGCTATATATTTTACCCGCAAACAACTCAAAGCACTTATTGCGCTTAATAGCACATCAACGCGAATTCTTTGCTCGATAATTATTTTGGCTATTCTAGCCCCGCTTATTAGGGCTAGTATTCTAAATTGGGAGATTATTAAACCCCTCCTCCTAATCCCCGCCACATTCATTGGTATATACGGCTTTATGAAGGCCTTTGCTTGGTCGAGTTTGGCTATTGTCTGGCGCACGAGGAGCCACATAGACGTATCAGTTGGTCGATGGCCAATGCTCGGTGTCGTCCAGTCAATTTTACTAATATTCGGCGCTGTTGCCATGTTTACCCAGGCCCTAGCAGTAGGTTATATGCTTCTAATCTTCATAGTCCTATGCATTTTTGCCGCGGCAATTAATAGCCCTGCAGTTATTGGCAACGGATATTTACCAATCATCTTTATGGCCTTACCAGCCATAAGCATGTTCGTAGCGGCGGGGCTAAGGTACCTATACATAGAATGGCGAACTATTTTCCCACGCAACCCCTTACCGAGAGCTTTGGCTATTTGCCTGATGGTAGTTCTGGTATCGATGCAAGTATTCTTCGGCATGAGATACGCCCTGGTCGCATGGCCACACACCACTGATACTCTAAGGCTCTACATGTTAAAATAAGAAAGAGAATAAGGGAGAATAATTGTGAGCAAAATTGACCAAGCTAAATTAGTTATGAAGGCACGTAAGTTACAAAAAGAGCTACAAAAAGAAATAATTACGGCTGAAGCCGGCGATGGCGCCGTTAAGGTTGAAATAACAGGTGAGCAAAAGATTAAAAAAATTCACATAGACCCGGAATATGTCGATTTGGACGATATCGAACAGCTTGAGGGATGGGTCGAAGAAGCAATCAAAGAAGCCATTAACAGTAGCCAGAAGTTGGCCGCAGAAAAGATGCAGCCTATGATGGGGGCACTGAGCAGTTTAGGATTCTAAAAGCACAATGAGCTCGGTTATACCAAAACCGTTAGCCAATCTTATAGAGGCGCTTTCGCAGTTACCAGGCGTGGGTCCGCGTAGTGCCGAGCGCTACGCCTATTTTTTGTTGCGGGCTAACCCAGCTATTTCCGAAGTACTCTCCAGTGCGTTAAAGAATGTACATAAGTCTATCTCATACTGTCCTAAAACGTTTGCGTTAATGGAATCAGACCAAAAGTTTAGTCCACTCTATACCGACCCTAGGCGAGACAAACAAGTAGTTGCAGTTGTTGCTGAGCCTTTTGATGTCGTGGCTCTAGAAAAAACAAATAGCTTCAATGGAACATACCATGTGCTGGGCGGGTTAGTGTCACCCATCGACGGCGTTGGCCCAGAGCAATTACACATTGCCGAGCTCGTCAAACGCATAGATACCGACAATGTTAAAGAGATTATTCTAGCCACCAATGCCAGCGTCGAGGGTGAGAGTACGGCTCTTCTAATAACTCAGCAGATTGGCAAACGTAAGGTTAAGTTAACAAGACTGGCGCGCGGCCTACCCGTTGGTGTTGATCTTGAATATGCTGACCAAATTACGCTTACGCGGGCGTTAGAGGGCCGTCAAAGTCTGCTCTAAAAATCACCAAAATAACCTGTTACAATAAGGTGTAAGATGACAAGCTATCCAGAAGCCGAGCAAATTCAAGATATTCTTAATAACTCTAAGACTGTAGTTGTTGTTCAGGCCGACAATCCTGATACTGATAGTTTGGCCAGCGCTTTAGCCCTTGAACAGATTCTTGGCGATCTGGGTAAAGAGCCTATTCTATACTGCGGCGTAGATTTGCCAACATATTTATCGTACATTCCTGGTTCAGATAGAGTCTTAAAAGATTTTCCAAAACAATTTGACGCAAGCATTATTGTAGACACGTCTAGCGACAGTCTGTTGGAAAAGGTTGAGAGTAACCACTCCAAGTCGTGGATGGCCGCCAAACCTGTTATTATTATTGACCATCATAGCACCGAGCCGACCATAGATTTTGCGAATGTTGTTTGCAGCCATTCAGTGGTAGCTACAGGCGAAGTGCTGTATGAGCTGACTCAACAACTTAAATGGCCGCTTAACGACCAAGCAAAAGACTTAATCACCATGGCGATTTTAAGCGACAGCTTAGGTCTAATGAGCGAAGGTACCGGCTCGCGGAGTATTCGCATCATCGCAGAGCTGGTTGATGGCGGCGTTAGTCTTGCGAAACTCGACAATTTACGTCGGATAACTATGCGTCGCGAGCCAGAATTGATTGCATACAAGGGTCGTTTGCTGCAGCGTGTTGAATTTTATGGCGACAATCGTATTGCTATGCTCACTATCCCTTGGGAAGAAATTGAGCAATATAGCCCACTATATAACCCGCCTATGCTGGTTATGGACGACATGCGCCTAGCAAAGGGAACGGATGTGGCTATTTGCTTTAAGGTTTATCGCGACGGCAAAGTAACGGCTAAAATCCGTTGTAACTACGGGGTAGGTATCGCCGATAAGCTGGCTGAACATTTTGGTGGTGGTGGGCACTCATATGCTAGCGGATTTAAGATTACTGATGGTCGTAGCTACGATAATATTAAATTAGAGACAATCTCTAAGACTACCGAGATTTTAGATAACCTAGCCAAAGAAAAATCATGAAAGTTTATAACAGCCTCACGCGTACGCTAGAAGAGCTAAAACCGCTCAGACCGCCCGAGGTATCTCTGTACACCTGTGGACCAACAGTATACGACCATGTACATATTGGCAATCTTAGAACATATATATTTGAGGATATATTGCGTCGCACCCTGAAGTCTTCAGGATACGGTGTCAAACACGTTATGAATATTACTGACATTGATGACAAAACCATTTCCCGCAGTAAACAACTGTATCCAGATAGTTCTCCAAATGAAGCACTCAAAAAACTTACAAGTCACTACGAATCAATATTTTTGGATGATGCTAAAAAAATTGGCATAGATTTTTCTGATTCACGGATTGTTAAAGCCACCGACCATATCCAAGACATGCAGGGGTTAATTTGCAAAATACCTAACAAGTATTTAACGGATGATGGCGTATATTTTGATTTAGAGAAGTACCCCCTATATGGAGAACTAGTTAATTTAGATAGAAGCCACACGCACCACCGCATACAAAACGACGAATACGATAAAGACCATGTAGCTGATTTTGCACTTTGGAAAGCAAAAAAAGAAGATGAGCCAAGTTGGGACTTTGAAATTGAAGGAAAAAATATTACTGGACGTCCAGGTTGGCACATAGAGTGCTCGGCTATGTCTACCAAATACCTGGGGCAGCCGTTCGATATTCATACGGGCGGTATAGACCTAATGTTTCCACATCACGAAAATGAAATAGCTCAAAGCGTATCGGCAAATCACGAAAAGCTAGCCAAAGTATTTATGCATAGCGAGCATCTGTTAGTTGATGGTAAAAAAATGAGCAAAAGCCTGGACAATTTCTACACGTTGGACGATGTTATCAAGCAGGGCATTGACCCTATGGCATTTAGACTCCTAGTGCTACAGGCTCATTACCGCTCACAGTTAAACTTTACCTGGGAGTCACTAGAAGCAGTCCAAACCCGCTTAAACGGATATAGGGCAATGGCCGATTTGCAGTGGCAAACCATAGATAGCCAACCTTGGCTTGAAAGTAGTCTTAACATCAATATCGTCACCAACTTATTACAAGATGACTTAAATACGCCAACAGCACTCGCTTTTTTGAGCGGTCTTACTGCACAAACAAGCGACAAGTTTATCTCAAAGACCGAGCTAGCTTATTTCAAGAAATTACTAAAAGAACTTGACGCAATATTAGGGCTGAATCTAAGTAGTTCGAAAGATATATTAGATGAACAAAAACGACTTATTTCACAGCGTGAAGTTGCCCGCAAAAATATCAACTGGGGAGAAGCAGATAAGTATCGCGATGGTCTTAGCAGGCAGGGTATAGAGATAAACGACACACCGCATGGCCCAATCTGGTCCAGAAAGTAGAACTTCTGTCTTTATCGGAAGCTATTCAGCTGGTTCGGGAGCGTGGTGCGAGTTGTGTTCGTAGTATTCTTCAATCAAAATCTTAATAGCGCTGGCAGCCGGGATGGCAATAATCGCGCCAAATAACCCGCCAAATCCAATACCAAGTATAGCTGCTACAAATACTAATAGTGGTGTTAACTGGTTAACTCGGGATTGAACATACGGCTGTAACGTCAGGCTCTCTACCTGATAATAAATTGCGAAATATATTAGCATTACTAAAGCCAAAGATGACGAGTTTAGCAAACATACTAAAACTACAATTGAAGAGGAGATAGGATTACCAAATAGTGGGATAAGTCCAAAGACGGCAACTATGCCGGCCAGCGCCACAGCGTTAATAGAAACATCTAGCAAGTGACTGGAGATAATCAATGCGATCAGAGAGAAAACCCCGGCAACAGCAGCTAGAATAACCTGTCCGTTAACAAACCCACTCACGGCCTTATACATACGAATAATTACTCTTCTATGGTGCTCTCGCTTTTTGTCCGGAAGAGCCCTGATGAATATTTTCATCCAAGACGGACCCTCTACCAGCATCATGAATGTCAGAACTATAACCGCAAGAACGGACACCAGCGCCCCTATAATCCGCTTACCTGTGTTAAATAGTGTTCCCCCAAAATTGCTGTAGTTCGAGGCAAAATCCTTAGCACTCTGTGATAACTTTTGATCGACATTATATTTCTTTGCCGCTCTTGCCAGGCTGGTGTCTTGCTTCTGAAAGTTATTAACTATCTGTGGCACGTCATTAATGAAATCCCTTGTTTGCCTAACTAGCGGCGGAGTAATAAGGGTGAAGAATCCACCCAGTATTATTATTACAGTCAAATAAGCAGCGGCCGTAGCCCGTACGCGGCTTTTTATATGAAACTTACGCGACATCCAGCTGACAACCGGGTTAAGAGCCATAGCTAAAAAGAATGAGGCGAAGATAAGGGTTAGGGGGTGGGCTATGCGGCCCATGAAGTGATACAGCAAAATTGCCAATACTACCCACAAAATAGTACGCACGATTGTTCTATTAGAAATACTTACGTCTATTTGGCGGTCACTCATGGTTTAATTATGCCTATTCTTATCAAGATTGGCAATTGCCGTGTGATATACACCCGAATACCTCGCGCCGACTATTGCGACGTCGTATTGTTTAACATGCTCACGTTGCCAGGAGTGCAGTCCTTCTATGGTGGCTTTTTCTGTTAATAGCCTCTCTAGACGCATAGCGAATGCTTTTGTGTCTTTTGGGTCTATAAGTAAAAGTGGCTGTTCGCCAAGCACGCTAGCATATCCTGGATTATTACCACCCAGGACAACTTTAGCGCCTGATGCCATGGCTTCAAGTAAAACTATGCCAAAACTCTCGCCGTACAGTGACGGGAAACAAGCGAGGTCCGCGCTTGCCAGTAGTTTTGGCTTTTCGTCTTCACTGATAAACCCCAAGAACTTCACGTTATTTGATGCGCCAAGCCGCTTTACTAATTTCTCTAATTTAGGCCTCTGATGGCCATCGCTAGCTATTAACAAATGGGTAGTTGGTAGAGATTTTAGTAACAATGCAAAAGCCTCTATAAGTTGCTTACAGCCTTTTCTCTCGACTAGCCTATTCAGGTAAACCACTTGTCGGAACGATTGCGGTGATAGCTCAAGATTCCTAGTTTCAAACTGGTGGATATTAATTGTGTTTGGAATAACCTCGGAGTCTATACCGTATGCTTGCTTCGCAAAAACTGCAGCTGGTTTACTAACGCTTGCTATATGGTCAAAATATTTAAGACTTTTGCCATACAGCATTTTCAAAAAGTGTGATCCCCAAACAGAAAGCTTCCCAGCTGGGAGAATATGGAACGTTCCGATAATTGCTGTATCTTTATGCGCAGCTTTAATAACACGTCCGGCCATAAACGGTGAATGAGGCATTTGTACGTGCAGAACATCAAACTTTTCTTCTGAAAGTATCTGTCTAATTCGTTTCTTGTTAGCCGGCAGTGGTATCGAGAGCTTGTTGGCGTTAAACGATACCTTCACATTCCTAGAAAGGCTATAAACTTTTTCGCCCCTCCATTGCTCCATCTTTGTTTGGCCAACCAAATATCGTACCCGGTGACCCTGTTCACTAAAGTATGAACCCAGTATTTTTACCTGTTGGGCCACCCCGTCGTTTATGTCAAGGCTGTCGTCAAAAACAAAACCTATTTTAAGATTTGCGCTCTTCATGGTGCTCTATAGCCTGTTTGTACACTTCTAGATACTGGTCAACAACCTTCGGATAATCAAATTGTTCAACGTACGGGTCGGCCCACTGATGCCATAACTTACGCAGGCCATCGTCGAACACCATTAGCTCTAGCCTGCGTGAAAAATCAATAATATCACGTGGATTCACTAGTGAAATGGCACCCGTACCCTTCATGGTCATCTGGTAGCCAATGTTGTCGCCAGCGACAACAGGACAACCCGTTGCCATAGCTTCAAGCAGAACTATGCCGAAACTCTCACCATATAGAGCAGGCGAACAGAAAACATCCGAACTGTGCAACAAGTCGATTTTTTCTTTGTCGCTTATGAAACCCAAGAATTTAACTCTTGGTATATTTTCATCTTCAACGAAATCATGGAGTTTTTGTTTATCGGGTCCATTCCCTGCGATTAATAGTTGTACGTCTTTTCTGCGCTTGGAAAGTTCATGGAACGCCCTCAGTAAATACTTAAGGCCTTTTCGGTTTTCCAGCCTGCCTACATAGAATATTGTTTTTTTCTTTAAGTGATGCGCTGTTGCCGTAGGGCGATCCTGAAACTTATCCAAATCAATACCGTTGGGCACAATAGTTATTGGTCGCCTAGAAAGAGACTTAAAGTACTCAGTGGCTGCCTCCGAAGCGGCAGTAAAAGCATCAAAGTATTTTATCATCGGTTTGGTATAAGGGATAAACGTTGTTGTAACCGTTTTAGCAGTTATTGTGTCTACGAATCTGGCATGCATTGTTCCAACGTTAGCGGCAGGCGAGCGTAGCACCAATTGGCGACTCCAAACGGGGATCCACGGCTCATGAAAATGAACTACGTCGAATTTTTCTCTCTCAAACATTGCGTCAATGGCATCTGTATCAACCGAGACAGACCATTGCCAGGCCGTTCCGGCAAAGGCTGTGGTGTTTACTGAACCACCAAGAGTTATTATTGAATCAGGGATTTCGCCGTCGTAATCCATTGGCCGGGGAGAGATGATTTTTACATAGTGCCCCCGTTCAATTAACTCTTTTTGCATAGCAAAAACAATTTCTTGCACGCCACCGCCACGAAACATGTGATATGGGCAAACTAGTCCGATTCTCATTGGTTTATAGTATACAGCCTTTCTAGATGACTTTCTTGGACATCATCTTTCTAAGCTCCACAGGGATAAATGGTGCGGCCGTCTTAGCATCCGCAATAATTGTCGGGGCATGATTAGGGACCTTCGTGTAAAACACCTGGAAGTCACTAAAAATACGACGCATGTGTTCTTCAACGCTATTGTTGTCAAAATACTTATCTTTCTTCGTAGCAACGTGATAAACAGGCAGATCAACTCTCTTATTGCAGTTATCTAAGGTGAGCATTTCTAATAAAGTTTTTCCCCAGGTTCTTATATCATTAATCTTCCAGAGAATGACCTCTGTCTCCATGGTCCTACTAAACTCATCTCCAGATATCCCAATAAATTTCTCCTTGGAGTTGTGGCCACGGTGGCATACTCGCCTAATTAATGAAGGTCTCAAAACAAGGTGCTGAAAACAATATGCTGGCAATTTCCTTGATAGGGTTCTGCCAGCCAGACGGTACAAAAAAGCTAATTTTTTACTAAATTTAAAATCATCTTTATGCGCACAGCCAACTATGCTAATCAGCAAGTTTACTTTCTTAGTAAGGTCGGGGTAGCGCTGCAGCATACGTGTCGTGACGGCAAAACCCAGGCTCATCGCCGCAATTGTTACTTTTTTATTTCGATATCTGAGTTTTATAAACGCCGCCAAATAGTCGGCTAGATTATCTAGATTCGCTTGTTGGCCTATTTTATACAAACTTTGCATCCCACCAAAACCAGGTAAATCTGGCACTGTAACGTTGCCAAACTTACTAAGTTCGTCAGCTAGACCCCACCAGCGTTCTAAGCTGGAATGGTGGCCATATATAAATAATATTTCACGCTTGTGCCCGCGTTTGGCCGGCACGCGCATCATACGTCCCTCTAGGCCGTTAATATATAGTGGCAGAATATAGTCCGCCGGGCTTTTGGCAGTTTTAGCCATATCTAGTGCCTATTATAAGATGTAGAGCTCTATCTGTAAAAGAGACTTTGTAGTAAAATAAGCTGTCAGTTACAATTAGATAGTCAATGGGGAGTGGCCAAGTGGTAAGGCACCAGTTTTTGGTACTGGCATTCGGGGGTTCAAATCCCTCCTCCCCAGCCATATAGAAGTATGTCTAGCTTTCCTGGTTTCGAATCCGAATTACAACCGTCAGGCAGTACACATGGATACGGCGGTGAGTTATTGGATCCCCGTGCGCACCAACATAACGATGGTATCGGCAGCGAAGTAGCCAACACTAGGGTACCGGATAGTCTGGTTGGTTCGATAGAGGGAGATTTAGATGAATCCAAGCTGGTCATAGTTTTTTTTCGCGACTGGCAGCAAGTCCAAGCCGCCCGCCGCAGCGATACTGCTTTCGAGGCTTTAATGAGTGAATACGGCTGGCTCATTCAGTCAATGGCAAGTAAATATTTTCTTTGCGGTGGCTCTCATGATGATCTTGCACAAGAAGCTAGATGGGGTTTTTGTAAGGCAGTACAAGACTATGATGGTAAACAATCGCCTTTCAGGTCTTTCGCGGAAATGTGCGTCGAGCGACAGGTTATTACTGCCGTAAAAACCGCTAGCCGTTTCAAACACACTCCACTGAATGATTACGTGAGTTTTTCGCAGTCACCGGCTGGTCATGAAGACTCAGAAGAATTATGCGTAGGAGACTCATTGCCGGATCGCGGAAGACTCACAGAAGATATTGTCATTGGAAATGAAACCCTCAAACAGCTTATCGACGCCCTCACTGATGAGCTGAGTTATGCTGAGTACACCTGTCTTAAAATGTTCCTAGAAGATAAAAGCTACGAAGCAATAGCAGAAGAATTATGTATCGACACTAAGACTGTTGACAACGCCCTGCAAAGAGTAAAGCGAAAAATACTAACACTAATGGACAATGTCAGCTAAATGTGTTGCATGCATTTGACCCTGGTGTGATAATAGAGTGAAATGAACCCGGAAAGAGATAATAGCACCGGGGGTGGTGAAGATGCTGTCGATTCAAGAATCGAAGCTCTGCTAGAAAAAGAATTAATTAAGCAAGTCGAAATTATCGGCTTTCGCGAGGGCGGTATTGTCGACTGCTGGGTTCCGACCGGGCTAATAGACCACGAAGAAGTTCCCGTAAAAGATGAGTGGGCCGGCTCGCTAGCGGAAGAAATGAGGGAAATTGCCGAATCTAAGGGTGGAACTGGCCAGCTATCACCTATCATTCTTGGTCTTATAGAGGGCGAAGATAAGCTAAAAATTATCGACGGGTTTCACCGCGATGCCGCTTTAAAGATGAATGGCGAACAACGGGTCTATGCAGCCATACAATTGACGGACTGGGATGGCTTGTACGACGTACGGATATTTACTGCCAAAGACCACGCACACGTGCGCTTTTCAAGGGTTGTTCAGTGGATCCGAGAGGTATGGCAGTTTTCTGGCCTGGCAGACAAAATGACGGTCGAACGAGCAGTTTTACTCTACAGGTTCGATACCAGTGGGGCTAAGTTGCATTTAGATCCATCTGATGTCCAGACGGCCAAGGCTTGGGTTGCCCGCAAGGAACAGCAATGGGGCATGGCGGCTATGACTATCCATAGTCATTTAAAGATAGCAGAATCGGTTGACCCCAAACTCATCCATTCTACACGCGAGAAACAGAGTGGCCGCAAGTTAGAGGCGCCAACCCAGGCCATCCTTACAGTATTTTCTAATGAAATCCCCGATTGTTTTGATTTACAGAATCTTGTGATGGGATATGCAATGCAACATAACCTTACTGGGCCAAAAGTAAAATCATTATGCCAACTGGTCGCCGATTGCAGCATTGAAGAAGCAAGGATACAAGCCGATGGTATTGACTGGGATAGCTGGGAACCAAGTTATGGCAAAACTGCATCCAGTGATCTGCGGCGCGCATATGATCCTAGGCATAGAGGGCCAAAAGTGCTCGCTAAAGCTGAGTGGGAAGTAAAAAACATTGCACGTAGGGTGGAACTTATTAAAAAAAGGGGAGAAGAAGTAGATGGTGAGATGGCAGCGAATATTAGAGCTGCAATAGAGAAAGCGGAGTCTTTAGCTGGTGACCTTGGCAGACTAAGCATCGAGCTATCCGGGCTTATGGACAGAGAGCGAAACAATGCGCCGGCCGAATCTAGCGGTAATGGGGGACATCGAGTGGAAGAACCTATAATTGAAAGAGCAGTTGCGAAGCCAGTCAGGGTGGAACCTGCGCCACAAAGACCACCTACTGAATTAGTTGAAGAAGATTCAGACGACGGATTGCGTGCAGATATCATGAGCTATTTGAAGGGCGATGGCGGTATTGATGCGGTAAATACATACACCCAGAGACAGCTAATGGATTGCTTTAGGAAAATCAATGGGCAGAAGATTCAACCAAGTGATTGGAGGAATCGATTTGCAATAATTCAGCAATTAAGGCCGCCCACAAAGCCTAGAGCAACTATCTAATTACGGCTACTAAATGATCGGGGATGATACAAGAACCGCAGAAGAGGCTAAAATTGTCGCGCTCGTTGGTAAAGCGGTGAGCTAAGGTACCCGAGAATGCGCACTTAAGCTGTGCAAGGTATGAAAAGGTTCCTGACCAGTATGCTCATGCAAATGTTATAATAGGGTTGATATAAGTTTTAGGAGTTTACGATGTCAGCAGGCGACGAAATACGCAATGCGGCGCAAAAGGCTCGCCACCAAGCTACTGCTCAACGCACTCAAGCGGCTGATATGCGTAAATCAGCAACTGACCTCGAGAGTGGAGCTAGACATCTAGAGAACGAAACCGTTAATTTAGAACGGCAGGCCAGAGAATCAGATGCTGCTGAACAACGTGCACGACAAGCGATAGACAGAGTTAAAAACAATACGTAAGCTCTTCTGGACGTTCCTTAGGATAAAAAGCTCCTGACTGGTATGCTCCATGCCATACAAAAAAAGAAATCAATCTAGATGGTCTTTTGTACTTTTGGTAGGAGACCGAATACCACGCGCGTATTGAATTATGTCGAATATAATGATATAATACACTATTATGAACCAGGTTGATTTTGTTCACAAAGTTCAACAACTGGGCGAAAAGAGCCCCAGACTAAATAGGGTACTTGACGCCGAGTTCACTAAGAGAACTTATGGTTTGGCCCGCCTAGCCATAAGACATTATCATGATCACGTCATTCCATCGGGTCGGTTTGAGTGGGCATCGACAGAATCGCTTGCGAACGAAGCTATTAGGCGTGGAGCGATGCAGAAACAAGCCGAACTTGGCGCCCTTCTCGGAGCGCTAGTAGGCAAGCAGATAAAAAACGCTCTCGAGATAGGTACAGCAAATGGAGGGACATTTTTCGCGTTAGCTCATATTGCGATGCCCGACGCGAGACTAACAAGCATAGACCTGCCGGGTGGCAAATTTGGCGGAGGCTACACTACTAGGGGCAAACAACGCATAGAGTCATACACTCTCCCCACCCAACAAGTTGGGTTATTCCAGGCAGATTCTCACAGTCCCCAAACATACGAGCAAGTTGCGGGCTGGCTTAACGGAGATCCGCTTGACTTCTTACTAATTGACGGAGACCATTCAAAGACCGGCGTTGAGCAGGATTGGGAAATGTATAGCCCTCTGGTTGGACAGGGTGGCCTGGTAGCATTTCACGATATTGCCCCCCACGAAGCAGACCCCAAGTGCCAAGTTGCAGAAGTATGGAGGGATATTAGAACCTCGCGAGACACTTTAGAGTTTGTCGAACCACCAACTTCTGACGGAGCTGGGCGATGGGGCGGCATTGGTGTCGCTATGATCAACTAGCTTCAGTGCGATGGGCTTCACGCTCATCAACCGTGGGTCAATTATTAGTCAGTTTGTTCTATCTTATGGCTTGCTCGTTTGCGCTTAGCGTGATCCAGTTGTTTTTTGCGCAAACGAAGGGACTTTGGAGTGACTTCTAGATACTCGTCATTTTCAATAAAGTCTAGGCATTGCTCGAGGGTTAAAATTGTATGCGGAGTCAGCTGAACAACTCCGTCACTAGATGAACTGCGCATATTGGTCAGGTGCTTGGCCTTGCATACGTTTATCTCCATATCATCACCACGTTTGCCAAGACCAATAATTTGTCCCGCGTAAACTTTTTCTGCTGGTCCAACAAAGCAAATACCTCTCTCTTCGGCAGTTTGCAGGGAATAAGGAGTAGTTACACCAGTTTCCCAGGCAATTAGCACCCCATTGCGAAGTTTATTCAAAGCTGCTCCAACCGGCCGATAATCGATGACCAAGCTATTCATAATTAATGTGCCTTTAGTACTAGTCATCATGATACTGCGCAGGCCCAGTAGAGCTCTGGTAGGCAATTCGTAGATAAGCTTTGTCATTCCCTGATGATTATTAAATTGTTCTTTTAGCACCGCCTTGCGGCTGCCCAGCTCATTTTGCACCGCACCAACGTGCTCGCCTGGCACTTCTATAATCAGTTCTTCAACTGGCTCTAATTCCTGGTCATTCTCTTTTTTGGTAATAACTTGCGGGCGGCCAACTTCGAATTCAAAGCCCTCACGACGCATGGTCTCTATTAATACTCCCAAGTGCAGTTCGCCTCTACCGCTAACCTTAAACCCAACATCTTGGTTTTCAACCCTTAGGCCGACATTAGTGGCCAGTTCTTTTTTTAGCCGGCTTTCAATCTGGCGAGTGGTAGTAAATTCGCCCTCAAGACCCTTAAATGTGCTGGTGTTTGGGCCAAGATATATCTGCAGGGTAGGCGCTTCTATTTCTATAACAGGCAACGCTTCGGGTTTTTCGGCGTCAGCTACGGTTTCGCCAATCTGGGCATCATCCAGCCCGGTAAGCTGAACAATGTTGCCGGCAGTCGCCTCTGGAACTTCAATCTTACCAAGACCTTGGCTAACGAAAATACTGCCAACTTTAGACTTTACGATTTTGCCGTCCTTTTTGCATAGACTTACCCAGTCTCCAGATTTAAGTGAGCCTCGGCTAACCCGCCCAATCGCGTATTTGCCCTTGAAGGCATCCCACGAAAGAGCAGTTACTAGCATCTGAAACGGTTTATCTGCCTCAATGCTTGGCGCCGGAATATCATTGATAATCGCATCAAAAATTACGGATAAATCAGCGCCTTCTTCTTGATTAGCCGGATTCTTCGCCCAGGCCTTTCCGCTTCGGCTAGTGGCGTAATAAACGGGGTAGTGTAGCTGGTCTTCGTGAACTACCAGTTCCAAAAATAAATTGGCAATTTCGTCTTCCACTTCTTTAACGCGGCTGGCGGGCTTGTCGATTTTATTAATAATTACTATTGGTTTTAAGTTATTAACCAGCGCCTTGGTTAGTACGAACTTTGTTTGCGGCATGGGACCTTCTTGGGCGTCAACTATCAGCAAGCAACCATCGGCCATGTTAAGAGTCCGCTCTACTTCGCCACTAAAATCAGCGTGTCCTGGGGTGTCGATAATATTTAGACGGTATTCACCATATTGAACAGTGGTAATTTTAGCAGTAATAGTTATGCCTCTCTCGCGCTCTTGGTCACCACTATCCATAATTAGGTCTTGGTTCATTTCTGCCTGGTTATCCCTAAAAGTATGAGATTGTTTAAGAAGCCCATCTAAAAGGGTAGTCTTGCCGTGATCAACGTGGGCAATAATAGCAATGTTACGAATTTTATTTGGGTCTTGGGCCATAACTTTTAAGGCGCTTCCTTCAAAAGAGCGCATGAATATTTACATATATTATAACACAAGCAATTTGTATCGACAACTTACCGGACTAACCGACCCAGTTGCGTGCGTTCTTGAATATTTGAAGCCAGGGTGAATCCGCGCCCCATCCGTTAGGATGCCAGGAAAGCTGGCGTGTCAAAAATACTCTTTCTGGGTGCGGCATCATAATTGTCGCACGGCCATCAGGGGTTGTAAGGGATGTTATACCGTGCGGTGAACCGTTAGGATTAAACGGGTATTGTTCAGTGATTTTGTGATAATTATCTACATACTGAGCGGCCACTAAGTCGCTATCAAACGCCTGTTGAATATCCTTGCTACCGGCAAAGGTAGCTCGGCCCTCGCCGTGGGCAACCGGGATAGATAGACGCGAGCCATCCATCCCTTTAAAGAAAATTGAGGGGGTTTGATTAATTTTAACCGTTACAAGACGGCCCTCAAACTGTTCGGACTTGTTTTTAAGAAACTGTGGCCACATCTCGGCCCCTGGGATTAACGATTTTAGCGCAGATAACGTTTGGCAGCCATTACACACACCAAGTGAAAAGGTATTTTCTCGCTGGAAGAACTTGCTAAATTGTTGTCGGAGATTCTCATGGAATAATACAGTTTTAGCCCAGCCCTCACCGGCACCCAGTACGTCTCCATAACTAAATCCACCGCATGCTGCCAGCCCAACAAAACTGTTAAGTGATACCTGACCACTCAAAATGTCATTCAGGTGGACATCAATGCTTGTGAACCCAGCTCTATCAAAGGCCGCAGCCATTTCTACTTGGCCATTCACGCCTTGCTCCCGAAAGATAGCAACTTTAGGCCTAGTTTTATAACGTTTTTGTGTGGGGCTAAAAGATATTAAAGTAGACATGCCTGGGTCTCTATGGTCTTGAACGACGGCGAACTCTTGATCTGCACTTTGCGGATTATCGCGCATTTTTTGCAAAAGATAGCTAGTTTCACTCCACCATGACTCCAGCTGTGCGCGAGTATTCTGGTACACATTCCTCTTGCCATCTCTAATTATGATTTTTTGTTTGCTCGCAGGCTTACCAATAATGTAGACATGCTTGCCTACGGCTTTTTGAAGAGTGTCTAAAACAATTTTTCTATCTCTGTCTTTTACCTGAATTACTACGCCTAGCTCTTCATTAAACAGCTTTTGTAATGGCTCAGCGGGCAATTTGTCTAGGTCTATTTCAAGGCCGCACCGACTAGCAAAAGCCATCTCGGCAAGAGCCACGAACAACCCTCCATCCGATCTGTCGTGATAGGCTAGAATCTTGTTGGCTCGTTTTAGAATTTGCAGACGTTGGAAAAAGGCTTTAAGAATTTTCGGATCAATATCTGGGGAGGTGTCTCCAACCTGGTTGTAAACCTGCGCCAGAGCGGAACCGCCAAGACGATGTTTACCTTGCCCAAGGTCAACCAAAATAAGGGAGCTTTCTTTGCTTAGGTCCATCACGGGTGTTAGCGTACGTGTAACATCATTTACCGGAGAGAATGCGCTAATTATTAGCGAGAGCGGGGAAGTAACACTCTTATCTTTACCGTCCTCTTGCCAGGTTGTACGCATGCTAAGAGAATCTTTGCCAACCGGTATCGTAACGCCGAGTGTGGGGCAAAATTCCTCGCCAACCGCCAAGACTGTATTGAATAATTTTTCATCCTCATTACCTATGCCAGCAGCCGCCATCCAGTTGGCCGATAGCTTAATGTCAGATATTTTTCTAATGTCTGCAGTGGCTATGTTGGTTATAGCCTCACCAATAGCCATACGCCCGGATGCAGGCGCGTTAATAAGAGCCAGGGGGGTACGCTCGCCAATAGCCATAGCTTCACCGTAATTATGGTCAAAAGACGAGGCCGTTACCGCTACGTCGCTTAGTGGAACTTGCCATGGCCCAACCATTTGGTCGCGCGCCACTAGCCCGCCAACACTTCGATCGCCAATAGTAATCAGGAATTTTTTACTACCAACAGATGGCAGGCGCAGTATTCTCTCTACGGCATCTGACATTTTGATGTTACCTAGATGTAGTGGAGGCAGTACCACTTGACTACGCTCAAATCTCCTTGTCATCTTTGGTGGTTTGCCAAACAGTACCGGCATAGGCAAATTAACAGCCTTATTTTTAAATAGTTTGTCGCTAACAATAAGTTGTTTCCTCTTCGTGGTCTTACCAACCACTGCAAAGGGGCAACGCTCCCTTGCGCATACTTTTTTAAAGTCAGCTAAATCTTTTTTGTGGATACCAAGGACATATCTCTCTTGTGATTCGTTACACCAAATCTCTAAGGGCGAGAGACTGGTCTCGGCACTAAGAACATTTCTTAGCTCAAACTTAGCTCCCAAATCGGAGTCGTGAACCAGTTCCGGCAGGGCATTTGATATCCCGCCAGCACCAACATCATGAATTGAAATGATTGGGTTATTTTTTCCCAACGACCAGCAATAATCAATAACCTCTTGGCAACGACGTTCCATCTCGGCATTGGCGCGTTGAACAGAGGCAAAATCAAGATTTTCGGCACTTGCTCCAGTTTGCATACTAGATGCCGCGCCACCCCCTAAGCCAATAAGCATTGATGGACCGCCCAGTACAATCACCACTGATTCAGGTGGCATTTTGTTCTTATGAACGTGAATGTCACGAATGTTGCCCATTCCTCCGGCAATCATAATTGGTTTATGATAACCCCAGACGTTAGTATTAAGCTTTTGTTCGTAGCTTCTAAAATATCCTGCCAAATTCGGCCGGCCAAATTCATTGGCGTATGACGCTGCACCTATAGGCGCCTCAAGCATAATGTCAAGAGCGGATACGATTCGTCCTGGCTTACCATAGTCTTTTTCCCACGGCCTTCTTGCGCCTGGAATCTTTAAATTTGAAACGCTATACCCAGCCAAGCCGGCTTTAGATTTACCGCCGCGGCCAGTGGCGCTTTCGTCACGAATTTCACCACCAACGCCAGTAGCTGCACCTGGATCAGGCGCTATAGCTGTAGGGTGGTTATGGGTTTCAACTTTAATAACTGGGTGGATTAATTCATGGTGTGCTCGATATGTTTTATCACTTGCGTCAACAAAATATCTGCCCGCTTTTTTACCCGTTAGTACAGCGGCGTTGTCAGAGTACGCCGAAAGTACGTTTTGCCCACCTTTCTCGTACGTATTTTTAATCATCTTAAATAGGCTCTTTGGTTGTTTTTCACCGTTTATTATCCATTCGGCGTTAAAAATCTTGTGCCGGCAATGCTCGCTATTAACCTGTCCAAACATCATTAGTTCAACGTCGGTTGGATTACGTCTAAGATCTCTATAAGCCTTGAATAGATAGTCAATTTCATCTTCGGCAAGAGCCAGTCCAAATGCCTGGTTGGCTTTAACTAGTGCGTTCTTACCGTTTTTTAATATATTTACTTCAACTAGAGGTTTTGGCTTCGCTTGAAAGAATAATTTGACTGCCTGTTCTAAGGACTCAAGGACGGTCTCAGTCATACGATCGTGCAATGCGGCTACTATCTGTGCCTGGTGAGTCTTTTTGGCTCCCCGCACATAGTAGGCTACACCACGCTCGATACGATTTACTTTTGTTAGGCCAGAGTTTTTGGCAATGTCTGTAGCCTTAGAAGACCACGGCGAAATCGTACCTGGTCGCGGCACAACTAAGAAGAGATGCCCTTTTGGGGATCCTGTAAACGGTAAACCATAGCTTAATAGTTCTTTCAAGCGAGTGTCGTCGATAGTAGAGAGTGTCTGAGACTCATCTGCAAAATGGATATATTCTGCGTCTGCTGAACTTATACCGCTATCTATCTGACGGAGTATCCTTAGTAATTTTTTCTTACGGAAATCTGATAGTGCCGAAATACCTTTGTAGACCTTCATGCGCGTACCCCTAAACTATCGCCAGAAAACGTAATATTCTTTGGCTTAATTAATACTTGTTTCGGACCAGATTCAACTTCACCAGCAACCCATGCTTTAAGTTTTAGTGCCGAAGCAATACTCACGACTTTATGGGCTTGGTTCTTTGGTACGTAAATTGCAAAACCAGCGCCCATGTTAAAGTTTCCGTACATTTCTTTATCGCTCGTACCGGCGCGTTTTTGCATGAATATAAATTCAGGTTGAGGCTCAGGAATTTCACGAATTACATAACTTAGGTCTTTTGATGCTCTCATCAGTTTGCGCCAGCCATGACCGGTAATATTAGACATGTAGTGTATGTCAATTTTAGCCTTCATAACATCTCGTACTAGGGCAACATACAGATGTGTTGGCGTAAGGATAGCTTCGCCAAATGTGCGGCCGTTGGGCAATTTTGTTTGATAAATCTTCGGGGATTTTTCTGCCAAACTGCGTACAAAAGTAATCCCGTTGGCATGGATGCCGCTACTTTCAACAAGTACTATCGCGTCACCGTCCGCAAGCTTGTCTCCAAGCACTAATCGGCTTTTTGGCTTAATAATACCTATGGCTGAGCCGCCGAGATCAATTGTTCTTGGGTCAATAATGCCTTTGAGTGTAGGCGTTTCGCCGCCGCCCCATACAGCACCCGATTTTTTACATGCAGCCGCCCAGCCGTTCACAAGATCACTGGCCCTCCCCTTGTCCAATAGCCATTTTGAGTCGCCAATTGCAAAATATGCGTTAACAACCTGTGGCAGGGCACCCACAACTACAAGGTCATTAACTATCATTGCCACCGTATCTTGGGCGATGGAATCATAGTGAGTCTTACCGGAAAATTTCCTAACAGCGTCCGCTACTAGGTTCTTCGTACCCAATCCTTCAACTACTAAGGCTCTGTAGCTGTCTGCTTCCTCCCACACGTAAGCCGACTCTCCGCGGCTGGCGGAAATTTCGTTCATTCCAAATTCTTTTAGCATTTTAGAAGTACTTTTAGCCGTTTTTTGGGCAAGTACCTTAATGGGGTCCATTGCACTGTAGTCAACACCCGCTTGAGAGTAGGTTTTCACTCGTGTCCCCATGTCATTCTACTTAATAGTGTAATGGCTTAATTAGACAAGTGCAAAAAGTATTATTTACTACTATTACCTGCGTTTAACTCTAGAGGTTAGTCATGCACTAAGCCACTAAATCTTGCATAATAATATTAAGTGCTATCATAATAACTTAGCAATCAGGCTTACTTAAATAAAGGGAGTTTTTTATGAGTATCGGCATGGAGAGTGATCCACAAAAAGGAACCGGAAACCCAGAACTAGCGACGGGGGAACAGAGCCCAGAAGCTACTTTGATTCTAGGAGGGATAAGTCGAATGCACGAAGTAAACCCGCACTATCCCATCACGGCTAACACGGTGGCACATCTGGTAGGCGGTGAGGAAGGATGCACTCGCAGCTCTCGCCTTATCGCGACTAGAGTTCTTGAGGAACTTGCGACTGAGGGTGTCCTGGATGCATCAGTGGAAAAAGTTGGAGCAGACTGGAGAAGTGTTTACAAACCCGCCAAAAGACCTATACCTCCGATACATCAACTATAGGCTTGTAGCGGTCTAACTTTTTTTAAGGTATTTTTGCCAGCCGATAGTTTGTAGTTTTTTGTCCGCCTTCAACACCTTATCGTGTTGTTTGGTGCGGAATTCATCATATTTTTTAGAAAGTTTCTGGTCACTTAAAGCCAAAATTTCAACAGCGAACAAAGCTGCATTTTTTGCACCGTTTTCCGGCATAGTCGCCAGAGGCATACCGGGCGGCATTTTAATATTTGACCACAGGGCCTCGTTACCATGATTATCACGCTTAACTGGCACAGCTAAAATTGGAGCTGTGGTGTGTGCGGACATCATGCCGGCCACGTGTGCCGAACCGCCGGCTCCGGCAATAATAACTTGTAAACCACGCTTTTTGGCGCCGGTTGCGTAATCTACCATTACATCAGGAGTCCGATGTGCCGAGATAACCCTTAGCTCGTACGGTATGCCAAATTCATCAAGAGTTTTAGCCGCATCGCACATTACGTCTAGGTCAGAATCAGACCCCATCACAATTCCTACTACCGGGTTTTTCATACTTCCTCCAGCTATTATCTTCTTTAATATCATACCCCAAGCTGGCATTTTTGACTCGTAGTGTCTAAAATTAACAGCAGATGAGTGAGCAGGGAATTACTAGTACCAACTTCCGTTTTCCGGGGCAAACTGGTCTATATCATGGTAAAGTCCGTGATGTTTACACTATCCGTAACAAATATTTTCTAACTATTGCCACAGATCGTATCTCGGCGTTTGATGTTATCCTACCGCGGCCAATTCCGTATAAAGGGCAGGTGTTAAATCAATTAGCAGCACATTTTTTAGAACGCACCGGTGATATTGTGCCAAATTGGCTAATAAGTACGCCCGACCCAAATACTAGCCTTGGTCATAACGCAAAAGTGTTTAAGGTCGAGATGGTTATTCGCGGTTGCTTAGTGGGACACTCTTGGCGTGAATACCAAGCGGGCAAGCGTGAACTTTGCGGTGAAGCCATGCCAGATGGCTTAAAAGAATACGATAAATTCCCCACACCAATCATCACCCCTTCCACAAAAGCTGAGACAGGACACGATGAGGATATCACGGCAAAAGACATCGTCAAAAGTAAGCTCACAACTAAAGAAGAGTGGGAAACACTTAGTAATTACACTCAGATGCTTTTTGCACGTGGCCAAGCGACGGCAAAAAAACAAGGATTATATCTGGCCGACACAAAATATGAGTTCGGGAAAATCGGGGATAAAATTATATTAATAGATGAAGTTCACACACCCGATTCGTCACGGTATTTCTATGCCGATAGTTACGAAGCGTTTTTAAAAGACCGCTCCGAGCCCACACCAAAACACCTAAGTAAAGAATTTGTGCGTGAATGGCTAATGGAAAAGGGCTTTAGCGGCCAAGATGGACAGAAGATGCCTGCGATGGACGATAAATTCGTTAACTTAGTGTCAGAGCGTTATATAGAGCTATACGAACAGTTAGTTGGCAAGAAGTTCACCCCAGATAAATCACCAGACTCCCTAAAAAGGATTGAGGACAATGTCATCAAGGCTTTAAAGAAGATATCATGAAGCCAATTGTTCTGCCCGAAATATCCCATAAAAAAGATTACAATGTGTTAGATCCGCTAGATTGCCGCTACTTCGACGCGGAGGTCGCCAAGTATTTATCAGAAGAAAGCCGCATTGCTTACCAGGCTCACGTAGAAGCTGCCTTAGCACAGACGTTAGCTGATTTTAAAATTTGCACACAAGCGGTAGCAGACGAGATAGAAGTGTCCGCCCGAAAAGTATCTGCAGACGAGGTCTATAAACAAGAAGAAGTTACGAAACACGACATCAAGGCCTTGGTTAACGTCATAAAATCAAGAATCAGCGACCAGGCAAAACCATATGTTCACTACGGGGCAACTTCTAACGACATTATTTCTACCGCCACCGCCTTACAGATGCGCGACGTAACCCAGCAAGTGGTTATTCCGCGCCTTCGTGAGCTTTTACAAACACTTCTTAGACTGTCAGAACAATATGCCTCAACCGTACAGATTGGCCGCACTCACGGCCAACATGCCGTTCCAATAACGTTCGGATTCGCCATGGCCGAGTATGTTAGCCGATTAGGCAACAGCATGGCCGCAATTCAAGGTTTGAGCGAGGAATTAAAAGGCAAGTTCTCTGGTGCCGTTGGCGCTTATAACGCCCTTAGCATATTTATTGATGACCCGATTAAATTTGAGGAGACCTTGCTGGCTAAATTAAAAATCCAACCAGCACCTTATTCTACACAAATTGTTCCACCCGAATTTCTAATACGCCTAATCGACGAACTGGCCATAACGTCAGGGATAATGGCTAATCTTAGTCACGACATGCGGCACCTGCAGCGTTCAGAAATTGCAGAAGTACGCGAGCGTTTCGAAAAGGGTCAAACAGGTTCTTCAACTATGGCCCATAAGCGTAATCCTATTAATTTCGAAAATGTAATTAGTATGAATAAACAGGTCGTAGCACAAACGGTTAACGCCATCCAAAACATCTCTAGTGAACATCAGCGTGATCTAACCGATTCGGCTTCAATTCGTTTTTATTCACTTGTTCCAGCAATTATCGCCTCGATGACTAAACGCCTAGACCGGGTCATGCAAAAGATTGAAGTTGATGATGAAGCCATGCAACGCAACTTAAAACTTAGCGGCGGAGCTATTGCGGCCGAACCGCTATATTTACTCTTTGAAAAATACGGCCACACGGCGGCACACGAGAAAGTCAAAGAACTTGCCCACAAAGCACTATCCCAGGGTAAGCCCCTTATCCAACTGTTAAAAAATGATAAAGAGGCTTTTTCCTACTGGAATCGTTTTACTTTTGAAGAACGTAAGATAATTGAACGTCCCGAAAAATACTACACTGGCCTAGCGGAAAAAAAGTCACTTATGATTATCGGCCATTGGCAAAAAATAATAGGTAAGAAGTAGAGCCATGTTGGGGGTTACCGATGTCGTCTGGGCAGATTGAGTTTAAAAGGATTATCTCCACAGACGAGGTGGCGGAGTACATAGCCAATAACATAAAGCTACATCTTGATAACAGCGAGAAGGTCTTTTGGTTAGTTGCCGGCGGCTCATCAATACCTATTGCTGTTGAGACGTCAAAACTGCTTGCAAACTCTATGCTAGACAACCTATCAGTAAGCTTAACAGATGAGCGATACGGCCCCATAGGACATAAGGACTCAAACTGGCAGCAGCTTCTTGAGGCAGGTCTTTTTTTGAAGGGCGCCGAACTCATACCAGTGTTAGAGGGGGAAAATTTAGACGATACAACCCTGTCATACGCAGGAAAGTTGGCATCACAGCTGAAAGACTGCGATTTTTCCGTTGGGTTATTTGGCATCGGTACGGACGGGCATACGGCGGGCATTCTACCCGGAAGTCCGGCCATCGAAGCAAAAACGCTAACTGTCTGGTACGACGGTATAGACTATAAGCGAGTTACCACAACCCCGCAGACGATTACAAAACTTGACGAAGCAGTTGTTTACGCTGTAGGCAAGGGGAAATGGCCAGTTTTAGATAAACTAGACAAAGACCTATCGTTAGATATTATGCCGGCGCAACTACTAAAACGAGTCCGTAAATTAACGATTTTTAACGACAGAAAGGGGCACTAGATATGAAGATTGCAATAGCGGGTTTAGGGCGGATGGGTACGCAAATTGCACGCAAGCTAGCCGAGGATGGGCATGATGTTACTGCCCATAATCGCAGTAATGACCCAATAGATCAGGTAGCACAGTATGGTGCTAAGCCAGCATACGAAAAACAAGATGTCCTTAATGAGTTTAACGGCCAAAAGCTAATCTTATGGCTAATGTTGCCAGCTGACGTTGTTGATGGTGAACTGGCCGAATGGCTCAAAATCATCCCCAAAAATAGCGTCATAATCGATGGCGGTAATTCCGACTACAGGCTCACCCAAAGACGCGCCCAATTGGTAGGTGGCAGTGGCTCAACACTCCTAGATTCTGGAACCAGCGGCGGGGTCTGGGGTTATAAAAACGGCTTCTCTATGATGGTTGGCGGTAATAAAGAGTCTTTTGATGTTGTTGAGCCGGTATTTAAAAGCTTAGCCAAGCCCAATGGGGCTTATCAGCACTTTGGCGAAAGCGGCTCTGGCCACTATGTAAAAATGGTCCATAACGCTATTGAATACGGCATGATGGAATCCTTAGCCGAAGGCTACCGTATGCTAAAAGACGGACCGTTTAAAGAGTTAAATCTGGCCGATGCCGGGGAGGTTTGGCAGCACGGTAGTGTGGTAAATTCATGGCTCAACGAGCTGGCCAGCGATGCCCTAAAAGAAAACCCCTCTCTTGATAATACAGATGGCGTCGTAGCAGAATCTGGCGAAGCCCGCTGGACACTAGAAACCGCCAAAGAACTTGGTATAGATTTACCGGCCATTCAAACATCATTTGATGTCCGCCTGGCCAGCCAAAAAGGCCAGGTCACTTTTTCAACCAAATTACTAGCGGCTATGCGTAATAAATTTGGCGGCCACAACATCAACCCCTAGGACTTATGCACCGTGTCAGCCTGCTTCTGAGCAGAGCCCAGAACTCTGCTGGCACTTTGGATGAATCACTGCGTTGACGACTGCGATACTCATGCACCGTATTCTTATACGGCTTACTCCATTTCTCGCCGTCGCCTTGTGCTTCACTCCAATGCATAAGTCCTAAGTGGCGAAAATTATAAGATGACCCCTGTTATTTTTGGGTCAGCGTATTTGTTATTGCAGTTCGTAGCTACTGGCTGGGTAGCTGGTATATGCCGGTAGCCCGAAGAATTCTTCTAGTGTGGTGATGCCGGTTTTGTGCATTTCGTTTGATAAATTAGTGCCAACGTAGCGCACATGCCAGGGTTCATATTGATATCCTGTTATCTGGGTCTTATCGGCCGGATAACGGATGATAAATCCGTACTTATAAGCGTTGGCGGCCAGCCATTTGCCCTCTGGTAAATTACCAAAACATACATCCAGCTCACATTGCCGGCTAGTCGGTGCTAAATCCGCGGCCAGCCCAGTTTGGTGCTCGCTGTGTCCGGCCTTAGCGCTAAATGTATCGGCAGAAGCTTGCCCATAGCTAGCAACATAGCTGTTATACAAACCAACTTGTGTGTTATACGAACGATAGCCGCTTGATAGCATCAAGTCCAGCCCGGCATTTGTTGCTCCGTTAAATAACTGTTGTAGGGCATTCGCGGCTTCAGCCCCAAGGTTCATGCCCGAACTGCCAAACACTCTAAGCCCAGCCGGTACGTAATTGCTAGGTAAGACTCTACCCTTATTAACCACCACCCACAGGCTAGACGATACATTGAGTGAGTACTGGTTTTTGTCAAACACGGCTTGCGAGGGCTTCGTGGTAGCGGTAGTCGAAGAAGATGAGGGCGTCGTTGTCTTAGTGGTCAAATTTATCTCATCAGCGTGGCGATGGAAAAGGAAGATAGATATCGCCAAAATGGCTAGGAAGATAATAATCCACAAAATTAGTTTTTTATGGTGCTTTGCATACTTGCGCCATTTCATCATACCTTTCATTATACTCGTTTTTTCGTGTGCGGCTGATGTTACAATGGTATTTAATGGCGACAAAAATATTGGCTGATAAAAGATGGACGCTTAACAAAGTTTTACCGTGGCTATTAATAATAGCTGGAGCCATTGCCCTGGTTGCATCTTTCGAGTTAACCATCGAAAAGTTTAATATCTTAAAAAACCCAAGCTACAATCCCATTTGCAATATCAACCCCATCTTCAGCTGTAAGTCCATTTCCAGTAGCGGCCAAGCCGAGGTCTTTGGTTTTCCCAACCAGCTTATCGGCGTTGTCAGTTACGCTGTTATAGTAACCATCGGCGCGGCAATGCTAGCGGGCGCAAAGTTTAAAAAGTGGTTTTGGCAAGCCTTAAGTGCGGGTATGCTTCTGGCTGTTATATTTGTACATTGGATGATTTTCCAGGCGCTTTACCGCATCGGTGCGTTGTGTTTGTTTTGTATGTTTGCCTGGGCTACAACTATACCGATGTTTTGGTATGTAACTTTATATAACCTCCGAAACGGCAACATAAAAATTCCCAAAAGGTTTGCCAAAATAATAAACTTTGCCCAAAGACACCATGGCGACATCTTACTGATTTGGTTTTTGATTATAATTGCACTTATTCTCAAGCGCTTCTGGTATTACTGGAGCAGCCTTATCTAGACGGCCGCCAGGCCAGAACTGGTTCAATTTTTCTAGAAATCTTTTCAGCTAAGCGCCGCAAAGTTGGCATTGTTTTAGGAATAAATATAAATGCGGCCACAGCGTAACTGGCCCCTAAAATCACGTCAAAGGCATAATGCTCACCCTCGTAAATGACTCCAAAAATTAGCAGAACAGGGTAAAGAAGCGACACATAACCCCAGCGCCTGCCGTATATCTTAAATACAAACAAACTGAACAAGACCCCGCAGGCAGAGTGCAGGGAAGGCACGGCAGCCACAGGGTTAGGCGAAATGTGGTTATAAAACGATGGGAAATTATGCAAGCCCATAGATGCCCAGACATTGCTAGAAACTCGTACAATTGGCTGGATAACGTGAGTCTGGGCGGCCATCCAGGGCGGTGCGGCCGGGAATAGCAAGAACGTCAAAAAAGAACCAAAGAATACAGCTAAATAGGTTGTAACTACCTCCCAATAGTACTTGTCACAGGTTTTCCAAACCAAAATAGCCAGACCAATGGGCACAATAAAAAACAACAGATACGGTATGTATAGCACGATGTCGTACCACATTACATGGCCGTGCCATAACCAGTTTTGCAAATAAACTGTCGGCAGATTACCAAAGAGTAACCGATCCATGTGGGGTGCGAAGGTGTAGTTTACATGAGTATTCAAACTGTCGGCTATACCGCGGAATGATTCATAAACCAATAAGATTGCAACAAACGGCAACAGTCTTTTTAGCATCACCTTGGCCTGGCTAATGCTCATAAATACAAAGACCAAGAAAACAATCAGTTTATCAGGGGTGGGGAAACTGGGATCTTTAATAAATATAGCTAAACTTAAAAGAGTGCCAACAACGCCAACTACCTGAAATGCTTTCTTTACTTTTCTATCCACTTTAATTTATTGTACAGTACCATCTTTCGCACGGCGAACGTTCAGCCTCTTCTCAGTTAAAGAGGTATAATTTATAGTGTATGAGAATACTAGTTGTAGAGGACGAGCATAAGATAGCGGGAGCCATTCGCCGTGGATTGCAGCAAGAAAATTATGCTGTAGATGTTGAATACGATGGCGACAGCGGCCTAGGTGCTGCCCTAAATGAGCCTTACGATTTGGTAATTCTAGACCGCATGTTACCGGGTACCGTAGAGGGTCTAGAAATTTGCAAACAGATGCGTGATGCCGGTATCCATACGCCTGTTTTAGTATTAAGCGCCAAAGACCAAGTTCGTGACCGTGTAACTGGCCTTGACGCTGGTGCTGACGACTATTTGGTTAAACCTTTCTCGTTCGAGGAATTGCTGGCTCGAGTTCGCGCGCTTTTGCGCCGTCCTCACGAGGCCAAAAGCAGTATTCTAAAGGTTGGCGATTTAACGTTAAATACCATTAATTATCAGGTTAAGCGTGCCGGAAAAACTATTATGCTAAGCTCCAAAGAATATGCGCTTTTGGAATATCTAATGCGTAATCACACCAGGGTTTTATCTAAAGATACAATTATTGCCCATGTGTGGGATTTTGATGCCGACATTCTGCCAAACACCGTAGAGGTATATATCGGTTACCTACGTAATAAGATAGATAAGCCCTTCAAGGGGCATGGGTTAATTCATACCCAGCGCGGTTTTGGCTACCGCATTGGAGAATAGAAAATGTTTCACTCAGCGGCTTTAAAATTGACGTTCTGGTATCTGCTTATAATTATGGCCTTGTCGGTTGGCTGTAGCATTGCCATCTATCACGAATCCAGTAATGATTTGGCCCGCGGAGCACGGCGCCAGGTTGGTTTTTATAACAATTTTCTAGGCCCAGATGATTTTAACGGTCTCCAGCAGATGCGCGACGACCAGCTCAGCCAAGATCGCGCAAGCTTGCGAGGGCATCTGCTGGAGTTTAATATGGCTATTTTGGTGTTTGGAGGATTGGCTAGTTATGCCCTTGCTAGGCGGACACTTAAGCCAATAGAAGAAGCTCTAGATTCACAAACACGTTTCACGGGTGATGCATCACACGAGCTGCGCACACCCCTAACTGCCATGCAGGCCGAAATAGAGGTGGCTTTGCGCGACAAGAATTTATCAGCCACCGAAGCTCGCGACCTGTTAAAGAGTAATTTAGAAGAGGTAGATAAGCTTAAAGCGCTTAGCGACGGCCTTTTAAGGCTGGCTCGCCGCAACGGCGTACCAGAAGAAAATTCTGTAGCGGAGCTAGAAAAGATAATTACTCAAGCCATAGACCGCCATCAAAAATCGGCCAATGCCCGCAAGATTACTGTAAATAACAAAACTACTAAGCTTCTTTTAAGGGGTGACCATGACAGCCTAACGGAGCTCATGGCAATATTATTAGATAACGCTATCAAATATAGCCCGCGTAGCTCCGAGGTTACAGCCTCATCAAGGCGGCATGGTAAAACTGCGCTAATTAGCATTACGGATGAAGGAGATGGAATTAGTACGGCCGACTTGCCGCATATTTTTGACCGTTTTTACCGAGTTGATTCGTCACGTTCAAAAAATAAAACCGACGGTTACGGGTTGGGCTTAGCTATAGCCCAGCAGATTGTTGAATCTCACCAAGGCTCCATAGAGGTTAAAAGTGCCCCGGGTAAAGGTTCAACCTTTACCGCGCACCTGCCATTAGCATAAATTTTCTTAAAAAGGGGTACAATAAAAAACATGTAAGGAGGGTTAGTTATGGCTATGCAAATGTGTCAAAGTTGCGGTATGCCCATTAAGAAAGATGATGTAAAAGGTACAGAAAAAGACGGCAGTTTAAGCCAAAAATATTGCATGCACTGTTATCAAAAAGGCGAGTTCACCTGGAAAGATGCCACCGCCGAACAGATGCAGACTTATTGCATCGGTATCTTAATGAAGAAACACTGGCCAGGCTTTATGGCCAAAATGATGACCAACAACATCCCTAAGCTAGAACGCTGGAAAACCTAAGTAACCTCTAGCACTTTTCTTGCGCTACATCTACGTTTATTATGTAGCTATGAGAGAGCGTCCTATTTTTAGACCCAGAAACGGAAATGCTGTTGTAGGGTCTGCCGAGGCCACAACGGAAGAGATTAAAATAGCGGTAGAAACCATTAAACTGGTCGGTGAATTAGACGTGACAAATGTGGTCGAACTAGAGGCCAGGCTTGAAATTCTTATCCATACGCCGGGCATAAGGATAGTAGTTGATTTATCAAATATAGCTTACATGGATTCTATGGCATGGGGAAAACTTGCCAGGGCGAACAGACGGGCAAGAGAAGCTAATATTGAGATTACATTCATATGGCCAGAGGATCCTAATGTATATAAAGATCAAATGAATACAGGTTTACTGGGTGTCCTAAAGGATGAGCTTGTACGTGTAGATTTAGTAGAGGTTGACCCAGACACCCTGGGCTAGCCTTAGTACATATTTTTTCGTCTGCTCAGATTTCTATCTTCAAGAAATTAAAGTAGAAGAAAAGCTTGCGCCCCTTTCGTCCGCCTTATAGCGAACGGGAACCACTACCAAAAGATGGTAGCGGGGCGCGTGGTCCCTTTGGAGTAATACTGACGTAGGTCAGCTCGCGGTTGCTTCCTCGTGATGAGGTGCCGGCCAGCCAGCCGCAATCAAGGCCACCCTGGGGAGCCAGAAGATGCTCAGCCAGAGCCACCAGACCAGTCCGCCCAGCACAACACCGAAGAACTTGACGTACCTGGACCCATCCTTGTCGGACCAGATCTTGCCGATCTCGCTTCCGATGAACGTGTAGGCGAACCACGAGTTCATTGCGTAGATGGAGCCCGCGGTCGCGTAGACGAAGATCATCCCCGCCTGGTGGTAGACCGACATTGTTAGCGCGATCTTTACATACACCGCTAGGAGCGGGAAACAGAAGACCGCAAATGCTGCCTTAAGCCTTGTCATGCGAATCACTCCTTGTTAATGCCTCCGGCGGATGCCAAAGGCGGATTCCATTGGGCAATCCTTGCAGGCGGTGTTAAACCGCTAGTGCCATCTCACGATGACGCGCCTATTCTAACATAAACGGTATAAATATGCAACCCCTGGGGCAGAGCTGGGTTCGGTGATTTCGCAAGTTATAATGCTTTTCGCTCTTCTAGAGCTCATCAGCATGAATACACATTCATGGAAGCAAAAAATAACAAGCAGACTCTGTTGAATTATTACCACGGTTAGAGTGGACGGTGGGGGACCGTCCACTCTTCCGTGGTTGGGGGCTGGGGGAAGGGGTTAGGCCTGGATAGCCCTCAGGCGACGGATTTCCCCCTTAAGGCGACGAGCTCTCCTTTTCAGGAACCGTCTCCTTTGCCTAGTGTCGTGAGTCGACAGCGTGAACGTGAGCCACGCCTGGGCACCGGTGTCCGCCGGGATATCAATGCCTCTGGCCAGATACCAGGGTGTGACACCGAGTAGAACAGCGAGCTTGAAAACTCGCTCCAGGGACGGCCTCCGTAGGCCCGCTTCAATCCTGGAGATATGGGCGGTTGTGCACCCTTTGTGCACGAGATCGGCTTGTGAAAGCCCGAGCTCTTTGCGTAGCTTTTTCATCCGGCGACCTACCTGGCTGTCTACCAGCGAGTCGTCAGAGAACGACGCAAGTTGGCGTACCCGTTCTCTGATTTTTAAAACTCTCTTCGCTATGTCCACGGGGTCTTCCTCCAGTCGGTGTGATGTTCTGGGATTTTCAACTATACGCGAGGTAAAAGCACCCTATTACTTGTCAGCAATAAAGTCGTTTTACCTCACGTAGAAAGTCTGCTTGTTAAAAAACATCTTCGGAGCCAAAAAGCTCAACGAAGAATTAACACTATTTTACAATAAATCATAGTATTATTCAACCGCCATCGAAAGGTTTGGGAACATCGGATGGGACTCTAGCGCATGCCTGCACGACTCATATCCAAGCGTCCTAACTAGGTGTTGGTCTGACTCCGAGGGTTTTTCGGGTGCCGCAGCTATAAACGCCATATCTTCTTTTGATATTTGTTCGCTTCCGTAGTGGATAGAGGGGAATACCGTCACTTCTATCTGGTGGTCAGGTAGCCTGACCTTCGTAATTCTAACACCGTAGCTAACAGCTATACCCAGTTTAATTGCAGCGGCTGCGTGGGCTGTCTCGTGTTCAATGCTTCCCCGAGTATATTCGTCTATTATTCCAGCGTCTAAAAATGGGTGAAAAATTTCTAATGCTTGATGTACGAGCGCCGGGTAGGCATTAATATCGTCAGTAAATACACCATTTGGTTCTATGTCGTCGTCAACTGTTACTGGAGTGTCCGGAGGTCTGTCTGCAAATCCACCTAGCTCATCATATGCACCCAGGGTCTTCAGCGCGGCGCTATCAGTATTTAGATCTGAGATGGGAGCACATTCTATCGCACGCCTTATTTCATCCCTGAAATCGTAAGTATCCAGATCAAATTCAGCTGCCTCACTTACCGACATTCGTATATTATAATATCAACTATCTGTCTGTGCAATTAGCAAAGCCCTAAGCCCTCTTTTTCTATCTAGCTTCTGTTTTTCTGACGTCGGAAAACCGGTTATGCCAATTACAATGATTTATTGTTAAGCGGTCATAGTTGTGTCATACTTATACTATGGCTAGAGAGTTTAATAAGGGCATCGAAAGACACGCTCCAACTGAACGTGATATTGCGGTTAGTAATGTTATTGTTCAAGGTGTTGGATTAGTTACCCATAGGTATGGAGCTGGTAGTGAGCACCCAAGACCTTATCATGGCCCAGAACATACCGACGATGTAATGAACGCTGTCGCTCAGCTGGCCGATTTGGCTATGCAAAATAATCGTATTTCCCCCCAAGAAAAGCCGTTACTACTTATTGCGGCCGCCTATCACAATGTAGTACATCAAACCGGCTCTGAAACGAACGAAGAAATGAGCGCAGACACAGCAACAGTAAATATGGTTCAGGCGGGCTCATTTAATTCTGGTGACATTAAAACCGTGCAAGACCTCATTATGGCTACAAGACTATCTGTAGAAGAATATGTTACTGGTGTTCATGTTACCCAGGCTGTTACACGGGGTGACTATCTGACCAGATTAATTGCCGATGCCGATCTGTCCCATTTGGGGCAACCAGCTAAGATATTTCTAGATAGATGCCAGAAGTATCATCAGGAAAAAGAAGGATTGCCGGAACTGCCTCAAATTACTCCAGAATTTGCTGCAGAGAATATTAATTTTCTACTCGGGCATAAATAT
>Ga0182027_10000515_pt1 | contig 67337 bp, 58 predicted proteins | sample 712E1DmetaG_FD_121300 | JGI IMG/M metagenome (GOLD analysis project Ga0182027, IMG submission 121300) | Permafrost microbial communities from Stordalen Mire, Sweden - 712E1D metaG (Illumina Assembly) | ecosystem: Environmental > Terrestrial > Soil > Wetlands > Permafrost | place: Sweden...
AATGAATTTTTTTCAAAATTGATAATGAAAGTGAACCCCATAAGTCAATCGTCAAAAAAAGAGTTTTTTTGTCAGGGGAAAAATATATTCTTGACTTATTTGTTAATAGACGTTCCCAAACTCCGTTTGGGAACGCAGGGTATTGAAACTCCGTTTCGTTCTTATTTATTTACCTCTCATTACCAAGCCCCAGTTCGTTCTATGCATCCCGACTTGTAGGGACTTGGTAACGAACGTTTAACAATTAAATCTAAAAATATTTAAATGCAATATCAACTTATAAATCAGTTCGGTTATTCTCGTGAAAGGTGAAACGGAGAGCTTTGTGAAAAGTGAAAAGTAAAAGGTGAAACGGAGAGTTTTGTGAAAGGTGGAATGAATAGTTCTTCTCCTCCCTTAGAAGGGGGGATTAAGGGGGGATGATGGTAATGAGGGAAATAATTAAAATATGTATAGATTAAATAAATGAATAAGAGCTTATACAATTTCGTTCCCAGCTCCAGTGCGTTCTGTGCATCCCGACTTGTCGGGGCGTGGGAACGCAATAAAATTATTTAAATTTTTATTTGATTTGCTCAATTGCCACGACTTTTAAGTCGTGGGTTGGATTATAGTTTTATTGGGCTTTAGCCCAAAACTCTTTAATATTATGGGCTAAAGCACGGTTTAGTTCGAATTAATCCACGAGCTAAAGCTCGTGGCAATTGAGCAGGAAAAAATAATAAAAAATGTTTAGCGTCATAGCCGTGACATCTGTTTTTAATTTATAAAATTATTAGCGATTCATAAAAAATTTTATATTCATAAAAATGGATTTAAGCGGGAATTGAGATAATATTCATAAAAAGAAGATGTCACCCCTACGGGGTTTTATATCTCGTTTTTTCAATTTTCTACCAAGATTTCATCGCTCCGCGGTTAATAGACATTTAATATCAGTTAGGTATAAAGTCGTAAGTAAAAAAATATTTCAAATACGACCCACGACTTTAGTCGGGGAGAATAAATCTATTCCTGCATAACCGTTTTATCGGTCTATAATTTTTAATAATCCAGTTTCATTTTCTCGCTTTTAGCGTTTTGCATTGTTATCTAACTCCTTGGAGACAACGAGAAAAAACACACAAAACCTCAAAAATAGCGGGAAAATGCATTTTATGCCTTGGCGGGAAAGAAATCCGCATAAGTAAAAATGATTTTTTCTTGAGTGAAAATGATTTTTTCTTGAGCCGGAAATATTTGCGCCTAAGCCGAAATCGGAAAACCCCTACGGGGTTTTATATTAATGGACAAATTTGCTACAAACAGGAAACCCCTACGGGGTTTCTTTGTTTGTTAATATTTTCCTATAAACGGAAAATCCCTACGGGATTTAATTGTTTGCTAATATTTTCCTATAAACGGAGAACACATGACGGGGTTTCGATGTTACTCAGAATTCAACATTAAAAATTCAACATTAAATTAGCTCTTATTTGTTTTCTGTTATCTGTTTTTTGTTTTTTGTATTAATTTTTCCACTTAAATATTTTTAAATCTTCCGTAACTTAAAAATATGGATTTACACAAGACAATAGAAAAATTTTTTTCGGATGAGGGCACGCTGTCAAATAAATTTGATAATTATGAATTCCGACAGTCACAGCTCGATATGGCAATTTCAATTCTGGATTCTCTCGAAAATAAATCGCATTTGTTAATCGAGGCTCCGACAGGCATCGGAAAAAGTTTTGCTTACCTTGTGCCTGCAATTTATTTTGCTTTACAGAATAAAAGAAAAGCAGTTGTATCAACTCATACAATAAATCTTCAGGAACAATTAATCTACAAAGATATTCCTTTGCTAAAAGAATTACTTCCAGTTAAATTTAAAGCGGCTTTGCTTAAAGGGAAAAGTAATTATTTATGTCCGAAAAGATTAAGGTATGCAATTGAAAATTCAAATTCACTTTTTCAACCGGGAGAAACGCTCGAACTCGATATGCTTCACAGCTGGTCGAAGGAAACAGATGACGGAACAATTTCGGATGTTAATTTTCCCGTTTCGCCGAACGTCTGGAATACAGTCTGCGCCGAAAGAGGAATTTGCACTAATAAAACCTGCGGTGGAATTGAGGACACTGAATGTTTTTATCAAAAAGCAAAATACAGACTTGCAGATGCAGACCTGATTGTAATAAATCATCATTTATTTTTCACGCTTTTAAACGGAGTGAAAGAAGATGAATCTGACGGATATTTGTACAAAGATGATTTTGTGATTTTCGACGAGGCGCACACCCTGGAATCTATAGCGGCGGAACACTTCGTCCCTGCTATGTCGCGAGAGATTATAAAATATCATTTACTCAGACTTTATAATGATAAAAAAAGGCGCGGGTTTTTAAATTCTTTTCCCGCACTGCACGTTATTCCGATTGTGCAAAATCTTCTCGATATGAACCAGGTTTTTTTTCAGGGGATAAAGCGCGAACTTTTTAAAAAAGAAAACGGAAAATATATTAAGCTTGCAATTCGCATTTCAGAAAAAAATTTATTTAAAAATGAATTAAGGGAAGAATTAACAAAACTCGTTAATAACCTGAGAGAGCTGAGAAAATTTTGCAGAAACGAATTGCAGGAAAACGAACTTCAGGATTATATTCTGCGATTCGGCGAATTTAATTATTTAATAGATTCGTTTCTTGAGTTAAAGGACGAAGATAAGAATTATGTTTACTGGGTGGAGCTTGCTTCTCAAAAGCCCGAGGCGAATGTATCTCTTTGCGCCTCGCCAGTTGACCTTTCGGAATTTTTCCGCGATAATATTTTCAGGGATAATAATTCCTGCATAATGACGAGCGCTACGCTGACAGTGAATAATAATTTTAAATATTTTAAAAAACGTCTCGGCGCTGAGCGTGAGCAGGATTTGCAATTGCCCACACAATTTGATTTTTATAACCAGGTGAAAATGTATATTCCGAAAGATATTCCCGAGCCGAAAAAAGAAAATAATATTATTTATCAGAATAAATTAGCAGAATGGATTTATCACTTTATTACACTCACGGAAGGCAAAGCTTTAATTTTATTTACAAACTCCGCGATAATGAAAAATATTGCCGCCGAACTGAAGGAACAATTAATCGCTGATGATATTGAACTATTAATTCAGGGCGAAGGTATGTCGAGAAAAAATTTACTGAATAAATTTAAAAAGAATATAAGTTCAGTGCTTTTCGGACTCGATAGCTTTTGGCTTGGGGTCGATGTGCCGGGAGAAGCGCTCTCCAACCTTGTTATAACCCGCCTGCCGTTCCAGGTGCCCGACCATCCGCTAATTCAAGCCCGTCTGGAATATATTGATTCACACGGAGGAAACAGCTTTATGGATTACTCTCTTCCCGAAGCAATTTTAAAATTCAGACAGGGATTCGGAAGATTAATCCGTCACAGAAATGACAGGGGAATTATTGCACTTTTAGACCCGCGTATAATTACCAAACCTTATGGGAAATATTTTTTTAACTCGATTGAAGAGATTCCTGTAGAGATTCTTTAGTCCGGTATTTTCATTTTATATCAATAGTTATTTGAGTATTTTTCATAATGGAAAATAATGAAAATAAAAACATTCCGGAAGAAAAACCTGTTGAAGGCATAAATACGGAAAAATCGAGCGAAGATACTGAAGTACAATTTCGCGTAGAACCTTTGCAAAAAGAACCTATACCGAAAGAAAAATCACCTGAAACACATTTGACTGACGAAAAAACATCCGAAGAAAAATCAACTGAAGGCATTCCCTGTGAAATTGATTACAATAAAACTTTATATTCAAACGCCCGTTCCTGCGCTGTTAAAATTTTATGCAGATGCGAAAGGACGGATGCATATCTCGATAAATTAATAGATTCGGAATTACGAAATACAAATCTTAATGATTTCGATAAATCACTTTTAAACGAATTGACGCATGGCGTCATCAGATGGCTAAGAAGGCTTGATTGGTTCTTAAATGGATTTTACAGGGGGCAATACGAAAAATGTTTACCCGAAGTTAAAAATGCTATGCGTGTGGCGCTTTACCAGATATTATTTTTAAATAAAATTCCATATTCAGCCGCTGTAAATGAAGCCGTCGAGTTCATAAAAAAAATCCGCGGGGATAAACATGCCGGTGTTGTAAACGGATTATTGCGAACTATAATACGAACGCTTGATGCCCTCGTATGGCCAACCCGCGAGATAGATGAAGTGAATTACCTTGGAATAATTCAGTCTCATCCAAACTGGATGGTGCGCCGATGGATAGGAAGGTTCGGGTTTGACGACGCACAAAGACTTTGCGAAGCAAATAACAAGAGACCACATATAACTTTAAGAGTGAACAGAAATAAGATTACTAATGAAGAACTTGTTAAACATTTAAATGAAAACAATATTCCATTCAGACAGGGAAATTACCTGGATTATTTCTTTTCTGTTAAAGCAATGTCGAAAATTTATGATAATGATTTTCTTAAAAAAGGATATTTTACGATACAGGATGAAAGCGCCGGATTAATATCGCATCTTGTTGCGCCGCGGGAAGATGAATTGATACTCGACACATGTGCCGCCCCCGGAGGTAAATCATCGCACCTGTATGAACTGATGAAAGGAAAAGGTAAAATCATTGCTATCGATAAATATTCATCACGTGCAGATACTATGAAGAAAAATTTCGAAAGGCTTGGAATGGAAAATATTATAGCATTCCAGGAGGATTTAAACGAACCGAAAACAGATTTAATTACAAATAAACTAATAAATAAAGTAAATAAAGTTCTTGTTGATGCACCCTGTTCCGGGTTAGGAATTTTATCGAAGAAACCCGATATCAAATGGAAAAGAGAACCCGAAGATATTTACAAACTTCAGAAATTACAGCTTGAATTGCTTGAACTTGCTACAAAATATGTGAAACCCGGCGGATGCTTAATTTACAGCACCTGTACGGTTGAGACCGATGAAAATTCCGACGTTATTCATAAATTTCTCAGTAAACATTCCGAATACTCTATCGACAATGCGAAAAATTATGTTCATGAAAGTGTTGTGAACGATGAAGGGTTCATAGAAGTATTTTCGCATATTCACAATATTGACGGTGCCTTTGGTGCCCGGCTCAGGAAATCCTGAAATTAGAAACAAAAAAGCCCTTAAATTAATATTTAAAGGCTTTTTATTTTTATAATTTAATTTTTATTTTTCTTCAATAAATACCGGATTCAAATCTTACATGACAAATTCAACAATTTTATAATTTCTCTTTTTAATTTGAATCCTATATTGTAAATCAAAAATTATTTCTCGTCGAAGAAGTCACCAATCTTCAATCTCGCATTAAGCAAGACTGTTACGACTCCCATCCTGCCATCAGGACCCTTTGTTAATCTTACCGAAGGTCCGACAGCAAAAGCTGTACTTGAAAATCCTTCACCTATGCTTGATACATATGCCTCCCACAGAAACTGGAAGTTTCGTTTAGTGCTGCCAAAAGTAGCATTCATTCTTAAATCAAATACCGAACCGGCTAATGTCAATTCTCTGCCGAGGAATCCGGCATTGACTTCACCGAGATATTGACCGACATATATTTTTGACCTTGTGGATCTGAATATTCTCAAAGGATATCTGAATTCCCAGTTAAACCAACCGCCTTTTGAAATATAATGGTTGGGCATGTTTAAAGTATCGTTGGTCATCTTTATCGGAACCGGCGGATCGTAGTCGCCTGAATCTAATACCGTGTAATATCCTACCTGAAGGAAATTACCAAAAGGAATAACATAGCTAACATTCAAACCCATTTTGGGAGAAAATATATTATTATAATTTCCATATCTGCTTTCTTTTTCTCCTTTGGTTGCTCCGGCATCTCTTTTCAGTACCAATTCTTTAAGCCTTGTAGTTATACCAATTGAAGCACCAAGTAAATGGAAATTAGCTCCCACCATATCTGTTTCAAGAGGACCTGAATAAGGGGTTCCTGATTGGAATGAAAATCCGAATCCTCTTTTTATAGGAATACCAAGCGGGTCAGCTCCGAAAAAATTAAAATAAGGATTTATATAAGCTACAGAATTTACAATTTCTCTTTCTTTCTGTGGCGGAGCAATAAACTCATCAATCCTTACTTTTCTTAATGATTCAGTGAACACCGAAATAAAGTTGTATCCAACCTTTGATAAATTCTCTTTATTCGCACCTCTCCATTTTACCAAAGACATTTGCGTTTTCGGGGATAACATATCCCAGGCATATTGCTTGGAACCGTCAGCTCCTTCATCGCCGATGGTTACAAACTGAGCGTTTGCATCAGTTACATTAATACTAACTATATAACTTTCAAGCGGTGGATCGATTAACAATTCCTTCTGTAACTGAATAAATACACTATCGTCATAAACCTTAGCATTTATCTTAAAATGACTCCAGGATGTAGGGTCATTCTTATCCTCTTTAAAAACATAAGTAAATTTTTGTTTTGGACCTGGGATAGGTGTTTTATTTGTATCAGTTGGTATAATCCTCTCGGGTGGAGGTTGAGTTATCTGAGGAGTTGTATCGTTTAACTGAATTCCCTGATCCTGCTGCTCAATGATAATTTTATTGGTGTCTGTTTGTGCGATTGAATTATTGTTGATTCCACAAATTACTAAGAAAGCGAGAACCGACAACAAAATAAATTTTGCTTTTGTTGAATTTGTCATTTGTTTAATAGAGTATTGATTTTTGAATTACCTTTTTTTTATTTATTAATTAATTAAAAAATGTTATTTACCATTTACCGAATATAAAAGTACCTGCCTGTCTTAAATCGTGTTTCGGATTTAACCTGTCTTTGACATGAACAGTGAAAGATACTCTATAAGGAGAATCCTTCCCTTTAGTCCAGCTATCGAACGCTTGTTGAGAACCCAAAAGATTCAAAGTCACATCAAATGTTGTCGGACCGACCTGTTTGGTTGTAACAGGACCCGAAAAATTCACATCTAAATTTTGCGGAAAATCATCAATTATACCAACACGAAATCCGACTGAATTTTGAACAGACCTTAGTGAAGCATCCTCACCTCCGGAACCAACCCTCGTTATAGAAATTTGAGGAACCTGATTTTCCTTAGTTCTTTTAGTATCCGAAGCACTGCCGACTTTAAATGTTACACTGCTTTCGCCCATAATAGTTATTTTCGCACTTGCTTTCGGGGCTATATTTGCGAGCAACTTTCCGTCGGCTAAAATTTCGAGATTATCATTGTACGGATTTCTTATCGTGGTAGAAGTATATTGTGTCAGCTCCACACCCTGAACATTTGCTTTTATTTCCTGTTTTTCATCTTTCTTGGGTTCCTGTTCTTTCGGTTTCATTATGTCAGGTTGTCTGATAATCGGATTTTGCTGAACTGTAACTTTCAACTGATTCAATTCTGCCAATAATTTTGACATATCTTCGGCTGTATATTTTTTATTCGTATCTACATGAATTTCAGGTACAAGTCCTAATGCGAGCAAAGAATCGATGAAAGATTTCAATGAATCTGCAAATGATTTTTCGACAACAACGTCTTTATTAATTACTTCCTCTAAGCTAATATCTGCACCTTTTATTGATATAACACAAACTACAAATATATATAATACCTGATAAATGATGAATTTTACATCACGTCCTTTTTTCATAATTATAAAAATTTTTTTTCGTGAAAAATGCTAAATTAAAAAAAATTTATCTTTTACCTGCAAGATATACGAGATTATCTAAACTCTTCAATGCGCTTGAATCTTTTAAGTTGGATATCGTTTCAATTAACATCTGAGATGTTTTTTGCATTTCTCCTAATATCTTCAGGTCAGGAAATTTGATGTTATTTATTTCTGTCCCGATTCTGGATACTTCGTTCATATTATTTCTAAGCATAGTAGTATACTCTGTGGTTTTCTGGATAACTGCAGCAATATTCGTAAGTGAGTTCATGGAATCATTGATTTGTTTTACGAGTGCAGGATCATAAACCTGAATGTGGCTAAGATCAGTAATTGTATTTTTCAATGCCGTTATGTTCTTAGCAAACTCTTCATTAACGCCGTACGACAGTTTAATAAATTTGAATATTTGTTCGGCATCGTCTTTTGTTATTGGTTTCACTCCGCCGGATGCAACCATGTTCATCATTAATTCCTGGTTTGCAGTTTTGAAACTTTCTACGAGCTTAAGTTGATTCATACTTTGGTTAAAGAAGGAATATTCAGTTTCAAATTTGCCGACTTCTTCCGTTATCGCTTGAAATTGCAGCCCTTGTACTTCAAACACGGAATCAAATAATTTTGCAATAGCTAAAATAATTATTGATTTTATTTCAAAGGGAACCGAGAATCCCAAAAATATTGTCGGACCAATTTTTATTGAAATCAATAATATTGCTGCACCAAGCAAAGGCATTGCCGTTCCAATTGCATCAACTAACCCGCTGTAGCTATCAATTATCCTTTCGATGATTTGAGCTGAAGGTCCCTTTGTTGCTATTTGTTTTTTCAGACTTCTGTTTGAGAAGTAAGCAAATAGTACGAAAAGAATATAAGCGGCAAACGGAAGCCACCAAAATCTTATTGGTGTTAAATTCTGATTCGTAAATGAAGCACCGGGGAATAAATAATTCGCGAACGAATTCGCTATCGGTCCAAGGAAAGGTACGTAAGAAACGTCGACAAAGACCGAGAGCAATAATAACAGCAACGAAGGAAAAGCTGACTGTAAAACGTCTATGGAGCCTTCTCTGTCGATTTTTTTTAGATGTTTTATTACAATGTAGTTTGTAATCTGAATTAATTCAGAATGGTTTTCCTTAACAACCCTTATCTTACCTTCCATTTCACTGTCGGACATGAGACTAACGTCATCATTAGTATCTCTGCTGATTGGTTTAAACGTAGATTTATCTGCCATAGCGTTTATTTTAAATTAATAATTTTATTTAAAATCTAACAAGTATTATTGTAAATTTATTTATTGTAAAACTTTAAATCAATCTAATAATTTTTTTCATCAAAAAACCTGTATTTTTTAATCTCCATTATATTTTTCATATGCCTCTATTATATCCTTTACAAGTTTATGCCTGACTACATCTGATTTATTAAAATATACAAATGAAATATCATCTATTCCTTTCAGAATTTTTTGTATCTGCACTAAACCCGAATTCTCTTTTTTAGGCAAATCAATCTGTGTAATATCTCCGGTAATTATAGCTTTTGAATTCGGACCAAGCCTTGTAAGAAACATTTTCATCTGAATTGTCGAGGCATTTTGAGCTTCATCTAAAATGACAAAAGAGTTATTTAATGTTCTTCCCCGCATATATGCAAGCGGAACAATCTCAATTATATTTTTCTCGATATATGATTTTAATTTTTCGAGTGGTATCATATCCTCGAGAGCGTCATATAAAGGTTTCAGGTACGGGTCGATTTTTTCTGACAGGTCACCCGGTAAAAACCCGAGACTCTCCCCTGCTTCTACCGCAGGTCTTGAAAGAACGATTTTATTTACTTGCTTTTTCTTTAATGAGTCTATACCAAATGCAACACCAAGATAGGTCTTTCCAGTTCCCGCAGGACCTATTGCAAATATAATATCGTTTTCTTTAACTCGTTTAAAATACTCGATTTGTGTGGGTGTCTTCGGTTTAATGTAATCATTATTCTTAAATAGTATGATGTTCTCAATTTCATTGGCGCTGATACCGAACTTTTTCCTGAAATAATTATTATCTTTTTCTCCGATGAGTTCGGTTACTAACTTTATATCATTTACATTTATGTTTCCCTGTCGATTAATTAAAAAAAGCAATTCACTGAAAATCTTTTCCAGAACCTCCAGCTCATCTTCATTTCCTTTTAAAATAACCGAATCTCCCCTGAGCACAATTATCGAATCGAACTGATCTCTTAAAAAATTTAAATTTTCTTCGTTAATTCCCGATAAACTCAATGGGTTAATACCCTGTATTGAAATTGCTTTTTCCGTCTATTAATTTCCATTTAAATTTGAACTAACTAAAATTTAAGATATTTTAATAAAATAAAAAAGCCTTTATGTAATAACATAAAGGCTTTTGTAAATATATATTTTTTTGAAATATAAGAATCCAAAGAAATATATTTATTTCTTAGCAGGATCTTTTTTCTTATCATCTACTACTTTTTTCTTATCATCTGCTACTTTTTTCTTATCATCTGCTACTTTTTTCTTATCAACTGCATCTTTCTTCACGTCTTTCTTTTCATCTTTCTTCATGTCTTTCTTATCAGTTCCTTCTTCTTTTTTCAACATTTTTTTATGATGATATCTTTTCCATGAATGGGCTTTGTCCATTGCCATCTTTTCGAGATCTTTTGTAAGAGCAGGAACTTTAAGAACTTGTCCCGGATAAATTAAATTGGGATTGTGTATGGTTTTTGGAACACGTGGAGGAGCAGAAACTACACCTTTTTCGTTTGCATCCCAAAGTACGGGCCACATCTTAGGATTGTTGTAGATTTCCTTTTTGCCGGCGATTTTGTATAAACAGTCACCTTTTACAACTGTATAACCGGTTGGTGTTTCGACTTTTGGTCCCCAGGCTTTCAGATCGTCACCTAATTTTTTATATCTTGCTGCAAAATCAGGATGGCATCTTAAATTCGATGCGCTTAAATCCGCATACATTTTTTCTGCGTCTTCTTTCTTTCCTTCTTTGTTCTTTACGATTGTTTCAAGCTTTCCTAAATTTGTTTTGAAAGCATCGTATTTGTCTTTTCCACCGATAGCAGAATAATAATCATCTTCAGCTTTTTTTACTTCTGCTTTTTTGCTGTCTAACGTTTTGGTAAGAGCGTCTTTATCTTTTTGTAAATCCGCAACTTTACCGGTTAATTCTGTCTTCTTGGCTGTATATTCATCGATTTGCTTTTGCCATTCTTCTTTAGTCATTTCTTCGTCTTTCTTTTCTTCATCATCCTGAGCAAATAATGATATTCTTGTACCGACAACCAAGGAGAGGGCGAGTAACATAATTAAAAATTTTTGGAATTTCATTTAAAATCTCCTTTTATTTTAAATTTTTTTAAAATTGTTTAAAAACTTGTTTTCGAAAAGGTCTATTTGCAATTTCTGACTGCATCAGTCATTTTTTGGTAATTTTTTACCATTTCATCTTGCTTTGCGATTTGTTTTTGCAAGTCAGCCTTTTCACTTTCTAACTTGTTAACATCGCCTTGAAGTTTTTCAACTTCAGCTTTTAAATCATTGAGTTGCTTCATTTCTTCTTCGCTAACTCCACCACCGCAACCAACTATCAGAACTGAACCACTGAACATGGTAACGATTAGAAGTGCTAAGAACATTTTTTTAAATTTTGCCATTTAATACCTCCTGTATTTTTATTGGCCTTTTTAAAAAGAGTTAATTTAATTCAGTACAAATATATATTAGAATATTTCTCTTGTCAAGTCATATTCTAAAAAAGTAGACAAAAAAAACCTCAAAATTTGCTTTATTTTGGGGTTTTGGAAAAATATTATAAAAAAATAGACACCATTCTCAATTTTAAATTATAAATGTTAAATGTAAAATTGCGTTTCTAAATGCCATAATTTTTAAAATTAGTTGATTCAAAAATTGAATTTCTTGAATGGATTGAAAAAAATAAAAAATAAAAATCATTAATCCTCAATAATTATGTTCTTAATAATTTAACATTTATAATTTAAAATTGGAAGAGCTATTCCCATTCTATTGTAGCGGGGGGTTTCGAACTGATATCATATACAACTCTGTTCACGCCTTTTATTGAATTGATAATTTTATTTGATACCAAACTTAAAAAATCTTTTTCGAATGAAAAGAAATCCGCCGTCATTCCGTCCAGAGAAGTAACGGCTCTTAATGAAATTACATTTTCATAGCTTCGCTCATCTCCCATTACACCGACTGTCTGAACAGGCAGCAGTACTGCGAATGCCTGCCAGATTTTATCATATAATTTATGTTTTTTTAACAAAGTAATAAATATGTCATCCGCCTCTTTTAAAATATTTAATTTTTCCTTTGTTACGTCACTTAATATTCTTATCGCTAATCCGGGACCCGGAAAAGGATGCCTTGCTATAAAATATTCCGGTAATCCCAGTTCCCTTCCTATTTTTCTGACTTCATCTTTAAATAATTCTCTGAACGGTTCGATCAGTTTCAGATTCATTATATCGGGTAACCCTCCTACGTTGTGATGTGATTTAATTGTTGCAGAAGGTCCCCTGAATGATCCAGATTCAATAACATCCGGATATAACGTACCCTGTACGAGAAATTTAATCTTCCCGCTATTTAATTTTATTTTCTTTGCTTCTTCTTCAAATACTTCTATAAAAGTATTACCGATTATTTTTCTTTTCTTCTCAGGGTCTGTTATTCCTTTTAACCTTCTTAAAAATTTTTCGGATGCATCAACAAAAATTAACTTCATCCTGAAATGATTTTTAAATAACCCGACGACGTTACTGCTTTCATTCTTCCTCATCAATCCGTTATCTATATGTATGCAAATCAGTTTATTTCCGACAGCCCTGTTCATTAATACAGATGCCACGGATGAATCCACTCCGCCGCTTAAAGCACATATGACATAATCATTTCCTGCCGTATGTCTTATTTCCCTGATTTTGTTTTTAATAAACGATTCCGGAATAAAAAGATTTTTTACTTTGCATATTTTAAAAATAAAATTTTTCAGAATAAGTTCACCGTTTTCAGTGTGGTTGACTTCGGGATGAAATTGTAAAGCATAAATATTTAAATTAAAATCTTCAAAACTGCTGACGATATCATTTTTGCTTCCTGATGTTATTTTTATATTCGAAGGTAATTTGTAAATTGAATCGCCATGGCTCATCCATACAATCAAATCTTTTTTTACTTTATCAAACAAAACAGATTTTCCCGTTATTTTTATTTTTGTGTGACCATACTCGCGAATTTTTCCTTTGTGTATTTCTCCGCCGAATCTTTGAGCGAGCAACTGCAATCCGTAACAAATTCCTAAAACCGGAATTTTTAATTTTTCGATTAATTCGAAATTTTTTGCCGATAATCTCGGGGAATCTTTTTCCAGAAGGCTTGCCGGACCACCGGAAAAAATAATTCCCGATAAACGAATTTCCGGATTCGATTTAATAAATTTCTCTATGTCAATGTTAAAGGGATGTATTTCGGAATATACCTGCAATTCTCTTGTTCGTCTCGCAATAAGTTGTGTGTATTGTGAGCCAAAATCGAGAATTAAAATTGAATCGGTTTTTTTCATGAGTTATTTAAAATTTTTTTTTGCCATCAGGGCCGCACCAAATGCCGGAGAATTTACATTTTTTAAAATTTCTAAATTACTGAAATTATCCCGGATATATAATTTTAATTTATTCGAAAATATATTTTCGTTCTCGATTATGCTGCCGGTCAGCGCTATTCCTAATTTCTTTTTCCATTTACACAATTTCATAAATCCATTTAGTTGTTCGCAAAGTTTTTCGGCAGATTCATTAATAATTTTCAGGGATTTTGAATCATTTGCCTTTGCACATTCAAAAACTATTTTTGCAACATTTTGAACGGGGAATTTTTCGTGGTAAATTTTTTGGATAATGTTGGAATGTGTTATATCGAATTCTTTCTTCAGTGCCTTTGTTAAAAGGCTGAATTCCTTTCTATTATCATATTCTTTAACAACCTCTTTCAGAGCCTCCTGACCTATATGATATCCGCTGCCATAATCACCTAATAATTTTCCCCAGCCACCTACCCGGTAAACCTTTTTGTTTATTATACCATATAAAATCGAACCCGTGCCAATTATGAAAACTATACCGTTTTTACCTTTAAAAGCTCCGAAATGAGCGATTTTAGTGTCGGTTTCTACGATTACATTTTTATGATTAATAAATTCCATCAATTTGATCTTTAAATCTTCCCTGTCTTTTTTTCTCCTCACACCTGTCATGCCAATGCATAATCCGCGTAAATTGTTACTATTTAATTTATTATTTTTTATGAATTTACTAATATTTCTCTTTATTTTTCTTGTAGTTTTTTCCAGGCCGGATTGAGAAAAATGAAGTGATGAAAATGTTTCACTCTTTATGATATTAAGATGACTATTAATTAAAATTATATCACATTTGGTTCCGCCGGAATCTATTCCGATATAAAATTTTGGAGATTTTTTAATCATACCAAAAAGTAACCATTTTATGGAAAACTTAAAATTGAATTTTATTGTTAAAAAATTAAAAAAAAATATTTAAATTCCTTGCAATTATAGTTTATTGAACTTATATTTAGTAGAGGTCTATTTAATGAAAAAATTTATACATATTAGTTGTATACTATTTCTATTAATCTCCGCCGCGGGAATATTAGCATCCGTTACTTTGCAATATTTTACGGCAAAGACTAATTTTGATGGTATCCTTGTGGAATGGAAAACCGGAGATGAAGGGGGAACAGTTACTTTCGATCTCGAGCGCAGCGCAACTACACCTGATAATTTTATTTCCATAAAAACATTTAACAGTACTGGTAATAATTCGTATTACTCATATCAGGATAATTCCGTAAATATGGTTAGTTCGAATGCAATATATTATTACAGGTTAAAATGTATTCAGGGAAACGGTGCCTACACCTATTCAAACAGTATTTCCGTAGTCCATTCTATATCAGGTATTAAAACTACCTGGGGTAGCATAAAAGCAATTTTTAGATAAATTACTCTTTTAGATTTTTTTTAATAAAGCTCTTACATTCTTTTAAAAATTACTTTATTAATTAAACCTAAAGTTTATGGAACAAAAAGATTGGCTTGTTACGCTGCTTTTATGTATATTTTTAGGCGGACTTGGTATTCATCGCTTCTACACTGGACATATTGGAATTGGTATCATTCAACTATTAACCCTCGGCGGATGCGGAATCTGGGCGTTAATAGATTTGATAATGATTATTACTGATAAGTATAAAGATGCTAATGGTCAACCACTTTTGAAAAAAAATTAATATTATTATAATAAAATAAAGCCTTTGACTTCAACAGAGGCTTTATTTTTTTATGATATTAATATTTTTTTCCTTCTTATTCATTGACTCTAATCCAATATTGGTATTAAATGTATTTGCGGAAGAATATTCAGGGGTATGGAATTACATAATTATTATTAGTATCTTGATTCTTCTTTGCCGGTTATATTATATTATTATTTGAATAGAATATTTTAGAAGTAAATCTGTTATGTGTGTTAAATTAATGTTATGGAAACATAAAAAGATTATTATTTAACCGGGTTTTTCGAAATTGCTTTTATATTGAATATTATACTATAAAAATATTATTTTACATTATTGAATTTTATTTAATAAACTAAACGGAAGGAGCAATAATAATGGCAGAAACAAGACAACTTAATATTACACCGGAAGAAATAGAAGCCGGGAAAACAATGGCTTTTGTTGCGTATATAATTTTCTTCATACCGCTTCTAATGGAAGATATGAGAAAAAATAAATATGTAATGTTTCACACCGAACAATCTCTGGTTTTGGTGATAGTGAATTTAATAGGTATTATCCTCGGAACTATCGGCTCGATGTTTTGTATTGGTGTGGTATTTTATTTAATTAACTTATTCGCCTTCGTATTATGGATTATGGGTATTATTAATGCTCTTGGAGGAAAAGTAACTCCATTACCACTCGTTGGACAATTCGGCGAAAAATTTAATTTCGTTAAATAGTAAAGTATTTAAATTTAAAGCAATCATTTATTTTCTAAAATGATTGCTTTTTTGTACTTCATTTTCACTTTATCCCCTTAAAGTGTATTACCTCAATCCTTTGGATTAATTATTTATTTAATTTAATATTTTATAACTAATAATTTTTTTTAACGTATATATAACTAAAATAACTTTTTGAAATTATTCTGATATTTTAAATAATATTTAAATCATAAAATAAATGAATACACCTTCGGAACTTGAGAGCGGCAAAATTTTCTTCCTGATTTCAGGTATCGTAAATATTTTGATTTTTCTTGGCTGGGGAACGAATACCATCATCGGAGGTATATTTACATGCGGACTCGGTTGTATACTCGGAATATTCCCTGTAATTAATGTTATCGGCGCCGTTATGGATTTTATAGCCTTTAATAAGCTGAGCCACTTAAATATGCAGGGCACACATGGCACAATTTACAATGCATCCATAATGCAGATTGTAACTATTGTTACCGGAAATATCATAAGCTTGATTTTTGGTATTCTGAATTTGCAAAATTTTCAGAAAGAACATGTTAAGAACTTTTTACGCGAAAAGGGCATTTATTAAAAGGATTATTTGAAATTCGAAGAATTAATTTTTAAATTTAAATTATTTTTCCTTATTCACGATTAAATTGTTTTGGAAATTTTCTGTTTATTTAATTCATATACATTTTGAATTTTAATTTTACTGATATAAATAATACAAGGTATAAATCATTCTTTATTATTTTTTTTTCATTTATCTCTTTATTAACCCTGTTTTTAATTAATCCCGAAGATACAAATATTTATATTTTTTGCCCATTTCATCTTATAACGGGGTTGTCCTGCCCCGGATGCGGAGGATTAAGAGGCATTCATTATTTATTAAACGGTAATATAAGAGAAGCCGTTAATTATAATTTACTTTTAATAATTATAGTACCCGCAGGTGGATATTTTTTGTTATCAAATTTAAGGATATTGTTGACAGGTAAATCATTACCGGAAATTCCGTTTAATAAAAGTTTATTTTTTATTATACTTTTTATTGTAATAACATACTGGATTTTAAGAAATATTATTGTGATAAAATTTTAATGAAAATAATTTAATCAATGTGTTTTTATTTATTTTTTATTTTTTATTATTTATTTTTTATTAGAGGATGTTTGAAAAATTAGAAAATGTGAAATTTAGATATCAGGAAATATCGAAATTATTATCGGAGCCGGGTATTATAAACAATCAAAACGAATTCAGAAAACTTTCAAAGGAATATTCAAGCCTTACCGAAATCGTAGATGCTTACGATTTGTATTTAAAAACCTTATCGGAAATTGAATCCAATAAAAATCTACTGTATAAAACGAACGATTCGGATATGAAGGATTACGTGAAAGAAGAAATTCAGCGTCTCGAAGAAAATATAATTAACATAGAGAGCCAGATAAAAGAATTACTTATTCCAAAAGATCCGAATGATGATAAGAATGCAATTCTTGAAATCCGCGCCGGTACCGGCGGCGACGAAGCTTCGTTGTTCGCAGCTGAATTGTACAGGATGTATAACAGGTATTTCGAAAATAAAAAATGGAAAGTAGAAGTAATAGATTTTAACGAATCATCAATTCCCGGTGGACTGAAAGAAGCTGTTGTAAATGTCATTTCAAAAGGTGCGTACGGAGATTTGAAATATGAAAGCGGTGTTCATCGCGTTCAAAGAGTTCCTAAAACGGAAGCTAACGGAAGAGTTCATACATCTGCGGCTTCCGTAGCGGTTCTACCCGAAGCAGAAGATTTTGAAATTGAAATAAATGAGAATGATTTAAAAATAGATGTTTTCCGTTCGGGCGGAGCCGGGGGACAGAATGTTAATAAAGTGGAAACAGCAATAAGAATTACCCACATTCCGACAGGAATAGTAGTTCAGTGCCAGGATGAACGGTCACAATTAAAGAACAAATCCAAAGCAATGAAGGTACTGCGCTCAAGACTTTATGAACTCGAGCTCGAAAAAAGAGATAAAGAAGTATCACAGAAAAGAAAACTTATGGTAAAATCCGGAGACAGGAGTGACAAAATCAGAACTTATAATTTCCCGCAAAACAGGCTTACCGACCATAGAATCGGTCTGACTCTTTATAATCTTTCGGAAATTATGGAAGGTGATATCGGAGATATTATAGATAAATTGAAAACCGCAGACCGCGCATCCAAACTTGCTGATGCCGGTTAATTTCCATTTTCAATATCCTGATAAAAAATTTAACGGATGAAATTATCCTGCAACTATTTGTACGTTAACTCCGTCAATTATATATGAAAACTTTTTTTACAGGTATAATAATATTATTTTTCTCTTTTTCCGGTTTTGCTCAAAATGCGTCCGATACCGGTTCATTCAAGCCAAATACAAACATCGAAATTTCAATTAATCGTTTTGATGATTCAAAAATCACCATTGACGGAGAACTTGATGAACTCGTTTGGAAAAAAATTTCGCCTTTAGAAAATTTCTGTGAAGTTACTCCCGGCGACAATACAAAACCTGCTGTTCCTACGGAAGTCTTTATGTTCTTCGATAATTATAATTTATATATAGGCATTATCTGCTATGAAAATGATGTGAGTAAAATCCGGAAGACTCTGACAGACAGGGATAATATGTTTAACGATGACTGGGCAGGAATTATTCTCGATACATACAGCGAAAGTAAACAAGCATACGAATTTTTTGTCAATCCTTATGGAGTGCAGGGAGATTTAATATGGACGCCAGGCGGTGAAGATGCGAATTATGACGGAATCTGGTATTCAGCTTCAAAAATTTATAAAGACAGGTGGACTACTGAAATCGCAATACCTTACAAAAGCATTCGCTTTCCCGACAATGAAGTACAGCAATGGGATTTTCATATAATCCGCACAAGACCGAGAGAAAATCGCGAACAGTATTCCTGGGTTCCTATTAACCGTAATGACCCGACTCTCTTTACGCATTATGGAATTTTAAAAGGAATAAAAAATATTAAAGGCGGAAAGAATCTTGAAGTTCTCCCGTTTGTAGTTGGTTCTCAGGCCGGTTCAATTTCCGATAATAGCAATGCAGATTCCAAATTTAATAATGAAGACGTTAAAGGACAGGTCGGACTGAATTTAAAATATGGCATAACTTCAAATCTTACTACAGACTTTGCACTCAACCCGGATTTCTCTCAGGTGGAATCAGACGCCGCTACTTTAGATGTAAATAATCCTTATGCGATTTATTATTCCGAAAAACGTCCTTTCTTTATCGAAGGAAATAGCATATTCAATACACCTATAAGCAACGTAGTTTATACGCGCACAATAAATAATCCTTTGTATGCGCTTAAACTGACAGGAAAAATCGGGAAATATGAACTCGGAGTTATTTCTGCTTACGATAAAAAATCTCCTTTCACTCTGCCATTTGCCGAAGGAAGTAATTTTCTTTTAACAGACCGCAAATCTATATCTAATATTTTTCGCGTTAAAAGAAGTTTAAAAGATGATTCATATATAGGTCTTCTTTTCACTGACAGGCAGGTGAATAAAGATAACAATCAATTCCTCGATGTCGATGGTTTTAACAGAGTATTCGGTGTGGACGGCAATTACAGGTTTTTTGATAATTATTCTTTTACATTCCAGGTTTTAAAAAGTGTAAATAAAGAAATTAATTACCCGGGATATTCCGATACAACTTTATTTGCAAACGGAAAATATACTTCCGCTCTCGACGGCGAATCATTTTCCGGAGTCGGAGGCGATTTTCAGTTTATCAGGAGTGCCAGTCATTGGAATTTTAATTTTGAATATAATGCAATTCCTCCGGAAGTCAGGTTTGATAATGGATTTCTGCAGAGCAATAATTCGAAAAGATTATCAACCAACCAGTCGTATATGTTTTACATGGAGAAAGGTATATTAAACAGGATACAACCGTCTATATACGGACATGTAAGACATAACTACGGCAATCAGCTCGTTGAAGAATTTGTAGAACCACAGTTATATCTTCAGTTCAAAAACCAAATAGCTGTAAACCTAATGCCGTTTCTTGTGAACAACGAATTATATAAAGGCGTGTATCATGAAGGTGTAAGACGTATGAACTTAAATGTAACTTGTAATGCTCTCGATTATTTATACGGCAGTTTCTTTGCGGCTTTCGGAAAATATATTGTTCGTCAGGATAACCCTTATGTGGGTTTTGGATACGACCTTGAACTATCTGCAAATGTAAAATTATTTAACAGAATAATTCTTGAAAATAGTTATGTTTACTATGAGCTCGACAAAAATTACGGCGGAGAAAAAATTTATGCCGGATATATTTTCAGAAACAAAACTACATATAATTTTAATCAGAACTTATCGCTTCGATTAATAACACAATACGATTCATTCAACCAAATATTTAATTTTAATCCTTTATTAAGTTATAAATTAAATCCTTTCACAATATTTTATATTGGTTCTGCCTACGACTATGCACAACTCGATAACCTGATGGGACTTCCTAAATATGTATTAACAGACCGCCAGTACTTCCTGAAACTCCAGTACCTCTGGAGACTCTAACAAAAAATAAAAAATAAATAAGAAAAAATAAATAAGAGCAAATACTAATAATTTTTTCTTAAATGAAAATATATAAGGAAATATAACTCATTTGTTTTTCAAACGAGTCGTTTTAATAATTGAGAACAGAATTTTACTTAATTCATCTATGTCGTTTAATAAAGAATTAAACATTTTATCATTTATATAATTAGTACGATGAAGCAATCTTAGCCAGTAATCTGTCTCCTTTGTTTCTTTATAGGCTATTGATATTTTATTGGAAAAGTCAGATGTGGATATTGAACCATGAGCTTCAGATACATTTGCCCCAATAGAAGTTCCGCAACGCAATATTTGTTTTGATAATATATATTCTTTTTTCTCATTAATTAAATACTTATATAATTTCACTATTCTTTCCGCAAAATCAAATGATTTATCTACGATTACACTTTCTTTACTTATAGCCATAAGTTTAATATTCAAGTTATAAAATTCAAAAATAAATATGTACTACAATTATTATACTATTCGAATATTTTTCTTTTAATTTTTTAATTTTAAGTTTGTTATAGTTTTTCTTTTATTTTTTATTTTTTGAAATTTAGTCTTCGAATCTCATTCTTTTTGATATGTCTTTAAGGGAGGTCCAGCTTTCCATTAATTCCGGCAGGTATTCTGTTGCGGTTACGAAAGTCCATAAATAAGCTACTATTGAATAAAGCTCACCGGCACTGAAATCGTCCAGGTCTATTGCAATATAAAGTACTACCATAAAAATCGCTAATAGAGATATCCTCATAACTCCGAAATTAAACGCCCCCCAGTTAGCAATTTTTCTCTGAGGCTTTGCAATATTGGTGTAATATTCTCTGACGAACTCCGGGTCTTTCTTTGCAAATACATCATAAATATCCTCAAACTTATCGTGAAATTCCGTCTGCAAAACCGACACCCTCCTGCTGTAAAGCTTATTGGTAAAATACAAAGGTACAATAATGCAAAAGCATGTCAAAGATATCATCCAGTCAAAGAAGTACAGCGCAATGATTGCGCCGCCGATTGCAATAATATTTTCAAGTACTTCCGGAATTCTGTATTGTAAAAATCCTATATATTGTTGTGATAACTCTGCTCTTATTGTGGTTTTCGAAACAGAAAGATTTTTTTGAATAGAGGTAGCGCTTACTTCGGTTGCAATTTTAGTATAAATATTCAGGAATATCTTTGGGTCAACAGCCCTTCGTAATGTTCCCATTCCCGAATTTATTGCAAAGACTGCAATCCAGATTAGAAGAGGAAATAAATAAGATGCTTCTTTATTTTGTTGGATTCTTGAAATACTGTCTGTATTCTTATTGGAGGCTTCAAAGGTATTTTCAAATTGCTTTATAACCGAATTGTGTTCGTTTTGAGAATTATCTAAAGTGTCAGCCGGGTTCGAATCTGATTGAACATCAATAACAGCATCTATTACTTTTCCGAAAACTGTTGGCTCAACTATCCAAGCTACATTTTCTATTACTACAAGACTAAGCGCTAATACTATTCCCTTCCTAAATCTTTTTATTAATTCAATTAGATGCATTGACGGAAATTTCTTTTAGAATATATATAATTTAAAATTATTAAAATACATTTACTATGTATAAAAAAAGCAAATTCACTATAAATACTATTAAAAACCTGATTAAATCTGTGTAAAATTCAACTTTAGATTATTTTTAATCCCGCGAATTTTCAAAACTTATTTCTTGTTATATTTAAAATATATACTTATATTGTCAAAAATAAATTAAAAATTATGATTACAAGAGTTAAAGGAATTACATTTCCGCGTTTGATAGTACTTATAATTTTATCTTCATTTGCGTTTATAAGGTCTGATTGCAGTAAATCGGTAACGAACACTCCTACAGACATAACCGGAACATGGACACTCGTGAAAATGCAGGGTGATTTGCAGGATGTCTGCCTGCAGGAAATTGCCCAATTCCAGGGCGGAACCGCAACTCTTCAATGCCCCGGAGTAACACCTATTACGAGACCGTATACATTTACAAATAATGTTTTAACTTACACTTCGACCGGCATGAGTTATAACGTGACTTTTTTTACGGAAAATAATGTTGCAAAAATGTTGTTGCAAGCTACAAACAACGTTCAAAGACAATTAACATATGATCAAAATACTAATTAATTTTAAAACGAATTTAATTATGATAAAAAGTTTAAAAATTTCTTCCGTATTATTTATTTTAATGGTCTTAGTAATTATTATTTATGGTAATTCTTTTTCAGACCTTAAAACCGAAACAACAAAAAATGTATTCAGGCAAAACAAAAACCGGCAAAAAATTTCGGATGTGATTTCTGAAAAAAAATTATCCTCGGTATTTGCGAATATAAAATTATTCACAAAAAACAATACGGATGCTGTAAGTCCGGGATTAAATAAATATGTTTCGAACCCATCATTATTAAATATTCAAAAAGATGTGCTTGCAGAATTAAACTCGAAAAAACCTCAGAATATTAATCTCGAAATACCTCTTGCGGATAATTCTGATATTGTACTTGAACTGACTCAACAGAAAATACTCTCTGATGATTTTAAAGCTTATGCATTAACTAAAAACGGAAAAGAACCTTTTAATTATTCACCGGGAATATACTATGCGGGTATTATAAAAGGAAAAATAAACTCCGTTGCCTCAATAAGCGTTTTCAAAGATAATGTAATCGGAATAATTTCAGATGAGAAAGGGAATTACAATCTTGGTAAAGTTTCTGACAGGAATAAAAAGACTGATAACTATATTTTTTATTCGGAAGACGACCTGCGAATTAAGAATAAGTTCAAATGCAATGATGATGGTTATGAAAGGAAATTAACAAAACCTGTTTTAAATAATCATATTGAAAATATTTATGATGCGAGACTTCCGGTTAATATTACTTTTGTTTCAGATTATCAATTATATTTAGACAGGTCATCCGATACGAATCAGGTTGCAAATTTTATTACCGGGTTTTTCAATGAGGTGCATACGATTTATCAAAATGAATTTCTGCCGATACAAATATCAGAAATTTCAATATACACTTTCGCTGACCCGTATAGAAATTTAAATGATCCGATACAAATATTATTGGATTTCGGCGGCGACATACAGAATAATCACAATAGCAACCTGGCTCACCTTATAAGTTCGCGTAATGCTAATCTTGGCGGTATCTCATGGATTAGAACTCTCGGATCAAATTTTAATTCTGCCGACTCATCAGGACCGTATTCGTTCAGCGATATAGATAATTCCTACAGCAATTTTCCGGAATATTCCTGGACAGTTACTGTCGTAGCTCACGAAATGGGTCATAGCTTTGGTTCACAGCATACACACTCTTGCGTATGGCCAATAGAAACTAACATTATAGGTGCTATAGATTCTTGTTATACTTCTGAAGGTGGCTGTTTTTTATATACTCAACCGGATAGCAATGGAACAATTATGAGTTACTGTCATTTAAATGGCAGAATAAATTTATCAAAAGGTTTCGGTCCAATGCCGGGAGATACAATCAGACTGCGTTATAATCAGGACCCGGAATTCGGTTCCGTTGTAAATTCGTCCGAAGTTCCGACCGAATTTTTACTTTTTCAAAATTATCCGAATCCTTTTAACCCTGTAACAACTATAAGTTATGGTTTACCTGTAAATGGGTTTGTAACATTAAAAGTATATGATATGCTCGGTCGTGAAATTTCAGTATTGGTTAATGAATTTCAAAACGCCGGTTTTTATAAATCACAATTTCCGAATTTACGCAATCCTGTAAGTCAAATTCCGAGCGGAATTTATTTCTACAAACTGGTAGTGTATAGTTCTACCGGAACTAATGTGTCATTTTCTAACGTTAAAAAAATGATTTTGATAAAATAAAATAATTTCAATATATGTTTAAACAAATATTCTTTTTATTTTTTACACTCACATCTTTCGTGTATTTTTATTACGGATGTGCTTCAGGAAATTCGTGCTATGAAATTAATGACCAATGTCTTTATAAAGAATATAAATTCTCGATGCTGGATTCACTCGATAATATTCTATTAGACGGAAATATCAATATTAAAGATTACACTAATAATAAAATAAGCGGAACATATAAGTTCATAAATGTTTACAACGACTCATTCCCGGGCTATTCATCGATGAAAGGAAAATTTTCCGGTACTGTAAACGGTAAAGAAAACAAAGTTTACATAAACACAAATCCATCATTGTCCGATTACAATATACTACTTAATCTATCCTTAACAAAAGATTCTTTAAACGGGACATGGAGTTTATCCGCAATGACCGGAAAAAGTAATTCCGGTAAATTCATTGCAACTAAAATTAAGAAATAAACGTTTTAAAAAATTAAGAGGAAATTATACTTATCTTTGCAAATTCAATTAATTGTTTTTTGAAATTTTGAGTATGATTGTTATTTTTTAAAATTATTTTATTTATATGGATAAGCCCGGTTTAAACAGAAGAGATTTTATTAAATCATCTTTCAAAACTATTGCAATCGGAACAGTTGCCTTGTCAGCTTTGGATATTACGGGACTGATTGCAAGAGCATCCGATAAGTTCGAAGAAACCACTTCGGAAAAAACAATAAACCTGTCCGATTATCCTGACCTTCAGAGTGCCGGTGGATATGCAATTGTAGCAAAACGGGTCATTGTAATAAGGGTTTCCCAATCAAAATTCATATCTTTAAATCTTACCTGTACTCACAAACATTGTGAAGTTGAATATGACGGTGAAAGTTTCGAATGCCCCTGTCACGGTTCACAATATGATAAAAACGGAAAAGTAACTCAGGGACCGGCAGAACATAATTTAAAAAGCTACAAAACTCAGTATAATTCCGATGATAATACACTAACAATATTTATGTAAAAATGGATTAAACTTTTATAAGTTCGGAAAAATAGTTTCAGATAAGTTTTTTTATTGTTCTTTTTTCTTTAATGATTAATAAACGAATTATTATAAATTAAAAAACTATTATGAAAAATATATTTGTTACAACTTTAGCTATCCTGATATTCGGGATTTTATATTTCCTATCGGAGGATACTTTTTCTTACCCGAGATTTTCTGCCTATTCGGGAGATAAATGTACAGATTGCCATGTAAGCCCAACCGGTGGACTGATGCGCAATTTCTATGGAATAAATTATGCGAAAGAAAATCTTCAATGGAAATTTCTTGATAAATATTCCAACAAAGTAAATTTCGATCCGAAATTAAATAAAACTATTTCAATCGGCGGCGATTTGAGAATTGCAAATGTTAATGTCCCGGATTCTGTAAAAAAGACTTTGAGTAGTTTCCTTCCGATGCAGGGAGATTTTTATGTTAATGTAAATGTAAGTGATTTTGTAAATATCTTCGTTTCACAAGGTGTTGACCTGCCTACCCTCAATACTAAACCGGAATTTTACGGAATGATATCTAAATTGCCTGCGAACCTTTATTTTAAAGCAGGAAGATTTACACCTAATTATGGAATTAATATCCCTGAACATCGTGCTTATCAAAGATTCGATTTTCTTGGAACACCTTATTCCGCCGATGCAGGGTTTGAACTTGGTATGACACCGGGACCTTTGACGTTTAACGTAGGAATTTTTAATGGAGTTAATACCGATTTTTTTGATACAGACCGGAAAAAAATGATAGTTGCAAATGCGGATGTGATGCTCATAGCAAAACAGGATAAATTAAATATTGATATCGGATCTTCATTTTATAATAACCCTTTTGATTACAGAGACCCGTTGACAGGAAATACTCTGAATGCTTTTACACATGCTTTTTCCGGCTTTACGAAAATTGGAATTTTGAACCATATAGTATTGCTTGGCGAAGCTGATTTTAAAGAAGATGTAATCGAAGGTAGTATGACACGTGGATTATATGGATTCGGTGAACTTGATATTAAATTAATAAAAGGACTTGAATTAAGAGGTCAGTATGAATACAAGGATCCGAACAGAGATATCGGAAACGATAGGGCAATGAGATATAGTATAGGTGGTGCAATATTCCCTCTTGTCGGTGTTGAATTTGAAGCAATGCTCAGATTTGTAAATTACGATTATACAAATAATTTAACCGAATACCAGGGAATGTTGCATTTCTATTTTTAAAAAAAGAAATTTTTTTACTAATCCCCTCTCCTTTTTGGGGAGGGGAGTGTATACCAGTCAAATACTTTATTGTATACTTACCGCTGTTAAGTAGTATTTCCAATAATATCTTCTATAAACAATTTTATCCATACTTTAATTTTAAAAACAGCATTGTAACCATAAGTACGAACGAAATTGAATTTGCAGAAATTAGTGGAATATCTTTAATAAAAATTCCGTAAATAACCCACATAGCAATTCCGACTAATAACATAATAAGCATCGAGAGTGAAATATCTTTTGTGTGTTTGGTTCTTATTGCTTTTATAGATTGAGGCAAAAATGCAAATGTCGTAAATGCAGCAGCAACTAATCCGATTATTAATATATAATTATCCAAAAAAATTATTCCTTCAATTCCAAATCCCTTGTGACATTTTGATAATCCCCTCTCCTTTCAGGAGAGGGGCAGGGGTGAGGTTTTTAAGTTATTTACTCTATTACAATTTATTGAATTAAAATGTTATGAAATATATTTTGAGAACATATGCACTTATTATATTCTCAATTTCTCATGAATATATTCCGTTATTTTATCCTTACTAATTCTCTCCTGAACCATTGAATCTCTTTCTCTAATAGTAACGGTACTGTTTTCAAGCGTCTCAGAATCTACAGTCACGCAAAATGGTGTTCCGCATTCATCCTGCCGTCTGTATCTTCTTCCAACCGCTCCCGAATCGTCATAGAATACTTTGAAATTATTTCTTAAATCTTCTGTGATATTATGAGCTATATCCTGCATCCCGTCACGGTTTACAAGCGGAAACACTGCAACTTTAATAGGCGCAAGTGCCGGATGCAAATGTAATATTGTACGCATTTCCGTTGATTTGCTTCCGTCGGAATTTTCTTTCGTTACTTCTTCTTCATCATAAGCATTAATCAAAAACGCCATGAAACTTCTCGAAGCTCCTGCTGATGTTTCTATAACGTAGGGTGTGAATTTTTCTTTTGTCTGGTCATCAAAATATTCCAACCTTTTGCCTGAATATTCTGTATGCCTTTTTAAATCAAAATCTGTTCTGTTATGTATTCCTTCTATTTCGCCGAATCCAAACGGAAATTCATATTCAATATCTACAGCCGATTTTGCATAGTGTGCAAGTTTTTCGTGTTCGTGAATATTTAATTTTTCTCTTTTTATTCCGTATTTTACAAACCAGTTAATTCTTTGTTCTTTCCAGTATTCAAACCATTTCGCATCTTCTTCAGGACGAATAAAAAATTGCATTTCCATCTGTTCAAATTCCCGGGTGCGGAATAAAAAGTTTTTAGTGTTGATTTCATTTCTGAATGCTTTTCCGATTTGTGCAATTCCAAACGGTAATTTTTGTCTCGAACTTTCTTTTACATTTAAAAAATTTACATAAATACCTTGTGCGGTCTCGGGTCTGAGATACACAACGTTTGTGGAATCTTCCATCGGTCCGATGTGAGATTTAAACATAAGATTGAAATTTCTTGCTTCTGTGAATTTTCCTTCCTGCTGGCATTTGATTGCTTTTCTGCCTTTATATGCTTTACTTCCGCAATCAATTTCTTCGAGTATGTCCGCGCGGAATCTGCATTTGCATTCTTTGCAGTCAACCATCGGGTCAGTGAAATTTTCAACGTGCCCTGATGCTTCCCATACTCTCGGATGCATCAATATGGAAGCATCCAGGCCTTCTATATTTTCACGGAAAGTCATATCCTTCCACCATGCTTCTTTAACATTTTTTAGCAGCTCGACACCAAGCGGACCGTAATCATAACAACCGTTTAGGCCACCGTAAATTTCAGATGACTGAAAAACAAAACCTCTGCGTTTCGATAACGAAACTACTTTTTCCGTAATATCAACTTTCGCCAATTATAATATGTTTTGATTTATAAAAAGCATAATTTACTAAACTCATTCTTAATTAAGAATGCAAATTGAAGACATTTTATAAAAAAGAGAGTCAAATTTTACAGGAAATGTTAATATTAATTGATAAATTTAAAACAAATAACTAAATTACAGTAAATACTCATATGAAATTATTAGAAAGAATTACATTGAATCCTGATATTTGTCACGGAAAACCTTGTATCAGAAATATGAGATACACGGTTGAAATGATATTAGACTTACTTGCTTCCGGTATGACAAATAAAGAAATTTTAAAAGATTATTCAGCTTTACAAGAAGCGGATATCAAAGCAAGCCTCTTATTTGCTTCCAATTTAACTAAATTCAAAAGTGTAAAAAGAATAGCATGAATTTTTTAGTTGATGCACAATTACCATTAACATTGGTTAGCTTCATCAAAACTAAAGGACATAATGTTATTCATACAAATGACTTACCAAAAAAAGACAAAACAACCGATACAGTAATCTGGAATATTGCTATTAATGAATATAGAATTTTAATAACAAAAGATACCGATTTTATAAATTCATTCAAATTAATACCAAAACATCCGAAGATATTAATGATTACTACCGGGAATATTACAAATATAAATCTGTTAATTTTATTCGAAAAATATTTTGATGGGGTCGTAAGACTATTTAATACTTTTAAGTTAGTTGAACTTAATAATAAAGAAATTATTGCGCATAAGACTTAGATACTATAATATGAAAAAAGCTATAATAGTAGGAGCATCCTCGGGTATTGGAAAAGAATTTGCAAAAGTATTAGTTACAAATGGTTATAAAGTAGGAATTACCGGGCGAAGAGAAGATTTACTGCGGGAGATAAAAAACGAAAATCCCGAGAGATATCTGATAAAATCATTCGATATTTCAATTCCGTTTAAAAATTCTGTTTACCTCGACGAACTTGTTTCCGAGCTCGGTGGTTTGGATTTGCTCGTAATCAGCTCAGGTACAGGAAATCCCAATGAATATTTAGATTTTGCGATTGAAAAATTAACACTCGATACGAATGTATATGGAATAACTGAAATTGCCGACTGGGGTTTTAATTATTTTCGAAATCAGGGTCACGGACATTTGGCTGTAATAACTTCTGTTGCCGGAATGCGCGGCGGGAGGTTCGCCACTGTTTACGCGGCATCCAAAGCATACCAGATAAATTATTTTGAAGGATTGAGGCAAAAAGCGAAGAAATTAAAAATTCCTTTTTATGTAACCGATATCAGACCGGGCTTTGTCGACACTGCGATGGCAAAATCAGATTATAAATTCTGGGTTTGTTCTCCGCAAGTTGCCGCGAAACAAATTTACAAAAAATTATTGAAGAAGAAAAAAATAGCATACATAACCAACAGGTGGATATTAATTGCATATATAATGAAACTTCTTCCGAAATGGATTTACGACAGGATTTAATAAATATAAAAATATGAATCATAAAGACGAAATCAAGAATCTAATAAAAATTTTTGAAACTAAAGGCAGTTCCTATAATCTTGAAGGAATGCAAAGATATGGAATCAGGTTTAAAAAAGCATATGGTGTGAACATTCCTGTATTAAGAGCAATGGCGAAGAAATATAAACCGAATCACAAACTGGCTCTGGAGCTCTGGGAAACGGAAATTCACGAATGTATGATACTTGCTTTTTTAATTGATAACCTTGATGAAGTAACAAAATCTCAAATGCAAAAGTGGGTTAATCAATTCGCATCATGGGATATCTGCGACGGATGCTGTAGTAATCTTTTCGATAAAACTCCTTATGCTTATGAAAAAGCAATCGAGTGGAGTGCATCAAAAAAAGAATTTGTAAAACGCGCAGGATTTACCATTATGGCGACACTTTCAGTTCATAATAAAAAAGCGGATGATGAATTTTTTATGGAATTTTTTCCTATCATCGAGAGAGAAGCAAACGATGACAGGAATTTCGTGAAAAAGGCCGTCAACTGGGCTTTAAGGTCAATCGGTAAAAGAAATTCCGAATTATTTAAAGAAGCAATAAAAGTAGCGAATCGAATCGAGAAACAAGAATCAAAATCCGCAAAATGGATTGCAAAAGACGCGTTGCGCGAATTTAAATCTAAAAAAGAAATTATGAGAAATAAAATTTAGCTCTTAACTTTACAACTTTATAACTTTATTACACTTCCATTCCAAATGAAATCTTGAGCACATCCTTCATCCCCTGCTCAAAAGTTCTTGCTTTATAATCGGGCATTATACTTTTGAGAAAACTTATGTCTGTTCGTTTTTCGTACATTCCATCCGGTTTTGATAAATCCCATTTTATTTCACCGTCATATTTTAAAATATTTCTTGCAATCTCTACATATTCTTTTATGGAATAATCGAAGCCTGTTCCTATATTAATATGTTCGGGTTTATTGTAATTATTCATTAAATATATTAATGCGTCGGCGCAATCATCAACAAACAGCGCTTCACGCCTTGGTTTACCTGTGCCCCAGAACATTGGTGGCGCACCGTTTTTCTTTGCATTAACCATTTTGACTATTAGCGCGGCTATGAAATGTCCTGTCTCAATATTATAGTTATCATTTGGTCCGTACATATTTGTCGGCATCGCCGAAATTGCATTTATTCCGTATTGATAACGGTACAATTCACATGCCACAATTCCCATTCCCTTTGCAATCGCATATCCCTTATTTGTTTCCTCGAGAGGACCCATCATAAATCTTTTTTCATTTATCGGCTGCGGGTTTTCTTTCGGGTATATACAGGTAGAACCCGTAAATAATATTTTTGTCTTTGGCGAAAAATTTTTCAGTGATTCCAGAACGTGCAGTATCATTATGGCATTTTGATATAAAAAGTCCGCCTGTCTTGTATTATTTGCCTGTATTCCTCCAACCAATCCCGCGACCATAAAAGCAAAATCCGGTTTTTCCTTTTTGAAAAAATCATCGACGCATTCCTTAACAAGCAAATCACATTTATCACCTTTCGATACTGTAACTATATTATCAAATCCCTGCAAATTCAATCTTCTCACGACCGAACTTCCAAGCATTCCATTCCCGCCGAATACGATTATCTTATCTTCTTTCCTCATATCTGATTTAATTTTTTAATATAATCTTATTTAACAAAATTTAATTAAATATAGTGAAACGTAAAAGGTGAAAAGTGAGACGTGAAACGTGAAACGGAAATGAAATAAATTTAATTATAATAAATTAGATAAGATTATTATAATTTTAAATTATCATTATTTTTTGAAAATCGAAAAATCTGTTTAAACCTCTAATATAAAAATTATTTTGTATTTAAGATAAGATTCGAAATTTTAGCGAATAATGTATTTAAGCTTTTATCCCAATTTATTATATCAGATTCTGTTAGTAACCCAAGTTCATTGCATATCTCTAATTGAGTATCGATTTCAATTAAAGATGATCTCGATATTTCGTAAAATCTTTTCCTTTCTAAAACTGTTCTTCTGGATGAGCCCTCAGCTAAATTCGAAGCAATGGAAACAGCCGCTCTTCTCATTTGGCTTGATATTCCGTAAAGTTCACTTTTAGGAAATCGTTCGGTTAATTTATAAATATCTTTTGTTAAGTTTACACTTAATTTCCAAACATCTAATTTTTTATGATTTAGATAAAGCATATAATTAATTTTAATTAATGAAATTTTAATTACGAATAAAATTATAAATTACATCATCTTTCACTTTTAATTTCAATGCTCTTTCGTTTCACCTTTAACTTCAATGCCCTTTCGTTTTACGTCTCACGTTTCACTTTTCACTTTTTTTTAACTTTCATAATGATTAATCAATCTTAAAATAAATTAATTAGAAAAGACCAGTACTTTCCTCTCCGTCATCTCTTCTATCGCATATTTGATTCCCTCTTTACCCATACCCGATTGCTTCGCACCGCCGTACGGCATAGAATCCATTCTGAATGTCGGAACATCATTTATTATTACTCCGCCGACTTCAATATTATTATAAGCATAAAAAGCATTATCGATATTCTTTGTAAATACACCCGCCTGCAAACCAAAATCGGAATCATCGACAGAAGCTACCGCATTTTTGAAATCATCAAATTCACTTATCGTCATTACAGGAGCAAATATTTCTTTTGAGTTCACATTACTATCTTTGACTACATTTTCTAAAACCGTCGGTTCCAGCAACGTCTTTGTCCTTTTCCCTCCTGTTAAAATTTTTCCTTTTGCATCCATCGAATCGCGTATCCATTTTTCCGCTCTTATTGCTTCCTTTTCATTTATCATAGGACCGACTAATGTATTTTCATCAAACGGGTCACCATATTTCATTTTTAAAGTTTCATCGAGAAGAATTTTTTCGAATTCATAATAAATTTTTTTATGAATAAAAACCCGCTGAACAGAAATGCAGCTCTGACCTGCGTGCGCAAAAGCACCCATAACAATTTTAGCTGCGGCTAATTTTATATCCGCGGTTTCATCAACAATACAACCGGCATTTCCGCCGAGTTCGAGAGAAATTTTCTGCATATTGATTTTTTTCTTCAATCCCCAACCCACAATCGGACTACCGGTAAAACTTATCATCTTTACCCTGTCATCCGAAACAAATTTTTCGATTTCACTTCCGGATGATGTTATAACGTTGACAGGACAAAAATCCAAACCAATTTCTTCAGATGCCTCTTTAACAAGTTTACCAATTTCCAGTCCGCAGCAAAGCGATGATGAAGCCGGTTTCAAAAGAACGACATTGCCTGAAGCAAGCGCCGGTGATAATTTATGCGCGATTAAGTTAATTGGAAAATTCCACGGAGTAATTGCAAAGATTACTCCTAGCGGAAATCTTTTTATAATTGCAAATTTATTTTCTGCTCCTTTCAGCTGGTCGATTTGAATCACTTCTCCTTCAATCCGTCTCGCCTCTTCGCTTCCGGTTTTAAAAGTAAAAATGGCACGGTCAACTTCAATCCTTGCAAGCTTAATCGGCTTCCCTGTTTCCAAAGTCTGAATTTGAGCAAATTCTTCCTTTCGCTGAATCAATTTGTCGGAAATTCTTTCGAGAAGTTCGGCTTTCTGATATGTTGGAATATTTTTATATTTCGGAAAAATACCTGTAAGATAATCCAGCGCTGTATTAATATCTTTTGAATTTGTTTTACTGACTTTTCTTACAACTTCAAATGTATAAGGATTAACAATGTCAACGGTTTCATCCGATTCCGAAAATTCGTTTTTTACTAAAAATTTTTGTGCTTCCATTTGATAAAATTATTTATAAAATTAATAATATTAAAAACCATCCAACTTTTTTAACCTTCAAACCTTTTAACTTTCAAACTTTATAACTGCTCTATTTCATCTAAATTAAATAATAATAATGTTAAATTCACTCATATTATATATTTAGACTAAATTTTTTATGAATAATTTTTGTTATAAATGATGCTCCAATATTTAAAACAAAAAATTTTATATGCTTGATTCCTTATCTACATTTATGCGGAATATTATAGATTATGCCGGGACCTATCCGCCTGCTAATCTTGACCTGGAAACCGCATATAGAAATTATACATCTTATTTGCATGGAGATGATAACTGGATGCTCGGGAAATTTGTTGTATCAGCACGAAAACTGATTTCGTTATCTTTGCTTGATGAGTTTGCGCAAATGATGAAGCCGATTGAAACCACAATATTACTGAACAACGAAAACATAATCTACGAATATTACTCCGCGTTAAATAATGATATTATGAATATCAAAGAATTTAATGTGGATGGCATAAAAATTAATTCCTTCGAACTTAAACTTCCGTTTGAATTAAATGTAGTTGATAATTTTAGTAAAATTCCCGATTTCTTAGACCGTACGTATGATTTAATTTCTAACTCGATTAATTTACCCGCAAAATTATTTATTGAACTCACAATAAATGATGAATGGAAATATCTCCTGCCGATATTCATTGAAATCCTCGCGGAATTCAGAAATAAAAATAATGATGTAGGGTTTAAAATGCGTACAGGCGGAACTAATGCAGATTCATTTCCAACGGTAGAACAGGTTGCTTTTGCAATTTATACCTGCAATGATGTGAAAATACCGTTTAAAGCTACAGCAGGAATGCATCATCCGTTCAGGCATTTTGACGACGAAATCAAAACTCCAATGCACGGGTTTCTGAATGTTTTCGGAGCCGGTATAATTGCTTACAAGTATAAATTGTCAAAAGTTTTTTTGTCGCAAATTATAAGCGATGAGGAAACTAAAAATTTTAAATTCGACAGTAAAGGATTTTCATGGAATAATTTTATTCTGAACAAAGATGAAATTGAATTTGCAAGAAATAATTTTATGACTTCATTCGGATGCTGCAGCTTTGATGAACCGAGAGAAGATTTAAGGAACCTCAAACTTCTTCTTTAAAATGGCTGTAATAAATACATTTTCAGATATAAAAATAAATATTGTAAAACGTGAAAAGTGAAACGTGAAAAGTGAAAAATGGCATTACAATTTAACAAAAAATATAATTATTTAGACATGAAATTCGAAAAAGAAAGTATGAGAGTAATCCGGATCTATTTATACATGTTTTTATTTTATAGAAATAAGTTAAATTTAAGTTTCACGTCTCACGTTTCACCTTCTTTCACGTTTCACTTTATAACGAACATAATTAAATAATAAATATATGCTAAGATCATTTATACAGGTAAGAACTGATTCCGATTTTCCAATTCAAAATCTCCCGTATGGAGTTTTCAGACGAATAGAAGATTCCGAACCACACATCGGAGTTGCAATCGGCGATTATATTCTCGACCTGAGAATTCTCGAAGATGAAGGAATGTTTTTCAATTCAAATCTAAAAGATAAAAAAATATTCTATGAAAAATCATTAAATGCATTTATGTCTCTTGGAAAAGAAAATCAATCTATCGCCCGTCAAATGATTCAAAATCTTTTGCGTGAAGACAATCCCGAATTGAGAGATAATAAGGAATTAAATGAAAAATGTTTTGTAAAAATAACCGATGTGGAAATGCTTATGCCTGTTGAGATTGGAGATTACACAGATTTTTATTCTTCAAAAGAACACGCAACTAATGTCGGAATTATGTTCCGGGGAAAAGAAAACGCCCTTTTGCCCAACTGGCTTCATCTGCCGGTTGCATATCACGGAAGAGCAAGCTCGGTTGTTATCAGCGGAACAGATATAATTCATCCTTTAGGGCAATTCAAACCTGCTGATAAAGACATACCTGAATTCGGAAAATCTAAAGAAATGGATTTCGAACTTGAAGTTGGATTTTTAATCGGAGAAAGAAGTAAATTAGGTGAACCGATTTCCGTTAATGAAGCAAATAAATATATTTTCGGAATGGTACTCGTAAATGACTGGAGTGCCCGTGATATTCAAAGATGGGAATACGTTCCGCTCGGTCCGTTCCTTGCAAAAAATTTTGCAACTTCTGTTTCTCCATGGATTGTGACTCTCGATGCTTTAGAACCATTCAAAACCGAAGGTCCGAATCAAAATCCGGAACCATTGTCATATTTAAAGACAAATGGAAATCCCTCTTACGATATCAAACTTGAAGTTTATATTAAAACTCAAAAATTATCTGAACCTTATTTAATTTCAAAATCAAATTTTAAATATCTTTATTGGAATATTTTCCAGCAGCTCGCACATCATACTGTAAACGGTTGTAATATTCGTACAGGTGATTTAATGGCTTCCGGAACAATCAGCGGTGTAGAAAAAAGTTCTTTCGGCTCTATGCTTGAACTCGCGTGGAAAGGAACAGAACCGATAAAATTGCCGAATGGAGAAGAAAGAATATTTCTTCAGGACGGCGACACTATTATCATAAAAGGTTATTGTCAGGGTGATGGATATCGAATCGGCTTCGGAGAAGTATCCGGAAAAATCATCAGCCAATAATTCGTAGCCGCAGGCTTCAGCCTGCGTTATTAAAAAGTTAAAAACAAAGGCATTACAACCAATAAAGAATTTACAGTTCATCGTATTATTTTGAACTTATAATTAAACCCTATCGTTTTAAATAATAAGTTTAAAAAAATAAAGCTATGGACAGAGTTGGACATTTTACAATCCCTTCGGATAATCCCGATAAATTACGTGACTTTTATTCGAAAACATTCGGATGGAGTTTTGAAAAATGGGGTGAATATGAATATTGGTCTGCTACTACGGGTCCGAAAGAAAAGCCGGGAATAGATGGAGCTATTTCAAGGAAAAGTGCATTTGCAACCGAAATGGTAAATACTATAAATGTGGAAAATCTGGATGATTCAATAAAGAAAGTTCAGGAATTTGGCGGTGAAGTCCTATTTCCCAAAATGCCAATTCCCACAATAGGGTGGGTTACATATTTCAAAGACCCGGATGGAAACAGGTTCGGAATGCTCGAAAGTGACCCAAATGCCGCTTAAAAATTGATTTTTTTGTTTAAACCATTAGACTATTCTTGTGACTTGAATATTTTTTCAATATAGCTTATGTTGATTAACTATGATAACATTTTTTATATTTTTATTAATTATAGCTTGCATACTGCTGATGATAGTTGTTTTGATGCAATCATCTAAAGGTGGCGGGCTTTCCGGACTTGTTGGCGGTTCCGGTGTATCTACTATGTTTGGTGCGCGAAGAACTTCGGATTTTTTATCTAAATCGACTATAGTTCTTGCGGTATTTTTTCTGCTGGCATCTCTTTTACTGAATATTTATATAAGTAAAAGCGGAAAAGAAGTTGAAAGTATTATTCAAAAAGGTGCAAATCAACAGCAGCAACAGCAAAGACAACAGCAGGCTCCACCGACTCAGACACCGTCCGGAGACCAGGGTAATCCGGGTAATAATCCGGGAGATAAAAATCAACAAGAGAATAAAACTCCATAACACAATTTTAATTTGGACTTCCCGAATAAGTTTAAAGAACCTAATTTAAGCATCTTGTTCAAACGGGATGCTTTTTTTATTTTGTGTGTGATGTTAACAGGTTTTTTATTTCTGTTTGCAGAATCGGGTTTTACGCAAATAATATTAAAAAATCAAAATAGCATTCCGGTTTATTCTTCTTCTGAGAAGGGAAAGATATATAACAAACAGTATTTCATTTCTTTAAGGGATTCGATTCTAAATAAAAATACTAAGGACTCGCTGATAAATACTAAAACGCTGGATACGTCTAAAAAGAAAAATGAAGCTATTGAAAGATTTAAAATGAAAAAATCGCCCTGGTTGGCTGTAGGTCTTTCTGCTATTTTTCCGGGGTTAGGTCAGTTTTATAATGAATCATACTGGAAACTGCCCATCATAGCCTTTTTCACGGGATTACTCGGTTATGAGATAATTTATAATAACAGTCAATTCCTCGACTACAGGGATAAATATGCAGCATCACAAACACCTGAATTTCCGATTGGTGATACGAGATTGCATGATTTGAGAGAGTTTTATCGTGACCAGAGAGACCAGAATTTATTATATTTCGGATTGTTTTATCTGATAGATATGGCAGATGCCTATGTGGATGCACATCTCTACGATTTTAGCGTGAGCGATAAAGTGCACCTTGGTTTATTCAAACAGGGAAAAATCGCGAACTTGAAGATAACATTTTAGAACGTGAAACGTCAAACGTGAGACGTGAAAAGTGAGATGTAAAATGTGAGACGTGAAACGCAAAACACTATTCTGCTTTCACGTTTCACCTTTCACGTTTCACGATATATTTAATATTTTAAGTGAAAGGATATGAAAAAATTGTTTTATTAAGAAATTTCACCTTTCACGTTTCACATATAATTAGTTAGAAAAAACTAATAAAATATTTTGATTTAATAGATTTGACAAAAATTTAAAATTTATAATTTAACATTTAACATTGAACTATGTGGGTTTATATTGAAAAAATTTCCGAATACGTAAATCAGGAAATTACGATAAAAGGCTGGCTTTATAATATACGCTCTTCCGGTAAACTTATGTTTCCCGAATTAAGGGACGGAACGGGTATAATTCAGGGAGTCGTATCGAAAAAAGAAGTTTCGGAAAAAGTCTGGGATGACTTTTCTAAACTTACTCAGGAATCTTCCATTATTGTACAGGGAACAGTTTCTAAACATCCGAAGAAAGAAGACGTTTTTGAACTTCAGATAAAGGGACTTGAAATTGTTTCCATTGCGGAACCATACCCGATTACACCCAAAGAGCACGGAGTAGATTTTTTAGCGGATAGAAGACATCTCTGGATTCGTTCGCAAAAACAATCTGCAATTCTGAGAGTGAGAAATGAAATCATACAGTCTATTCGGGAATATTTTTATAATAACGGATTCATATTGTTCGATGCTCCTATATTTACGCCCAACGCCTGCGAAGGAACATCTACGCTTTTTTCGACGGATTATTTTGATTTGGGAAAAGCATATCTTTCGCAGTCCGGACAGCTTTATGCCGAAGCGGGTGCACTCGCTTTAGGAAAAGTTTATACTCTCGGACCCACTTTCAGGGCTGAATATTCTATGACAAGAAGACACATTACCGAATTCTGGATGATGGAACCTGAAATGGCTTATTATGATATAAATGATAATATGGATTTAATTGAAGATTTTCTTGAATACGTTGTTCAGCGCGTTATTAAAAACAAAAAGAAAGAACTTGATATACTCGAAAGGGATATAACAAAGCTCGAAAAGGTCAAAAAACCTTTCCCGAGAATTTCTTATGATGAAGCTGTAGAAATTTTGAGAGCAAAAGATATTCCGTTGATTAAAAGAACAGATAATGTCGAAGAACAAATCAGACCGTTCCCGTGGGGTGAAGATTTTGGCGCACCTCACGAAGAAGCCATTGTCGAAAATTTTGATAAGCCGGTATTGGTTCATCACTGGCCTGCTGAAGCAAAAGCATTTTATATGAAACGCGACCCGGAAAATCCTAAACTCGCTCTCGGCGTGGATGTTCTCGCACCCGAAGGTTTCGGAGAAATTATCGGAGGCTCACAAAGAGAAGATAACCTCGAGATATTAACTAAAAGTATTGAATCTCATGGCTTGCCAATGAGTGAATTCGAATGGTATCTCGATTTAAGAAAATATGGAAGTGTTCCGCATTCGGGATTCGGACTTGGAATAGAAAGAATGGTAACATGGATTTGTAACCTTGAACATATCAGGGAATCTATTCCTTTTGTCAGAAGACCTAACAGGATACGCCCATAATCACATATTTTATTTATATCTGAAAATCCGGTTTAAAATTTTTATAAAAAAAATTTTCAAATTGGAATGTTAAATAAATTTAAAAGGTTTTATATTATATACATCTGTTACATCTGCACAATTTGTCGCAAATATTAATATTACTAAAATGAAAATTATTATTATTGATGGAAATAATCTGATTCATAAAGTGCAGTCGCTAAAAATGGCATTTTATGAAAATTCGCAGAACGCCCAGCTCTCTCTAATCGAGACAGTTATGGCAAAACACATTTCGAAGGATAAATTAATTTTTGTCTTCGACGGGTATGGGAAATTCACTAGGAATAACGTGGTGTTTTCTGAAAAAGTTACAGCCGATGTAGTTATCAGGAAATACATCGAGGATAATTATAATAAAAAAATTATTACAGTTGTTTCCTCTGACAGCGAAATTTCCCGGCTTGCTAAAATATGCTCCTGTAATTCCATCAGCTCGGAAGATTTTTGGAATTACCTGAGCAAAGTTCCTCTTAAAGGGCCAAACATAAACCAGGTTCTCTATAAAGATAATGATAAGCCCGACAGAATAAGCAAAAAAGAGTTAGAGGAATTTAAAAAGTATTTTGCATAACTTGTAAAAAACATCATTATGGAAAATGTTACTGCGAAGTCCAACGAACTTTTGAATAAGTACATTCAGAATATAAACCTACGGAAACATTGCTACTGCGTCGAATCCTGCATGCGATATTACGCAAAAAAATTAGGAGAAAATGAAGAATTATGGGCATCTGCAGGTTTGCTTCACGACCTCGACTGGGAAATGTATCCTGACACACATCCGAATACAGCAGTACCAATATTAAAAGAGGCGGGTTATGATGATGAATTTATCAATATTGTTCTGAGCCACGCCTACCCTGACAGAACCAACGTGCCAAGGGATTCAATGGTAAAGAAATATTTATTTGCCTGTGACGAAATTACGGGATTTGTTATTGCTTACAGTCTGATGAAGCCGGACGGGTTAAATAACGTTGAACCGAAGAGCGTAATAAAAAAAATGAAAGATAAGGCATTCGCAAGAACCGTGAACCGTGATGATATAAAACAGGGAGCTGAAGAAATCGGACTCGAACTTTCAGAGCATATTCAAAATATTATCGAGGCATTGAAAACAGACGAAAGACTAAAATAAAAAGCGAAATAGTGAAATAGCGAAATAGTGAATTGAGGTTAAACGAAACAAAAGATTTTACTAATTGAATTATAATTATATCCCACAGGGATAAAATATCGGTTGAACGCAATATAATTTTAATAAAAAATAATGTCATCAATTTCAATTAAAAATATACGGAAAGAATTTCCATCGAAGAGTTTTTCCAAAAACAAAATAATCGCACTCGATAATGTTTCCTTTGATGTTGGAGAAGGAGAAATATTCGGACTTCTCGGACCAAATGGTGCCGGAAAAACTACTCTGATAAAAATATTGCTCGGAATCACTTATCCAACCGAAGGAGAAGCAAAACTTTTCGATAAAGATATAAAAGATGTGAGGTCTAAAAAATTCGTCGGCTATTTACCTGAAAATCATAAATTCCCGGGTTATATGAAAGGCGAGCAGGTATTACATTACTTCGGAATGCTGAGCGGAATGAAAAACAAGGATGTTAAAAAGAAAACCGATGAATTCCTTAAGCTCGTTGAAATGGATAAATGGCGTAAAACAAAAATTAAAAAATATTCCAAAGGAATGATGCAAAGGCTTGGACTCGCACAATCCATGCTCAATGACCCGAAACTAATTTTCCTCGATGAACCTACGGACGGTGTTGACCCTATCGGCAGGAAACAAATAAGGGACGTGCTTTTAAACCTGAAGTCACTCGGAAAAACAATATTTTTAAATTCACATTTGTTAAGTGAAATCGAACTCATTTGCGACAGGGTTGCAATATTAAACCAGGGACAACTGATAAAAGAAGGCAGCGTATATGATATAACAACATCATCAAACTCTTATAATTTCGTAACAAGTGAAATATCCGATGATGTAGTTAATACTCTATTAAATAATTTCAAGGCAACACTGAACAGCAAAACCAATTTTACGTGCATAGTTAATAACTTAAAAGATTTAAATGATATAATAGATTTCCTTAGAACAAAGAATGTATTGATTGAAAATGTTTCGAAGGAAAAAAACTCTCTTGAAAGTATGTTTATTAATCTTATTGAACAAACAAAAAATTAACCAGGATGATATTTCTTACTCTTATATTTAATACATTTCGTGAAGCAATTGCAAAAAAAATCTTTGTAGGATTTTTTATAATATCGACGATAATAATTTTAATATTTCTTTTTGCTGTTAATATAGATTCCATCGAGGGCATGGTTAACCTTATGGAAACGAGCGGACAGGAAGCTGTCAAACAGTTTGTTATCGGAACACAGATATTCATGCTGAATATATCATACCTTTTGATAATCACATTTTGTCTGATTTCGGTTTCTTCTTTCATTCCTTCTATGCTCGAGAAAGGCAACATAGACATACTTCTTTCGAAACCAATTTCAAGAAGCAAAATCATTCTCGGAAAATTCACGGGCGGCGTTGTCTTAATTTTTCTAAGCCTCGTTTACCTGCTTGGATTTATCTGGATTATTTTATCGGCAAAGTCGGGCTTCTGGCATGTTCCATTTTTGTATTCAATCTTCTGGCTTACTTTATCTTTCGCCGTTATATATTCGATTGTTGTATTTTTAGGTTTGACTACTCAGAGTTCTGTCCTGACAATAATAATTACTTTGTTTTTAGTTTTCGTTATTACTCCGGTTCTCGGAATGAGGGAACAGACGATATTTACTTTTGTGAAAAGTGATGCAATCCGGTTTATTATTAATTTCTTTTATTATATTCTTCCGAAACCATCTGATATAAATATCATTACTGCTAATATTGTGAGCGGCAGTCCTGTGGATTCATATCAGCCGGTATATACATCATTATTATTTATGTTTACAATGCTTTCATTATCAATCTGGTATTTTAAAAAGAAAGATTATTAAATTATTCATATGATTTTTTAACCCCTCTCCTGTCAGGAAAGGGGCAGGGGTGAGGTTTTAAAATAAGTGGAAGATTCTATTTAATTATATCAGTCATTTTAATGAGAAATTTATTTATTTTTCTTTTCATTTCAATTATATATTTCTCCTGCGGCGTAAAACCTACAAACGAGAAACTTCCTTTATCAGTAAAATCTAATTTTGCACTTCTTCAGCAAAATCCGCAGTTTGTAATGTACATTAACTTTAAGAGTATGCGCACTACGGAATTCTGGAAAGAAAATATTTCCGATTCTATTCTTTCCGCTGAAAACACATTGGGAAATCTTTTGAATACATTTAAAATAGCAACCGGTGCAACAATTTCAAATGGTCTCGATGAAATGTATTACTCAAATTCCTGGCTCGGTGAAAACGCAATTGTATTGAAAGGCGTGTTTGATAAAAATAAAATTTCCGGATTTCTTGAAAAAGATACATTATTCTTAAAAACACCTCGAACTGATGGAAATTCCGTTTATATGTATAAAAATAACAACCTGTTATTATTCTTTAAGGATAATTATACAATGTGCGCCAGCAATTATCCGAAACAAATCGAAGATATGATTAATGTCAGAGATACTTCCACAACAGGACTGCTTTCAAACACACAGGTTATGGCAGCTATAGAAGGCGTTTTATACAAAGAAGACCTCTTTATGGTTTCGACGGAAAAAACTTTTATCAGGGGAATATTTGCAAATTTCGTAGAATCAAAACTGAACAAAAATGAAAATCAAAAAGATTTTTTTGATACGACTGATGCAAAACCGGATTCTTTAAGTAAGACCGACGAAATTATGATGAATAATATTTACCAAAAAATTAATTCAATCGGATTTTCGGCAAAGATGAAAAATGATTTGAATTTTATAGTTCAGTTTTCCTGCGTGGATAACAAATCGGCGGAATATCTCGATAAATTGTTTTCAGGTTTGATTACGCTTTCAAAACTTACAAGCGCTGTTAAAAAAGAACAAAAACCTTCTGCAACGGAAAAAATTCTCGATGGAATAGAAATTAAATCGTTCGAAAACTCATTGAATATTTCTATTAAAATAAATAAAGATAATATAGCGGATTTCAGAAAAAACTCGTTGCTGACAAAACCGAATTGAGCTTTCTCCTACATACAGAAAGATTTTTTATTTTTTAATCTAAATGAATAATTAATACATCCGTTTATTACTTTTTATAACTAAACCCTGCCAGGTGTAATATATTTATAACACCTTTATCGTGAAAATCTAAAACCCCGAAGGGGTTGCATATTTATAACATCTTTATCCTAAAAATTTAAAACCCCGAAGGGGTTTAATATTTATAAATCGGTTTGTTATTCAGTTGCTATCAAAAATATATCTTTCGTCATAGTTCACTTTAAATTTCTTTAAAAACTCTAAGTATTCTTCCTGAAAAGTTTTCTTCTGATCATGTATCACCTGATTATTTATATATTTTATCACTCTATCAATCTGGCTAACTGAATAAGAAAATGCACCGAACCCTTCTTGCCAATAAAATTTACCCTTCAACCATTTTTTTTCATTTATGAAAATTTTTGAGTATATGTGTCTGCCATAATAATTAATTTTAAATTAAAGTAAATATTAAGGATTCAAAAACATATTCAACCCCTTCGGGGTTGAGCTTGGTATTTAACAGAGTATTATAAATATTCAACTCCTCCGGAGTTGAAAAAATGGAAATCAAACTTCTATAATTATGCAACTCCTCCGGAATTGAAAAAATGGAAATCAAACTTCTATAATTATGCAACTCCTCCGGAGTTGAAAAATGGTATTAATCTGTGTGTTATAAATATGCAACTCCTACGGATTGAATAATGGTATTAATCAGTGTGTTATAAATATGCAACTCCTACGGATTGAATAAATTAAATCATTCACAAATTTTATTTCTAATATCATACTCTTTGATAATTTTTAAATGTTGTATCATTTATTTGCTCTTTTATTTAACATTTAAAATTTAACATTTAAAATTGTATGTGCTAACTTCTATGGTTCTTATTTTTTATATTCTATCTGTTTTTTTACATCTACTCCATTTTTGGAAACTTCTTCACTCAAGAACTTCTCCGCTAAGAGCACATCTTCTTCGCTGCCAATGAAAAGCGGCGTCCTCTGGTGTAAGCTTCCCGGCTTTATGTCAAGAATTCTTTCTTTTCCGTTCGAACTTCTTCCGCCCGCCTGTTCGATTATATAACTCAGCGGATTTGCTTCATACATCAGACGCAATTTCCCGTTTTTATTTTTATCATCCTCAGGATAAATAAATACTCCGCCGTATAAAAGATTTCTATGAAAATCAGCAACAAGTGAACCCACATATCTAGCAGTATAAGGTCTCCCGGAATCTTTATCTTTTTCTTTAAGATAGGAAATATAATTTTGCATTCCCTTCGACCACTTAGAATAATTCCCTTCGTTAATGGAATAGGTTGAGGATTTTTTAGGAATTTTCATATTCTCATACGATAGCAAAAATTCACCGACGGACGGGTCAAGTGTAAACCCGTGAACTCCCCTGCCTGCTGTATAAACCATAATCGTGCTCGAGCCATAAACCACGTAACCTGCTGCAACCTGCCTGTAACCCTGCTGTAAACAATCTTCGAGCGTTGCAATACCGTTTTTCGATATTCTCTTATAAATCGAAAATATTGTTCCGATGGAAATATTTGCATCTATATTGGACGAACCGTCAAGAGGGTCAAAATGTAATATGTATTTATTCAAAACTTCCTGATGAAAATATTTTTCTTCCATCGGTATATAATTTTCCTCTTCCTCCGAACAAACTGCACAGGTGTGTCCGCCAAGTTTCATCATATGCATTAAAATTTCATTTGAATAATCATCGAGCTTTTTTACTGCTTCACCCTGAACATTTTCTTCGCCCGTCAGGCCGAGAATGTCGATAAGTCCGGCCCTATTGACTTCAAGTGAAATCACCTTGCAGGCAAGCGCAATATCATAAAGTAAATCCGAGAGCTGTCCTGTTGCTTCGGGTATTTTCCTCTCCTCATCGATAATATGCCGGTATAGTGTTGTAAATTTTCTTACCATAGTTATTTGTTTTTTTATTAATTAATTAAGACTCCTCATTAATTACTACCAAAAAATATACATAAAAATTTCCTAAAATTTCTCTGTGTCTCTCTGAGATTCCTCTGTGAAATTTCTTTTCAGCAAAACTTTATATCAATATCTCCACCACATCCTTTATTTTCTCCACTCCTGTCACATCAATTTTATATTTCCCTATATTTACATTTTTTAGATTATTTTTCGGTACAATAATTCTTTTAAATCCAAGCTTCGATGCTTCATTAATTCTTTTCTCTACATTTGAAATCGTCCTGATTTCCCCTGCAAGTCCGACTTCCCCGAGTATCACCGTTTCCGAATCAATCGGAATATCCTTAAACGAAGAATACATACACATTGCCGCCGCGAGGTCAATTGCAGGCTCTTCGATTTTCACTCCGCCCGCAATATTAAGAAATATATCATATTTATTCAAAAACAACCCGAGCTTTTTTTCAAGCACGGCAATTAAAATATTAAGTCTTTTATAATCGAATCCCATTGCCGTCCTTTGCGGAAAACCATAGCTCGTAGAAGTTACAAGCGCCTGAACTTCAATTAAAATTGGTCTTGTACCTTCTATCGCTGATGAAATCACGCAACCCGAAGCTCCGTAATTTCTTTGCGAGAGAAACACTTCACTCGGATTCAGAACTTCTCTCAAACCAACATCAGTCATTTCGAAAATTCCGATTTCATTCGTCGAGCCGAACCTGTTTTTTATTGCTCTCAATATTCTATAGAAATGTGTTCTTTCACCTTCAAACTGTAAAACCACGTCAACCATGTGCTCTATAACTTTCGGACCGGCAATTGAACCGTCTTTTGTGATATGACCGACTATAAACATCGGTATGCCGGATGATTTTGCAATTTTTATTAAATAAGCTGTCGACTCGCGGAGCTGTGAAATTGTTCCCGGTGAACTTTCTATTTCGGGTCTATAAACAGTTTGTATAGAATCGATTACAACTAAATCGGGTTTATCGTTTTCTATAACGGAAGAAATTATTTCAAGGTCGGTTTCGGAAAGAATGTAAAAATTTTCGAGTTTGTAATTTAATCGTTCACATCTCATTTTAATCTGCATTGCCGATTCTTCGCCGCTCACATAAAGTATTTTTTGTGTTTTCAGTTTATCGGCAATCTGAAGCATTAAAGTTGATTTTCCGATTCCCGGGTCACCTCCGATTAAAATCACAGAACCGCTCACAATCCCTCCGCCAAGCACCCTGTCAAGCTCTTCTATACCAATTTTTGTTCTTGATTCAGTTGTATCTTTAATTTCAGATATTAATTTTAAATCTGCGAACCGGCTTTTCGTTGAAGATGATTTCGTAAGTTTTCTTTTATCCGTCTCAATTATTTCTTCAACAAAAGTATTCCAGTTTCCGCATTCAGGACACTTCCCTGTCCATCGCGGAGATGAATATCCGCAGTTCTGGCAAACAAACTTAGTCTTAACTTTACTCATATATATTTATTTTTTTACTTCCCCATTAAATTTCGAAATTATTAAATCAGTGTAACTAGAGTAATCACTTTAATCTGTGATTTAATCAGCATAATCAGTGAAATCATTTAAATCACTGATTGTAATCAGTGATTAAATATATACAAATAAAAAAATAATATAAGTAGTAAAAAAATGAATCTTATGAATCTTATGAATCTTACGAATCTTACGAATCTTATAAATTTTCCAATTTAAAAATTTACATATAAATTTATATTCATAAGCAGTATTTTTATTTATGACTGAAATTACGAAAAATACGGATATTGCTGTTAAAGAGATTTTGAATGGAAATGTTGTTGCTTTGCCGACGGAAACGGTTTACGGTTTAGGTGCAAACGGTTTGAAAAAGCGTGCGGTTCTGAAAATATTTGAAATAAAAAGACGCCCTTCATTTAATCCCCTGATTTTACACGTTTTTGAAATTGCAGATATTGAGAAATATGCTAAAAATATTCCTGATGAAGTTTATATGCTTGCGGATAAATTTTCACCCGGTCCTCTGACTTTTGTTCTCCCTAAAAAGAAAATTGTTCCCGATATTGTGACAGCCGGTCTCGAAAGCGTAGCAATAAGGCTTCCCGCTCATAAAAAGTTCAGGAAAGTTTTAAAAGAGACCGGTGTTCCTATAGCGGCACCATCTGCTAATATGTTCGGAAAGATTTCCCCTACAACCGCAAAAGATGTTTATAAAGAATTAAGCGGAAAAATAAATTATGTGCTCGACGGTGGTAAATGCAAAATAGGTCTTGAATCGACCGTGTTAAGCTTTGTCGGAAATAAAATTAATATTTTACGCCCGGGATATATAACCAAAAAAGATATTGAAAAAGTAATTGGAAATAAATTTTCCGATAAATCAAGAAATAAAAACGAGAAAATTCTTTCTCCGGGAATGCTAAAGAGTCATTATGCACCTTCGACTCCTTTATATATTATAGAAGATATAGCCCTTGCAAATAATTTAAAAAATAAATTTGGTGTGGTAGATTTATTAAAATATAAAAATTTAAGAACTGTCGCTTATAATTTATTTGAGGAATTCAGGAAAATCGATAATCCAAAATATGAATTCGCACTTATACAAAAAGTAGAGGAATCGGGTTTAGGAATTGCCATTAACGACAGGATTGAAAAAGCAAGTATCGGAAATATAATATTTGTAAGCGGTAATTTAAAGTTCAGGAAAAAATAAAATATGTCTGAAGATAAAATAATAATATCATTCGATGACGAAAAGCCGGCACATAAAGATGAAAAAATCATCATCGATGTCGGTGAACCCGAAAAAATAATTACTGAAAACCGGAAAACTATCCCAGAAATCAATTTGAACAATTTGAAACTTAATTCTTTCTTTAAAGACAATTGTTCGCTGTGTTCTTTCTCTACAAGCCAGATGACTTTCCCCTCAGGTGTCGAAAACGGATTCGGAGATAATTTTTCAATCGATTTAAAAGATGTATTTCTGAATTCGCTCCTTGAAAATAACCTTTATATAATAGCTTCCTCTAAATCCGGAAATATATATTTTATTGACAGGAAAAACGGAATGCTATCCGATAAAAAATTTATTGATAAGGAATCATTTGAAAAAACCGGCTTTGTCTATCATAACGAAATATTTATAAATTCACTTAATTCCATTTATAAAATTGTTCTTGCAGATAAATCAAGTAATCTTTCTTTGCAGAAAATATACGACGCTGCCGATAATTTTATTATCTGGAGCAATTTAAATTATTACGCTGGCAAAATCATTTTTGTGGAATTTTCTCGGGATTTAAAAACAGCATGTTTAAGAATTATAGATTACGATAATTATGAGTTGATTTATGAATTCAAATTTAAAGTAGAAAAATATGTTTCCGATTCAGTTACAATCGGGAAAAATAATTTATTGCTATTGTTCGATAATAAAATTTTAATCGTCGATTTATTAAACCAAAATACAAAATTTTTAAATCTTAATTTCAATTGCTCCGAAGAATCATTCGTATTGTTCCTTAATAATAAATTTTATTTTAACAACTCTTCAAACGATTTGCTTTACATTGAAATGGATGTCTATTCCGGCAAGGTTAATTTTTCCGGTATAAGTTCTTCTATTATAAATTCCATAGCGGGATTTGAAGATAATATTTTCATAGGTAATTCAAACGGCTGGGATGTTTATAAAGCAAATGGTACGTTATTATTCAGCTTTGATGATACAACCGATAATAAAATAGAAAGTTTAAATAAAAACATACTCGCTGTATCGAAACAAAACAGAATAGTATTCCATAATTTGAACAGGTTCCAGGAAGCAGAAGGATTTACATTGAGTACCGGTCCGTATATTTATAAAAATGATATTGTCGCATCGGTAAAAATTTCTTTCGATGGAATTTTTGTATTAACAAAGAACGGATTACTGAGAGTATTTAATAACGATAAACTGAATTTGAATATTTAAATGAACCGCAGAGCCGAATTTATAAAGTCCATTAATCCTGATTGTAATAAAATTTTTTGAAAATATATTATTATGAAAAAATTACTTTTAATATTTATAATTGTTTTTGTCCCGGGTTTTGTTTTCGCTCAGAGTAATCATTTTGTTTTTTTGTTCGATAATTCCGGTAGTATGCAGGGCTTTTATCGCGAAGAAATCAGCGCATTTAAACCTTTCTGCAGGGCTTTGATGAAAAATTCTTTAAACCCTGATGATAATGCAACTGCAATGCTTTTCGCCAGAACAGAATCGAAGCGCGGGTTAATCTCCCCGAAAATAATTTACGACGGAAGTGCAAAGAATATGATTTTAGACCAGGTAATGGATAATTTTAAAATGATGAGAGGTACTGACGGCGAATTCGGAACAACGGATATTATAGAAGCTCTTGACGGTGGTCTGGCTGCAATAAAAGAAAACACGGGAATAGTCTGGATAATTACAGATAATATAAATGATGTAAGCGGAAGCGGTGACTCATCTTATTACAACACACTTGAATTCTATAAGCGTCTGCGGAATGACGACAAAATAAAAAAAATACTTCTGTTTCCTATTCCCGAAGTCGTAACTGAAGGAGGCTACACTTCCCACGGCTATGTAGCATACGGTATCGTTTATTCAAAAATTGATTTGAATCAAATTGAACTCGAAAAATATGATAAGATTTTGAGAGGAGTCGGGATTAAACAAAAAGCGATTACTTTAAAACCTCTCGATGTCGGAACAATTATTCTTACTCCAAAAATCACTCAAAGTAAAATTACTTCCGGTAAATTATTTTTTGACGGAAGAACCTTGAGGGGATTTGGTTTTGAAGAAGGTGAAAAAATTAAAGAGACATTCAGTGACCTTACTCTGAAATCGAATCTGTATCCTTATATAATTAAAAGCGCTAAACTCGACGTCCATCTTGATAATTTTGCATCTTCGGATTATTCCGTTAAATCACTCGGAACGCAATCCATATCACCATCAACAGTCAGTAATGTTTCACCCGAAGGAGAGGTAACGGGATTTTCGGTTATTTTCAATATGCCTGAAATTACACCTAATTTTTCTTTTAACACTATTTTCAAAGAAGATTTTTCAATTGGCGGAAATCTTGTACTTGAGGTTTCACAGGTGGATATCATGCTTGATGAAAATTATATGAATAATTTAAATGCCCTTTTTGCTCTTCAGTCTGTGCCTGAAATTTTTAAACCCATTCTTAAAGATAAAAAAATTGTTACTCACATACCGCTTGAAATAAAAATGAAATACGGACAATGGAGATTATTCGTTTTGATAGGCATACTTATAGTATTTTTCGCATTAATTTTTGTGCTGGTTTTTCTATTGCTTAAGAAAAAATGTTTTACTATTGTTCTCAATAACAGGGATTATCAGAGTGTCTGCCTGAGTGCACTTTCGTCTTATAAAGTCATGTATGATAATTCTATTGAGCTCGGTAAAATTAAAAAAACGCTAACAGGTGATGTTAGATTTACTTATTCGAAATTCACTGCTACTCCGAATGTAAATTTAAAATTATCGGGCGGGGTTCAGATTAATATCGAATTCGAAGAAGATAGTTTAAGGAAAAATAATGTTACATTGATGATAACAGATGAAGTTCAGAAAGAAGTAATTTCCGGCTCTGGTGATGAAAAATATTATTAAAAATATTTAATCATTTATATGGATACTATTTTACTGATTTAGAAATTGCAGCATATCCCGGTAAAGAGAATCGGGATGCAAAGAACGCGAATGTTGCGTTACTATAAGTATCATATTTTAAACTATGCTCCGAAAGAGCTAATGAAAATAAAAACGCAAAAAATTTTAACAGCAAATAAATATAAATATTATTTTTTATTTTTGAGCTTTATTGTTTGCGGTTTGATTGTTAACGTTTCATCAGCTCAGCAAAATCCGAATAGTAAAAATCAAATTTTTAAAATAACATTCAAAGATACTTCCATTGTAACAAACGATAAGTTTATCATACAGGCATCGGATTCGCTTAAAATCAATAATATCTCACTTCAAAGAATAATTGATTATAAAATTGATTACAGATATGGATTAATTTCATTCAGCAAAGATTTATTTCAAAAATATTCACTCGATACATCACGGATTTATGATATGAATGTTCAGTATGACCTCTTCCCTTTTGTCTTCAAAGATGAATATTCTAATTTCGATCTAAAACTTGAAAAAGATACATTGACGGGAGATACCGTTCAGATAGCAGTTCCGAAAAAGGATATGGTTGAAGATTTATTCGAAGGAACAAATTTGGAAAAATCAGGAAGCCTTTTTCGCGGTTTAACAATAGGTTCAAACCGTGATTTAACATTAAATTCCGGATTCAGATTACAATTAAATGGTAAACTTTCGAACGATGTTGAAATTACTGCAGCATTGACAGATGAAAGCACACCCATTCAACCCGAAGGCAATACTACAAAACTACAGGAACTCGATAAAGTGTATATTGAACTCAGAAGCCACAATGTCACCGCTACTATCGGTGATATTGATGTAAATTTTCACAATTCCGAATTTGTAAATTTTTCAAGGAAAATTCAGGGCGCAAAAGGATACGGCGAATTTGATTTCGGAAATTTTCTTCTCACGGGAGCCGTGTCGAGGGGAAAATATAATTCAAACACATTTAACGGCTCCGACGGCGTTCAGGGTCCTTACAGGCTGACGGGGAGCAGTAACGAAATAAATATACTTGTTCTTTCCGGAACTGAAAAAGTTTATATAGACGGAATTCAAATGACAAGAGGCGAACAGGCTGATTACGTTATAGATTACGGACTCGGACAAATTACGTTCACGAATAAAAGGTTAATTACAAATGCCACGAGGATAGTTGTAGAATTCGAATATTCGGATAAAAAATACAGCAGAACATTTTTAGCTTACGGAAACAAAATTGATTTGCTCAAAAAAAAGCTTTCCATCGGTCTCTCTTATATCAATGAAACCGATAACGAAAATAATCCAATCGATTTCACTTTGAGCGATTCTGACAGAGTGATTTTAAGAAACGCAGGAAATGATATTTCCAAAGCTTTCAAAACAGGTATATCTCTTGCAGGCAGAGATTCACTTACTCAGAGAGGACTTGGTTCATATATAAAAATTGATTCGATAATAAATTTTAGTAATTATACTTTTTATAGATTTGCGCCCGGTGATACGAATGCAATTTATAATGTGACTTTTTCTTTCGTTGGTCAGGGCAAAGGTGATTACATTTCAATCAGTTCTTACCAATACAACTTTGTAGGTATCAACCAGGGAAGTTATGCTCCGATTGTGAATATTCCCGTTCCGACTGCTTATCAGCTTGCCGATTTAACCCTCGATTATTCATTGGACAAGAATAAAAGTTTTTATTTAAAGCTTGAATCCGCATATTCGAATTTAGTAAGAAATAAATTTTCCAACATCGCAGGAAATAACGGAGGAGTTGCGCTATTCGGTGATATAGGCTTTTCAAAAAATAATTTTGAACTGTTGGGTCTCACATTAAAGAATATTGACCTGAGTTATAAGAACAGGGTTATTAATAAAACATTCAATTCTCTTGACAGAATCAATACGGTTGAATTTAACCGGAACTTCGACGTGCAGGATTCTACAACTGCAACGGAAGATTACAGGGAAGGAAATTTGAGCGTATCTCCGACCAGCTTAATTAGTTTTAAAGGTAACTTCGGACAATTAAAGAGAGGAGACTTTTTCAATTCAGACAGGTACACCGCCTCATTCGAATATAATAATCCGACTGCACCTCTTGATACTTCGGTGATTCCTAAAATTAAATATACATACGAAAATATAAATAGCAGTAATTCACAATTTAACCTTAGTGACAGCTGGACAAAACATCACGGGTTTTTCGGTTACAGAAAATTTATCGGTGAAAATAAACTTATAAATCCTTTTCTGCAGTTCTCTTTTGAATTTTTTGCGGAGAACAGAAAAAATGTTGACAAAAATCCTACCGGGGATAGTTTACGGGGTGAGAGTTTTTCCTATGACGAATTTATTCCGAAATTATCGCTGAATAATTTATATAATATTAATTTAACCGCCGAATTTGATTACAGAAAAGATGATAATGTTAACAACGGTTTGTTTTTTAATTTATCTGATTTGTTAATTCAAAGATACGGACTAATTTATAATGGAGTAAGCTGGTTCTATTCAACATTCGACCTTGCCATTCAAAACAGGCTGTATTCTGATGAAGCAAAGCAGCTTGGAAACACTGATGATAAAACTGTTCTTGTGAATTCAAGGTTAAGAATTTCACCGCTGAGAAGTGCAGTAATGACGGATTTGCTGTATTCAATTTCAAGTGAACGGACTTCAATCGTACAAAAGGTCTTCGTGCTTGTTCCGGTCGGTCAGGGTAATTACATTTATCTTGGTGATTTAAATCATAACGGAATTCAGGATGAAAATGAATTTGAACTTGTAAATTATGACGGAAATTATATCAAGCTGAATATTCCTACTGATAATTATTTCCCTACAGTCGATTTAAAAACGTCGGCTACAATAGATTTAAAACCATCGAGATATTTTTTATTAAAAGGAGATAATTTTATATCGGATTTGATTAACAATTTATCGACAGAAACAATTTTAAAAGTCGACGAAAAAAGCAAGGACCCGAATACAAGTGATTTATATTTTTTAAGATTTAATACTTTCTTAAATGATTCAAACACAATCGCCGGTTCCCAGATGATGCAGCAGGATGTAAATTTTTTCGAGAATAACCCTTTGTATTCATTAAGGTTAAGGTTTGTTCAGCAAAAAGGATTCAACCAGTACAGCAGCGGGAATGAAAGGTCACTTGCAATTCAAAGAGCGTTTAAATTTAAACTCGGATTGACGAAAGACTTGTCAACACAGTTTGAATATATTAACAAAACTGACAGAAATATCGCACCTGTTAATTCTATCAGGAACCGAAATATACTTTCAAATTCGTTCAATTCTGATTTTACATACAGGCCTGTTCAGCAAATTGAAAGCGGGCTGCAGTTAAATTATACAAGTGCGACAGATTATTACCCGGCTGTAAGTAATCGCGCAGATATCAATCAGCAGATATTTCGTTTTATTTATTCTTTTGCTTCAGTCGGACGTGTGCGTGTAGAATTTGAGAGAGATGAAATTCTGATGAATACCGAAATTACTAATTTTCCTTATGAACTTACTAATGGGCGACTGGCAGGTAAAAGCTATTATCTGAGAACAATACTCGATTACAGCATCAGCAAAAATATTCAGGCATCTGTCAATTATGACGGCAGAATGGAAGGCGGCGGACAGGTCATTCATACAGGAAGAGCGCAGGTTACTGCATTCTTTTAATCAATGCAATAAAATCTGAAATTTATTTAAAGTCATATATTACCGCTATTTGAAATTTATTTTGAAAAATACAGAACAAATTCAAAACATTTGTAGTTAAAGAATAAGGAGTCAGATTATTACTATGTATTTCAATAAAAGTTGAAATAATCATATTTAAAGCATAATTCGAACCTCATTAATTTTATTATCTGTTTGTATATAAAGTTTTGAATTTTATGTTATTACTAAGTTGATTAAATTGATTACTTGTATAAAAAATATTAAATGGAGAAAAATCCAATAGATACGGAAGAAGAAAATAAAGAGAAAAAACCGCGAAAATATGTGCGAAAGAAGGATTCTTTAAAAGAACAAAATTCAGAAGAAAAAAAGGAATCCGCATCTTCCGGTAGTCCTGATAATATTCAGGAAAAACCTCAGTCAGGAAACACTTCTGAAGAGGAGAAATCTTTAGAAGAAAAAGAATCTCCTTCTGCGGAAAGTAATGAAAGCCCTGCTGAAGAAATTAAACCGGAAGAAAAAGATATTACTGAAAATAAAAAAGATGAGAAGGATGAAAATCCTGTTCCCGATGAAAATGAAAAACCGGTTGTAGCGGATGAAAATAACTCCGTTAATATTTCCTCGGACGATAAAGAAACTTCCGAAACCGAAATCTCCCCTGCAGAAGAAAAGAAAGAACCGGAAATAACTTCGGAAAATTCTGTAACAGATATTAGCTCTGATAAAATTAAGGAAACAGAAACTGCCGAAATTATACAAACGGAAGAAAGTGCCGCAATTACGAAAGAAAGTAATTACCAGATAAGTCTCATCGATGAAAATTTATTGAAGGTAAAGGTCACTACTGAAAAAGCCGTCAGTGTGGATTGTTCGGTAAAGGAAAAATCAGCTCTTTCCGGAACAACGGGAGAAAAGCAATTAAATAAAATTATTATTCACCCGAAAGAAGACGGACAAAAACGTGAAATCGAAATCATAGTTTCTATAAGCGGGTCCGGTCCTGAAATTAAAATATCTCCGGCGGCAGATACAAAAGCCGTAAATCCGGAGACGAATAAAGCTCCCTTGCTTACTCCGAATCCGTTAGTTGCAAATTTAATTCAAACGTTCGGACCAAAGAAGAATGATGAATTTGTCTCTAAAACACCACAGGAAATATTTGATGAAAGAACCGGTCTAAAAAATCCATGGGCAGTGAATCGTGCTTTTGTCCGAAAAAATCTTACCCGCGGTTTTATAAGTGCTTTAATAATTTATTTTATCTGGGCGCTTACTTTTTATTCAATTGCATCTAAGAAAACCGATAACGGTGACGTTGTCGAGACGCAAAGATTAATCGTTATGCAGGATCTTCCTGAAAATCAAAATATTCAGCAGCACGTGGAAGACCCTCTAAAACCACCCGAAGAAGAAAAGCCAAAAGTTGAGGATGACGGAACGCAGGATACAAAGAATGTTGTTCCGCCTTTAGTTCAGAAAAAAATAAAAAGACCGCCTCGCATTATAGGTCCCGAACAAAATAAAACTGATACAACTTCGCAAACTAATAAAATTGATAAAGAACTCGATTCACTGAGAAATGCCAATATTACAAAGAATAAAGGAATAGATACTTCCAAATTCACTGCTTTTACAATTCCGGATTCATTACGAAAAGAATTCACTCAAAACGATGTGGGACTGATAATTCCTGCAATTCCAAAAAACTGGAAGATTATCGATAGCCGGATGATAAATATTAACCAGACTGAATTCGAAGGTGTGCTTATTACAGATACGACTGCAAAAAAGGAAGGTACACTTAATTTGTTCATTCATCTCGATAAAGAAGGAAAAGAATTTACAAAAGAAGGCTTTAATACAGAATTTAAAATGGATGATACAACTTCAACAGCTTATGTGAAAGAACCTTTAACCCAGGCAAAGAACACTTATTACAGGTTTTATATTTTTACTAAAACAGATAAACTGTTTGTTGACGCCCAGGTAAAGGAAGAATTTTTCAACGATTATAAAAATTACATCGAAGCCCTCGTTCGTTCAATCCGAATCGCAAAACCCGTTGTGAATAAATAATTTCAAAATAACTTTTCCCCGAAATTAATTTCTAAACATAAAAAAAATGCACTGCTTTTCACAGTGCAAATTAAGAAATGATAATAATGATTATATTTTAACCGGGATTTCCCGATTCGATTAATAATTACCGAATAAAAAAACAGTTAAGCCAAGATAAATTATAATCCATATACTAAAAACTGTAACATAAGAAACAGCTGGTTTTATTTTTCCAATCTTCACAAGACCAATCGAAATTATTATATAAAACCAAATCGAAATAATATCTATTTTATTCAGGAACCCGTGAAATTCTTCACCCACGCTCGATGCTTTTAATATCAGGCCAAGGCTCAGTGTAGAAAGATCCCCCGTTAAAATGGATAACACGATATTCAATAATCCCCCGATTCCGGAAATAACCATTGCCAGCCCGATGACATTCAGCAAATTCAAATAAGTAAACTGAGCTTTCATTATTTTAAGAAATATTAAATATATAAGACTCAAAATGAAAAGTAAAACAATGTTACCGATTGCACTTCCGATATAACCTATTAATTTAAAGAATAAGCTGTTGGGGTTCATAAATTTTTCTGTTTTTTCGAGTGCATCATTTGCCTGTTCCTGCGACATTTTCCCGCTCTTAACATTTTCTTCCATTTTTTCTCTTGCTTTTTTTGTTTGCTTATCCATTACCTTTTCTGCAATCTCACTGTCTGAGAAAAATAGAAACGAAGTGATTAAACCGAGCACTATTGTTATTATCATAGGTAATAACCAATAATTTTTTGATACTTTATTAATTGATTCAAACGTGTTTCCCGGCTCTGTGAAAATTCCGGTTATTGCTTCAATTTTACTCAGCTCTTCCTGTTCTTCTTGTTCTTCAGGAATTTGTTCTTGATTGTTATTATTTTCTAAGTCCATATTTTTAAATGTTTGTTTAAAAAAATTTTAATTTATTTATGTTAAATATAAATTGTTATCTTTTATATATTTCTCGACTTCCGGTAAGACAAGATATTTAATAGATTTTTTATGTGCAATATAATCACGTATCATAGATGATGAAATATCGAGATTCGGCACATTTATAAATTTTACCTTTTTTGTATACTTCGTGTCGGCATCTTTTATAAAATATCCCGGGCGATTAATTATTATGACTTCTGATAAAGAAAAAAGCTTTTCGGGCTCTTTCCATTCCGGAAATGAAATTAAATTATCGATACCGAGTATAAGGAATAACTTTACAGAATCAGCTTGATATAATTCCTTTAATTTTATTAATGTATTTATTGTATATGATTTTTCGGAAGTGTTTTTAATCTCGATATTACTGACTTCGAAATTTTCATCTTTTTCAAAAGCTATTTCTGCCATACGAAGTCTGTGCTTTGCATCAATAATCTCTATTCCCTTTTTTAACGGCGGGTTTCCGGAAGGTATAAATATAATTTTGTCAAGATGAAGTTGTTCCCTGACATTTTCGGCAAAAATAGAATGTCCTATGTGTGGTGGATTAAATGTTCCTCCGAATATTCCGTACCTTCTCATATACTACAAAAATACTTAACTTAAATTAATTAAGTTACTATAAATTTTTTCAATTTCCCGTGTCATGTTGTCCTCCTTGAAATTGCGGGAATCTTTCAAAGCCTGCATTGCAAGTTCCGAACGTAATTCTTCATCCCCGATAGCCCGCATAATTTTAACCATCAAATCCTTTTCATCATTTGTTTTAAAAAGAATTCCGTTCGCTCCGTCTTTTATTAATTCTTTATTTTGCGGAATATCGCTCGCTATTATGAATTTTCCGCATGACATCGCTTCTATTAAAGTAATCGATAAGCCTTCCCATAAAGAGGGAAATACAAATAAATCTATTAAAGGATAATATCGTTCAACTTCTTTTATTTCACCAGTGAAAATAACATTTTCAATAAAACCATATTCTTTTGCCATAAACATACATTCTTTCATATATTTACCATCGCCCACAAACAGGAATTTTACTTTATCGTATTTGCTGATAATTTCTTTTGCAATTTTCAAAATCATTCTTTGATTTTTTTGAAAATCGAACCTGGATATATTCCCAATCACAATATTCTCTTTCGAAATTCCAAGCTTATTCAGCATACTCTCTGATTTTCCGAGCGGGATGAAATGGGCAACGTCTATCCCGTTTTTTATAACATAGGTATTTTCTTCTTTCACAAGCTTATGAGCAAGAGCTAATTTTTTATCCGAATCCGAAACACAAATAAATGCATCCGTAAAGGGAACAAGGTATTGTTCAATTGCCTTAGAAATATAATTTCTGAAAATATTTTTTGAGTTTATATAATGTATGCCGTGGAGTGTGTGAACTGTTTTCACATTTCCGAATCTTTTTTTATAAAATCTTGCATACATTCCCGCTACGCCTCCGTGAGAATGAATTATTTGTATATTATTGATTTTTACAATCTCATCGAGCCTGTTCAGAAATTTAGTACGGAATAATTTGGGTAATTTTATTTCTTTAAATTCGTAACCCTTGCTTTCCGCTACCTCTTTGAATTTACCGTATGGAGATGCCGCTATTATGGCTTTAAATAAAGAAGTATCGATATTTTTCCTGACGGATAAAATATGGGTTTGTCCGCCGCCTAAAAAACCTCCGTCAATCAATTCAAGTACATTAATCATTTTTTACCCCCAAAGTTAATTTTAAAATATCAAAATTAATTTTCTTAAAGGTCAGTATACTTAATAATGCAAATCTTAATATAAGATATATTCTCAATAATAATCTCTGAAAAAAAGAATTGTGTAATTTATAATATAGCAACTGTGATTTTTTTGAATAATAATAAGTTTTATTTGCAAATTCCTTATTCGCATTTTCACCTTTCAGATGAATTATCTTGCAGAAAGGATAAAAATATATTTTCAATCCTTTGCTCAATAATCTTTTGCATAAATCAGCATCTTCGTAAAAAAGAAAAAATCGCTCGTCGAAACCATCAACATTCCGGAACACATTTTTTTGGATAATCATTGCCGCACCGCTTACCCATTCCACTTCGCATATTTCACTGTTTTGATATTCAATTTCATTAATAAAATTAATGTTCCTTTTTTTAAAATCTTTTTCGTCTCTTTTATTATCTAACTCATCGAAAAATGTATTTTCCTTCCAGAATGAAAGCTGGAATGTATTGTCCGTGTTATATAGTTTTAATCCTGCAACTCCGAATTCTATTTCTTTAAATGAATTTATAAAATTCAATAGAAAATCGGTTTTAATAATTGTATCCGCGTTTAAAAAAAATAAATATTCGCCTGACGAATTCTTTGCCCCGATATTATTCGCTGAAGCGAATCCTTTATTTTCGCTGTTTATTAATTTTACAGACGGGTATTCAAGCTTTAATGAGTCGAGATTTTCTTCGGGTGAATTATTAATTATAATTATTTCGTAAGGATAAGACTTAATTACATCAAAAATTGATTTTATGCAATCACGTAAAAGTGTCTTTTGTTTGTAATTAATAATTATTATCGAAACCACTAAATCTATCTCCCTCTTTTATTCATTAATAAATTATGTTCTATGTTCTTAACGTTAAAAACATTTTTCTTCGTTTTCTCTTTGCGACCTTCGTGTAATGCTCTTAATTTAACATTTAACATTTATAATTTATCATTGAAAGAACTCTTTTCCAAGATATGAATTCTAAATATTTTACAATATAGCAAAGAAATGGTATTAATTATTCTTTCGAAAGTATTATCTCCGTTAAATAACTTAGAAGTTACATATCCCAATACGTAATCCTGTTCAGTTATAAAATTTACTTTTAATTTTCTTCTTGTTTTACAAATCCATTTAGAGTTGAATAAAATCCAACAATATGCTTTTAACAACCCTCTCAGAGAATATTTTTTTACAAAAATAGATGCAAATAATTTCAGCCAGAAATTATATTTTAAATAGAATAAATATTTCAATATGAATAACCAATTGAAAAATAATAAAAAATTTAATAGCCTGTTCCTCTCCTGATAGAAATAGAGTTTAGACTGCTTTTGTTTTTTAAATGTTGCATTACCTTTATGATGCACAATCGATTTTGATGTGTGCAGTATTTTCAATCTCAGGTATTTTACTCTTAAACTTAAGAACGCATCTTCGGAATATGCAAAATATTCATTCAAAAAAAGTTCTCCGAATTTATCGGCTATACTTTTTTTTATCATCATTGAACAACCTGTCGCCACAAGAATTTCCCCTATTCCGTTTTCACCTATTTTAAAAATCTCCATTATATTGTGACCAAGAAGATTTATTGTTCCGTTCATCTTATAATATTTATCCGGAATTCCCTCTGTCAATACAAGTGACTGAACAATTCCGATGTTATTTTCCGATTCCATTGCTTCGATTAAATACTTCAGCCAGTCATGCTCCACAATGGTATCATTATTCAGTAACACAATATATTCACCCGAAGCATACTTAAATCCTAAGTTGTTTCCGCCCGCAAATCCAAGATTTTCGTCGCTTTTAATAATCTTTATTTTTTCATCGTTAAAATTATTGTTTACGAATTCTAAGCTGTTATCAGAAGAACCATTATCCACAAATATAATTTCAAAATCATTATAACTTTGATTCATAACAGATTTCAGACAATCTGCCAGAAATTCTTTACCGTTATAATTTATGATTATTATGGATACCAATTGTTTATACTTATTTTACAAATAATTTTTTTAATTCTTCGATGTGAGCTGTTTTGGATTTTTGTATTCTCCTTCTTTCGGGTAAATAAGCAAGCACCGTAAAAATCCCTTTCAAATAGCCTTTTAAGGCACTGTAGAAAACACTGAAAGAATAATCTCTCCAGAAAAATATAATTCTTCTTGCTCTTGAAAAAAAGAAAAGAGGCTGGTATAATAAATATTGAGCAATGGGATAATTTTTGAATCTTAAATAAACCAAATTTCTTTCGCACATTTCGGTCTGGTAGCCCCTGTGAAAAAAAGAAGATGTTGCACCACGCTTATGATAGCAGATTGCTTCGGGTTCATAAACAGCTTTAAATCCGAATAATTCTGCCCTGAAACTAAAATCAAAATCTTCATAATAAGCTATAAATTTTTCATCCATTAATCCGGCTTTTTCAAAAATTTCTTTTTTATAAAACCCTGCTCCTGCACAAACACCAAAGACGTAATCTTGTTTGTCGTATTGACCTGTATCTTTTTCTCCGTGCCCTCTTGCAACGGGTGAGCCGCCTTTAAATTTAATCGTGTCACCACAATCGTCTATTATATCTCTCTCGAAATAATTCAGCATTTTCGTGGCGGCAAAAGATGCATCCGGGATATTTTTAAAAACGTTTATACCGCATTCAAGAAATTTCGAATCGAGTTCAATATCGTTATTCAGTAAAAGAATATATTCGGAATCTAATTTTTCCAGCGAATATTTTATGCCTTCATTTACTGCTTTTGCAAATCCGGCATTGTAATTCATTTTGATAATTATTGCATCAGACAAAACCTTAGAAACATATCCGGCAGAATTATCATCCGAGCCGTTATCGACGAGAATTACTTTATAATCTTTGTAAGATTGAATCAGGATAGACTGAATACAGGTTCTGAGATGTTCTTCACCGTTATAATTTGGAATAATTATCGTTATCAATTATACTTCTTTTACTAATTTTAAAAAATTTTTATATTTTTTAATTCTGAATTCATCTTTCTTGCCTGTTAATTTAAGAATATTCTCGATAAACAACATGCAATAAGCATTATAAATCGCTAAATATTTTAAAGTAAGGTAATTTAATTTACTGTAATGTTTTTTTACAAAATAAATCATACTTACATTAAACCTCCCGTAAACCCACCACTGCATTTCTTTAAAGCTCGTTCCTCCGAGATGTTTAACCTGTAAGCTTGTATCTACAATAAGTTTATATTTTTTGTTAATCCTGTAACTTATGTCAGTATCTTCAAAGAAAAGTTTAAAGTTTTCATCCATTAATCCTACATCATCAAGTATTTTTCGCGGTATAACAAAAAATGCTCCCGGGATATGATTTACAAAAAATTGCTTTTTATACTGCAAATTTATTCTTTCATCAATCCAGTACCTGTTTATGAAAAATGATTTTTTATAGAACAACCGCAGGATAATCGAATGGAAAAAAATAAATTGTTTTATCGACGGGTATCTCTGGTAATAGAATTGCTGCAATTTTCCATCGGTGCCGACCAGAGCGGGCGCAACTGCCCCTATATTATTACCGGACTTCACAATTGTAATCAGTTTATCAATCAAAGGAGATTCAAAAATTATATCAGGATTCATAATGATTATAAATTCACCTTTTGAATCTTCAATTCCCCTGTTATTCGCATAAGAAAAACTCATCAAATCTTTAAAATAAATGGAACTGATATTTTTATGTTCATTAGAAGTTTCTTTAATTAAATTCAAGCAATCTTCATTCGAAGCGTTATCTATAATTTTAATATCAAATTCATCGGGATTCTCATATTTGAAAATAGATTTCACGCAGTCGATTAAGACCTTTGTTGTGTTATGATTTACTATTATTATCGATGTCTTCAATTCACTTGTTATCTTTAAATTCGAGATTAAAATATTTTATAGGAATGAATTTATAAAAGATTTTAGCAATTACAACCCTGTCCCTTTCGTTCAGATAATTGGATTTCAGCACGGCAACATAATAAATAAAAACGAAAAGTAAACCGGTCGATGCAAGGTAAATTATAGAACCCACCCTGCCTATGACGTGATATACATTTACGTTTGATATATAATAAAATAAATACAGGAATGCCGAGCTCACCAATGCTATAAGCATAGGCTTTAAAATATATTTTCCGAAAAACTTAAAACTGTGAAGTTCGAAAAATTTAATGGAAGTGAAAAACAGATAAAACGATGAGACTACAACCGAGATTGTATTTCCGTAAGCCGCTCCTATTATACCGTAATATTTAATAAGAAAAAAGCTTAACGGAATATTCAGAAAAAGTCCTATTAGTCCTTCATACATCTGATATTTGGGCACACCGATATTCGGAATAATCGAATTTCCCGGGGCGGAAAAAATCATATTTATGAACTGACCGATTGCAAGAATTCTTAAAATGTTAATTGAAATTTCAAATCCCGGACCTAACCAGGAATTTATAATCAAATCCGAAAAAATAAAAATATAAATAAAAATCGGTGCCGTTATCAGAGATATATATTTCGTAGCATCTCCGAGAAGAATTACAAGCTTCTCTTTTTCGTTTTTGGCATTAAGCTCTGCCGCAACCGGTGCTCCCTGCTGATATAATTGCATGGGGAACAGTCTCCCGAATCTTGCAACCCTGTTTGCCATATTAAAAAACGTCACGTTATTCATCACGGAAAATGCACCCAAAAGAAACTCATCATATTTTTCCGAAGCAAAAGAAGCAAGTTTCGAAACCTGCATCTGCGTACCGATTTTCAGCATCTTTTTTAATGACAACTTGCTGAAACTTCTTATCGATATTTTTACGTAAGGCAATTCCCTTTTAGCATAAATGAAAGAAATGATATTGTTGACGATGGTAACAAATAAAATCACAACCATTATTCCAATGAGTCCGTAACCTTTCATTACTACCAGAATCGTTACTATGAACATTAACAAATTTGTAATGATGCTTACTATGCTTGTCAAATACATTTTTTGCAGACTCGCTAAAATCGAATTGAATATTCCGAACGAGCTTGAAATGAAAAATACTATAACGCTGATTCTTAGCGCCGTGACGCTCATATTTACAAGTTCGGGTGAAATATTAAACAGTGAAATAAATTTATCCGCAAAAATAAATCCGACACTGCAAACAATAACGGAAGTGAAAATATAAAAAAACAGACCTGTGTTTATGGTTTTATTTAATTCTTCCTTCTCACCTTTATTATAATGTTCCGAAATAAATTTGATAAATGAGCTTGAAAGGCTCAAATCGAAAAGACCGAAAGTACCTGTAAATCCTAATACGAGTGCATAAATTCCGAATTGAATCTGTCCAATTTTTGAGACTAAGAAAGGAGTAAGAAATAAGGGAAGAATAAACCCAATCAACTGGGAAATAAAGAAGAAATATGTATTTTTTATAACTTTATCTGTAAGAGACATTAAATCTTCCTATTTTTTCTGTAAAAATTAAATTTTTTTACTAAAATACTTCCCGTTAAATTATGTTAATAATACTAATTTATAAAGTCATTCAAATATCATAGGCATGTTTTAAATCGTTGATTAAAATGATTGCATTAATTAAAAATTCATAAAATTACTAAAATTCGTAAAATTAAAGAACAAAAAGAAGATTCACTGACTAAGGTGATTGAATTTGATTATTCTGTTACAAAAAAAATATTTTTTTTGTATCGATTTTGTACCGGTTTTGTTCGGAAATGTTCGGATTTGTACTTGTTTTAGATTAATGGCACACAGATGACATAGATTGTGACAGATTTTAACGGATTTTTAAAAAAGTTAAAACAAAAAAACGTACGGATTTTGTACGGGTTTTGTACGGATTTTGAATTGAAAAATCAGTGATTTAAGTATTTAGATTATAAATAATGGCACACAGATGACACAGATAGAGATGGATTTTAGCAGATTTTTTTTAATGTTAAGAGCAAAAAACGTATGGATTTTGTAAGGGTTTTGTACGGGTTTTGAATTGTAAAATCAATGATTTAAGTATTTAGATTATAAATAATGGCACACAGATGACACAGATTGTGACAGATTTTCACAGATTTTTTTAAATGTTAAGAACGGAGAAATTAAAAAACGTACGGATTTTATATGGGTTTTATACGGATTTTGAATTGAAAAATCAGTGATTTAGGATTTTCTCAAATACAAAGAGCATTTCACAGAGACCACAGAGAAATACCGCAGAGAGCCACAGAGAAAAGCAATTCACTATTTCACCATTTCGCTATCTCACTATCCCGATATAGAGAATCGGGATGCAAAAAGCGCATTTAAGTTGGCTATGTCAAAGAACTTAAATTCCCGACTATTCGGGATTTACTGGGTTTCAATTAACCCTATTTTATAATGCCATAGTAATATAGGGTATACTTTTTGTTTTGTCAAGGGAAATATTTGGAATAATTTTCTTCACTGTTCAATGTACATACCATAGCAATGTACAATTTTATTCACTGTACAATTTTTCAATGTGCAATGTACAATTAAAAGAGCAAAACAAATTAACTTTTGAACTTTTTAACTTTCTAACCTTAAAACTCTCTGTCATTTAATCAAAACCATTTTCTTAACCTCAACAAATTTATCCGAAACAAGGCGGTAGAAATAAACTCCACTGGCAAATGACTGACCGTTGAATTCTATTGAATATTTTCCCGCCGATTTAAATTCATTGTTAACCAGTCGTTTCATTTCTCTGCCGAGAATGTCGTATATAATTAATGTAACTTTTGCATCCTTCGGCAAGTCATAATTTATTTTTGTCATCGGGTTAAATGGATTTGGATAATTCTGGTAAAGTTTATATTCAGTAGGAATAATCATTTTCGCATCCTTTTTCCCGGATATTTTGTCGTTTTCGAAAACTTTTTTAATATCGGAATTTATATTAAAAATATGTTCTTTTATGTCTTTCGGCTTTTTAACTTTTACTACTTCACCAAGTG
>Ga0182027_10000516_pt1 | contig 67055 bp, 69 predicted proteins | sample 712E1DmetaG_FD_121300 | JGI IMG/M metagenome (GOLD analysis project Ga0182027, IMG submission 121300) | Permafrost microbial communities from Stordalen Mire, Sweden - 712E1D metaG (Illumina Assembly) | ecosystem: Environmental > Terrestrial > Soil > Wetlands > Permafrost | place: Sweden...
AAACGAGTAAATTCTGCGGGTCACTATCATCTGAAAGGTATGACAGGCAGTCTGAATCTTCGTTTCATGAACTTAAAAACTATCTCCGGATTACATGCCAAACACCCCCACGGTCAAGAAGGCTATTATTCCGAAGATAATGTCCTTGTTCAAGATCTGCCCAAGGTCGATTTTGTCGATACTGCCTATCTTCATACTACCCGTCTTAGAAGGTCACCCTTAGATAAAGTCACCCTTAAAAGAAAAGGTAAAAGAAAATTTGAGTTGGGCAAGCGGATTCCCAATAACCAACTTCCGGAGATCCTTTTTGTCAAACGTCCCGCAATTGTTCCCGACGCGACACAGCCAATGGACCTGTGGACCTTCTTGCATTGCGCACTCCTCACTATTCCCAGGAGGCTCAGAAGAAAATTTATTAAACTTTCGGAAGGTTACTGATTATTCCAAGTTGTATTTTAAGATGCACCACAAGGCGTGTACTCCGTCTTTCCAGTTGATCTTTTTCCCCTGATCGTAATTTCTCCCTGAATAGCTAATGCCTAATTCGAAAATTCGACAATTCATTTTGGCGATCTTGGCCGTAAACTCCGGTTCTAAACCAAACCGATTTTCCTTAATCACTAACTTATTTGCTACATCTTTTGTAAACATTTTGTAGCCGGTTTCCATGTCGGTCAGATTAATGTTGGTTAACATATTTGATGTCAATGTCAAAAACTTGTTGCCTACCATGTGCCAGAAATTTAAAACTCTATGTGGCCTGTCGCCTAAGAAACGCGATCCGTATACCACATCGGCCTTCCCATCCAGGATCGGTTGTAATAGCAAGGTGTATTCTTTGGGATTGTACTCCAGATCGGCATCCTGGATAACTACAACATCTCCAGATACTTCTTTCAAACCTCTTCTTATAGCGGCACCTTTACCTTGATTCTTTTTTTGGAAAAATATCTTTATTTTTCTGTTTTTAAGGGCTTTGAGAATTTTAGTCGTACCATCCTTTGATCCATCGTCCACCACAATTATTTCCTTTGCCATTTTGCCGATATTGGCTTTCAAAACAGCCGAGATAGCTTTTTTGATAAATGTCTTCTCGTTGTATACCGGCATGATGATTGATAGCTTCTTCACTCTGGCTCTAGTTTACAATAAGCTTATGAAACTGGCGTTTGTAAATTTTTATTCCGGACTGGCCGAAAGAGGAGGGGAAACCTATGTCGATTCATTGGCCGGTAAGCTTTCTGTCAAACACCAAGTCTTTGTTTTCCAGGCCGGTGTTCCAAAAGAAAAAAGGCCATATTCGGTTGTCAGTATTAAGATTCCTTTCAATCCGCATCATCGCCATAGCCATCTTCCGGTTACTCATCCGCTTAAGCGCCTATTTCTGGATTATTTTGGCCTCAAAGAACTCGTTTTTACCCTTAAACTTCTCTCTAAACTTTGGCGACTTAGACCGGATGTTATTTTCCCTCAAAACTCCGGTTGGGAGGTACTTATCCTCAGATTATTTTCGACGGTTATCAATTCCAAACTAGTTGTTGCCGGGCAATCGGGTCCCGGTTGGAATGACCGTGTTAATTTATTGATACACCCGGATATCTTTGTTGCCCTTACCAAATCTCAAGCTGACTGGGCTCGTAAAGCAACCCCCTGGAAAAATCAAAAAATCGCCATCATTCCCAACGGTGTCGATCTGAATATTTTTTCACCCAAAGGTAAAAAACGAGTCCTTGGTCTACCGCGACCAATTGTTTTGGCCGTTGGCGCCGCTATCAAAAGTAAAAGAATTTCCGATACCATCCGTGCCGTCGCTTTGCAAAAAAACACGTCGCTCTTAGTTGTTGGTACCGGTCCTCAAGAATCTACGGAGGACCAACTAGGAAAGGATTTTCTCGGAAACCGCTACAAGAGACTTAAGGTCGCTCACACCGCTATGCCCGGTATCTATCGCGCTACAGATATTTTTACTCTCTGCTCGGATGGTAGCGAAGCCTTTGGTATTGTTTACCTTGAAGCTCTTGCCTCCGGTCTTCCTTGTGTCGTTACGGGTGATTCCAGTCGCAAAGAAATTCTTGGTGATGCCGGGATTTATGTCGATCATCCGGAGGACCCTATCGAATATGCCTCCAAATTAAAGGAAGCTTTGCAAAAAAATACCCATGAAGAGCTCCTAAAACAGGCCCACAAATTCTCCTGGGACAAGATTGCTTTAAACTACGAAAAAATCCTCAAGAATCTTTTTTGTAAATCAAACAATATAAAGATATATTAGTGGTAGAAACATGAAAGACATTTCCAAAATTTTCAATCATATTGTCATCCCGCTTTCGTTGATTTTAATTACTACGATTGTTCTTTTTAAAGGAATAAACTTTAACATTCCCACCAGAGACTCTGGGGCATTTCTCTATGCCGGTAGAGAAATGCTACTTGGTAAAACTCCATATCTCGACTTTTGGGATCACAAAACCCCATTGATTTATTTAATTAATGCCATCGCGGTTGCGATTGACGGGCATACTCTTTGGGGCTTGTGGATGGTCGAATGGACTTCATTATTCTTGACGCTAACCTTACTTTATTTAACTCTACACACCTTTTACAATAAACTGATCTCCGTAGTCACCATTCTTATTTGCGGCATTTCCGTTAGTCAACTTCTTGACGGTGGTAATAGAGTTGAAGAATTCGCTTTATTATTTCAAGCTTTGGTTGTTTACCTTTTCGTATTTATCGAAAATAATTCACCAAAAAGAAAGGGTCTTTATTACTTTTTAATTGGTTTGGCTTGTGCAAGTATCTTTTTGCTTAAACCTAACATGATCGCAATTTTACCGTGTCTTGTTTTATACATATTGTATCGAGGTTTATCTAAAAAGAAGTTTCGTCTTTCAATCAATAGATTGATCATTGTTTCTGTTGGTTTCGTTTCGTTTCTAATGGTATTTTTCCTCTATTTTTTTGTAAAGAAAGCATTGCCAGATGCCTATGATCAAATGTTCTATTTCAATTTTATATATTCAGCCTCGAATTGGAGTAACCGAATTCTTAGTTTGATTTTTGGTCTTAAATTGTTCTTACCATCACTGTTATTGGCATCTATAGGTATATTCATTTACTTACGATCAGATAGGGAGAAAAAATCTAGATTATTAGTTGAATTTGCCTTGTTATGGTTACCAGTTGAAATTATTTTCTCATTGATTTCCGGTCGAGAATATTTTCATTACTTCCTATCTTGGATAATTCCCATAGGACTTTTGATACCCTTATTTTTCTATCGCATCAACAAAAAATATTTACCTTCGATACTACTTGTCACATTGTTGATCGGATATGGAGGACAGGTGATAATCTTGACCAACAATTTTTATAAACTCAGACCGTTTGACATCCATTTAAACTATAGGGGGTTTAATTTTAATAATTTTGGCGAACATGCAGATACTTTAGGTGCAATTGCACAGAGTTCAGGAGTTCAAGATAACGTTCTCATATGGGGGAGCGAACCATCTCTCTTATTTTTGAGTAATCGTCAAACATTTAGTCGCTATTATTACCAGATGCGTTTATTTTATCCTGGGTACAATCTCGATGATTCAAAGACAAAAGAACTTTATAACGATCTATTGGCAAATCCACCAATCCTTATAATTGATGCTGCTAGTAGTTCCGCAGATATTGAAATTAATGATTTTTTAACGCTTCCACCATTAGACAAGGCTGGCATGTTGAATTGGCTTAATCAGACAAAGACAAAGAATAGGGACAATTTGATTGCGATATCGAACTTTGTAAAAGCATATTATGTTCCATGGAAAATGACCTACCAAAACCATTGGTTGATCTATAAGCGAATATAAGTCCAAAACAAAAATCAGGGTTATTTTTGCGGAGGCTTAATTTCTGCTTCCCAGGCAGAAGCTATGATTTGTTCTATCTCCGGGAATTTTGGTACCCATCTCAGTTCGGCTTTGGCTTTTTCTGACGAAGCCACCAATCTGGCTGGATCGCCCGCTCGTCTTTCGGCTGTTACGATTGGTACCGGTTTTCCGGTAACTTTTTCCACGGCCGCAATCACTTCCTTAACGGAATAACCACTTCCGTTGCCTAAGTTGTATTCGTTAGTCGGAGAAGTCGCCATTTTTTGAATCGCCAGAAGGTGTGCGTCAATTAAATCCGAGACATGAACATAATCTCGGATACAAGTTCCGTCCGGTGTGTCGTAATCCGTCCCAAATATGGCGATATTCGGTCTTTCTCCCTTTACTGCCTGGAAAATCAGCGGAATTAAGTGTGATTCTTGAGCGTGCTGCTCTTTACTTTGCAAGGTCGCTCCACAAGCGTTGAAGTAGCGAAAAATAGTGTACTTTAGTTCATAAGCTTCAGCATATCTTTTGATTACCTTCTCAAAAAAATATTTGGACTCGCCATAGGGATTAATCGGGTCTTTTTCTACGTCTTCGTTGATTGGGACGACCTTAGGATTTCCGAACACCGCGGCTGTTGAAGAGAAAATAATTTTTTTGACATTGTTTCGCACCATGCCGTCCAAAAGGTTCATTCCTTGCCCTAAATTGTTCTGGAAATATATACTTGGCTCTTTGACAGACTCGCCCACCTGAATCAATCCGGCAAAGTCCAAAACCGTGTCGATTTGTTGTTCCGTAAATATCTTGTCTAATATAGTTCCGTCCCCCTTATCACCAAGATAAAAAGTGGCTTTTGGATGGACATTCTCTTTGTGGCCTGTCTTTAGATTGTCCAGAATCACCACTTCGTCACCCCGGTCAATCATTTTTTCGACACAAACTCCTCCTATATAGCCAGCCCCACCAACGACTAAGTATTTAGACATATAGTTGATTATAATCATTCTATGGCTAGAGCCAAACTTACCGTTGTCGTTCCTACCTTAAACGAAGAAAAAGACCTTTACAAAACACTCGAGTCGATCAAAACTCTTGCTGATGAAGTTCTGGTCATTGATTCTGGATCTATAGACAAGACCGTCAAGATCGCCAAAACATATGGTGCCGGAGTCATTGAACATCCGTTTGTCTCCTTTTCCGACACCCGAAACTTTGGCGACGAGCAAGCAAAAGGGGATTGGATCCTCTCCATCGAAGCCGATGTTTTTGTTACTAAAGAACTCGCCGCAGAAATCCGCCAAGCCATTGAATCGGAAAAATTTTCTACCTATTTTATTCCCCGTCTCAATTTGATTTGGGGAAAACCCATTTATCATACCGATTGGAGCCCCCAAGACGATTGCCATATTTGGCTTTATCAAAAGGGGAGCGGACACTGGCAAAGCTTAGTTCACGAAGAATTCAAAACGGTTAAGCCGACCGGGAAATTGAAAAATTTTCTCATTCACCAAAATTACGAAACAGTTTCTGAATTTATCGACAAAATTGATCGCTATTCGGAGCTGGCAGTCAAACAAAAACAGTTTTTCCCCAACTGGTGGTTCCTACGCGATTTCTTTAAACGTTACTTTTACAAGTTGGGTTTTTTGGATGGCTATCATGGCCTATTTTTGAGTTATCTTCAGGCAGTCTATTATCTGACTTTGACGGTCAAGAAATATTCCTATGAAAACTCTCACTAAATTAAAATATTTCTTTCTTCCTTCAGCCATACTTCTACACCTAGTCCTTATTTTTATCCGTGGTTATTTTCTTTCGACTGAGTTTACTCTTTATCCTTACCTCGTTAGTCGCGGTTTTTTGCCCTATCAGAATATTATTGATCAACATTTCCCTACACTTTTATTTGGCCCCTTTTCCCTTCCTAGTTTTCTCGTCAACAATCCCTGGCCTCTCTTAGGTCTGTTTTTGTTTACTCTTTGTCTTACCGATATTTTTTTCTATGCCTCATTAATCCGTTTCAAAGTGAAACAACCTTTTGTTTGGTTAGTCCTTTTTATTGCTTCCTCTGTTTATTTTTCCGGCTACATCCTATGGATCGAAACATTTGTTAACCTCCTGATTGCCTTGTGGCTTTTCTTAACTTTTTCCAAGAATAATCTTTGTCATTTTGTTTCTGGTTTCCTGCTATCGCAAATTCTTCTTCTTCGTCCCACCATTGCCCCGGCTTTGTTAATTCTTTTTTTCTCCTTCTCCGGTCTGTCTTGGAGCTTGATCTGCGGTGGTTTAATCGGTTTCGCTATTCCCGCTTTGTTTCTGGTAAAGCAGGGAATTTTGCCGGACTTTTATCGTTTGGCTATCCAATTCAATGGCCAAATATATCTCAAAGAGGCCTTGCTTTTGCCTACTAAGAGACAAATTGCCGCTCTTCTTTTATGGTTGGTACCCACTCTGTATTTTGTTATCAGAAACAAGAAATACCTCTTCCTGTTGTCCCTTATCTGTTTATTTGTTTTGGCCTATCCCCGTTTTGGTTACGAGCATCTCCAGCCGCTCTATCTCGTAGCCATTTTGTTTTGGGCTTCCCTCGTAAAAAAACCGGGGATCTTGGTCTCTCTATTTATTGTCGTCCTTTTCTGTCTAAATCTCGTCTCGGCTATTCGTCATCCTTATGGCAATTACTACCTTACTCCGGAAGTTCTCTCAGCCGCTAAACAAATTAAAGATATTCCCGGACAAGAGATCTATCTTCTCGGTGTCCCTGATCTTCTATATCAGCTCACTGACAAGATGCCTCCGGACTACACCTATGTACCATCGCTCCCTTGGTATCTCCACCAATCGGATTTTCAAGACAAGATTGTCTCTTCTTTGCAAGAAAGTCATGCCTTTGTTCTGGTTGACTTCCGGTCTCAAGTAGATGGGCAGTATATCGCCTCCGAAAGTGGTAAGGTCATTGAGTATATTAAAATGAACTATACACAGGGTGGCAATGTTGGTAATTATCAGCTATTCCTCCCTAAACTATGAAAATCGCTATCGATATTTCTCAAGCTATTTATGGCACCGGTGTTTCCGTTTATACCAAGAATCTCGTTTCCACCCTTATAAAACAACACCCCGACGATGAATTTATTCTTTTTGGCGGTTCGTTTCGTCGTCGACACGAACTGGAAGCCTTAGCCAAGAAACTGCATGGTACTCCCCAAATTTACTCTTTTCCACCCACCCTTATGGATTTCATCTGGAACTCACTTCACATTCTTCCGGTTGAAAAACTGATCGGTAATGTCGATCTTATTCATACCTCCGATTGGACTGAACCCCCTTCCAAAATACCAAAAATAACCACTGTTCACGACTTAATTCCCTTTAAATATCCCCAAACCACCACCGAGTCAATCAGAAACACCCACAAAAAACGACTTGCTTGGGTTATGCGTGAGTCCGCCAAGATCATTGCTGTCAGTCAGTCTACCAAAGAAGATCTTATTTCCATTTTGAAAATCCCCGAGGAAAAGATTGTGGTCATTCCCGAGGGTGTTGAAGATCGCTATTGTCCTCAGTCTGTCGATATTCAAGAAAATATCAAGAGACACTATCATATCGACGAAGACTATCTTTTTACTTTATCGACTTTGGAACCCAGAAAGAACCAAGCCATGCTTATCAAAGCCTTCAAAATTGTCCGTCAAGAATATCCTAATCTCCAGCTCATTATTGGTGGCCGCACCGGTTGGGGTGAAATTCCTGAGGCAACAGAAGGTGTTTCTCTACCGGGGTTCATTCCCGACGCCGATCTACCCGGACTTTATTCCGGTTGTCTGGCCTTTGTTTTGCCCAGTATTTATGAAGGTTTTGGTTTGTCTCCCTTACAGGCCATGGCTTGCGGTGCCCCTGTCGCTGTCAGCAACGTCAGCAGTCTTCCCGAAGTTGTGGGGCAGGCCGGTGTTCTTTTTGATCCGGGCAATGTCGAGAGTATCGCAGCTGGTATAATTGAGGCTATCCAAAATAGAACTGAACTCAAGAAAAAAAGCCTCGCCCAAGCGGCCAAATTTACCTGGGAGAAGACTGCTGCCGAAACTTATCGTGTTTATCAACAAGTTCTTGCCCAAAAAGACTAATTTATGAATATCGGTTTTGATATTAATGAAGCCAACGTTCCCCAAAGGGTTGGCGTCAACCAAGTCGCTTACAATACCTTTCTTCACCTCGCCAAACAAGTGGCAGGTGACGACGTCATCTATGCTCTAGGTAAGGATAGTCCGCTTCCGGACATGCCTGCTGGCGGCAATAATCTCGTTTACGAAATCTTCGGTTCTAGGAGAGCCTGGGTCCTTACCAGTCTTACCAAACGACTTTGGTTCGGCAAACCCAAGATCGACGTTTTGTTCTCTCCCAGTCATTACACCCCGCTTTTTACCCCCACCAAATCCGTAATCTATCTCATGGATATGAGTTTTGAACGTTTTGGCACCGAGTATTTCACCAATTACGACATTAACCAGCTCAAAAAATGGACACCTCTTTCCGTCAAAAAGGCTAAAAAAATTCTCACTATTTCTGAATTTTCCAAAAACGAGATCGTCAATCTCTATGGTACCAACCCCGACAAGATTGAAGTGGTCTATCCGGCCATCGACAAAGATGTTTATCACGGTAAAGTTCCCAAAACCAAGGTCGTTTCCGTCAAGAAAAAATACGGCATCACCGGTAGTTATTTGCTTTATTGGGGCACGCTTCAACCCCGCAAAAATATTTCCCGCTTGATCGAAGCCTTCGCTAAACTGGATAAACCCCAGCTCAAACTTGTTATTTGTGGCAAAAAAGGCTGGCTTTATGACCAAATTTTGGAACAGTCAAAAAGCCTGGGTGTTGACGCCCGCGTCATTTTTACCGGTTTTGCTCCCAACGACGATCTTCCGGCGCTCATCAAAGGCAGTCGTGCCTTTGTTCTTCCTAGCCTTTATGAAGGCTTTGGTATGCCCGTTGTTGAAGCTCAAGCTGTGGGTACCCCTGTTGTCGTCTCGGCCGTTAGTAGTTTGCCGGAAATAGCCGGAGAATCAGGCATTTATATTGAGGATCCGCTGTCTATTGATAGTATCAAAACCGCTCTTGATCGGGTTCTTGCACTTTCCCTGGGAGAAAGGCTTAAACTGATTAAGATGGGCAAAGAAAATACCCGGCGTTTTGACTGGGATCTCTCCGCTCAAAAAATTCTTAACATTTTAAAAACAGTATGAAAGTAGCCAATCTAAATATTTCCGCTAATGGTCTCTATTTTGTCGATAAGGACGGTCAAAAACTACCCACTTCCGGAGCCATGGGCAAAATTAATCACCGTTTCGACAGTTTTTTCCTTGATTTTTGGTTATGGAAATTAGGCTATATTGGCTATTTTCCCAGCCATAGTTATCGCAATTTTTTCTATCGTCTTTCCGGTATCAAGATGGGTAAAGGCTCTACCTTTCATATGGGTGCCAGATTTTTTCTTCCCAAAAATATCGAGATCGGGGAGGGAACTATCATCGGTGATCATGCTTTCCTCGACGGTCGTGCCAAAATCACCATTGGCAAACAAGTGGACATTGCTTCATCGGTCATGATCTACAACTCCGAACATGATCTGTCCGACCCCACTTTCAAAGCGACGGAAGAACCGGTTAGTATTGGCGACTACGTCTTTATTGGACCTCGGGTCATCATTATGCCGGGAGTTACCATCGGTGATGGTGCCGTTATTGCCGGTGGTGCCGTGGTTACCAAAGATGTGGCTGAAAACACTATCGTTGGCGGAGTTCCGGCAAAACCTATTGGCGACAGACCTCTCAAAAATCAAAATTATAAACTGGGTAGAGCCAGACTTTTTCAATGAAGATTACTAAAATTATCCTTGCTTCTGTCGTTTATCTCCTTGGCCTCGTTTATCTGACTCTTCCGTCACCGGTTTATCCCGACCTTACTCAAGCACAGCGATCCGACGAAGCCGGTGATACTTGGCAGCATCCCGACCAAAAGGGTTATTACACCAATCTCACTCGGGCCGAAGTCCTCGGCCAGCTCCAAACAAAATTTTCTCTCAAAATCTTTGGCCTCTCCATTCCCTCATACCGCCTTAATTATCGACCGGAGGAAGCTACTACTTTAGTTCGTGACCAGCTTGACAGTTATTATCTCGAGGAAATTGTTTACCCGTTCCGGGAATCCCTTTTTGTCAATGGCTGGGAACCTACCCACTCGCCTAAATACGCCAACAACCCCAAACTGCATACCGACCTTTCCTTCCATGGCACACCCTATATGAGCAAGGTTACCCTCAAACCTACCCACTCCAACGTTATTTTCAGAGTTCTTGTCTGGACTCTCATTTTCCCTGCCACTTATCTAGTTTATCTCTCTCTTAAAAAATCCTTTCAAAATGCCTGAACTAGATCTTTCTATTATTATTGTTTCTTTCAATACTCGAGAAATTCTCACCGCTTGCATCAAATCGGTCATCAAATACACCACGGATATCCATTATGAGATTATTGTTGTCGAAAATGATTCCCAAGATGGCTCATTAGAAAGAATCCAGGAATTGTCTAAAAAATACTCCCAAGTAAAACTAATTAATGCCAAGGCAAATATCGGTTTTGGTAGGGCTAATAATTTAGGTGCTAAATCTGCCAAAGGTGAGTATCTCTTGTTTCTAAACTCCGACACGTTAGTTTTTGACAACGCTATTAAAGAGTCGCTTGATCATCTTAAAAAAATCCCCCAAGCTGGAGTCTACTCCTGCCGTCTTCTCAATGCCGACCGGTCTGTTCAAGCCTCGGGCGGTCATTTTCCTACTCTCGGCAATGTGTTTGCCTGGCAGATTTTTATCGACGACTTACCGTTCATTGGTCGGCTTATTCCCTCATTTCACCCCCAGCTGGCTTCATACGACCGTAATCGCCAAATGGACTGGGTTACCGGTGCCTTTATGATCATTCCCAAAAAAGTTTTTGACCAAGCTCATGGGTTTGATGAAAACATTTTTATGTATACCGAAGAAATGGAGCTTTGTTTCAGACTTCATCAGCATGGCTATCAAACCATTTTTCAGATCTCACCCTCAATTATTCACCTCGGTGGTGCTTCCGGTGGCTCTGTTTTCGCTCTCACTAGTGAGGTGAAGAATATGCTTTACTTTTGGCAAAAACACAAACCCTCTTGGCAGTTGCCTCTGATCAAAGCCCTTTTCTATGTTGGTTCATTGCTTCGTCTATTAATATTTGGGATAATCAAAGGAGATGAAAAAGCCCGTCGTGCGTACACACAAGCTCTGGGACTCATTGCTTAAGTACGCCATTGCCGCCATTTTGGTTTTTATACCGCTTTACCCAAAGTTTCCTATTTTTGCGGTTGCTTCTACTTATGTCGAAATTCGTGCCGAAGATTTCTTGATCGCCGCTGTTTGGGGCATCTTCTTTCTACGTTTTCTTGTTGTCAAGAAAATCAAGTTTCCTCCCATCACTTTCCAAATTGTTATCTACCTACTGGTGGGACTTCTTTCCCTCCTTTCCGCTTTCTTTATCACCAAAAACATTGTGACATCGGTTGGAATTCTGCACCTTCTTCGCCGGGTTGAATATATGTCTCTCTTTTTCTTGGTTTACTGGACGTGTAAAGAGTTTTCCTGCCAAAAGTATTTTCTCGAACTGACTTTAGTGGTGGCCGTTGGTGTTCTTTTATATGGTCTTGCGCAAATTTATTTCAAAGCCCCAGTTATCTCCACTATGGACGCGGAAGCCAGTAAAGGTATGGCCCTAATATTGCGTCCGGGAGTGCCTCTCTCCAGTACTTTTGCCGGCCATTACGATCTGGCGGCCTATTTGGTGATGATTCTTTCCTTCCTTACCGCCATTGCCTGTTCAGTCAAAAGTTGGTTCAAACGTCTACCGTTAATTGTTTTCTTTGCCGCTCTCCTTTGGCTTTTTATGCAAGCAAGCTCACGGATAAGTTTGGTTGGTCTTTTTCTTTCGGTGACTCTAATTTGTTATCTTTACCGGCGTTATGTTTTAGGTGTAATTCTGCTCGTCGTCATGTCTGCCTTTATCATCACCTCGCCGGAGATCATTGGCCGCTTCCAATCAATCATCAAGGTTTTTACTTCTCAAGTTCTCTTAGTTCAGCCGGCCTTCGCGATTGCTAAAGTTACCCCCACAGCCACTCCCACAGCTGTCCCCACCGAAGCTCTCCGTGCCATTCAGCAAGACACCTCCACCAGTATTCGGTTTGACGTTGAATGGCCTATGGCTATGCGTTCTTTTTTCAAAAACCCTCTTTTGGGAACCGGTTATTCTACCTTAGGTTTAGCCTCAGATAATGATTACCTAAGATCCTTAGGCGAGACCGGGCTTCTTGGCATTATTGCCTTTTTGTCTATTCTTCTCGCTCTCTTTAATAAACTAAAGTCCGGTTTACGGAATCAGGAAGGTCTTCATAAGATCCTCGTCGTCTCTGCTCTTGGTATTTTTGTTTCCTTTATTGTTTCCGCCGTTTTCCTGGATGTCTTCGAATCAAGTAAAATTGCTATACTATTTTGGTCGTTTATGGGATTAGCACTTAGTACCAAATCATGAAAATATTCAGAACAATTCTCCTCACCTTGATCGTGATATTAGCCTTAGTTGTCAGACTCTACAAAATTGATAATCCGGTAGCCGATTGGCATTCCTTCCGTCAGGCAGACACGGCGTCCGTCACTCGTAATTTTGCCGAAAAGGGCATCAATATGCTTGTGCCGACCTATCATGATCTCAGCAACATTCAGTCCGGTCAAGATAATCCCAATGGTTATCGCATGGTTGAGTTTCCCATTTACAACCTTCTTCATTTGGGAGTTTATCGTTTGGTCCCCAATATTGGTTTGGACATGGCCGGCAGATTAACTTCTGTCTTTCTTTCGCTCATTTCCATCGTCCTTTTATATCTTATCGTCAGTAAACTTTCCGGTTTCTTTATTGCCTTTCTGACCTCTATTTTTATGGCCTTCTTACCCTTTAATATTTATTATTCAAGAGTTATTTTGCCCGAGCCTTTAATGATTGTGACTCTTCTTGCCGCTTTTTGGTTTATTTTATGTGCCTCCGAATCGACTGCTGTTAAGAAGCGGGGTTATCTACTTCTTAGTGCCATTTTTCTTTCCATATCCGTCTTAGTCAAACCTTATGCCGCCTTCTTCACCCTGCCTATTCTCGCCATTCTCTTTCGCTCGTTAGCCAAAAAAGAACTTACCCTCTGGGACATTCTTATCTACGGAGCGATTTCTCTCGTTCCTTTTGCTCTGTGGCGAAAACACATCTTGCTGTATCCTGCCGGTATTCCCGCCAGTGACTGGCTTTTTAATAAAGACAACATTCGTCTCAGTCCGGCTTGGTTCAGATGGCTCTTTGGCGAAAGAATCGGCAAACTTATTCTTGGTTCTTGGGGCACCGGTCTTTTAGCTCTTGGCTTGATCGCCAAACCTACCAAGGAAGGTCTGACTTACTGGCTTTGGGGTATTGGCATTTTTATCTACTTCGTTGTCATCGCCGGTGGTAATGTTCAGCACGACTATTACCAGGCCATCATTATGCCTTTCATCTGTATCTTTCTTGCCAAAGGTGCCTATCTACTCATGAGCCTTACCCGTTCAACCTACTCCAGGTTCCTCACCCTTTTTATGACGCTATTTATCATTGTTGCTACCATTGCCCTATCTTGGTACGACATCAAGGGTTATTACCAAATTAATAACCCCACCATCATCGTCGCCGGTAAAGAAGTCGACAGGTTGACACCCAAAGATGCCAAAGTTATCGCTCCCTACGACGGTGACACCGCTTTTCTCTATCAAACTCACCGTTCCGGTTGGCCTCTAGGTTATGATATTGATAAACATATTGCGGAGGGCGCCACCTACTACGTCTCCGTCAACTTTGATGATGAGATGCATCAGTTGGAAGCCAAATATCAGACTGTCGAAAAGACCGACAAATTTATCATTATCAAACTTGTGCCCAAAGCTACCAAATGAAAATCTTAATGCTCACTCCTTATCTTCCGTATCCGGACTCCTCCGGTGGGCAAATTAGGACGCTCAATCTCCTCAAATACCTTTGTAAAAATAACGAAATTACTTTGGTTTCTTTGATTAAAGACGATAAAGAGAATAAAAACACCAAACACCTTCTGCAGTACTGCAAAAAGGTCATGACTTTCCCCAGAAGCGCTTCTCCTTGGACAGTCAAAAACATCCTCAAAACCGGTTTTTCGCTAGATCCCTTTTTAATTGTTAGAAACTCTGCCGAGGGCGCCAAAGAAGCGATTGCCAAAGAACTCGAATCGGGAGATTATGATCTTATCCATGCCGAGACTTTTTATGTTATGCCCAGTCTTCCCAAAACCAATATTCCGACCATTCTGGTTGATCAGACTATTGAGTATCTCGTTTACCAACATTACGTCGATGAAACCGCCCCCTGGTACCTCCGCCCTCTTCTACAAATTGACGTCAAAAAGCTCAAACATTCTGAACGTTTTTACTGGCGCCAAGCCGATCAGGTGATTGCTGTCTCCGAAGCCGATCGGATCGAAATGAATAAACTCGAACCCCATCTCCATGTTGATATTGTTCCCAACGGCGTTAACCTCGACCTCTTTAAGAAAAAAACCAATTGGAGTTCTGCTGAACCCACCATCCTTTTTGTCAGTAACTTTAAGTGGTTGCAAAATATCGAAGCCGCTCACGTTCTTGTCAAAGATGTTTTTCCGATTGTCAAAAAATCGCTTCCCAATGCCAAACTTCTAATTATTGGCCAACATATTACGGAAGACATCAAACAATCTGCCGTTGGTAAAAAGGGAGTCACTGTGACGGAAATTGCCGATGACGATGTTGATAGTCTCGTCAAGGCTTATCACAATTCTTCAGTTTTTGCCTCTACGATCAAGGGGCCTGGAGGTACCCGCTTAAAGAACTTGGCGGCCATGGCCAGTCAGTTACCGATTGTTTCCACCAAAGTTGGTGTCGAAGGTCTTAAAGTCAGAGACAAAGTTCATGTGTTGATCGGCAACACCCCGGAAAAGATTGCTCAATTGATCGTCAAAGTGATCAAATCACCTAAGTTGGCCGAAAAATTGGCCACCACCACTCGCCATCATGTTGAAGAAAATTTTGACTGGCGGAAAATTGCCATTAGTCTTGATGCTATCTATCAAAAAATAGGGAAAAATGAATAAATATAAAAACGAACTGGCCATTATCATCGTTAACTACAACACCCGCCAGTTACTCGATGATTGTCTCGACTCTATCTACCGCGCCGATGCCCCCACCGGTGGCCTTCAAGTAGTCGTCGTTGATAACGCCTCTGTTGATGACTCCATGGATATGGTTGCCAAAAAATACCCGGGAGTTATTGCTATTAAGAACTCGGCCAATCTTGGTTTTGCTAAAGCTAACAACGTCGGTGTTGATGCCTCTGATGCCAAATATGTCCTCTTTCTAAACTCGGATACCGTTATCAAACGTTACAGTCTTGTCAAACCTCTCAAATATCTCAAAACCCACCAAGAAGTTGGCGCCATCACTATTAAGCTTTACCTTAAAGATGGCACTATCGATTTTGATAATCACCGTGGCTATCCCACCCCCTGGGCCTCAATCTCCAAATTTACCGGGCTGGCCAAACTTTTTCCCAAGTCCACTTTTTTCAACAGCTACTACCTTGGTTTCCAAAAATTGGATAAGATTCATCAGATTCCCGTCACCGCCGGATCCTTTGTCATGATGCCCACCAAACTTTTCAAAGATATCGGCATGTGGGATGAGACCTATTTTTTCTACGGCGAAGACATTGATCTCTGTTTCAGGATCAATGAAGCCGGTTTCAAAATCATTTACTATCCCAAAGTTAGTACGCTTCACCTTCGTGGTGCCAGCTCCGGTCTTCGTAAAGAAAATGCCCAATCTACCGTTTCCGATCGAGCCAACAAAATTAAAATTGCCAAATCATCCGCGGACGCCTGGAGAATCTTTTATAAAAAGTTTTACAGCAAACGTTACCCCAAAATCGTGACTGCCTTGGTCTTGGCGGGAATCGCTGTTAAGGGCAAACTGAGAGTCCTTAAATACCAGTTAAAAAAATAAATGCGCATCGGTATTGACGCTCGCCTCTATGGTTTAGAACACGCAGGGCTGGGTCGTTATGTCATGAAGTTGGTGGAGAACATTCTCAAATTGGACAAAAAGAATGACTATGTTCTCTTTTTAAACTCGGCTCACGCCGAGCAGTTTAAAGATAAAAAACGCGTTAAAGTGGTTGTCACCAACATTCCCATTTACAGCGTTGCCGAACAAACCGTCTTGCCCATTATTTTTGCCAAAGAAAAGCTTGACCTTCTTCATGTTCCGCACTTTAATGCCCCTTTGTTTTATCCTGGTAAACTTGTCTTGACGATCCACGACCTTATCAAACATGACTCCAAAGGTCCGGAAACCACCACTCGCCATCGGTGGTTATATAACGTCAAACGTTTGGGTTATCTCGGTCTTACAAATCTTATTGCCCAAAAAGCCGGTCATATTTTGGTCCCTTCAAATTTTGTTAAAGAAAGCGTCGCCAAAAGATTGCACGTACCTCTAGAGAAGATTACTGTGACCTACGAGGCCACTTCCGGCTCAATCAAAGAAGTCAATCTTAGTCCTGACGAAAAAAATGCAGTTCTTACCGAGTACCACCTTTCGCAACCCTTTGTTGTCTATACCGGCAGTGTTTACCCTCACAAAAATGTCGATATTTTAATTCAGGCGATTGAAAAACATAACCATGATCGTGAAGTCGATCTACAGTTGGCCCTCATTTGTTCCCGTTCCGTTTTTTGGGAAAGGCTTAATCAAAAAATTCAGCAGAAAAATTTGCAGAAATGGGTTAAACTCCTTGGTTTTGTCGATGATGAAAATGTTTCCAAAATTTACAGTCTGGCTCTTGCTCTAGTTCACCCCAGCAAAATGGAGGGTTTTGGTCTTACCGGTTTGGAAGCCATGAGTGTCGGTCTGCCGGTAATTTCTTCCAATGCCAGTTGTCTACCCGAAGTCTATGGAGACGCCGCCCTCTACTTTAGTCCTAACGATTCGGACGATTTGGTTTCCTGTCTTGACACTTTGGTCAAAGATCAGGAGCTGCGCAACCAACTTTCTACAAAGGGTTTTCTCCAGGCTCGGAAATACTCCTGGGCCAAGATGGCCAAAGAGACTCTTTCTGTTTATAAACAAACATTTTCCTAATGAAGGTCGCCCTGGTTTACGACCGTGTTAATAAATTCGGTGGAGCCGAAAGAGTCCTCCTCGCTCTTCATCAAATCTTCCCTGATGCACCTTTATACACTCTTGTTTATGACTCAAAGTCCGCTCCATGGGCAAAAGATTTTAAAATAATTTCCACCTTTTTGAATCATATTCGCTTTCTCCAGCACAAGCATGAATGGCTGGCTCCTATTGCCGCCATGGCCTTCGAGTCTCTCGATCTCCGAGACTTTGACGTTATTATTAGTGTCACGAGTAGCGATGCTAAAGCCGTTATTACCAAACCAAATCAATTACACATCTGTTACTGTTTGACACCTACCCGCTATTTCTGGAGTGGGGAAGAACAATATTCCCAAGACAAAAAATTTAAAATAATTCCTCAATGGCTTAAGCATTACTTTCGAACAACAGATTTACTCATTTCCCAAAGACCCGATCAATATATCGCCATTTCAAAGGAGGTTAAAGATAGAATTTTAAAATATTATTATCGCGATTCATCAGTTATTTATCCCAGTATTGAAGATAAATTTTACTCAAAAGATTTGATCCCTATGTCAGAACGGGATGGCTATTTAATTGTTAGCCGTTTGGTACCATATAAGAAGGTTGATTTGGCCATACACGCCTTTAATATCTTAAAGAAACCTTTAACTGTAGTGGGCATCGGCTCAGAACTACAGCATTTGAAAAATATTTCCGAATCAACCATTACCTTCGTCGGAGCTGTTTCCGATGAACGGCTAATTGAGTATTATCGTCACGCCCGCGCTGTTATTTTTCCTCAAGAAGAAGATTACGGTCTTGTTCCCATCGAAGCTCAAGCCAATGGTACTCCGGTGATCGCCTATGATAGGGGTGGCGCCCTGGAGACTATTGTTTCCGATAAGACCGGCCTCTTTTTTGACCAACAAACACCGGAATCCTTGGTAAAAGCGGTCGAGAAATTTGAAAAAGCAAAAATCTCTCCCCAAGATTGTTACCAAAACTCACTTCGTTTTAATAACCAAAACTTTAAAAAGAACTTTACTGCAAAGATAACCGAACTTTGGTTAAACCACCTCGCCCACCCGGCCACTAAGGTCCTTTCGGCAAACTAAAATCCCCTCATCTCCTTCAACCACAATGACGTTATCTAATCCGATAATGGCGATTTTTTTCTGATTGTCACTCACACAAAAGTTATTCTTGGCCTCTATTTCTACCACTTCACCATTCTTTGGCCGGATATCATTAGCTTCGTAATACTTTTGCAGACTCTCCCAAGTCCCAAAATCGGTCCACTCAAAAGGTAGTTCAATCACCAGGGAATCTCCCTTGGCATGTACTTGCTGGGTAATTTCTTCAATGGCCCCCTTAGGCATTTTTAGATATTCTTCGACCACATCTGCTCCTTTGGCGATTTTACTCAGCGGTTCGTACCAATCCGGTCGATATTCTTGGTACATCTTTAGTAGATCATTAGGTGTCATACAGGTATGATTCGCGTGGACCAATAATTTTCCGTTACCTATGTTTGCCTTAATTTTTTCTTCCTGTGTCCGGTCCACATACTCGGCCACTTTATAGATCTTTACTCCGTCTTGTTCACCGGCGAGATCCCCCTTGAGAAGATAGTCGACCCCCTTAATTAAGCGGTCGGGGGCAAAACCTCCGGTGATATATTTATGGGTTTCACCACCTAATTTCTCGGCCAAGTCCATCATTTTAAAGATGTTTTCACCGGGAACTCTCAGATTATCCACTTGGATTAGAAAAAATGGTTCATCACCCCTTCCTTTTTTCAGCAATAGTGCGGCCGCCAATCCGGTTGCCGGTCCGTGATTGAGTGATGCCGGCTCGATAAAAATATTCTCCCCAACAATTTCCGGAACTTGTTTTTTTGCAATCTTTGCTTGTACTGAATTCGTTTGCAAATATATTTCTTCCGGCTTAAATCTTTTTCTTAAGGTCTCCCAATTAAGCTCAAACAGGGATTTTCCATTCACCAATGGTAAAAAGTGTTTGGGATGTTCGGGGCTACTTAGAGGCCACATTTTTGTCCCCACCCCTCCACAGATTATTACTGGTATCATAGAGTTAATAATATATCACTCCTTATGTTTTACGACTTCATCAAAAGAATTATCGATATTATCGGGGCGGCCATCCTTGCAATTCTCTTCCTTCCGGTCTGGATCATCATTCCTATTTTGATTATATTGGACTCCAAAGGTCCTATTTTTTACAAGCCCGAGAGAGTCGGTAAAAACGGCAAAACTTTCAAGATGTTCAAATTCCGTTCCATGAAAATGTTCGAGATAAATGGTAAGGCTGTTCATGCGGTTGAGTTTTGGCAGGCCAATCCGGATCTATATGAAAAATATAAGAAAAACGGTTGGAAACTTGAACTGGACGAGGATCCCCGTATTACCAAACTTGGCAAAATACTGCGCCAAACCAGCATTGATGAAATGCCTCAAGTTCTCAACATTCTTTCAGGTGAGATGAGCTTGGTAGGCCCCAGAGCTTATGTTGAACCTGAATTGGAAGACGCCAAAAAACGTTACGGTGAAAATGTCGAAGTGCTCATTAAACAAAGCCTTTCAGCCAAACCCGGTCTCACCGGTCCTTGGCAGGTCTCGGGTAGAAACGAGATTCCTTGGAATCAACGAGTCGCCATTGACGCCGATTATGCCAAGCGTCGCTCGATCATTTATGATATTTACATCATCCTTAAGACGCCATTTGCTATGATTAGTAAGTGGTAAATATCATTAAAACCTTCTTATGAAGCTAAAAAAGATCAAAATCCGTTATATCCTTATTCCCTTGGCTGTTATTTTTGGTTTGGTTCTCATTGTTGGTCTCTATGGCTTTATCACGGTTAAATCGCTTATGCCTTCGGTCAAGGCACTTCAACAGACCGGAACTCAATTGAGTGCCTCTATCCAAGGGCAGGATCTCGGTGCCGCCAAAACAGAAGTCCAAACTTTGTCTCAACAGCTGGCCATCCTCGACACCCAATATCAGTCTGTTCACTGGACTTTTGTCATTCCTTTTTTGGGTAGCTATTCCCAAGACGGTCAACACGCTATCAATGCCGGCAAATCGCTCGTGCAAGCAGCCGACACCTTAATCACTTCCGTCACCCCTTATGCCGATCTCCTTGGTTTTAAAACCGCTGAAGATGCGACTGCCTCCGGCACTACCGTCAAACCACAAACAATCGAAGACCGTATTATTTTCATGGCCCAAACTTTGGATCTGATTAGCCCTGATCTGGACAAAATCGGCGCCGAAATGGAAGCGGCTCAAAAAGAACTCGACCAAATCAATGTTAATCGTTATCCGGAAAAAATCGCCGGCAAGGAAGTTCGTAGCGAAATCACGACCATCAAGTCCACCGTCGCCCAATCGGCTCAACTCCTCACTCAAGCAAAACCTCTTATCAAATTACTACCCACCCTTCTTGGCAACCCCAACCCCAAAACCTACATGATTCTTTTCCAAAACGATGCCGAGCTTCGTCCTACCGGCGGCTTTATGACTGCCTATGCCTTTCTTAAAGTCACCAAAGGCAAGATCGATCTGCTTTCCTCTTACGATATCTACGATCTTGATGCTCGTTTCACCCAAAAGGTACCCGCTCCGGCCGCTATCAAAACGTATCTCAACGAGGATTATCTCAATCTTCGCAATGCCAACATGTCGCCGGATTTCAAAGTTTCCATGGATCTTTTCAGCAAATACTACAACACCATCCCCAATATGCCGCATCCGGACGGCATCATCGCCATCGACACTCAGCTACCCGTGGCCATTCTTAAGATTATTGGCCCTATCGGTGTCGGCGGTTGGGGAAACTTCAGTGCCGCCACCGACGCTCATTGTAACTGTCCTCAAGTTGTCTATGCCCTGGAGGAAATTTCCGATCGTCCCACCGATAAAGTTGTCACCGGTCGCAAAGCCGTTCTTGGCCCCCTCATGAACTCCATGATGGCCAACGCCATGGGCAGTCCGAAGCGTCTTTGGCCCCAACTTTTGAACACCGTTCTAACCTCCATACAGGAAAAACACCTGCTCTTCTATTTCTTTGATGATGCTACTCAAAAGGTGGCCGAAGATTTCAACTCGGCCGGGCGTATTACCGATCCCTATGCTTATGACTACCTTCATATCAACGATGCCAATCTGGGTGGTGCCAAGACCGACATGTTTCTGACCAAGGAAGTTGAACAAGATATCGAGAACACCAACGGTACAGTCACCAAAACGGTTACAGTTAGTTACAACAACCCTTACAAGGGCAGTAACTGCAACCTGGAAGCCGGTCAACTCTGTCTTAATGGCACCTATCGTGACTACATTCGTCTTTATGTTCCTCTCGGTAGCCAGTTGATTTCTGTCGTTGGTTCCGAAGTTAAGGAACAGGTCTCGGAAGATCTTGGTAAAACTGTTTTTGAAGCTTTCTTCACCATGCGCCCCGAAAGCCAAAGTAAGATTGTCTTCAAATACACTCTACCGACTTCTCTTAACCTCTCTACCTACAAAATGCTCATTCAAAAACAACCCGGTACTCCTGCCATCAAAAACACCATTATTTACAACGGTAATGAAACGGTTGTCCAACTCGATCAAGACAAAGAAGTCACCCTAAACTAACCGATGAGGGCGTCCTATTCCGACACAGGTATTGTTATCCGGTCCATTGATTCCGGTGAAGCCGATAAATTCGTTTCCATCATTACTGAAAATCATGGCCTTAGTGACTTTATCGCCAGAGGTGCTCGCCGTTTGACTTCCAAGAAAGCCCCTCACCTTGACCCTTTTAATTTGGTCAAGATTCAAACCGGTAGGGGAGAGAACCCCAGTTTTATAGATCAGGCCGAGTCTCTCAGTTACTATCCGCACATCAGGAAAAATTTTGCCAAAACCGGGTTGTGCCTTACGATTACCGAGATTTTGATCGGCACCCTTCCCCGCGAGGTCGACGATCGAGAAATATATCTTTCTCTAAAGCTGTTTTTAGATGCCGTCGAAAAAGCTGAAGACAAAAAAGAGTTAAATCGGCTTGGTCGTCAGTTCGGCCTATTTATTTTAAGACATCTTGGCTACCCTTCTCCTAAGTTTCCGGGAACGGCCAACCTCGCCACCTATTTTGAGTCTATTCTGAATAAAAAACTTATCAGCCCCCAAATTAAGTAATTTTTCAACCCTGATTTCTTGTTGCGATATAATGAATTAAATATGAAAACAAAACGTTTGCTTCCTCTTATTATTGTTGCTGTAGTTCTTGTTATCGTCGCCATTATCCTTTTTGCCGGCAGAGCCAAAAAAACTTCTACCGCTACTACCACCCCAGTCACCGGCATGAAACTGTTGGTCAATGAACTGGCCATGAGCCAGAGACCCTTTCTGCTTTTGGTACCTCATTCCACCGGCCGTATTTTCACTTTTGTGGCCATCAACGCCGACAAATCCAAAGGTGCCACTCTCGATCTCGAATATACTTCCGGCGACCTTCTTAAAGGTGCCCGAGCCACGCTGGAGTCACCCATTACTAATCCTTTTGTCAAAGCCATTATTTTAGGCAGTTGCTCCACTGGCGGTAAATGTTCCTTTGACACCGATCTTAAGTCGGGCACTATGAAGCTAAGTTTAGACTTGGGCGATGCCAGTGTTTCCAATGTGTTAAAAGAAGACTTCACTTTTGTCACCGGTCAAAACAATCTCCCCGATGGTAAAGTTATCTTCACCCCTTCCAAGGCTACGGTCAAGGAAAATCTTATTCTTTTAGACTCTTCAGGTCTCCCCAAACAGACGGACAAAGATATTGTTCTTTATCCTATCGTCTTTACCTCCGCTGACAACAAAAATATTGCCGGTACCCTGACCATCAATCAAACGGGAGTGACCAGTGCCGCCATCTACGATGGCTCAGCGTACCAACCTCTCAAATATACCGAAAATAATGGCGTTCTTACCTTCACTTTAAATAACCAGCCCTGGTCCATGACCGCGAATATCACTCGTGACGACCTGGCTGGAGCGTCTGAATCAGATACCTTCTACATTCTCGGCCCCATCGTCCTCTACAAATAAATCACTGGTATTAAGCTTTAAATAGATCCTATAATTTGACAAAATTTGTCGATTTTGCTATAATCTCGACACAGAAACCAAAATTTGTACCTTAAGGAGTATGTGATGATCTTTGTTAAAACGGTATATCCCTGTGTAAAATGCAAGAAAGATATTTCACCGGACGAAAGATTTTGCAAATACTGCGGGGCAAAACAACCGGAATTGGAAGGAAGAGTCCTGTATAACGTATTTTACAGTCGTAGTGACGTCTTCAACATGATGTATGGCGGTCTTATTTTTGATATTGAAGATATTAAAGAACTCGCCTCAGATGTCGTGAGTCCACATTACAATTATTTTGTGGGTTCTTACAAGTCTTCTACCGACTCTCTGGTTGGCGACGACCTTACTGTCTTAAGCTGGATCCCGATTATTAACGGTCAACTCGGTCAAGACCAGGGTCCCCGAACCATTAAAATCACAAATCTCGAATAATTTCCAGACAATTGGCACTGTTTAATCACAGTGCCTTTTTTTATGTCTTCTTGACTATATTCCTTTTCACAGCCTCTTTACACAGGGCTTGACATCATCTATATTGTGTTGCATACTGGAAAGTGGTGATGAGTGGTGAAGTATCCTATAGACACCATTCTGAAGCCTGCCAATATGAATTATGTTTACTGGACGCTTTTACCACAACCTGGAAGCCAAGGGGAGATTAGCCATTCCTCAGTCTTTTCGCGACGAACTAACATCCGGTGGCGTCATTACCTGGGGTCTCGATGGGTGTCTGTTTCTTTTCCCCAAATCATACTGGCAGAAGCTCTCCGAAAAGTTGGCCTCCCTCTCTCTCACCAATCCCGCGGCCAGGAACTTGACTCGTCTCTTGGTTCAATCTGCAGTGGAGTTGAATCTGGACAGCCAGGGGAGAACCTTAATTCCGGAATATCTCAGAGACCAAGCCAATATAAAAAAACAGGTGGTCGTCGCCGGAACCCTTACCAGAGTTGAAATCTGGGATCGCGACGCTTATCACCAGCACCTTGACTTAATAGCGCAAACCATTAACCAAGCCGACCAAGGCCTGGCGGAACTAGATATATGACAACCCCCATCGCCAGGCATTTTTCCGCTTTCAAAGGCGAACTAACCAAGCTCTACGGTTTCCAAAAAGATTATCTCTTTTTGGATCTCACTTTAGGGGACGGCGGACATACGCAGGAGGCCCTTGAAGCCGGCTGTCGCGTTGTTTCTTTTGACATCGATACTGAAGCTGTCCAAAGAGCTATCGGTTTTGTTCCTTCTCGATTTTCACCACTTGTTTATGAATCCGAAAACCTTAGTCTTCCGGCCCCCAAAGATTTTTCCTGGATTATTATTCGCGGCAACTTTACCAAAGTAGGGGAGATTGTTAAAAAGCTTGAACTTCCCCAATTCGATGGCATTATGGTCGATCTCGGTCCTTCCCAATTCCAAGTTCTCTCGCCCGATCGCGGTTTCAGTTTCAATATTGATGAACCGTTAGACATGAGACTTACTAAAGACCTTGGTGTTACCGCCGCCGATTTACTCGCCGTTCTCAATGAAGGGGAATTAGCCGAGTTATTTGCTCTTGGAGATGAACCCTTTGCCAAACCTTTGGCCCGCATTATTGCCAAGCAAAGGCAAATCACTCCTATCAAAACCACCAAACAACTCGCTGATATAGTTTTCAGAGTCAAAAAAGGTCGTTCCGGCAAAATTCACCCGGCCACTCAGGTCTTTATGGCCCTTCGCATGGCCGTCAACCTGGAAAGGGAAAACATCAAACTTCTTTTACCTCAGCTACCCCTTCTACTCAAAAAAGATGGACTTATCGGCATTATTAGCTTTCATTCCGGGGAAGACAAATTAATTAAAGACTTTCTCGCTGAAGCCGAAAAAAGAGGTGATCTGTGCGCTATTACCGAAAAACCAATTGTTCCTTCACTATCTGAATTATCAATTAGTTTCAGAACCAGAAGTGCCAAACTTAGGATCGCTAAAAAAATTAATTAACTACAAAACCGTCTTTTTTATTACGGCAGTATTTTTTGTGGGTGCAGCCGCTGCCAATCTCATTGGCACCAATGCCTTGGCCACCGAAGGCGCCGCTGTCAGTGAAGTCGAAGCCCAAACTCTGAACCTGGAAAAAGAAAATCAAAACTTATCTGTTAAGATCGAAGATACTACTCAACTAAAAAATATCGAAGCTATGGCCGAGAACCAAGGCTATGTGAGAACCAGCAATATTGTCTTTGTTCCCACTCCGCCGACCTTCGCCTCAAGATAATCAATGCTCAATTATTCGGGTAATCTTATTCAGAAAAGACTCAAAATTGTCATTTTTTTAATTCCTTTAATTGGTTTGGTTATTCTGCTGCGTCTTTTTTATTGGCAAATTATTCGTGGTCCGGAGTTGCAGACCAAAGCCGATAACCAGCACGAAACGACCACTTATCTCCAAGCGGAAAGAGGGGACATCCTTGATTCGGAGGGAAATGTTCTCGCCGGCACCAAAAATCTCTATCAAATTTATGTTTACAAACCCCAGCTCACCATTAGCGACAGTGATTTGATCGAGAAACTCGTCGAAAATTTGGACAAAGACCCCGAAGCCACCACCGATGCGGACGTCCGCAGTTATCTAAAATCTCGTCTTGCTCTAGACTCCAACTGGGTTTCGCTCGAACATTATGTCAGTCCGGATGCTAAAGACAGAATCGAGAAACTCAATATTGCCGGTCTCGGTTTTGAAGACGAATATGTCCGCTACTACCCGGAAGCGAGTATGGCGGCGCATCTCCTCGGTTTTGTCGGCCAAGACGCCGCCGGTCAGGAACAGGGTTATTTTGGTCTTGAGGGTTTTGAAGATCGGCTTCTCAAAGGCCGCGACGGCAAGGTCAGTACCGAGAAAGATGCTAAAGGTAATCCCATCTTGATTGGTAATTACCTCATGTTGCAAGCCATAGAAGGCAAATCCATCACGACCACTATCGATAAGAAGGTTCAATATCTGTCGGAAAATATGCTTAAAGACGGTATCGCCAAATATCAAGCTCAAGCCGGTACGGTCATCATTCTCGATTCAAAAACCGGGAAAGTCCGAGCCATGGCCTCATTCCCTAACTATGATCCAAGTGATTTTTCCAAATTCCCCAACATCTACTACAAAAATCCCGCTGTCGCCGACCTTTTTGAACCGGGCTCGATCTTCAAAGTTCTCGTCATGGCCGCGGGAATTAATGAAAATGTTGTTACTCCGGACACGCAATGCGACATTTGTGCCGGCCCAATCGTTATTGGCAAGTATGCCATCAAAACTTGGAATGAGGTTTATCACCCCAACACCTCAATGACCGACGTCATTGTTAACTCGGATAACACCGGCATGGTTTTCGTCGGCAGGAAACTCGGCAAAGAAAAGTTTGTTGATTACCTCCAAAAGTTTGGTTTTGGTCAAAAAACCGGCATTCAACTTCAGGAAGAAGTTTCCGGCAGTCTCCGAGATGCCAAAGACTACGGCGACATCGATCTGGCTACCAATTCTTTTGGTCAGGGGATAGCCGTCACCCCCATCCAGATAGTTTCCGCTGTCAACACCATTGCCACCGGTGGCTACTACATCGAGCCTACCATCATTGACAACGAACCCGGTAAAACCACTCAAATATTGTCTCAGGATACCGCCTCAAAAATGACCGAGATCATGATCCAAGCGGTCGATCGGGGAGAGGCCAAATTTGCCAAACCTCAAGGGATGATTATCGCCGGTAAAACCGGTACCGCCCAGATTCCCATTGAAGGCCATTATGACCCCACCAAAACCATTGCCAGTTTTATCGGTTTTTTCCCGGCTGATAATCCCCAATACACCATGCTCGTCACTCTCAACAACCCCCAAACCTCCCAATGGGGCTCCGAAACCGCCGCGCCCCTCTGGTTCGCCATTGCCAAACAATTGATGCTTTGATCACAACACTGCTAAAATAGACTAAATATGCCAAATCCGTTTAGGATACATAAAATCAGCTTCAAACACGCTTTCGACGGCTTTCTTTACGCCATTCGTACTCAGCCAAATTTCCGCTTTGATCTCTTGGCCACCATTATCGTTGTCATACTGGGCGTCTACTTTTCTATTAGCTCAATTGAATGGTTGGTTTTGGTTTTTGCCATCAATATGGTTTTAGTTGCCGAAATGATTAACACTGCCATCGAGTCCATGGTCGATCTCATTACTTTAGAAAAACGAGCCGATGCTAAGATTGCCAAAGATGTTTCTGCTGGTATGGTCTTAATTTCTGCCATTCTCGCTGTCTTTGTAGCCCTCATCATCTTTCTTCCTAAAATATTAACCGTCATCTAACATGGATTTACTACTCGGTGTTTTAATCGTTTCTTTTATCGTTCATTCGTCCGTCCTGATACCTTTCATTAATTTTCTCTATCGTTTTAAATTTTTCAAAAACAAAACCGCTATTTCTCAAGATAAAACGGACGAAGCCTCCACCCATATTCGCTCCAAAGCCCGTACTCCGGAGGGGGGTGGCCTTCTTATTTTAATCATTACTAGCCTTATTTTTGCCTTCGTCATGCCCCTTCTAAAAAGGCTTGGCTTTGAAATTACTCATGTTTATTCCATCAATGACGAGATTAATATTCTTTTCTTTACCTTTATTTCCTTTGGCCTTTTAGGTTTGTATGACGATATCGTCAAATTTTTTGAACTGGATCGGGAACAGGGTTACACCGGTCTCAAAACTCGCTACAAATTTTTAATTCAGATTGCCCTCGGTCTAGTTATTGGAGCCATGATGTATGTCAATCTCGGCATCGATATCATCCATGTTCCTTTCTTTGGTGTCATCCATTTCGGTTTTTGGTTCGTGCCTATGGCTGCCTTCCTCGTTGTTACCTTTGCCAACAGTGTCAATATCACCGATGGCATGGATGGTCTGGCCTCCGGACTATTGATGATCAGTCTCTTTGGCTTTTTGCTTTTATCTACCTCAATCCTTGATACCCCTCTCTCTATTTTTATTGCTCTTTGGCTTGGCGGTCTGATTGCCTTTCTCTACTTTAATGTTTTTCCTGCTCGTCTTTTTATGGGGGATGTGGGAGCCCTCGCCTTCGGCGCCACCTTCGCGACCATTGGATTATTAACAGGCAAAGTGATTGCCATGGTTATCATCGGTTTACCTTTCTTGATTGATGGCTTTAGCAGTCTTATTCAAATTTTAGGAGTAAAAATATTGCACCGGCGTCTGCTTCCCATTGCTCCTCTCCATTATTACCTATTGAAAATTGGCTGGACAGAACCGAAGATCGTTCAGAGAGCCTGGCTTGTCGGTATCATGTTTGTTATTTTTGGTCTCTGGTTAGCCTTTATCTAAAATGTTACGCCTACAAGGCAATCATAATCGATTTCCGCTAACCATTCTTTTGGTCGGAGTGCTAGTTGCTTGTTTTGGGCTTCTGGCCATCTATGACGCCTCCGTCATCGATGCTTTCAGAACCTTCGGTGACAAATTTCACTATGTCAAACAACAAGCGATTTGGATTGGCATTGGTTTAATTGCGGCCCTTATCACCGCCAATATTCCCATTGCTCTCATTAAAAAATATGCCCACATTTTTTACGGAGTTACCCTCTTTCTTATGGTTGTAGTTCTCATTCCCGGTATCGGTTCAAAATTTTTAGGTGCTCGTCGTTGGATCGATATTGGTTTTACTGTCCTTCAGCCATCAGAACTTCTCAAAATTACTTTCGCTATATACCTTGCCAAATGGCTGGAACAGGAAAGAACTCTTAAACAATTTCTTATCCTTCTTGGTCTAAACCTTGGTTTAATTATGCTCGAGCCAGACCTAGGTACGGCTATCATCACCGTCGGTGTCGCCTTTATGGTCTATTACCTCTCCGGTGCCCATCTTAAAGAGATTGTCTCCTTTAGTGCCATTTTATTTGTAGCCATGACCGCCTTGGTTTTACTGTCTCCCTACCGTGCCAGTCGTTTAAAAACTTTTATGGATCCTACTACCGACCCCCTTGGTTCCTCGTACCATATCAACCAGGTGCTTTATGGTCTAGGCTCAGGCGGACTTAGTGGTGTTGGACTTGGCAAGTCTCGTCAGAAGTATGCCTATCTTCCCGAAGCCACTACCGACTCTATCTTTGCCATTATTGCCGAAGAATTCGGTTTTATCGGTAGTTCCCTTTTTATTCTTGCTCTCATTGGTTTACTGATGGCCTCCTTTAAAGTTGCCGTGAATGTTACCGATAAATTTGATAAGCTACTAGCTAGCAGTATCTCTTTACTGTTTTTGATTCAGATCTTTGTCAATTTAAGCTCCATGGTGGCTCTGGTTCCACTTACTGGTGTGCCGCTTCCCTTCATTTCCTACGGCGGCTCGTCACTAGTCACGAACTTTATTGCCTTGGGGCTTCTTGTTAATATTGCTAAACGCGCATGAAACCATTAATCGCCTTTACCGGCGGCCACCATAATAGTGCCCTAGAAGTTGCCAAAATCCTGCAAAAGGAAGGCTACCGTATTATTTGGATCGGTCACAAATTTAACTTCAAGGGTGACAAATCTCTTTCGGCGGAGTATCAGGAAATTACCCGTGCCGATTTCCGGTTCTTGGAACTAAAAGCCGGTCGTTTTTATCATAAATTTGATCCTCTTGAATGGATAAAAATTGTTTTCGGTTTCTTTCAAGCCTTCGGTTATCTCGTTAAATACAGACCGAAACTAATTTTCGCCTCCGGTGGATACCTTTCCGTTCCTGTCGTAATTGCTGGTTGGACTCTCGGAATTCCTTCATTGACACACGAGCAAACAGTCGTTTCCGGTTGGGCTAACAAGGCAATTTCTCCTTTCGTTAAAAAAATCTTGCTTACTCACGAGTCATCCTTACCCAACTTTCCCAAAGACAAATCTCAAGTTGTGGGTTTACCAATTAGGAAAGAACTCTTGAGTAATAAATATACTCAAAAATTCAATCCCAAATTAATCTATTTCTCCTGTGGCAAACAAGGTTCTCATATTATCAATAAGGCTTTATTCCCGATCATTCCTGAACTGGTTAAGCACTTCACTGTCATTCACCAAACCGGTGCCAGCACTCTTACTAAAGATTCCGATCGAGCCAGACGGATCAAAGACAAACTCGGTGAGTATAAAGATCGCTATCTCTTTGCCCCCTACTTTTTTTCTGAAGATGCCGTCACTTATCTTCGGTCGGCTTCCGTCGTTGTTGGCCGTGCCGGTGCTCATTCCGTTTATGAGCTCATGGTCCTGAATAAAAAAGCTGTTCTAATTCCTATTCCTTGGGTCTCTCATAATGAACAATATCTTAACGCCCAGTTGGCCCACAAACAAACTGGCAGCGTCATACTTGAAGAGTCAAACCTTACTCCAGATACCTTGAAAAGGGCCATCCTGGATATAATTAAAAAGCCGGCTGTTAAACCGACAACTAAATTGGTAACCGATGCGGCGGATAAAATTGTCCAGATCATCCACGAATACCTCTAAACGTTTCCAACGAAGAGCCAGATTGACCGTTGGCAATATCAAGGGGTTTTTCAAAAAAGTCCTTCCCTTGCTTGTTCTCATTCCTATCCTTATCTTTCTTAATAGTTTGTTTATCATCAAAAAAATTGATTGCACTCTCAATAGTCAGCCATGTTCGCAGGATGTCTCTAAGATTCTTGATCGTTTTTTGGGCACCAACTCTCTTTTTGTCAACCAGAAAGAACTTATCACCGGTATAAAAGCTATTTACCCCATTGACACTGCCAACGTCAGTTTCAAAATGTTCAATACCCTTAAGGTTGATCTCCAGGGGACAAAAACCTTTCTCCAGGCGGATGTTTATTTGGTCAAAGATCTGCCCCTTCTCTCCATGGACCAAGCACCCAGTACGACTGATTCTGCCAGTTGGTGGGTACGACCGACAACAGAACTGCAAAACTTCCTTAGTGATAAAGAAGCCCTTGGTTTCGATCTCTGGGACAATGGTGCTATGACGCCCATCGCCACTACCGGTGCCAGTCTCAGCTATATCTTTTCTGAAAAACCGGATGCAAATACTATCAGTTCGGTGTATAAACTTGTCAGTCTGATTTCCCAATATGTCGAAGTCTCAAAAATCTATGTCGTCGACAACCGTTGTTTCTTGAGTCGAACAGGGGAACCTGATATCATTGTTAATGTGCCCTTCGAAGAGGTAAGCTTAAAGCAGGCTTTACAATCACTAAGCTATCTCGCTACAATAAAAAAGGACGCAAAAGTGATCGATTTGAGTTTTAAAAATCCGATCATAAGATAAAAATATGGCCAAACCACAAGGAATAAATGCAATCGATATTGGATCCAGCAAGATCACCTGCTTAATTACCGTTCCCAACCAAGATGGCACCAAAATTAATCTCGTCGGTGCCGCCACTGTCACTAGTCGCGGAGTTCGCCGCGGGCAGATTGTTAACATCGAAGAGTGCGTTAGCTCCATCACCGACTGTGTTGAATCGGCCGAAAGAATGGCCGGTTTTGGTGTCGATAGTGCCTATGTGTCCATCTCCGGTGAAAATATCCAGTCACAAAATTCCCAAGGTCTCGTGGCTATTACCGAGACGGAAGGCGAAATTGGCTCCGATGATGTTTTTCGGGTCATCGAGGCGGCTCGAGCTGTCTCTTTACCCACTTCTCGCGAGATAATTCATGTTTTACCCCGTGAATTTATTGTTGATGGTCAACACGGTATCAAAGACCCTTCCGGCATGTCTGGTGTCCGTTTGGAAACCGAAGCTCATCTGATTACCGGCCTCACTCCCGCCATCAAAAACGTTACTCGTTGTGTTAATGAACTGGGTGTCAATGTTGCCGGCTTAGTCTTTACCGGTTTAGCTTCAGCCGAGTCCGTTTTAACCGACACCGATAAAGAATTGGGTGTTGTCCTGGTTGATATCGGTGGTGGTACTACCAGCGTTTGTCTCTATGTTGAAGGTTCCTGTGTTTACTCGGCCGTTATTCCTGTCGGCGCCAAAAAAATCAGTGACGATATTGCCATCGGCTTACAAATCAGTGTTGACAGCGCCGAAAAGATCAAACATTTTGTTGGCAAACCCAAACGTGAGCCTGAAGACGATGCTAAAAACAGCGACGAAATCGATTTAGCCAAGATTGGTGTTACCGAAGATGTTAAAAAGGTCTCTCGCAAAACCATTGTCGAGGGCATCATTCGTCCTCGCTTAAACGAAATTTTTTCCATGGTTAACAGTGTTCTCAAACAGTCCGGCTTCGATGGTCAAACTCCCGCGGGTGTCATTATTACCGGTGGCGGAGCCCTTACTGTCAACTGTACTGAAGCCTGCCGACGGGTTATGCAACTACCTGCCAAATTAGGTATTCCTACCGGTCTTTATGGGCTTACCGACGAAATTAACTCCCCGGTCTACGCTACTTCCGTTGGTCTGGCTCTTTACGGTTATCGTAACAAAGAACAACAGACAGCACCAAAACTAAAACTCTCTGGTATGATAAAGGGGATTCCCGGCAAACAGCTTGTTAGCCGTGTAATCGAATTTATCAAATCATTCTTACCATAAAGTGGGTCTCGTTAAACCAGATACAAACACCTTTGCCAAGATAAAAGTCTTGGGCGTTGGTGGTGGCGGCAACAATGCCGTCAATTCTATGATTTCTTCCGGAAAGATTAAGGGAGTTGAATTTATTGCGGTCAATACCGATATGCAGGCTCTGGTGAACTCCAACGCCGATATCAAACTGCAAATTGGTGAGAAGGGCACTAAAGGCCTGGGATCTGGCTCCAATCCCGAGATTGGCCAACGGGCGGCCGAAGAGTCTCGTGACAAAATTAAGGAAGTTCTCGTCGGCGCAGACATGGTCTTTATTACTGCCGGAGAAGGTGGTGGTACCGGTACCGGTGCCGCTCCCATTATTGCCGATATTTCCAAAAACGACGTCGGTGCCTTAACCGTCGCCGTTGTCACCAAACCTTTCCTTTTTGAAGGTGCCCGTCGTCGTGTTCAAGCCGAAGAGGGGATTGAAAAGCTCAAAGATAACGTTGATACCCTTATTGTTATCCCTAACCAGCGCCTCATGGACGTCGCCAAAAAAGAACAAACCTTGTTGGACGCTTTCAAAATGGCTGACTCGGTCTTGGGTCAAGGAGTCCAGAGCATTTCCGACCTAATTACCATCCCGGGTCTGGTTAATGTAGATTTTGCCGATGTTAAGTCGGTGATGATCAATGCCGGCTCCGCCCTTATGGGTGTCGGTAGGGCCTCAGGGGAGAAACGCGCTATCATTGCCGCCAATGCCGCCGTTAGTTCACCTCTTCTGGAAGTCAGTATCGAAGGTGCCCGCGGTATTCTTTTCAACATTGCCGGTAGTAAGAATCTAACTCTTACCGAAATTAACGAAGCCTCCTCCATCATCACTCAATCGGCCGATCCGGACGCCAATATCATTTTTGGTACTACTATTCGTGAAGATCTCGGTGACGAAATTCAAATATCGGTCATCGCCGCCGGCTTTGATGAAAACCGTCGTCATTTTGGCACTCTACCCAACCAGGTTCCCTTCAAACAAGAACCTACACCCCTACCTCGTCCCACCGAACCGGATGACGTAAAAGACGAACCGGAACCCACCACCCAAGTCAAACTTGCCGGCAAATACAAAGTTCACCACAACGAAGTTGACATTGAAGATGATCTCGATATTCCCGCCTTCCTTCGGAATAAGTACTAAATAATATGGCCGTCAAAAAAACCACCAAGAAACAGACAAAAAAAGAAACCTTCAAGGTTTCCGGAGAATCTCTCCTCAAAACAGTTAAGGACCTCATCGCTAAAGGTAATGTTCGTCATATCACTATTACCGACAAAGCCGGTAAAATTGTCGTTGAATTTCCCCTAACCATTGGTGTTGTCGCCACCGCCTTTCTGCCGGTTCTGGCCGCTGTCGGGGCCATGGCCGCCCTTATCGGCGAGTGCACCATTGCCGTCGAGCTCGAAAAATAATCTTTGTAGTACAATATCTCCATCTTGCACGTTAAGGAGGACATAAATGACAGAACCGTTTGTTGGTAGATGTAATTTGTTAGTCGAGGAGCAAAACACTACGAAACAATATCGGTTTGAAGTGGAAATTCTCAACACGAAGATTCAGGATTTTAACCTTCTTATTGATTTGGTTAAAGACCCGAATTCTAATTCCGATCTACGACGGAAGGCACTTATTAGGTTAGGCGAAATATATGATGAGTCCGATGATAAAGTTCATAATGCTATCCTTACCCTAATCGATTCTATTCTTACCTACGATCAAACTGGTCAGCCAGTTGAAGTAGATAATCAGTTAAGAGTCACTGCCTTTACTGTCATCAGTTGCATTTATCGCTACGATACAGATGCCGAATATACCAAATGGAAAAATCGAGTTGCTCATGATCCAAATCCAATGCTTCAATGGCTAGCTTACCTTCGTCATAATATCAATAATCTCCCCGGTTAACCCCGGGGCTTTTTATATCAACGACTCAATTATGTTAAGTTGAGTTTTGTGAATAAATATAAAATTATTTATGTATCCAGGGATATTCGGTGAAAGAGTATGTTTCTTGGACAGAGGGTCAAGCTGCATATCTACGACGCAAAATTTTTCGAATGGCCGTAATAATCCTTCTTCATCTATAAAAAAACCAAGATATCCTTGGCGTGTCATAAAGTCGCCAACTCGCTCGTGTCCACCCGCATTTAATCGCTCCTCAATCTCTACCAATATATGAGGATGAGATGCCGAGATTGTTTTCATTGCCCCACGTAGTATCTCTTCTTCGTGACCCTCCACATCAATTTTTATAAATCCTAAGTTCTCCAAATTAAAAGAGTCCAAGGTCCGTGTTTCAACGCTCACTTTATTCTCCCCCAAGTACCCCTTTGAATTTTGGGAAAAATAGACGTCCAAGGACTCATTCAGACTTGCCATTGCGTTCAAAGGATAAGATTTGTTAAATCGATTGATAAATCGGGGAATATACATCACCGCCTCGCCATTCTTGTCGGAGAGAGCATAAGGATACACAATCATGCCATAGCGCTTCGCAAATCTACTTTTTGATAGAGCTTCAAATAACTTTTGCACAGGCTCAAAAGCATAAACTTTTCGGCTGTTGGGTGCCATCTCTTTACTGTAATCTCCGACATTGGCACCAACATCCACAGAATCCATATCACGGCTACATAAGAATTGAGTTATTTGTAATTCACGCTCTGGCATTGGTCATGATTATATACATAAGAGGTCGAACTAAAGAATTAATTCTTCTACGACGCATTGTATTTCTAAAGAGAGTATACTAACCTTATTAGACATTTTATATAGGATATTTGCTAATTTTAATCTTACTTTTGGTTGTCGGTTCGTTACTTGTTTATCTCTCAAAATTCAACTTTGTACCGGTTTCGCTTAACTTGGGATTTACGATATTTTCTGGTATACCTCTTTTTTACGTCATTGTCGGTGCCATGGTTATAGGACTTGTTTTGTCTTATATGATGTATCTGTTTCACTCCATTTCGACCTCCCTTGCCCTTCACGGCAAAAATAAAGAAATTAAAGTCTACAAAGATGAAGTTCTTGAACTTACCAAACGCGTGCATCAGCTCGAATTGGAAAATGAAAAGCAAAAAAACGCCCCAAACGAGCTCGAAGACTCAAAATCTCTATGAAATCTTTTCTGGCTAAAATCTGGAAAGCCTTACACCTTCCTAAAGGTGTCCAGCTCTTTGTGATGCGCCTCGTCCAAGACCAATTTCTTGTCGGTGTGACCGGAATTATCTTTAATGATCAAAACGAAGTCCTTCTTTTTAAACATACCTATCGAGCTCATGCTTGGAGTTTGCCTGGCGGCTACCTCAAAGCAGGTGAACATCCTCGGGAAGGCTTGGAAAGGGAAGTCAAAGAAGAATCCGGTCTGGTTATCAGCGTCGACGACTTGCTCAAAACTCGTACCGATCGTAATTCTGCCCGTTTAGACATTTGTTACTCCGGCGTTTTAATTGGCGGTGATTTCCAACCTTCCCACGAAGTATCCGAATATGGTTTCTTTACGGAGGCAAATCTCCCGCTACTCAGAAAAAATCAATTATTTTTGATAGACGAAGTCATTACAAACCGTGCTTCACTAGCAATATAATAATTTGCTATACTTAGATTGTAAGACTAATAACAAAATATGAAAAAAATAAAACAAAACAAAAAAAGGGGTGTTAGTCCGGTGGCAACAGCCGTTGCTGGTATGGTGGTTGGGGCCGGTATAGCTGTCGCAGGAGCAATTGTTTTAAGTAACGAAAATAATCAGAAAAAAATGAAGGGTGTCTATAACAAAACAAAAAACAAAATCGTTGACTATGTTGACAATGTAAACGCCAAAGTAAACGGTCAAAAGGAAACGATCAAAGGCAAGATCGATGATAATAAAAACAAAGCTACCAAGACGTTAAAAACCGTCACAGAAACAAATAATAAACTTAAAAATATATGGCAGAAATAATCAAGAGATCGGTCACCACTCAGGGTGGGGTTAGTAATCCTTCGGTAAAAACCGAAACAAAAAAAGAAGCCACCGGTTCTCAAACTGTTGAATATGTTGCCTACTTCATTTTGGGGACATTGGAAATACTTCTCGCTTTCCGTTTCGTTTTAAAACTTTTGGGGGCCAGCCTGGCCAGTGGTTTCGTCGGTTTTATCTATACTATTACCGGTATTTTCATTCTGCCCTTTGAAGGCATCTTCCATCGTGGTGTCACCCAGGGTATCGAAACAGTTTCGGTTTTTGAACCATCAACTTTCGTCGCTATGATCGTCTATGCCATCGTGGTTTGGGGTATCGTTAAGTTGATAAGAATTAGTTCCGGAGAAGAACAGGAGTCATAAAAATTATTATTTATAAAAAAATATGAACACATTAGACATCATTATCGTCGTTTTGGTTATTTCTTGGTTGGGAGGCTTCACACTTAGGATTGGTGGAGGTTTTATCCATCTACTTCTGGTAATAGCCTTAATTATTCTTGTGATTCGTCTTCTAGGCGGGAGTCTCTAAATTATTATTTATTAAAAAAAATATGAGCTTTTCAATAACTGCTTTAAGTCCCCTTGCCTCGTTACTTTTTGGTGCTTTGATTCTGATGTTTCCCAAATCCCTCAACTATCTGATCGCCATTTACCTGATTGTCATTGGCCTTCTCGGTCTGGGAATTATCCGCTGACACTTTAAATAATGGAAATTGATATAAACGATCAAACGGGGAAAGTTACTGTATTGTCGGAGAAAGCCAAGACCTTATATGATCAAACACAAACAATGGGACGAGAAGAAGCCGTTGTTATCGAAAAAGATAACAGTTTAGATAAAGAAATTGTGGCGAATTTGGTCAAAAAATCGAACAGAATAATTGCGTCGATTTCTACACACCGATTTCCCTTTGATTTCTTTCCGGATACTTTGAACATTGAAGAGGGAAGGGTAACCATCATTAATCGCAGTTTTTTTCTTTCTTCTCAAATACACAGTGTCGACATCAAAGATATTTCCAATGTTTTTGTGAATACGGCCCCCTTTTTTGCTCAGCTTGTTATTGTTTCCAAAACTTTTACTATGAACGAGATTCGCATCAAGTATTTGCGAAAAGACGAGGCTATCTACGCCAGGAGAATTATTGAGGGTTTAAGAATCTTTCTGGGCAAACAGATAGATACCTCTGTCTATAGCAAGAATGAACTTATTTCCAAACTAAAAGAATTAAGCACCACCAAAATAGTAACGTAATAGTATAAGGAAATAGGAGATGGCCGTTGAGAAGTGCTATGAAAATAGAAATATTTAGAAAATTTAGACTTTATTGGTTGCCGATTCTTTCCGTATTAATTGCCTTGTTTGCTCTTGGGTTCGCTGTTTACAAAATCTACCAAAAACAGCAGACTACCCAAAAAATCAACGTCGACTTAAATGCCCAAATTGTCCAAAACGCCGCGACCATCACCGCCATTCAGGCAGAAATTGATCAACTAAACAACGAAGATCTTCGCAAAACCAATAATGACGTTAAAAAACAAATTGCTGATTTACAAGCCAGTTTTAAGTCGGCTGTGATTGCCTATGAAGAAGTATTGTATCTGGAAGATCGGGGATCAAACGTCACGGCCGAGCAAAGCAAATTTTCTTCCATTCTAAATTACTTAGCTCAAAACGACTACCCCTCGGCCCAAAAGGCGGTTGCTGAATTAACGGTCGAGATTAATACCGAAAAAACAAGACTTTTGTCTTTGGCCGCCGCCCCCATTCCGTCTAATGTACCGGAGATTGAAGTTCCTCCTGCTTCCGGCTATCGTCGGCAAAAGGTAGTTGTTGGAGACACGTCGTTTATGGTTGATGTTGTTTCGGCTGATTTGAGTAGCACCAAAGTAATCGTGGATACTGCCTCGGACGGCACTTGTACCAATAACTGTCCTGTTCTTCCCCTGGCTACCTTCGTTAGTCGCAGTGGGGCTTACGCCGGCGTCAACGGTACCTATTTCTGTCCGGACACTTATCCCTCCTGCGTCGATAAGAAAAATACTTTTGATGTTTTGGTCATGAACAAAAACAAAGTTTACTTTAATTCCGACAACAATGTCTACAGCACCGTTCCGGTCGCCATTTTTTCCGGTACCTCAGCGCGGTTTATTGGTCAGTCTTCGGGCTGGGGTAGAGACACTGGTGTCGACGCAGTTATCGCCAACAGACCCCTATTGGTTCTTGATGGCAATGATGTGTTTACCAGCGGGGGTGAAGATAAAGAAGTCATTAGGAGTAATCGTGGTTTCCTGGGCGCTACTAGCAGTACCGCCTATCTTGGAGTAGTCCACAATGCTTCGGTCGTCGAAATGGCCCAGGTTTTACAGGCCATGGGTATCAAAAATGCCATCAATCTGGATAGTGGCGGATCCACAGCCATGTGGAGCGGCGGTTATATAGTTGGTCCTGGCCGAGATTTACCCAACGTTGTCTTATTTGTCAAGAGATAGTTTTTTCTGATAGTTGTGAGTCTCGTTTTGAAGAATATTTTGTTATCTTGACTATTCGGGTATTATTTGGTTTAATGAATTATATTCGTTAATTCTTCGGGTAATATGATACAAAAAATTTCAGCCCCAGTCTCCGTTCAATTAGTCTACGACCATCATCTCCATACGGTCAGCCCTCGCCAAATTCTTTGGGATGGCAAGGTTATCCGCATTGCCAAGGTTGGCATGCACCACACTGTCCGCGAAGGCCGTACTCTTTTCCACATCTTTTCTGTTGCTTCCAATGATCTCTTTTTCCGCCTTAAGCTCGATACCGACACTTTATTTTGGACCCTAGAAGAAATCGCCGATGGCCTCGCCAATTAGTCTCGGTTTCAATCGTGCTCCCAGTACGGTCATGTATCTTGATCTCAATTCTTGTTTTGCTTCCATTGAGCAACAGGCCAATCCCTTCCTGCGCCATAAACCGGTGGCTGTGGCCGCCTACGATACTCCCAACGGTTGTATTCTGGCCGCATCCATTGAAGCTAAGCGTTTGGGGATCAAAGTGGGTTTACGAGTCAAAGAGGGTCGCCTCTTATGCCCTGGCCTTATTGTTCGTTCTCCTGATTCCGACAAATATCGGGCCATTCACCTCGCTTTCAGAAAATTACTTTCAGATTACACTCCCAAAATTGTGCCTAAGTCCATCGACGAATTTGCTCTGGACTTTACCGGTACCCCGGCCTTTCAGAGAGGCTTATTTATCGTTGGCCGGGAGATTAAGGAGCGTATTAAGGCCGAAATAGGGGATTATCTCACTGTTTCTATCGGTCTGGGACCCAACCGTTTTTTGGCCAAAACAGCCTCCAATCTCCACAAGCCGGATGGACTGGACGAAATTAATGAAACAAATTATCAAGCAATCTATCAAAATCTCAGCCTCATGGATCTTTGCGGTATCAATCGTCAAAATACCATTCGTCTCAACCTGGCCGGCATTTATACTGTCACCGATTTTCTCAATGCCGATATCCCCACACTTCGGGCCGCTTTTCACTCGATTTTGGGCTACTACTGGTTTTTGCGCCTGCGCGGTTGGGAAATCGACAATGTTGACTTTGATACCAAAAGTTTTGGTCATTCATATTCTCTGCCCAAACCTCTAACTACCCCCGAAGAACTAGCACCCATTTTAAGTAAATTGGTTGAGAAAGTTGGTTTCAGGATGCGCCGTGCTCATTTTCAGGCCAAAGGCGTTTATCTAGGGCTGCTTTTCCATGATTATCAATATTTTCATGAAGGTAAAAGCCTGGATCAGCCCATTTTTGATAGCCGGGACATCTACCGCACCGCTTTCCGCCTCCTCAGTCACTCTCCACATCGTCTTCCTGTGCGTAACTTGGCCGTTTCCTGTTTCCACCTTTCACCACGTTCTACGCTCCAACTTGATCTGTTTAATGATGTCCAGAGGCAGAAAAACCTAGTTACTGCTCTCGACGATATCAACGACCGCTGGGGTAACTTTGTTATCACTCCGGCCATCATGGCCAATACGGAAGACTTTGTTCACGATCGCATTGGTTTTGGTCAAATCCGCGGTTTAGTTTAAAAAAGCCACAGTAAAATTTAAGTAGGCCGCAAACGAAACCCATAAAATATACGGCATCAGCAATAATCCTGCCGTCTTATCAATTTTGTGAAAATCTACTATTGTTAGTCCAATGAAAACCCACAAAACCAATATCTCTCCAAAAGCCAGCCAAAAATTCTTCATCCCGAAGAAAAAAACCGACCATAGGACATTCAGCAATAACTGCACCCAAAATGTCTTCATTGCCACTCGAATTTTGCCGCTTCTCTTTTTCGACCAAACCAGATAAAGCGCCACCCCCATTAAGATAAAAAGCGTTGTCCAAACAGGCGCAAATAGCCAAGAAGGCGGGTTCCAACCGGGTTTGTTAATTACCAAATACCAGCTTTTCACCGCCGGTGTCGTAAATATGGAACCTAAAAATCCGGCTACCAAAGGAATGACGATCGAAATGGACAGTTTCCCGACGCTAATTTTCTTCATACATCCAGTATATCTCCAAAACAAAACCCCGTCAAAAGACGGGGTTTAAACTTAATCAAAATTGCTTCTAAACATGATCATTCTCGTCTGCCATCGCTTCAGCCTTGGTCGCATGAATAGTACCATCTGGGTGATTGGCTGGTGAGTAGATCGTATAGAGCTTCAGGGGCTCGGTTGCGGAAGTATTAATGATGTTGTGGTTTGTTCCTGCAGGCACAATTACTACATCATTAGCCTTAAATACAATTTCTTCACCATCAAGGATGGCTTTACCTTCTCCGGCCTCAAAACGGAAAAATTGGTCAACATTCGCGTGCACTTCCATACCAATATCCTCACTAGGCTGTAGCGTCATCAATACCAGTTGACTGTGAGGGGCCGTAAAGATAACCTTCCGGAAATTTGTATTACTAAGCGTGTCTGCCTCAATATCTGTGTGGAATCCTGTCATATTTATTCTTTTAAATGATAACTAACTTTATCTTACATCAAATAGCATACTCATCAAAAAAATAATGGTTCAAACTGCTATAATCAATCTACAAAAGCGTTTGAGCTGGGCCAATTTTTGTGATTCTAATCCTGTAAGCCTTCGCTTAGCAGGATTTTTTTGTATACATGAAAAACAAAACCATAAAACCACTAGAATCCCAATATGTTCCCGCAGTTATCGAGGAAGAAGTCATCAAATATTGGAAAGAAGATAATACTTTCGAAAAATCCGTTTCTCAAAGAGATTCCAAAGATACCTTCCGTTTTTATGATGGCCCTCCCTTTGTTACCGGCAAACCCCACTATGGTCATCTCCTAGGTTCCATCATTAAGGACGTTATTCCTCGCTATCAAACCATGAAAGGCAAACATGTTGATCGAGTTTGGGGCTGGGATTGTCACGGTTTACCTACGGAAAACAAAGTCGAACAACTCCTGGGTATCAACACCAAAAAAGAAATCGAGACCCTTGGTATCGACAAGTTCGTTACTGCCTGCAAAACCTACGTTCAGGACGTCTCCTCCGAATGGCAGTGGTACATTGATCGTGTTGGCCGTTGGGTTGATATGGAACATTCCTACCGTACCATGGACATAAACTACATGGAATCGGTGGTTTGGGTATTCAAACAGCTCTACGACAAGGGTCATATTTACAAAGGTAAACGTGTTTCTTTATTTTGCCCTCGTTGTTCAACCCCTATCAGTAACTTCGAAGTGGCCATGGATAACTCCTACAAAGATGTCACCGATCCGTCGGTATTTTTAAAATTCAAAGTTAAGGGTGAAAATCAGTTTTTTCTAGCCTGGACGACCACACCTTGGACGCTTCCCAGCAACTTTGCCCTCGCCGTTTCGGCAAAAGATACCTATGCTCTGGTTGAACAAGATGGAGTTCAGTATATTTTGGCCAAAGCCCGTATTGCGTCAGCCTTGGGAACAAACAATCTCACCACTCTCAAGGAATTTCCCGGTTCTGAGTTGGTCGGGAGAGAATACGAACCTTTATACACTTATTACACGGCCGTTAAGGCCGACTATCATATCTATCCGGCCAATTTTATCTCGATGGAAGATGGCACGGGAATCGTTCATATTGCTCCTGGTTTTGGCGAAGATGACACTGACTTGGGTAAAGAATATGGTCTTTCGATGGGGGAGTCTGTCGATGACACGGGTACTATGGATCCCAAGATAACCGTCGCCCAGGGTAAATATTTCAAAGCGGCCGACAAATACGTGCTCGAAGATCTTGAGAAAAGAGGTTTGCTTCTAAAGAGTACAAAAATTACTCATAGTTATCCCCACTGTCATCGATGTGCAACAGCGTTACTCTATAAAAGTCAAATTGCTTGGTATATCAATATTCAAGATATAAAAAATAAACTAATTGAATCCAACAAAGATATCAACTGGGTTCCTAACCACTTCAAAAATGGTCGTTTTAAACTTAGTATTGAAGCCGCTCCGGACTGGTGTATTAGTCGATCTCGTTACTTTGGTAGTCCTCTTCCGGTTTGGGAATGTGCCTGCGGAGAGACAATCGTTCCCGGTTCGATTGCCGAAATAGAAAAAATGTCCGGTCAAGAGGTTGTTGATTTACATCGACCAGCCATCGACGAGATTCTTCTCACTTGCCCTAAATGTGGCCGGAAGGCCAAACGTATTACCGATGTCCTTGATGGCTGGTTCGAGTCGGCGTCAATGCCTTATGCCCAAGTGCACTATCCTTTTGAAAATGTCCAGAAATTCAACAATAGTTTTCCCGCAGACTTCATCACGGAATATACCGGTCAACTCAGAGCTTGGTTTTATGTCACTCATGTCGTTAGTAATCTCATCATGGATTCTAAAGCTTTCAAAAATGTCGTCGTTAGCGGTGTCATTATGGGCAGCGACGGTCACAAAATGAGTAAAAGCCTGGGAAATTTTCCTGACCCCAAAGACTCACTGCTTAAGTTTGGTGGTGATTCGTTAAGGCTTTATCTCATGGGCAGTTCAATTGTTCTCGGTCAGGACATCGTCGTTTCCGAAGAAGACTGGGCCAATGAGTTGAAGACTACTCTCATGCTTCTCTGGAACTCTTACAAATACTTTGTTTCCTATGCTTCTCTGGAAGATTGGAAACCACAATCCGAATATTCACAAGAACCCGGTAGTCTTGATCGCTGGATCCTTACCAGACTGGACGAAACAGCCTTGGAAATCGACAAAAACCTAGCCGCTTACCAGATTCCGAAGAGTGTTTCCATGCTCAAGAACTTCGTCTCTGATCTTTCCACTTGGTATATTCGTCGTTCACGCGATCGTGTTGGTCCTAGTGCTCCCGACCAAAAAGATAAAGAGGCCGCTTATACTACGATGTACACCGTTTTTGAAGTTCTTTTTAAAGTGGCCGCGCCCATAATTCCCTTCATTTCCGAATATCTTTATCGTCATCTGACGGGCGAAGAATCGGTTCACCTCACAGACTGGCCAACTGTAAGTAATAAAAAAGTAATCGACAAAGATCTATTGACCAAAATGGAGCTGATACGAAAGATTTGTGAAATGGGTAACGGTGAAAGAAAAAACCTTGCCATTCCTGTTAAACAGGCCCTGGCGTCTCTAACCGTGATCGGGGACTATTCTTCCCTTAAAAACGATCAAGACCTACTTCAATTAATTAAAGAAGAGCTGAATGTCGAAGTGGTTCTTTTCGTCGAAGGCAAAGACTCAGTCAGTTTCGACATCGTCATTACCAACGATTTAAAAGATAAGGGGAGAACTCGCGAAGTGATTAGATCTATTCAAGAAGCACGTAAACAAGCCAACTGTCGTCTTGATGAAAAAATCGAGATTGAACTTCCGGACTGGCCGGCCAAATATGAAGAAGAGATTAAACGCAAAGCTCTAGTGTCTAAGATGATTAAGGGTTCCGAGTTGAAGGTTGTAAGATCAAATTAATATGCGTCCAAACAAGGGTTTGTTTATTGGGTCGATTCTCCTTGTTTTGGTATTGGGTTTAATCACTGTTTGGAGCACCGCGCCTGAGCTATTTTATTCTCAGTTGGCTTTCGCCATCGCCGGAGCCATCATTGTTTTCCTCTTATCTCGTTTTGATACCCGCAACCTCTTCGGACTTTCCAACGCCCTTTATTTTTTTAGTCTCCTCATCTTGATCATCACCATGGTTATTGGCCACAATATCCGTGGTTCGGTTCGCTGGATTAACTTAGGTATCTTTAATCTCCAAACTTCTGAGATCGTCAAACCCTTGCTGGCAATTTTCTATGCCTCCTATCTATCTCAAAACAAGCTAAACAAGTGGAAATCCTTTCTTAAGTTTTTGTTGATTGCTATTCTTCCGGTCATTCTTGTCGCCATACAACCGGATCTCGGTTCTGCTCTGACTTTAACTTGTCTTCCCCTTGCTCTGCTAATTTTCTCCGGACAGCTCAAAAAGCTTCTGCTTTTAGGAACACTCCTTTTTGCCATAGCTGTACCTTTGGAGTCAAAACTTCTTAAACCTTACCAAAGACAAAGAATTGAGACCTTCATAAATCCCTACACCGATCCCCAAGGTGCCGGTTACAACGTCATTCAGGCGACCATTGCCGTTGGCTCCGGAGAAATTTTTGGCAAAGGTGTCAGACTCGGTACACAATCGCATTTGAACTTCCTGCCCGAACGTCACACTGACTTTATTTTTGCCTCCTTTGTTGAAGAATTTGGTCTAGTCGGTGCCACCTTTTTGTTGGCCGCCTATTTTGTGATTTTTAACACCTGTCTTAACACCGCCAAGATTGTTAAAGATCAAAAATCTTCATTACTTTCATTGGCCATCTTTTCCATTTTTACTATTCAGACTGTTATCAACATTGGTATGAACCTTGGAGTTATGCCTGTAACCGGCATTACTCTACCTCTTTTTTCCTACGGCGGCAGTTCTCTACTCAGTTTTGCCATTTTGATAGGGCTTCAACTTCGTCAGCTTGATTTAATCACCCCTTTTGAGATATAATTTCGCACATGGAAGACAAAAATATATATGCCGTCATTGAACTTGGCGGAAAACAGTACTTGGTCAAACAAGGAGACAAAATCACTGCTGAAAAAATTGACACCAAAGTTGGTGACACTTTAAAAGTTGTTGAAGTTCTATTAACCCACGACGGTAAGGACACCAAAGTTGGTCAGCCCTACGTCGAAAAGGCATCTGTCGATCTCGTTTTGGACAGTGTTGGCCGAGGTGAAAAAATTCGCGTCGCCAAATTCAAAGCCAAGTCTAGATACAGAAAAGTTCTTGGTCACCGACAAGCTGAGAGTTATCTCACGGTCAAGGCGATCAATCTTTAAATAAACAATGCAGTTCATATTGTTCGTCGGAGCCAACAATACTTTAGCGGCAGAAGAAGTGTCCGTTCAAATACCGAAGGCGACCCAAATTTTTCCTAATATCTATCGTTTTGAGATGAGTTCTGTCGACGATGCTAGAGCTATTGCCGCCAAGCTTGGTTCCAGTATTAAGTTGGCAACTCTTCTTGAAGGTGTCAGACCCAATGTTAAATCTATAGCGTCTCAGATCGAAGCCAAAAATTTTTCCCTAAGTCTCTTGGGTCAAAAAGAAAAATCCGAAAAACTTCATCAAGAAGTTAAAGATAATCTTGAAAGAGGCCGTTTCGTTATTCCTAAAGACGAGTTTGGTATTTCACCCGTTATCAACAGCAAACACAAGATCGACGAATTTTTCCTGGATGCCGCTAAAAATGAGGTTTGGCAAACCGCTTGGGTTCACGATTTTATGCATTGGATCAAAAAAGATCGCCACATGCCCCACATTGATCCCCAGGCCGGCATGTTGCCCCCTAAAATCGCCAGAAGTATGGTCAATTTAGTGCCCCTTTCTCCAGGAGGTAAAATTTTAGTCGACCCCTTTTGCGGTTCTGGTAGAGTTTTAGTCGAAGCCGCCGAGGTTGGCTACCAGGTTGCCGGCACTGATATCGTTGCCAATCAGGTCCAAGACACTATCGAAAATCTCCAATCCATGAATATCTCTGGCCAAATCGAAGTTCTCGACGCCACCCATCTTTCCGATAAATTTAATAATGTTGATGCCATTGTTACCGAGCCTTTTTTGGGGAAATCTAAATTCCGCCCCGATGAGATCCGCTACATTGTTCCCGGTCTGGAGAAGCTTTACCTCGGTGCTCTCAAAGATTGGTTAAAGGTTCTCAAACCCGGTGGTTTCGTTGTCATGGTCTTTCCCTGGTTCGACGACGGCCACAAAGTTTATAAGACGAGTGAAATTATTGACGGTAAGCTAAACTTAAGTTACAATCACGTCAAACGCGGAATCTTTTATTCACGTCCGGAAGCGGACGTTAAACGCGAAATAGTGATCTTACAAAAACAATAAAATAAACCTATATGGCACATGTCAAATCTGGTGGAGCGACCAGACAACACGCTCAACGTCCTGGTAAAAGACTAGGAGTCAAGATTTTCGGTGGAGAGTCTATCAAAACCGGCCAAATCATTGTCCGACAGCGTGGTGCTGCCGTTCATCCTGGCGTCAACACCGACAAAGGTCGTGATTTTACCGTTTATGCCACTGCCCCTGGAAATGTCAAATTCCGTAAGCTCAATGGCGTTAAATTTGTAGACGTAATCACAAAATAAATGGACGATCAACCGGTTGCAAGATTACCTCTAGACTATCTTCAACCAAACCCTCTTCAACCCAGAGGTGTCATCACTCCTGAATCTCTCTCCGAACTTGTCGACTCCATCAAAACCCACGGCATCATTCAGCCGCTTGTCGTTGCTCATACACCCGCCGGTTATCAGATTATCGCCGGTGAACGTCGTTGGCGCGCCAGCCGTTTGGCCGGCCTCACGGAAGTTCCTGTCAGGATTGTCGAAACCTCACCTCAAGGTATGCTGGAGATGGCCATTGTCGAAAATGTCCAAAGAACCGACCTTAATCCCATTGATCGTGCTAACTCCTTCGAACGTCTCATCAAAGAATTCGGCCTGACTAACTCCGACATCTGCACCCGTATTGGGAAAAGCCCCGCCTATGTCAGTAATACTTTCCGCCTCCTCGAACTGCCCGACGCCCTCAAGGATGGTTTGATCTCCGGCGTCATCACTGAAGGCCATGCAAGAGCCTTAGCGGCCATCCCCGACACCCAACAGATGATTGAAGCGTACAAGATGATTCTTCGTGAAGGTGGCTCGGTTAGACGTGCCGAAGAATTATCTCGTCGCTTTAAAAAAACCATGCACCGTTCCAAGCCCTCGGATGGATTTAATACTAAGACCGTTAATGAAAGCATCGATAATATGGCGACAGCCATTGGTAACTCAATAGGGGAGAATGTCCATGTCAAAATGCGCCGTTCCCGAGTTGAAACGGCAATCCACATCGTCCTCAAAGGCAACCCGGAAGAAACCGAGACTCAAATCCAGAAAATTTACGATCTTTTGGTTACCCCCAACACCAAATCCGAAGTTCCTGTAGAAGAGAAACCAGAAGAAGTTATTGAAGAAAAAATCGAAACTATTATCGAAGAAACTCCTTCTTCATACTCCAATCCCTTCGAGCCTCTCGTCAGTGATTGCTCTTCCGGCAACCCTCACGCAGAAACTAGTATTCCCAAAAATTCCGATAGTTTTCCCGAATATTAAACTAATTTGCGGTTTTAATCGGATTGGTGATAACCCCCGCAACATTTGGTGGCCAATAACGGAAAAATACTCTTCCCACAATATTGCCTAATGGCACCGGACCCCAATCTCTACTATCCGATGAATGTTCCCGATTATCCCCAAAAGTCATAATTTCGCCCTGTTGTACTGTATATGGCACCCCTTCATGCAAAAATTCTCCTGCATTTGTCACCACCGTATTCGCCAGATATGGTTCCTCAAGAAGTAATCCATTTATATAAACATGCCCGTCTTTAACCATCACCACTTGGCCTGGTAGGGCAATTACCCTTTTAATGAAATCCACATTTTCGTCAATTGGGGCCTTAAAAACAATTACATCACCATAATTCGGTGAACTCCTCTTATACGTAATCTTATCCGTCAGTAAATACTCTTTATCCTTGAATGTAGGGAACATCGAACTACCACTTACTTGGTGCGGTTGCATCAGGAACAGGTAAACCACCACAAATACCGATGCCGATATTACAAAAGCCTCAATAAATTCATAAAGAACGTTTACGGTTTTTCGAAAGAAAGACATCACTTCAGTTTAATGTGGTTGATATAATATATCAAGTTGGACTCTTAGCTCAGTTGGTTAGAGCGCAGCATTCACATTGCTGAGGTCGAAGGTTCGATTCCTTCAGGGTCCACAAATGTCATACCCTTGCGGTATGACTTTTGTGTATTTCGACCCTAAGAATCGAAAGCCGGAGTGACGACGGTCACGAGGCGGGGTTTGAAGAAATTCCAGCAGGAATTTACTGAAGACCGATTCCTTCAGGGTCCACAATTTATCCAATCTTTTGAACTTTCCTTGTAATGATGTAAAATCATCACCACCAAGCAATTATTGCTTAATCCGCACATTTCAAACAAAAAGGAGTGTTATGAAGTCAAATTCTGTTACGAAAAACACAGAAAGAGTCAAGATGTCCATCCCAGCCAAGTTGCCCAAAATCGGCGAGTTTGACCCAAAGGAATATTTGATATCTCTAGGTTTCAACTTTTTAGGTCGGGATGCTTTAGACAAAATGCTCCAGGACGTCGAGCTTCCGATAGGCTGGCGAGTAGAAAATAACTGGTTGAGTGATTCCGATCATGGCACACTCGACGATATTATTGACGAAAAAGGTCGCCTTAGAGCTAATGTATATATTCTTCGCAACAATTTAGTAAACGTCGCCGAATTATTCTTCTTCAATCGTTATACGATTGAGCCGGACGTTGACCATCTTGAAGAATTCGACAGATGTATTGTGCGTGTTCTTGATGCCGGGAAAAGAATCTACGCCACTAAATCTTATCCATCATCATCATACTTATCCGATGAACTAGCCTTCTTCCGTGGTACGGAGTTAGCCAAAATTTGGCTAAAGCAACACTACCCCAATTACAGAGATTTTACAGCCTACTGGAACGATCCAAACTAAACCCAACCCGCCCTACCTTAACCGGTAGGGCTTTTTTATTACCACCGGCTGACTTTTATCTGGACAATATCACTCCTGGCACTCTCATTTCCTGCGACATCGACCGCTGAAACACTCACAAAATAGGTGCCCGTAGGTAAAACACCACTTATCCAAAGTGGATCATCAATTTTTATTGCTTTATTGAGATCATTCGCCTTTGAACCATAATAAATGCGATAGCTGTCGGCTGTTTTTACCGGCAGCCAGCCAGCCCAGATTCGTTGTCCCAAATCAAAAGTCAAAATGATTTTTGGTGTCGTTGGTGGAGTTGTGTCTATCTTTACGATACCTGTTTTTTTAGCCACTTCCGTATTGCCGGCAAGGTCCACCGAGTAATAACCAATCGTATACTGGCCTTCCTTTGACAAAACAAGCGATTTACCTTCTGTCATCGGCCCTCCATTTACTGAGTAAAACGTCTTATTGCATCCGCTTCCCGTATCCACACAATCGAAATTGATAGATACTGGGTCTTTATGCCAATTGGCATCTATTCCGCGAACTGTTGTCGATGGCGCTGTTTTGTCGATCACAAAGTGCAGCCCTAGCACATCTCTAAACTGGGTAATGCTTGGAATATCTTGTCTGATGGCGTTGTCGTATACCTGATGCGACATGTAATATTCACCCTCAGGCAGGTCGGCAATACACTTTGTAAAAGCAATCTTTTCCAAAGTCGCTGCTGTACCGGACAATGGAATCGTGTTCGCTCCAGTTCTCCAAGAACAGTAAGCTATTTTTCCATTGTTTGAAAATGCAAAAGAATGATCGTTTTGAGATTGAAAAATTACAAACGAATCCTGATTTAGTCCTGATGAAGGCATTGGGTCAGTGTAGTTTCCGGAAAAAGACAGTTGACTCAATTTTTTCACATAGGCTATCGGGCCAGTGAACTCAATTCCATCTACAAAATGTCTGAAAGTTGCTGTCGGCGCCACAGAATCAATTGTTAATTCATTGTTTGTGACATCCACACCCGTATTACCGACCGCATCCGTGGCCTTTGCAATCACATCATAAGTGCCGTCTGTTAGAGCAGGGGAGATCATATTGTCTGCCAATTCCCAAGTGCCATCACCTTTGTTGGTCGCCGCAAAAGTAAGAGCTCCTATTTTTATAGATATCGTGGCTGTGTTGTTATCGATATTCCCGGTCAGTCTTGGCGTCTTATCGTTAGTTATTAGGGAATTCACCGTTATCTTCGGAGCAACGTCCAATATCGCCGATACACCCTGATTACTGCTATGTACGTTATAAAAATCAACCTGTCCATCTTCCTTCAGATCACCATCTTCTATTACTTTCCAATTGGCGACATCACCGATATCTCCTAAATGTAATTTATATGTCCCATTCTCTCCATTGTCGGTCACTTTCACTACCAAATCTTCATTGTGAAAATTTGGCAGGAGAAATAATTTGTAATCCGGATAATAATAACCGCCTAGTTGTTCATTACATTGTGTCACTTGCACATTGCAAACCTCTAATTTTCCCGGTGAACGCAAAGCTGCCACAAAAACCTGTTGGTCGCCGTCATACACTCCGGCCGAAACACTTGCCTGATTTATACCTAATACACCAAATATTTTCTGAATATTATCCATTTTTGTCACTAATTCGCCGTGCAAACCGGATCCTTGTATCGTGTTCATAAATGGTCCTTTGGCACTAAAGTCGGTCACCGTTGTATCACCACTCGTTGTCACAAAAGGATTATCTGTCGGCTTCCCGTCGATCCAAGTATCCAAGTCTCCAACAGAATGAGTTACAACGTTGATTATCGAGTTTGTTTGGTAACCACTACTATAGATCGCCGTTGTCAAAGCGCTAATACTTGCAACATTCTGATTGAGATTGTTTAAATAATCATTTTTGCTATTCAGAGACGACCAAGGACGAATATTTCCATTCAAGCTCAAAAAATCATAGGTCGGTAAAAGATCCTTTAACGAAGGCACCAGCCTCTGCACTGTTTGGATATTTGACTCACCGACAATCACTCCGAAATGAGCTGTCAAGGCAAGGGCCACTTTGCCCCACCAGGTGTCGTCCATGATCATAGCGCCCTCCCATGGCGCATAAGCCTTTACAGTACCCATGTTGGGCGATCCCACGGTCACAATTTTGTTAATTCGATTTGTACCGTATTTTTGGGCATACGCTCTTGCCACCAAACCACCCATACTATGTCCCACCAAATTTATCTTTTGGTTGGCAGGAATATTGGTTTCGATATAGGTATTCAATCTATCTGCCAACGTATCCAGAGGTTTCCGCCAATCATAAGCAAACACAAAAAGATTTTTATTATCTGTAGAATACCCATCATTGCCAAATGATGTAATTAATCCTTGATAATTTTTTACAAAGTCAGGTATCACCCAATTATTTCCATCTGTTCCACTCAACATTGCACCCATGTCCCAACTTGCCCCCAAACCTGGAATTATTATTGATTTCGGTATTTCATTTGATTCAACAAGTGTGCCCGTCTCAATCTTTTTTATTTTAATATCAGTCCAGTTCTGATTTGTAGAAAGTTCGTACGGATTTCCAATCCAAAACACAGTTGGCCGCCAATTAGTATTCTGTATTGGATTTGCTTCTATTTCAGTACCGTCAATAAAAATTTCAGAAATCCCATTTATATTTTTTAACAAAAAGGTATGCTGAGCATTATTCGGGGTACTTCTATGAACTACAGTTGGGGATGAATCACATGATTCATTTGAACTGCAATGGAAAGTCTGGATCACAAAATTATCAGTAATACTTTGCCAAACTTGTAATTTATATAAGTCCGATAATTTATAAGTATAGCTTGGATGACCGTATTCTAATACTAAATTTCCAAAGTTAAAACCTTCCCCAAAATAGGTAGTTTCGGGATATTGAAACTGAACTTCAACATAAAAATCTCCACTTGTGGGGAATATATTCGATTTAGATGTAATATATGGAAAATATTGACTATTGTTCGAAATCAAATTCAATCCATCAGAAATAGTGACTTGTCCGCCAAAATTATTTATAGACCATATCGAGTCATTTATGCTGGTAAAATTATCAATGAATAGCGGTTGTCTGCTTTCTGAAGCATGAGCAACGCCATTACATAAGAATATTGATACTAAGAAGGAAAAAACGAAATAAATAATTTTTCTCACAAATAATATTCTCAATTATTTTTTAAAATGTCAATAGAATGAAAAGAAAAATTGCAATAATTCACAATCTTCCAGCGGGAGGAGGAATAAGAATGCTTAATGCAATTATCAATAGATATAAATCAACATGTGACATTGATTTATATTCGATATCTGTTTCTAGACAGCCTCAAATAAAAGGTGTAAATCAAATCTTTATAAAACAATCTCCATGGAAAGGTTTTTTAAAATACAATTTTTGGATAATGTTTGTTTTACCACAAATTCACAAGAAGATTGCAGATGGCATCAATTGGTCAAAATATGATTTAATTTTTGTCACACATGATTATTTCACAAAATCGCCATATATTATCAGATATATAAACTCAGAAATTTATTATCTGTGTCAAGAACCTCAACGAGAATATTATGAGAAATGGAGTATCCACGCCCCTCTATTAAAAGACAAAATCGCGAACATAATTCGATATCCAATAAAATACATAGATGAAAAAAATGTTAGTTACGTAACTAAAATTTTCGTTAATTCAAAATATTCAAAAAAGGTCATTGAGAAAATATATAATAAAGAATGTGAAATAATATACCCTGGAATCGATGAAAATTTTTTCTATTCAACCAGTTTAGAAAAGAAAAAAACAAAATGGTTTTTATGTGTCGGGGGAATAAATAAAGTAAAAGATCAAGAATTCTTAGTTGAATCACTATCTCCATTACTCGATAGTTATAAAATAATACTGATAGGGGATGGAAAAGAGTGTGATAAAAAGGGAGTTAAAATAAAGGCAAAAAATAAAAAATCAGTTGTAATAGTCAAAAACGCTTCGGACGAAAGAATTCGGGATTATTATCGGAAAGCAATGGTTACCTGTATTACTGCTCATGATGAACCGTTTGGACTCTCATCAGTCGAATCTCAAGCGTGCGGAACACCGGTTATCTCAATAAATGAAGGTGGATCTGCGGAGACGATAGTCGACGGTAAAACAGGTTATTTATCTAGACGAAATAAGTTGGAATATTGTGAAAAAATTAAAATGGCGATTCGCAACCAAGAATATTTAAGAAATAATTCGATAATAAATATTAAGAGACATTGGACATGGGATATAACGCTTGAACCATTAGATAAATATTTTCTAAAATGAAAACCTCCATCGTCCGTGGCGCCTTTCTCAATCCCTTCGAGCTCCGAAATTACTCTCCACTAAAGGATAAGTTTGCTATCACCGCCATCTCTTCCAAACACCCCATCTCCGACAAAATCGATCTGCCTCTAAAAAGGCTCAGCTCGCCCACAGACCTTCCCGATTTTCTTTTTAAATATCCCATTCTCAACCGGCTCTTTGTCGATGCCCAGCAGCTATTTGGACTAGAAAAAGTTATTAGCGGCAGCGACATCGTTCATGTTGCCGAAACCTACTTTGGCTACACTCACCAAGCCGTCATGGCGAAGAGAAGGGGATTAGTTCGCCACGTTGTCAGTACCGTTTGGGAAATTATCCCGCACAACAACGAAGGTATTCGAGGCAGAAAAGCCTACAAAAGATTGGCTTACGAAAGTGTTGACCTTTTCCTAGCCGTCACGGAAAAAGCCAAAGACACCCTAATCAAAGAAGGAGTCAACCCGGACAAAATTAAAGTCGTTAACGTGGGTATCGACATTCACAAATTTAAACCGGCAAAAATAAAGGAAGAATCCAAAAACATAAACATTCTCTGCGTCGCACGATTAGTACCGGAAAAGGGGATTACCGACCTTTTGGCAGCCTTTCTTGAGATTAGAAAAAAGAACTCAAAAGTAAAGCTCACCTTTATTGGAAGCGGGCCACTAAAAAGAGATTTGCTCGGTTATAAAAACATTTATGTAAAATCAGTCCCCTATCAAAAAATTAACAAAGAGTACCGGAAAGCAAATATTTTCTGCCTACCCAGTCGGGAAACCAAGACCTGGGCCGAACAATATGGCATGTGCCTACTAGAAGCTATGGCCTGTGGCTTACCCGTAGTCACCACGGATAGCGGCGCCATTCCCGAAGTTTGCGACGACGCTGCCCTCATCTCTCACCATTCAGACGTGGCGGAGCTCCAGACAAACCTGGAGGAACTCATTTATAATAAAGAGCACAGGCAAAATCTCTCTCATCTGGCGCGTCAAAGAGCATTAGCTAAATATGACAGTCGCAAAATTAGTCAGCAGATTGAGAAGATTTACCTCGAAATAGCATGTCGATAACCAAAAGCCTCATCAAAAATACCGGTTTCAATCTGGGCAGTTATCTGTTCTTACTCCTTGCCAGTTTCTTCTCGGTTTCCATTCTTCTCCATAATTTAGGTCGTAACGTTTTTGGAGTTTATATTTTTCTTGCATCTTTTGTTCCTCTAGCGGCTGTTTTCGATTTTGGTATTTCGACAGCCGTTGTTCGCAAACTTTCTTTACCCGATATTGAAAAAAAAGACAAAATCACTACCTGGAAAACCTCATTCAGTCTATTCATTTCTATTGCCCTAGTCCTCTCACTTGTTGTCATGGGGATTCTTATCTACCTCACCCGAACCCTTCCCCTGTTCCAGATTGTCAGTCGAGGCACTCTAAACTGGGTCATCGCCATATTGGGAATCACCGTCTTTGTAAACCATCTTAATTCGCACTTTCTCAGTCTTCCTCAGGCCGAACAAAGGTTTGATGTTTTTAATTCCAAAACTCTTCTTGTTGGTTCTGCCAACACTATTCTTTCTGCCCTTCTTTCCGGAATATATCCGAACCTAGCTCTCATTTTTTTATTGCAGTTAATTTTCCACGTCATTACTTCCCTTTATATGATTTCGTACTCACTCAAATTTTTTCCCGGAAAGAATTTCTTACCGCAATATCACAAGGAAGAGGGGAAAGATCTTATCAAGTTTGGCCTAAAGAATTTTGTCGGTACCCTTGCCAGTCAAATTGAAGCCGAATTTTCCAATTATGCCCTCGGTATCATGGTTTCCGCCGAAGCCATCACTGCTTACAGTATTCCCCAAAATATCATTGCCAAAGGAGCTGCCGTAGTTTCTCAGATAGCTCAGGTTCTCTTTCCCCTGGGTACTTCTCTACTTACCAAAGAAAGAATTCATAAATTGGGGAAAACTGTCATTGCTATTCAATCGCTCACCTTTTTAAGTGGTATTTTGGCTGTCGTTTTGTCCTTTACTATTGGCAAAGCCTTTCTTCTTTGGTGGCTCAAAGATGCTGTCGTAGTTGAAGCTGCTTTTCCTGTCCTAAAGATTCTCAGTTTCTATTTTGTTCTAACTGCTCTTACTCCTATTCCCTCTGTGCTTCTTCAGAGTTTGAATAAACCCCAAATTCCCTCTATCTTTGCCGTCCTCACCGTCGTTACGGAAATAACTTCAATTCTTATCCTGACACCAAAATTCGGACTTATCGGTGTTGCTTACTCTGTTTTATTGGCTTCCATCGTCACTGTTCCCGCCTTTCTTTTCGTTACTTGGCGAATATTCAACCAAGAAACAAAAAGACTTATGGCTTAGTTCCAATTGCCCAAATATCGTAGGCAAACCACCGTTTTAAAAACCAAAACTGCGGTTGGATGAAAATAAAACGAACCTTGTCGCGGATTCTTTTAAATCGGAAACTGGAGTCATACCAAACCTTCACGTCAAATTTACTTTTCTCAAAAAAATTCCTTACGTCTTTTAAACTGCACTCATTAATATGCGACAGACTATCAAAAGGATCCCTAGGGCTTTTTGCGTCCACAAGGTGGTCTTTAAACACATATTTCCACACAGTTGCATTCGCCAATATGCTAACCCATCTGGTGTAATAGAGATATCCGCCATCGTAATACTCTTTGTTTGGTGCTGTGTGCATCACCACTTTTCCGCCAGACTTCAGTACTCTCAGAAACTCTTTCAAAACAGTATCCACCTCTTTGGGATAAAGATGTTCAATTACATCAATAAAATAGATTAAATCGACTGAGTTATCCGGAACATCAATTTTCGGGGTGTCAATTAACTGAAATTTTAGTTCCCCCTTAACCTTTTTAGGCAATTTCTGACACAGCTTAATAGATGATTTTGAGTAATCAACTCCCAAGACGTCCGCACCCTTTATTGCCGCATGGTAGGCCATCTCTCCTCGTCCACATCCAAAGTCCACCACTTTCATATCCTTTCTCACCTTTACTTGGTTAAATGCTTTATCTAGTCTATCTGGCAAAAACTTGCCATGTGTTTTTACCCAGTCCTCATGACCCTCGCAAGAGGTCTCGTAATATTTATCGGTATAGATTGAAGGGTCAACATGTTTCATCAGACAATAATACTATAATAAGCCTATGAAAATTGCGGTCTATTACGATGGTGTTTTGGGAGGAGGTTCGCGCGCACTAGAAGAAATGCTCAAGATACTTAAAACCCATCACCAAATTGAAGTTTTTCATGGCCCCAAACCATTTCCCTTACCACCATTTGGCAAACGCTTTTTTATCGACTTTGAGTCCATAGTTTCACAACGTTCCAAACAAAGAAAACTAGCCCAAACGATAAATGCTCAAAAGTTTGATCTGGTTTTTGTCTCTCACGATTTCTACCCCCATGCACCCTGGCTGCTCCGTTTTTTAAAAACACCCACCGTTTTTTTGTGTCAGGAACCAACCAGGGCGTTTTACGAAAAATATCTTGGTGTTGAATCAGACCTTCCTTTAATCAATAAAATTTATGAAAACCTCAATCGCTACCTAAGACGAAAAATCGAAGAAAGTAATGTCACCTTTGCTCATCGGGTGGTCACTAGTTCTTATTGTTCTGCCGAATCAATTTTTAGAGCCTATGGCATATCCTCAGCTGTTGCTTATCCGGGAATTGATCCACTTGAATACCATCCAACGGGAGCCAAAAAAAAGAATCAAATTTTAATTGTCGGCAACAATGACCTTCAAAAAGACCTTCCGTTTGCCATCAAATCGGTTTCCTATATTAAAACAAAAAACAGACCCACATTGGTTATTGTCTCCCCGAGACAAGCTGATGTGTCTGAATTAAAGAAACTTGCCAAACGAAAAAATGTTACCTTACAAATTTTTGTTGGGTTATCTCAGAAGCAAATGTGCAAACTCTACAATCAATCCCTTCTCACCATTGCGACAGCCCATCTCGAGGCCTTCGGATTATCTGTAGTTGAGTCGCTGGCTTGTGGAACTCCAGCCGTAGCAGTCAGAGAAGCCGGTTTTAGAGAAACCGTCGTTCATGACAAAACCGGTTTTTTGGTGGATAGAGACCCCAAAATCATGGCCGAGGCTATTCAGGGACTTTTATCAGATAAAGATAAGCTTCAAGAAATGGGGCAAAATGGTATTAAAGATGTCAATAAACGCTTTACCTGGGATAATACGGTAGAGAAGTTGGAAAAAATATTTTATGAAACCCAAAAAAACCAAAATCGCCGTCATCACCGTTAATTTTAATAACGGCTCCATTACCGAAGAAACCATTCGCTCCTTCGCTAAGGTCGACAAAACCGGTATCGATCTATCTCTAATTGTTGTTGATAATGGTTCGCTTGAGGATGCCTCAAAAAATCTTGCGAAAAAATTACCTGATGTCCACTTCATCTATTCAAAGTCCAATCTCGGTTTTGCCGGAGGCAATAATCTTGGCATTGATTTTGCGCTCAAAAATAATGCCGAATATACTTTATTGATCAACAACGATGCCACCGTTGAAGAAAAAAGTTTCCTGGTCGATATGCTTCATGCCAAAGGCGACATTATCTCTCCATTGGTTAAATACAAAGTTGATAATCAGTTAATCTACGATTATGGTGGCCGGGTCGACTATTTGTTTGGTCACAATACTCATTTTCATTCACCGCCATCAACTCCCCCTGATTATTATTCCGGCGTCTGTCTTTTTATCAAAGCCAAAGTCTTTAAAAGGGTGAAGAGTCTGGATGATGGCTATTTTTTATATTATGAAGATGCTGATTTTTGTTTGCGCGCCAAAGAAATGGGCTTCAAACTCGGTTTCTGTCCGGAAGCCAGTATCTTTCACCATCTTTCTTCCAGTACCAACAAACTCGGTAAGAAGAAATTAATTATCCTGGCTAATAGCCATCTTCGTTTTTGTCTTAGACACCTTCCGCTTTACTCACTACCGTTTTATTTGAGCTACAATCTTTATCTCAGACTTAAAACTCTCATATAATAAGACAAATGGAACCCCAAAATAATAGTCGTTTCACCAAACTTGATGGACTTCGCGGCCTTCTTTCCCTCATCGTCTGTCTCAATCATTCATTCTTGGTAGTTACCATTCCCACTTTTGCCAACGTTTGGGCGCAAAACCCCCTTATCTTTCACGATCTCCAAGCTAAACTGCAGCAACTCTTTATGCTAATTGGCAACGGTGGTGCCGCTGTTACTCTTTTCTTTCTTCTCTCCGGACTCGTTCTCGGGCAATCTTTATCCAAAATAAAGATGAACCTCCGCGGCTTGTTCGGCTTTATCGTTAAGCGACTTATCCGTCTTTACCCTGTTTATATTTTTCTGCTTATCGCCACGACTGTGTATATGAAAACCGGTTTCGTTTATCAAACCTTTCCCTTTTCTTCCACTTGGTTTAACTGGTGGATGCACTTCCAAATGACCTTCAAAGAATTTATCCTCAACTTTTTCTTTATCCATATCTACATCGGTGGTGTTACCTGGACTCTTCGTGTCATTATTATTACTTCTTTCCTTTTTCCTCTATTTTATTTATTAAACAAAAAAACAACCTGGTGGCTCGATCTGTTAATCGGTATTCTTTTGATTTATCTAAGCTTTACCGTTTTAAACATTCCCGGTTTCCGTGATTTTCGCTATCTTTATATGTTTTATTTGGGTCTTATCATTCCCAAATTTCGTGTGTTTTTCTCGAATATTCCTAATCGCCTCGTTTGTGTGCTTTTACCTTTCGCGGTTTGTTTGATGCTCGGTTTTCGTTATCTCATTAACAACGAATATCAAGGCGGTGTCATTGAAGCTCTTATTTCCTTCTTTCTCATTGGTCTGTCAGCCTACGGTTCCCAAGCTTCTGTTTTAAACTTTCTCGAAAACTCATTCTTTAAATTTTATGGAAAAATTTCCTATAGTCTATATTTAATCCATTTTTCTATTTTGTATATCTTTAGTAAACTGATGTTCAACTATCTACCCAATCTTCCGTATCCGAGTCATTATTTTCTCATCCATTTTTCTCTTTTCCTTGTCACCACAGTGATTGCCACCGGCGTGTCTTATCTCGTCTATCGTCTTATTGAATTGCCCGCGCACACACTTTCCATTCAAGTCGGTAAAAAGATATCCGGAGAATGAACATCACTACCGCTATTATTTCCAAAACGGAAAATATCGATCCACAAGTGTTGGCCTCGATCATATTTTCCGCTGAAATTATTATCATTGTCGACTCTCCGGTTAAAAAACCAAAACTTGGCCAAAAAATAAAAATATTTTACCAATCTCTGAATAATAATTTTGCAGATCAGAGAAATTTTGCTTTATCAATGGCGGCAAACAACTGGGTCTTATTTATTGATGACGACGAGTATGTTAGTACCGAATTAGCCAGAGAAATTCAGTTAATTAAAGGGGTTAATAATGTTACCGGGTATCTCCTCAACAGAACCGATGTCTGTTTCCATCAACGCCTTCTCCATGGCGAAACCGGCCATACCAAAATTCTTAGACTAGCCAATAAAACCGCCGGAAAATTTGTTCGCCCGGTTCATGAAGTTTGGAAAATAAAGGGTAGAGTGGAGGAGCTAACTTCTCCTCTTTACCATATTAAAGACAGTCTTGTTAGCGAATTTATCGGCCGTATGTCTCGTTACTCGGCTATTGATGCCGAGGAATTGCTCAAAGAAAATAAGCCTTTCACTTATTGGCGTTTGCTTCTTAACCCCAAAGGTAAATTTATCCAGAATTATTTCTTGAGACATGGTATTTTAGACGGCACCATCGGCCTTTTCCAAGCCTATCTTATGAGCATACAATCGTTAACCGTTCGTATCTTCCAATGGACAAAAAGAAACTGATTCTTATTTTGCTATGGACGCCAATTATTTTATTAGCTCTGTTAAATCTGGTCACCGTCTTTACCCCGGAAGTCGGTTTCGATGCCCTCTGGTATCACCTCACGCTTCCTAAACTTTGGCTTTTCAAGCATCAATGGTATTTCCCAGGCGGTCTTCTATATTACTCCGTCATGCCTCGTCTTACTGAAACTATCTATATTCCCCTCATCAAATTGACCGGTTACGTTGGCCCAAAATTTATTCAATATTTGTCCGCTTTAGGCATTGGTTACCTTATTTGGAAAATCGCTTCCCAATTCAAACTTTCCCCCTTGATGAAATCATTAGCTGTTTCTCTTTTTTACTGTACTTGGCTTGTTAGTTGGGAATCGGGGAGTGCCTACATTGATCTTTTCCGAACTCTTTTGGAAACAATTGCTCTTTATCTATTGTTATTTAAGTCCAAAAAACTCGGAGGAGTTTTTCTGGGATTGGCTATTGGTACGAAATGGCTATCTCTTGGGTCTCTTGCTATTTACACTCTCGTTTTTGGTGGCACCCTTATTCTTCCTGCCATATTAATTGCTTCACCCTGGTTCGTCATTGCTTATCATTTTACCGGCAACCCGGTTTACCCTATGTTCGCTCCCTTTCTTCAAAATTCTCTGGCTCCTCTCGGTCAAATCGTCAAAAATTTCTTCCTTCTTCCCCTTGTGGTCACTGTTCCCTTTGACGATTTTTTCTCTCCGATGCTCTTTATTCTGGTCATCTTTTCTGCCTTTGCTTTATTCAGTCGCAATAAACAAATTCGTCAAATGTCCCTTGTTGGTATTTTCGGCGCCTTGTTTTGCGTGACCTTAAACCCTCCTTCCAGCCGATATCTATTGCCCTTTTTACCGGCCCTGATCATCTCTTCTGTCTATCTGGTCAGCCTTCTCAAGCCACGTCTTCAAAATATTTTTCTTGCCCTCACCATCATCTCCTCATTTTTAATTCTTTTTCTCAGATTCTTTGCTGATCTAAAGTATCTACCCTTTGTCCTGGGGAAGGAAGACCAAAATACTTTCTTAACCCAATACGCCGGCCGTTTACCGGATACGTTTATTGATTCCGATGGTTTCGTCCAAAAAAATCTTTCATCCAAGAACAAAATTCTCGTCGATAAACTTCATAATCTCTACTATTTCCCCTACAACTTTGATCATACTTCTTGGGTGGTTACCGATTCGGGTTATGATTATCTTATTACCAAGGACACCCAACCAAGCTCTATTCACGGTCAACTGCTTCATACCAATGCTGTGGGCATTCAAGTTTTTAAATTAACACCATGATTTACGCCCTTTTGCTCCTCACAATTTATACCTGGCCGTATGGTCAACTATTGGCCTTCACTATCCCCGGGATTCCCTTTACCGTTTATTTGCTTGATATCGTCATGATTTTACTAACCTTTTCTTTGCTTGCCTCTTCAAAGAGAAAGGAAATTTTCAAAACACCTCTGTCCAAACCGCTCTTTATTTTTTGGTGTGTCGCCATTCTTTCTTTATTGGTCAATCTTCGACAGGGGATAGCTTCCGGACTTCCCCAAACCTTGCTCTATTTACTCCGTCTCTTTATCTATCCATCTGTGTATTTTGCCGGCAGACAAATTGGTTTCCGAAAAATAAAAACACCCGTGCTGATTTCTATTATTATTGTTTCCGTCATTGGTCTTCTCCAATATCTCTTTTTCCCTGACATGCGTTTCCTGAAAAACCTTGGCTTTGATGATCATTACTATCGCCTCATTGGCTCGTTCTACGATCCTAACTTTATTGGTGCCGTTTTTTGCGGCCTATCTTTGTATTTTCTCAGTAGCAAGAAATACCTGCTTTCATTGCCTCTTATTGGTTTGTTGGCCCTCACTTTTTCCCGAGCTTCATACCTCGCCTTTGTCATTGGTCTTTTTTATATTTTGTTTACCCAAAGAAAAATCAAAATACTTCTCCTGATTCTTTTACTTGGTCTGCTTGTTTATCTTATTCCCAAGCCGTTTGGCGAAGGAGTCAATCTTGCCCGAACCTTTTCTATTTTTTCGAGATTCAATAGCTGGCAACAGGGGATCACTCTCTTTATCCAAAGACCGCTTTTGGGGTGGGGTTACAACACCCTTCGGAATGCCGATGGCTCCCGTTTCCAAATCGACAATAGCTTTATCTATATCCTGGCCACGACTGGACTAGCCGGTTTTTTGGCTATTATTAATCTCTTAAGGAAAGGCTTCATTCACTCTTCTCTTCCCGCTAAAACGCTTCTGGTTTCTCTCTTTGTTCATGCCCTTTTCAACAACTCACTTTTTTACATTTGGCTCATGGCGCTACTTTGGCTGGTCTTAAGTTTCGCTTCGGAAAACTCTAAGGCGTATAAGTCAATTTAATCGACTTTGTTGTCGTGTTTCCGGCGTCATCGGTGGCTGTCACCGTAATCGTATTATCACCACTCGAAAGCATAAAACGATGATCAAAATTTCCACTTGCGTCAACTGTGGCGAACGAATTATTCACCAAAACCTGTGATTCAGTTTTACTCACCGACCCGGTAATATCCACTACCTGGTTGTTACTTCCAAGATACTCGGTCCCGTCTGCCGGAGAAGTGATCGTTAAATCGATTGGTTTATTATCAAAAGTTACCAGACTTACATCGGACATACTTTCATTTCCTGCCGCATCCTTCGCCCGAACCTGAATTCTGTTTTGTCCGGCAGCCAGCGTCGTGTTAAAAGAAAACGAACCGCTATCGTCGGCCTTATCAATTTTGTTCGACTGATCATTTAAAAGTAACTCCACCGACGCGTCTGCCTCTGTATATCCCTCAACGACAATCTGGGCGCTGTTGGTGGCGTCCGGTAGGGCAGAGATGACTGGAGTCTGCGGAGGAATAATATCTTTCACTAGAGCCGCTCTCTGGGCTCCATTTCCGGCAATCACGCTCATAAAAAGAGGTAACCCCCATTTGTACATCACGACGATAAAAATGATTGAAAGCAGTATATAAAAACGGGAACGGTTGTTGGTGCGTGACTGTCTGTATCTCCCTGGCATATTTAATCTTTAGTATAATCCATCCTAGTACCTATGCGGGTATAGTTCAGTGGTAGAACGACTGCTTCCCAAGTAGTAGATACGGGTCCGATTCCCGTTACCCGCTCAAAACAAATTTCTCTATAATTTAAATCCGAAGAACTTGAGAACTTTGGTAAAGAAACTTTCACGAGGGGGTATTGATGCTTGTTCAGTTGGCACAACTGCATTGTATATGGGTACGACACTTGTATTTGGTACAGGGCTAACCAAACTTGTATTACCGGGTAATTTATTTATCAAATTTGATACCGTATATTTAATATTATTGGTAAGAACCGTATATTTCCCCCCAGATTTTATGGAAACTTCATTTGACCATGGGCCACTGGCACAACCATTGAAGGGTATCAATCTAAAATAATAAGTAGTGTTTGGTTTAAGAAGTGAAACAATTAAGGCTTTATCACCATATTTGGCAGCATCTATTCCACCCATTATATATTTACCGGATTTGACGCCAAAAACAATGTGGTAGTCGGTTATGGGACGCTCGGCATCGTTGAAATAAAGTTTGATCCTTCCATTACCCAAGGACTCTGTTTTCCAAATATACGGTGAAAGTAATCCGGGTTTTAAGTCGCTACAAACAGACGGACCGCTTGAGGATGAACCACCACTTGAGGACGAGCTGTTATTTGAAGATGAACTTGAGGAATTATTATCCTGATTTGAGTCGGCGGGAGAAACCTGAATGGTAATTATCTGGGTTCTGGAAGGGTCCCCCATATCTCCCACTGTTAATGTATATGGACCGGCCGCATCGAAACTGATGCCGCCGAAAGTATGAACTCCGTTATCATCCTCGGTAAAGGTGTAATCAGCCGGAAGATTGGCGGTACCCGGAGAGGTTGAAAGATAGACAGTTCCTGTATAGCTTGTATCGGTCAAACCCTCCTCGTTTGTAGCGGTAACTTGAAGTTCGACTGAATCACCCACTTTTGGAGAAGAGGGCTGAGATAAAGTGTATGTTTTGATAACCGGACTAAAGCCTCCCGTTCCTGTCAGACCTGTTACTTTCCAATATTCCTGGGAACCGACTGTTACTATCGATAAACCGGGATCTCCTTCATTAAGAGTGTACTCTCCGTCACAACCGGGGGTCAGGTCTTCAATCTGGGTTGCATTCGGACAAATAGTAACTTGTGTTTGACCTTGGTGCTTGGCGATATAAAGGGAGTGGTTCGTAGAAACGCCGGGGGCATCGGTCGGATTAAGATTCACGATCAATGATTTTGACTGATCAGGTAAAACAATAGCATTCACAGGCCCCCAATCACGATCGGCAGTAAGATTAACGGAGAAATCAGAAACAATATAATCACCGAAATATAAATCCGCATTAATATCGGTAGAAGTGGGAGCGTCCGGATCAACGGTCTTTGTTGTCAAACTAACGTCGTTACTGATATTTAATACATCTGCACTCGGAGTCAGATTATTTATTTTTACGCCATTTTCAATTACCTGAAGCCTGTGATTATCTCTATCCACAACAACAATGTCACCCGTAAGAGGATTCACCTTAGCTGAAACCGCAAAAAGGTATTGATCATTACTGCTACCTGTAGTCCCTATTGTGTCAACATAACCGCCACTACTGTTATAAATTAATACGTCATTTCGGTAGGAATCCGTAATATATACATTTCCCGATATATCCGTTGACAAACCGCTTATCGAGTTATAGTTTTTTCCGTTAAAAAAGTCATTGTAATCAAATCCATTTAAAAATGTTGATTGCCAAACCCCAGAACTACTGTATTTTTCAATATTAAGTCTCCATCCATAGGCGTTTCCTGAAGAAACATAAACATTATTCCCAGCATCGATAAAAATATTGGTGGGGTAGGACATTTCACCATCTCCGGAAAATGTATCTAAATCCCACCAATCGATATCCGGTTGATTACCCTTATTATCTTTCGATTTGGAAATGTAAGTATTTCCTTTATAAGTTACCGTATCGTTTTCGGCATATGAAGTACCAATATCCCACCCCCCCCTATCGGTGGTACTATACCACCAAAGAATATTCGGATAATAAGCAGGAATCTCATTAAGATTAAGGCTCCACATCGAAACAAATCTCTCCGCTACAGTATCCACCACATAAGAAACGATATCGTTTACAACATAGGTCACAGTACTATTCCAATCACCCTTTTCCGCAGTTAACTTCCACTTGGAATCTGTTGGTATATTATTCGCATTGCCATCCACCTTGGAAATATAGGTGTTTCCGCCATAATCGACAGCCTCATTGGAAGCATAGGTCACTCCATCCCCACCGATCCAGTCACCTTTATCGGTAACCAAACCCCACCAGGCTGTATCTGTTGGTAGATGATTCGAGTTATTGTCTTGTTTGGAAATATACGTATTATCCTGATATTCAACAACATCATTGGTCGAATATTCCGGAATGCTAACATAATCTCCAGTATCGGTGACTGGATTCCACCAATCTGTATTTGTAAGAGCATGGCCTGTGTTGCCGTCTTGTTTGGAAATATACCTAGGACCATTGTCCCCATCTAGTGCAGTTGCATAAAGGCCGTAAGTAGTTCCGCTACCCCAAGCACCCTCTCCG